>OBKH01000125.1_pt1 | contig 15183 bp, 14 predicted proteins | sample 1496241 | NCBI WGS metagenome assembly OBKH01 (sample SAMN03273953, study PRJEB22546) | soil metagenome | isolation source: rice field elevated CO2 plus elevated temperature | place: India: CRRI Experimental farm Cuttack,Odisha-753006 | collected 2013-12-17 | reverse complement strand
GCCGCCAAGCCATTGCAGCGGCTTGTACGGTGAAGTCTTGGCCAAGGCGCCGAGCAGACCGAGTACCAGCCCCAGGCACAAGGCCGAGAGCGCCAGTTTCACAGTCATCAGCGCGCCGGCGGCGAGCGCCGGGCCGAATCCGTAGAGGTCGATAATCATGGATTTCTTTTCAAATCGCGGCAGGCAAGGCCGGGGACCGGCGCCGTCAGCAGGCGGCACCGGTCCGGCAGGTCAGTATCAATAGATGCTGAACGGGAAGTACTTGTCGTTGATTTTCTTGTAGGTACCGTCAGCAACGATTTCTTTCAACGCGGCGTTCAGCTTTTCGCGGATCGGGTCGTTCTTGCGAACGGCGATGCCGATCTTGTCGCTTTCTTCCACCGGGTCGCCCTTGAATTCGTAGGCGCGGCCGGCGTCGCTTTTGAGCCACTCGTAGTTGACGTACTTGTCCGCCAGGATGCCGTCCAGGCGACCGGAAGTCAGGTCGAGGTAGGCGTTTTCCTGAGTGTCGTAGAGTTTGACTTCAACGCCTTCCATGTTGTCTTCCATCCAGGTGCCGGCGAGGGTCGCACGTTGTGCGCCGATCACTTTGCCTTGCAGGGAAGCCTTGTCGGTCTTGAACTCTTTATCTTTCGGCGCGATGAATTGCAGCTTGTTGGAGTAGTACGGGTCGGTGAAGTCCACCGCTTGCTTGCGCTCGTCGGTGATCGACATCGACGAGATCAGGAAGTCGAACTTCTTGGCGTTCAGGGCCGGGATGATGCCGTCCCAGTCGGACGTCACAACGGTGCATTCGGCCTTCATCTTGGCGCACAGGGCGTCGCCGATTTCCTTGTCGAAGCCGACAACGTTGCCACTGGCATCTTTATTGTTGAACGGCGGGTAGGCCGCTTCGATGCCCATCTTCAGGGTTTCGGCCATGGCACCGGCGCTGAAGGCCAGGGTGACGGCGGCAGCCAGGAAGATCTTTTTGTAGTTCTGCATGCGGGTAGCTCCGTTAGCGGTTGCTGGACATGAATTGTTTGCAGCGTGCCGAAAGCGGGTTTTCAAACACCTGCTGTGGCGATCCTTGCTCTTCGACCAGGCCCTGGTGGAGAAACACCACTTCGCTGGAGACCTGACGGGCGAAGCCCATTTCATGGGTGACCAGCAGCATGGTGCGGCCTTCTTCGGCCAGTGCGCGGATGACATTAAGTACTTCCTGGACCATTTCCGGGTCAAGGGCGGAGGTGGGCTCGTCGAACAGGATGACCTTGGGCTGCATGGCCAGGGTGCGGGCGATGGCTGCACGCTGTTGCTGGCCGCCGGACAGTTGCGCCGGGTAAGCGTGGCGCTTGTCGGCGATGCCGACCTTGGCCAGCAAGGCTTCGGCGACCTCGATGGCCTCGGCTTTGCTCTGGCCGAGCACGCGGCGCGGGGCCTCGATGATGTTGTCGAGCACGCTCATGTGCGGCCACAGATTAAAGTTTTGAAATACAAAACCAATTTCACTGCGCAGACGGTTGATCTGCTTGCCGTCGGCAGCGACCAGTTCGCCATTCTTGGCGGCTTTGAGCTTGAGTTCTTCGCCGGCTACCAGGATCTGGCCCTGGTGCGGGTTTTCCAGCAGGTTGATGCAGCGCAGGAACGTGGACTTGCCGGAACCGGAAGAACCCAGGATCGAGATCACATCGCCATCGCGGGCTGTCAGCGAGATGCCTTTGAGCACCTCCAGCGAGCCGTAGCGTTTGTGCAGGTTGCGGATTTCAAGCGCGGGCGTGGCCTCAGCCATGTGCGTTCCTCATTGTGTTTTGCGCTCCTGCTGTTGGTGGCCTTCCTGGCGAGGCGGCCAAGCTAGCATAGCGTTTCAAAGGCAGCCAACAGCGCTACGGGCAGTAAACGGGTGGCATGGGGCAGGTTGTCGCATCGGCACAGCAGACTGTCGCCCCATCAACAACCGAACAGTCGTTTGAACCCTGCTTCTGGAGAGAAAGCCAGGCGGCTGTTCTAAAAAAGGGCGCGATGTTGCCAGCTTTGGCGGGGGGTTGGAAGCGCTAACAGGCCAAAGGTTGCCGATCTGCCCTTTTATCGTGCGTCGAGCTATTTTTGTGTGTGTTTCCGGTGCGCGGGATTGTCACTTCAAGTGGGTCGCAGGGTAACGTTCTGGCAAAGTGCCATTAATATCAATGGCTTGCGATGACCGTCCGGTCAGGTGGAAAGCGCCGGAATAGGCGGCTTTGAAACATTTTGGCGCAATTATTGCGTGCAGATTCCGGAACACCTCCGTTTGTTTCTTTTTACACAGAAGGCGCCGAGGGGGGTGAACGCATTCGCTTCTCCTTACAAAGGTAGTTTCAATGAGCAGTACCCATAGCTCTAATGGCCTCGAACAGGGGCTCAAACCGCGTCATGTGACCATGCTGTCGATTGCCGGGGTAATCGGTGCCGGCCTGTTCGTCGGCTCGGGTCACGCAATCGCCGCCGCAGGCCCGGCCGTCCTGTTGGCCTACGCCGCCGCCGGTATGCTGGTGGTGTTGGTTATGCGCATGCTCGGCGAAATGGCAGTCGCCTCGCCGGACACAGGCTCCTTCTCGACCTACGCCGATCGCGCGATCGGTCACTGGGCCGGTTTCACCATCGGCTGGTTGTACTGGTGGTTCTGGGTGCTCGTCATCCCGCTGGAGGCCAACGCCGCCGCGACCATCCTGCATGCCTGGTTCCCTAACGTGGCTATCTGGGCCTTTGCCTTGGTGATCACGATGTTGCTGACAGTGACCAACCTGTTCAGCGTGAAGAACTATGGCGAGTTCGAATTCTGGTTTGCCCTGGTCAAGGTCCTGGCGATCATCGGTTTCATTGTGCTCGGCGTGCTGGCGATCTTCGGCTTCCTGCCAGGCAGCCAGGTCAGCGGCGTTTCGCACCTGTTCGACACTCAGGGCTTCCTGCCAAACGGCATGGGCGCGGTGTTGGGCGCGATCCTGACCACCATGTTCTCCTTCATGGGGACCGAGATCGTGACCATCGCGGCCGCCGAATCGAAGAACCCTGGCAAGCAAATCTCCAAGGCCACCAACTCGGTGATCTGGCGGATCGGCTTGTTCTACCTCGTATCGATCTTCATCGTCGTGGCCCTGGTGCCGTGGAACGATCCGCTACTGGCCAGCCTGGGTTCCTACCAGACCGTGCTTGAGCGCATGGGCATTCCGAATGCCAAAATGATCGTCGACATCGTGGTATTGGTCGCGGTGACCAGCTGCCTGAACTCGGCGCTCTACACCTCGTCGCGCATGTTGTTCTCCCTGGGCAAGCGCGGTGATGCGCCGGCCATGTCCACCCGCACCAACAACAGCGGCACGCCATACTGGGCGGTGATGTTGTCCACAGGTGCTGCGTTCCTGGCGACATTCGCCAACTACGTGGCCCCGGCGGCAGTGTTCGAATTCCTGCTGGCCAGCTCCGGTGCCATCGCACTGCTGGTGTACCTGGTGATTGCGATCTCGCAACTGCGCATGCGCAAACAGCGTATGGCTCGCGGCGAGAAAATCGTCTTCAGCATGTGGCTGTTCCCGGGCCTGACCTACGCGGTGATCGCGTTCATCGTCGGCGCCTTGACCATCATGCTGTTCCAGGAGGCCCATCGTGTGGAAATCCTCGCGACCGGCCTGCTCGCCGTCATGGTGGTTGCGGCCGGCCTGCTGGTTGCTCGCCGTCGTCGTAGCGAGAAGATGATTGGAGCGGTTGCGCGCTGAGTCCCTGACTCAGGCCAAACGTTGTTGAAATAAAAAAACGGCCGCTGTCAGCGATGACAAGCGGCCGTTTTTTTTGCCTCGAAATCTTTACTCGCCTTTCGCTTCCTGGGCATCCAGCGTCTGGCGATAGCTGTCGAGTGCATCGCCGAAGTCGGTGATGAACTGCGGGTCGGTCAGCCAGGCCTGGGCGGTATCGCGGTCCATGCCGTCGGCCCACATGCGATAGTCGATCAGCATGTCGGCAGCCAGGTGGGTGGCGGCCATGGCTTCGTTGTCGGCGTTTTCCATGTCCAGCAGTTCGGGATGGTCGTTGATGATCCCGGCGAGATCGGTCAGCAGGGTCAGCAGCATGTCATTGCGACCGATGGCTTCCGCGTCACGCATCTTGCTGAACATCGCCAGGGTGTATTCCGGGATCGGCTCGCCGATTTCACCCAGATCATCATCCAGCGCGGCGGGTTTTCTGCCGTGGATGTTGATTTGCCTGGCTTTGGCTTTTGCACGTTTGGCGCGTTTCTGTTGCTTGTTCAGGGAGGCCATGGGAACTCAGTTCGGTTTCTGTTGGGTTTGGGTCGCGATGGCGTCGGACGCCGCCACGTAATCAGCCTGGAAGGCCGGGGACTCGATCCACGCCAGGGCGCCGGCTTCATCGGTGTCGGCGGACCATTGGCGATACTCGATCAGCGCGGCGAGGATGAAATCCATCGCGCCTTCTTCGCCTTCCTGCTCGTAGACCAGTTCCAGCAGCGGGTCTTCGAGGAAGGCCGTGCACATGGCTTGCTGGCTGATCTTTTGCGCGTCGATCATTTTCTTGAACAGTTCGGTCAGGTCCACCGACTCGAAGTCGATGCGGTCGTCGTTAGGGTCCAGCTCAACCGGCGCGGCGGCCCGTTGCGTGCGGTTCTGCTTGGCCTTGGCCTTGGCGCGGGAGGCGCGTTTTTGCTGCTTGTTGGCGGAGGCCATGGGCGTCGTTCCGTAATTCGTTGAAAGGGCGGCTTATTCAGCTGCGGGGCACCGTCCGCCCGGGTGTGCCGGGGGCCAGCTCACCGTTTTGCAGCCAGGACAATGCAATGGGCCATAGTGTGGCTTGGTATGCGCTGCGAAAAAAGGCGAAATGCCCAACTTCTTTTTCGCCGATGTCTTGGGGCGCAATGCGCAGGTGGGTGTTGCTGGCGTGGGTGAAGTAGCCGAGCAGGCGTTCGATGGCCGGGATCGTGCCATAGGGGTCGTCGCTGACGCTGATGGCCAGGGCTTTCGCGGTGACAGCGGCAAAATTTCTGACATGGAGATCCTGGCCGCTGGGGCGCCTTTCGTAACGAGCGGTGGGCGTACACCAGTCACGGACCACGCCGGCGGGCGTGTCTTCCAGCCAGCCGAGGCGCTTGCCGGGAAAGTAACCGTAGATCATCGTGATCAACGGCATCACCACATGCCACTTGCCCAGCATCCGCCAGCGATGAGCGGGCGCATAGTCGCGCCAGTACGCGAATTGCGCGCCAACGGTCACCAGGCGGCGGATAAGCCGTCCCGACGCTCCCAGGCCCGCTGCACAGCCTCCAAAGCTGTGTCCGACCACATCGATCGGCTGATTGGGAAACTCACGCTGTGCGCGCTTGAGCATCGCCTCGAAATCCAGGGCGCCCCAGTCGGACCATGACGCCTTCAATCCTTTCAGCGACGCGGGGCGCGATTCACCGATGCCGCGGTAGTCATAGGTGATCACGTCGAAGTCATTGGCAAACAGGTAGTCGGCGAAGCGCGAGTAGTGACGGCAGCGCACCGAGGTGGCGGCGTTGATGATGACGACCGGGCGCTGAGTGTCCTGGACAGCATGCCGCCAGGTGAAACCTCCGAGTAAAAAGCCATCTGCGGCGGGCTCCTTGAAGGGCTCACCGAGTGCGTCACTCGCCAGCGGCAGCTCGATTTGAGTGGCGGCGAGGGGTGGGGTTTCCTGCAAATTCATCGGTGCCCGTCCTTTGCGGATAGTTGCCAACGATAGTCTTCACGCCGCAGATGAACAATCCATCGGGGTTATCGTCGGTTCTGACTCAGCGGCGCTTAGCAGTCCGGGGTCGTTTCGGGCGCGTCCCAAGACTGAATCAATCTAAAACTCCTGCCTTCGCGCGCAAATCAAAAGAAGGGTAACGAATGGGTTCTGAAGAGCCCGGGAGTCATCATCATGAAAACCTTCCATTCACTGCTGTTGCCCATCGCCACCGTCGGTGTATTCATGTTTTCAGCCATATCGCCTGCCGCCAGCCTGGAGCCCGTTGACGGTTCGGGCGTGCAGATTCAGCGACAAGAGGAAAACGGAATTGCCTATCTGTCTGGCGGAATCGGCGAGGATGAAGCGCACGCCATCCAGCAGACCACAGGCTACAACCTGCACATGACCTTCTCCGTTGGCCCCCTGAACGAGTACATCCCTGACGTGAGCGTGGTCATACAGAAAAACCACGGACAAACCGTGCTGACATTGAACGAGGCCGGCCCGCTGGTTTATGTGCAATTACCCGCTGGCAAATACACCGTCGTCGCCTCGCGTAACGGCGAGGAACGGCGTGACACGGCGGATATCGGCAGCGGAGCGGCCCGCAACATGGTCTTTCACTGGAACAGTAAAAGTTAGCGAATGGCCAAAAACCGGGGAGGGAAATAGAACCCTGAATCTTGCGATTCAGGGTTTTTTGTATAGGTGGGCGGTGATTGGTTGGGAGCGCTGGTTGATTGAAATACTCATAACCAAGCCAGCGATTGGATCACCGCAATGCGCAAGGGATTGGTTTCTACGCTTAGCAGCTTGATGGCCAAGGCGCAGCAGACCACGATCAACATGGGTTTGATCAGTCGTGGACCGACTCGAACAGCGGCTCTGGCACCCAGTTGCGCGCCGACGAAGGCTGCCAAAGCCATGGCGATGGCTACTGGCCAGATGATCACGCCTTTGGTTATGAAGATCGAAAGAGAGCCGAGATTGCAGGAGGCGTTGGCCAGTTTGGTAAAACTCATGGCTCGCATCATGCCCAGGCCGCAGAGAAGTACGAATCCGACAATGAAGAAAGAGCCCACGCCTGGGCCAAATATGCCGTCGTAGAAACCCAGGATCGGCGCCAGGGTAAAGGAAAACAGCAGAATGCCGATTCTTTTGCGTCGATCTTCATTGGCCAGCTTTGGAGATAGCGAAAAATAAATGGCCACCAGAATCAGCATGATGGGCACGCATACTTCCAGATAGCGCTTATCAATAGAGCTGACCAGTAAGGCGCCACTGGCGCCACCCATAAATCCGCAGATAACCAGGAAGCGGCCTTCACGCCACTCAATAAGTCCTTTGCGAGCAAAGGTCACCGTGGCAGAAACAGTTGCCGACGCGGCCTGGAACTTGTTCGTTGCAATCGCGCTGATCGGATCTACCCCTGCCAGAAACAAGGCAGGCAAAGTGATCAGGCCACCCCCACCGGCAATCGCATCAAAAAAGCCGGCGCAGAAAGCGACGAGCGCCAACATGCCAATGAGATCCCAAGACATTACATTCCTCCCTGTTGGTAATTGGCCGGCAATCACATGATTGGTCATGCAGCAGCCCGAACTTAAGCAATCAGCCCTGCACCAGTAATGGATCCTCTGAAATTACGATAGGGGTGGAAAATTTTGAAAGTCCGAAAGTACGGACCAAGACCCGACTGTTGTCTCTGATGACATCCCTACAATGCAGCGCCCGAACGTTATTGATGACCAAGGCCGTCTCTTGCGTCAGCGTGTATTGGGCTGGAGTAGCTTCGCCTACACCCTGGCAGAGGGCGGCATAGGCTGCTTTGACAAAATGCGAGGCGTTGTCGTTGACGGAAAAACGGTACGAATTAAAGCGGGCCGCGAACCCTATCTTGTCATCGAACTCCAGAATCGAAACGTTGCGACCATCCTCTCCCTTGCCTCTGACAAAGGAGTCACTGCGGGTGAACTGGAAGTTACCCGTGGTCAGTGCGAGGCAGTTGGTGACGCCAATTTTTTCGAGTATGGGAGGTAGAGCAATAATCCGCGTAGGTTCCAGGCTCGGGTTCCATAAGGCGGAAAGTATGAGTGACGACGGAGACGGTGAGTGCCCGTCCTTGGCGTTCACGGCGCACCAGTAAGGCGCCTCCGTGTGCGGGCCAAGCGCGAGACCGGAATGGGAGCTCAGTTCTTTTGTTTCCGGCTCGGCATTGATTTTGATGAGTCCGCCGCCCTTGAAGTTGGCCACCAGTCGAACCAGCTTTCCTTCGTTATCCATGTCATAGGCAAAAGCACGGTTATCCACCAGCTCCAACAAGATCTGGTTGCGGGAGGCAAGGCAAAGGACGTCGTAACGATTTTCCAGGGAGGTCAGATCAGGCAATTCATTTGGAGGGCTGGCATCGGTGATTTTTTGCAGCCCTTCAAAGATCAGCGCGGAAACAAGGCCGTCGGAGTAGGTGGCCAGCAGATCGCATTGGGTTTTCGAGAGCGAGAACTTTAGTTCGGTGGCTGCAAGAGAGGCTTTGGACCTGGCTCCCGGTGCCTGCGACCCCCCAATGGCAGCCAGTTCTTCGGCGAACTTGTGAAGCAATGTCGATTGCTGAGCATCAAAATTGAAAACTCTGATTTCCTGCTCAGTAAAAAAATCAGCGGTACCGACGTCCGATTTGATGGCGTAAGTCATTTCTACATCCTTGCTATGTAGCTACTCCCGGTTATGCGGCAGCTCCTTTTTCCTATTCTGCTCAGTTCGGAGATCAGCGTATGTCATCCGTTTCGGTCAAAGCGTACGGAGCGTTCCGACAAGCCTGAGAGATATCCAGGACCGGGGCTGGTCATCCATGTCAGGCGCTTCTCGAAGCTCAGCTCTCGCAAGTATTGCTTTGTGTGCACGGGCAGGCCATCAGCCCTCAAGGCCGGAGGAAAAAGCAAAACGGGGTTACCCGGCGGTTTCAGGCGGGAAAGGGGCGGGCGTTGGCCGTATTTCGGCACTTGGAAAGGGGGAGCCAGCCCGTTCTCAAGTCCGCAAACAGCCGTTTTTCACTGGCTGCTTGCGGAATGCATTGCGCTAGGGTTTTCGGTTTGCCAAAACGCAATGGATGGATTGCCGAACAAACACCTGGGGGGGATGTGTTAGCGGATGCTGCGGATGTTGCCTTTGTTGCCTTTTACCGTGACGGAAACTTTTTTGAAGATGAAGTAGTTTTCTTCGTTCACTTCATAGCGAGGGGCGACGATCAGGTCGGCTCCGGAGGATTTGACCGCTTTGTAGGCCGCAGCCGATTTGACGGCGCTGACGGGATCCAGACCCAGACCGCTCAGGCCACCGCTCTCACCGCCGTAGCTGACGCCATCCGCAAACTGGGAGTCGCCACCAAACTTGAGGACGCCGAACAGGACGTTGACCGAAGATTGGCCGGAGATGGCGTCACCGACGGCGATGTCTGCTTTCAGGTCTGCTTTGACGGTGCTGTCGATCGGCGAAGAAGGTTGGCTGTTGTTGTAGCTGACGCAGCCGCTTGCTGTCGCAATGATTGTCGACAGGGCGAGGAACTTCAAAAGCGTATTCAAGAAATGCTTCCTTACTTTGAAACGTTGAGTGCAGGCAGATTTGCTGCTGCAAAAGTTTCACTTTGTAAGGGGGGTGCGCTCAATGAGACGTATCCCAAGGTTATGTGTGAGGAAGAGGATGCGACTAGAGAGAAAAGGGCGTGGCTGGCGTAGGAATTTTCGGCGGCGTTGGGACTGGACAAATCACGGGCATAAAAAAAACCCTGAATCTTGCGATTCAGGGTTTTCGGTATTTGGTGCCCAGAGACGGAATCGAACCGCCGACACGGGGATTTTCAATCCCCTGCTCTACCGACTGAGCTATCTGGGCAACGGGGCGCATTAAAAGGGTTTTTCGGATTTACGTCAACGACTTTTTTAAAATTTCTTAAATTAATTCCGTCGCTTACGATCCGCCCCCCGATTTTGCAGGGTTACTCTGCAGGCGGAACGTAGCCTTCAGCCTTGGCGTAATCCTCGCCGGAGAAGTACTTGTCCATCTCGCCCTGCAAATATTTGCGGTCTTCGGCGTTCATCATGTTCAGGCGTTTTTCGTTGATCAGCAGGGTCTGGTGCTTTTGCCAGTCGGCCCAGGCCTTGGCCGAAACGTGGTCAAAAATGTCCTGGCCCTTGGCGCCCGGGAATGGAGCGCGCTCCAGGGCTGGCAATTCTTCTTTGTACTTGCGGCACATGATGGTGCGGGTCATGACGACTCTCCTGCGTTCAATACGGCGGCCGCGCGTTCGAGCAAGGTTTTGACCGGGGCGGCAAGGCCCAGGCGCGGCGGGGTGGCGAGGTTATACCAGAGCCAGTCGGCCTCGGCCACGTGGTGGCCGTCCTCCTGGACCTGTACCAGCCAGGGTTCGATGGATAACTGAAAATGGCTGAAGGTGTGAACCAGGTTTGGCAGGGCCTGTTGGTTGCCCAGCGCCAGTGAATGCTGCGATGCCAGGTGCTGCAGGTCGTCGAGGTCATCGAGTTCCGGCAGGCTCCACAAACCGCCCCACAGGCCCGTGGAAGGGCGGCGGTACAGCAGAATCGCGCCGTCGCCATTGGCGAGCAGCGGCATCAGCGTGCGCTTCTGTGGCACGGCCTTGCGTGGTTTGGGGATCGGGTAGCGCGTCTCCAGGCCGAGCATGTGCGCTTCACAGCCCTTTTGCAGCGGGCAGAGCAGGCAACTCGGCTTGCTGCGGGTGCAGAGCGTGGCACCCAGATCCATCATCGCCTGGGTATAGGCGTTGACCCGGTCATGGGGCGTAAAGCGTTCAGCATTGGCCCAGAGCTGTTTGGCGACCTTGGGCTCGCCCGGATAACCCTCTTGCGCCGTAAACCGCGCCAGCACGCGTTTGACGTTGCCGTCGAGGATCGGCGCGCGCAGGCCCATGCTGATGCTGGCAATGGCCCCGGCTGTCGACAGGCCGATGCCCGGAAGGTCGGTGAGTTTTTCCACGTCCCGCGGAAATTCGCCGCCGTACTGTTCGACGACGATCTTCGCAGTCTTCTGCAGATTGCGCGCACGGGTGTAGTAACCCAGGCCTGTCCACAGGTGCAGCACTTCGTCCTCCGGCGCAGCGGCCAGGGCTTCGACCGTCGGCAGCGAGGCCATGAAGCGGTCGAAGTAATTGAGCACGGTGCTGACCTGGGTCTGCTGCAGCATGATTTCCGAAACCCACACCCGATACGGGTTGATGTCCTGCTGCCAGGGCAGGTCGTGACGGCCGTGGCGGTCGTACCAGTCCAGCACCGCCGTTGAAAACTGCTCGGCTTTCATCGCTTGAACAGCCCCTTGAGTGCATCTTTGAGTTCAGGGCTGACTTTGTCGCCCAGCTTCTCGTCGATTTTTTCGCTGATCTTGTCGCCTGCCAGTTTGCTCGCGACCTGCCCCATGCGCTCGTTGTCGAGACGGCATGCCTTGGCGCCCAGTTCCAGCGGACCACGGCAACGCAGTGGCCACTCGATGCCGACAAACTTGTCGCCCACCTGGCAGGCGGGGTCCGGCATGGCGCTGGTATCGCCTTCGACGATGATGCCCACGCGGTAATCCATGCCCAGCACCCGCAGGTCGACATCACCGTCACCTTTGACGGTCATGCCTGGGATGCGCACTTTCAGGTCCGGGTTGCTGGCCACGCCGTTGTGGAAGGTCAGGTTGCCCTTGAGCTCCTGGAACGGTGTGTCCTTGCCCCGTGGCTCGCCGCTGAGGCTTTTGCGATTGAGCGTGGCGATGCCCTTGCACAGTTGTTGTTCAAGGTTGGCGTTGAGTAGCACGCCATTGTTGATGACGAAACCGGCGTTGCCATTGAGGGTTTCGATCAACGCTTTCTGGCTGTTGCCGTTGCCGGTCAGGTTGCTGTTGAGTGTGACCAGGCCTTTGACCGGTGGATTCTTGCCCTGGCTTTCGAGGATTTTCTCCACCGGGACCCGGTTGATTTTCGTCTGCAGGTTCAGCGCGGGTACCTGCTGGCGTACATCCAGGGTGCCGCTGGCTTCGAAATTGCCCCCGTACAGATCGCCACGCAGGTTTGTCAGGGTCAGCAGTCCGCCCTGGCCGTTGGCCTTGAGCGCGGCGTTCTGGATCGGCAGTTTGTCCAGGGTCAACTGGCCGAAGGTCAGATCGGCATCCACATCAAGTTTGCTCAGGCGCTCCACCGGCAACAGGCGTTCGTTGCTCCACGCGCCCTTGGTCGGTGCCTGTGGCAGTGGTGTGCTGCCCGCGCCGGCCAGGGCATCCGCTTCGGTGCTGGCGACTTCGGCCTGACGCACTTGCGTCGCGCTGTTGGCCTCCGCCGATTTTGGCCGCAGGTAACGGTCGACATTGAAGGTGTCGGCCTTGAGCACCGCCCGCAGCGATTGCTTGGCGAAGTCCTCGACGGCGATGCGGCCACTGAAGGTGCTGTCGTCGACCTTGAGGTTGATGTCGTCCAGTACAAGGCTGCTCGGCGTGCCCGACAGGCGACTGACCAGTTCGACCTTGCTCAGGCTGCCCTCGGCCATGGCCGGGAGGGTCTGACCGATGCTGTCGACGAACTTCGCCAGATCAAACTGGGCGATCGAGAGGCCACCACTGACCTGCGGCGTCTTGTCGAGGTCATTGACCTTCAGTTCACCCAGCGCACGCAGTTGGTTAGCGGAGATTTTGATGCCGGTCCACTCGGCGACGTTGGCCGCCTTGTCCAGTAACAACTGGCCCTGGGCGGCGAAGGTCATGGTCTTGCCTTGCAGCGGATCGCCGGCCACTTCGCCGGACAGTCGCATGTCTTCGAGTTTGTAGCGCTGCAATGCGCGTTCGAAACGCAGCTCGCCGTTGAGTTCGGTACGCACCCGCAGAACCGGCTGGTTGGTACCCAGGAAAGCGGTGAGTTTGACCGGGATGCTGGTCGAGTCATGCACCGGGCCGGTACTGAGCTGAATGCTTTCGGCGCTGAACTGCTTGCCGGTCTGCTCGTCGTTGTATTCAACGCGGGCGTTATTGATGGTCAGGCTGTCGATGTCGAGGCGGATCGGCTGGGACGGTTTTTCAACCTGGGCCGTGGTTGGGGGGGGCGATTCATTGGCGGTAGCGGCAGGCGCGCCAGCAGTGGTCGGCGCCGGGACCTTGCCGATGTCTTGCCAATTGCCGTGGCCATCCTTATCGCGGGTCAGGCGCAGATTCAGGCCTTCGACGCGCACATCGCTCATTTGCACTTCACGGCGCAGCAGCGGCAGCACGCGCACCGACAGGCCGAGCATTTGCAGGTCGGCGAACGGTTGTGTCGGCGTGGTCAGGGTCGCCACGCTGGCTTCGTGCAGCTCAAGGCCGAGCCAGGGGAACAGGCTCCAGCCGATATCGCCATTGAGCGTCAGCTCGATGTGGGCCTTGTCGCGGGCTATCTGGCGAATCTTGTCTTTGTAGTCGTTGGGATCGAAGAGGTGGGTCAGGGCAAAGCCCAGCGCCACAATGATCAGCAACAGCCCGAGAAGCACCAGACCCAGGATTTTGCCGAACGCTTTCATGGGCGAGTCCTTTTAATTAGTCGAATTCGTAATTTAGCCGAGGAGTATAGCGCCCCAAAACGGACGACCGGTCAGCGATCATTCCGCCAGAGCATCCAGCGGTACGTGCAACTTGGCAGCCAGTGCTTGGGCTTCCAGATGTCCGGCGGGGGCCAGAAGACGCAATGAGGCGCCCGATTGCGCAGCCATTTTCTGCGCTTCGCACACCAGGCGTTCTGCTACCCCACGACGACGGGTGATTTTTCGTACGCACAATTGAGACAAATACCAAACGCCGGGGTGCCGTTGCAGGCGGGCAGCGCCCAAGAGCCGGTCATTGAAGCGCCCTGCAATCAGCGAACCTTCCTGCAGGCAGCTTTCAATCAGCTGTGTATCTGTGGCAAACGGTGTGAACAGCCAGTCCGGGGCATCGCGGTAAATTTTCTGCAGGTCTTGCTGATCCTGGTAGGTGGCTTCGTTCAGCGGCTCGACAATGATCGGCATATCGTTTCCTGTCAGTTGTAAACGGATTGCTCCCTGTCGCAGATGCCGGCGGCTCGGGCCGTTCGGCAGCGCCCACAGGAGAAGAGATCGGATAACGTACAAAACATGATGTCAGTTTGGTTTTACTGTCACGTGCAAATGGTAACCTTCGTCCGTTCGTCGGTCCTTCTGCGGCAAGTTGTCGCGGCAAAATGCAGCTTTAGCCTGAAAAAAAACGGTCGTGCCTGTGTGCAATCAAGGCTGAGGGTGAGGAGTGACTGACGCACCATACTAATAATTGGGGGATACACAATGACCACGAGCATAGCGGCGGACGGCTTGAAAGCCGATCAGCCCGCGTTCCTGTCCAAGGAGCGCATCATCGCCAAGCCCGGTTTCAACCGTTGGCTGGTGCCACCGGCCGCGCTGGCCATCCACTTGTGCATCGGCATGGCCTACGGTTTCTCGGTGTTCTGGCTGCCACTGTCCAAGGCGCTGGGCATTACCGCTCCGCTGGCGTGCGCGCCGGACATGAGCTTCATCGCTCAAGTCTTTTCTTCGCAATGCGACTGGCCGATCTCGATGCTCGGCTGGATCTACACCCTGTTCTTCATCTTCCTGGGTTGCTCGGCAGCGATCTGGGGTGGCTGGCTGGAACATGCCGGGCCACGCAAGGCTGGCGTTGTGTCGGCACTGTGCTGGTGCGGTGGTCTGCTGATTTCGGCGCTGGGTGTGTACACGCACCAGATCTGGCTGATGTGGATCGGCTCCGGTGTGATTGGTGGTATCGGCCTGGGCCTGGGTTATATCTCGCCGGTGTCGACCCTGATCAAGTGGTTCCCGGACAAGCGTGGCATGGCCACCGGCATGGCGATCATGGGCTTCGGCGGTGGCGCGATGGTCGGTGCACCATTGGCTGCGGCGTTGATGGGGCATTTCGCCTCGCCCACCAGCGTCGGCGTGTGGCAGAGCTTCCTGGTGATGGCCGCGATCTATTTCGTGTTCATGATCGGTGGCGCCTTGTCTTACCGCGTGCCGCCTACTGGCTGGAAGCCTGAAGGCTGGACCGCGCCGGTGAAGAAAGCTTCGAACGCGATGATCACGCATCGCCACGTCCACGTGAATGTGGCGTGGAAGACCCCGCAATTCCGTCTGGTGTGGCTGGTGCTGTGCCTGAACGTGTCCGCCGGTATCGGCATCCTGGGCATGGCTTCGCCATTGTTGCAGGAAGTGTTCGCCGGCAAGTTGCTGGGTAATGGGCTGACGTTTGGTCAGCTGGACGCTGCGCAACTGGCTTCGATTGCCGCGATCGCTGCGGGCTTCACCGGTCTGCTGAGCCTGTTCAACATCGGTGGCCGCTTCTTCTGGGCTTCGTTCTCGGACTATCTGGGGCGCAAAAACACCTACTTCGTGTTCTTCGCCCTGGGCTTTGCCCTGTATGCGCTGATCCCGAACC
>OBKH01000124.1_pt1 | contig 15210 bp, 16 predicted proteins | sample 1496241 | NCBI WGS metagenome assembly OBKH01 (sample SAMN03273953, study PRJEB22546) | soil metagenome | isolation source: rice field elevated CO2 plus elevated temperature | place: India: CRRI Experimental farm Cuttack,Odisha-753006 | collected 2013-12-17 | reverse complement strand
AAGCGTGCGGGACTGGGCATGTACTAATTTATGTTTTTAAGGAAGCGCCGACAACAGGGATCTACACTCTTTCCCTACGCGGCGCTCGGCAACGGCGGCAACGGCGGGACCGGCGCGACCGGCGGTCAGGGCGGCGATTTCGCGCTGGGCGGCAACGGGGGCGCCGGCGGCGCGGGTGGGTCACCGGGTGGCAGCTCCGGCATCCAGGGCAATATGGGCCCGCCCGGCACCCAGGGCGCCGACGGATAGTTGTTGCCGTTAGGCGCGAACATCACGCTCGCCGAACTGCCCGAACCCGAACTGCGGCAACTGTTTCCGCACGAGGAGCTGCAGATCCCGGTATCCTGCGGGGGCCTCGGCGCTGGTGCCGGCGGCCGCATGGACATGCGGGCCGTCGGACTCGTGCCGGTACGCCGAGCGTCGCGCTACTGCACAGGCTTCTTTGTGCTGATTCACAGCTACCTCACATTAATGGGCCGCGGCGCGAGGTTACGGTTGTCTCGTTGATCCCGAATACGGAATAGAGCAACGAAGTGAATGCCTACGACGTATTAAAGCGCCACCACACCGTGCTTAAAGGACTGGGCCGCAAAGTCGGCGAGGCGCCGGTGAATAGCGAAGAGCGCCATGTCCTTTTCGACGAGATGCTCATCGAGCTGGACATTCACTTCCGCATCGAGGATGACCTGTACTACCCTGCCCTTTCCGCGGCCGGCAAACCAATCACGGGTACCCACGCCGAGCACCGTCAGGTGGTTGATCAGCTCGCGACGCTGCTGCGCACTCCGCAGCGCGCGCCCGGGTATGAAGAAGAGTGGAACGTGTTCCGGACCGTGTTGGAGGCGCACGCCGACGTAGAGGAACGCGACATGATCCCCGCTCCTACACCGGTGCACATCACCGATGCCGAGCTCGAGGAGCTCGGTGACAAGATGGCGGCTCGCATTGAGCAGTTGCGCGGCTCACCTCTGTACACACTCCGTACCAAGGGCAAAGCAGACCTCCTGAAGGCCATCTAGCGGTTGTCAGTGCTAGGCGGGCCCGGGTCGGGCGAAAAGAATTCTGGCCTACTCCACGACCGATTGTGGTGATTGGATAGATACCGCGTTCAGCTAGCGGGGCAGATCGGCGGGCGTAAGCGCAAATCCGACAGGGAGGCCGCGATGACAGACAGCGAGCACGTTGGAAAAACCTGCCAAATTGATGTGCTGATTGAGGAACACGACGAGCGCACCCGGGCGAAGGCGCGGCTGTCCTGGGCAGGCAGGCAGATGGTGGGTGTTGGTTTGGCGCGACTCGATCCGGCCGATGAGCCGGTGGCCCAGATCGGCGACGAACTTGCGATCGCCCGGGCCTTGTCGGATTTGGCGAATCAGCTATTCGCTTTGACGTCGTCGGATATCGAAGCCAGTACCCATCAGCCGGTCACGGGTCTGCACCACTGAAGAAGGCGGTCGCGACGGCTGGAATGTTCGCCGTTGATTCATCCTTTGACACAGCCCAAGGGAACAAGGCGAGCCACTTTGCGCGCGAGGCCACTCTGATGGCTGGCTTCGATGACCTCGTCGACGTCTTTGTAGGCCTCCGGCTTTTCCTCGGCGATACCCCTACGAGAGGTACCGCGGACGATGATGCCACGTTTTGCGAGGCTGGCGCGTATCGCTTCACCGCTGGTGTGGCGGGCGGCCTGGTGACGGCTCAGTACCCGCCCAGCACCATGCGCGGTGGAAAAGAACGCCGGGTTGCCGGTGACCCCGGCAAGCACATATGACGCCGTACCCATCGTCCCGGGTATCAGCACGGGTTGGCCGACCGCTGCCAGTTCGGCCGGCAGCTCGTGATGGTGCGGCGGCAGCGAGCGGGTGGCGCCCTTGCGGTGCACGCACACCGAGCGCAGCTGACCGTCGATCGGATGCGTCTCGATCTTGGCCAGGTTGTGCGACACGTCGTAGAGCAGGTCCAGAGGTGTTCCGGTTGCATCAGCGAACACACGACGCGTCGCCTCGGTCAGCAGTTGGCGGTTGGCGCGTCCGTAGTTGGCCGCCGCCGCCATCGCGGCGAGATAGGCCTGCCCATCGGGGGAGTGCACCGGCACACAAGCCAATTGGCGATCGGGCACCGCGATTCCGTATCGGCCCATGGCTTGTTCCATCTGGCGGACGTGATCCGTGCAGATCTGATGGCCCAGGCCCCGTGAGCCGGTGTGGATCATCACGCAGACGGTCCCTTCCGCCAGACCCATCGGCGCGGCCGCAACCGGATCGTAGACGCGGTCCACGGCCTGGACTTCCAGGAAGTGGTTGCCCGAGCCAAGGCTGCCGATCTGCCCAAGCCCGCGTTGGAGGGCCCGGTCACTGATTTTGGCCGCGTCCGCTCCTGTCATCACACCGCCGTCTTCGCACCGCTCGAGGTCTAGCGCGACGCCATGCCCCTGTTCCACCGCAAACCGGGCACCACCGGTGAGCACCTCCTGCAGCGTGTTCCGGTCGGGTAGTCGCCACACACCCGCCGTGCCCACTCCGCGCGGTATCGCGCGATCAAGCCGGTCCATGACCGCCGGCAACCGTGGTTGCAGCTCCTCGCGGTCCAGCCCTTCGCCGACCAAGAGTCTTACGCCGCACGAAATATCGAAGCCGACACCGCCTGGGGAAACGACTCCATCATTGTCGACGTCGGTTGCGGCCACGCCGCCGATTGGGAAACCATATCCCCAGTGCACATCGGGCATCGCATACGAGGCCCGGACAATCCCCGGCAGCGTAGCCACGTTGACCACTTGCATCAAGGGCCATGTCGCCTTCGTCACGAGGCAGCAACGACCTGGACGCGAACACGATCCCGGGCACCCGCATCGCGCCCTCTTGTTCGATCCGGAACCGGTATGGGGTCTCCTCGACGATTTTCATGAATCAGGTCTCAATTCACACATCGAGCGTTACCGCACATCGCCAGCCGTGGCGACCCTGCGAGAACCGAAGTTCGTTGAGTGACACCGCCTTCGGCACGGCACCCACCTGAACTAGCGTACTCGCATCGGTCGTTGCGAATGTGACGTCGACACCCCCGTCAACGTCGCGCAGCCTGAGATCGACAGGCGTTTCACCGACGGTGTCCAGCAAATAAATGACCTCCTCGAGCACCGCGACCAGTAGATCGTCGTCGCGATCCGCGGTCAGCCGGCGCAGCCGGGTATGGACCGCGTGCGCGGATTCCAGGTCGAGGAAGCTCTCGACGGTACCCAGCACCGCCTGCCGGATACAGCCGTCACGGGTCGGTGCCCAGGCTTCGATTCGCAAGTCCGCCGTATGCGGCACGGACCGATGCCCTGAACTGGTGCCCGGCTTGCCCGCCTGAACGCAACGCGCCAAGGCGCGCAGGGGATTTGTCGCTCGTAGGCGGGCGCAAGGAACATCCAACCCGCGGGGCCGCGGCGGATTGATGTGATCGTCGCGGTGCAGCATCCTAGGATCTATGGCTGCCGAGTCGGTTGGTGGCGGCATAACGCAGCAATGCGCCCACCCCATCTAGTGGCGCGATCCGGTTGTCGTCACGGACCAATGCGGCACCTACCGCGATCGCGGCGAATGGCAACGCCTCATCGGCCCTTGCCACGCGATCTACCGGTTCGCCGAGTTCGGACAACATGTCGGCATCCCGCGCGACCGTAGTACGCGCTTTACCGGTGACCACGGTGGCCTCGCCTAGCTCTCCGACGATCAGCGTGTCGACGTCGCCGTCACGCAGAGCCGCACACACCTCCGCCAACCCTTGGGCCGCCAGCCCCGATCCGCGTCCGATCTCCGCCTCAAATTGTTGTGCGACATTGGTGATTTCGGCGTACCGCCGCCGGGTGAACTCCGCGGATGTCAGGTCCCAGATCTCTTCCTCGTCTAAGGCGCTTTTGCGCGGTCCGGCATGCAGCTGCGACACCCGGACCGCCACCCGCTGCGGCAATGTGGAAAGCAGGTCTGTGCGTGACCGCACCTCGCCGGACACGAACACCACCTCGGGGTCGGCAGCGTCTACCAGTCGGGTGAGATGGTCGGCGACCGCGCGGCAGTTCATTCGGATGGCTTCTTCGGTGGTGTGCTGGAAGTCGCCGTAGCCGTTCCAGCCGGCGGTGACCGGCTTGTGCACCGGGTAGCCGACCCCATCGATTTTCGTGGAACTGATGGTGGCCCCCTGATACAGCTTGACGTCGGCGCCGGTGTGATCAACCGCGGCAAATACATACGTCGGTCGCCGCATCTCAAGGTCTATCAATGGCACGACGTACGGATAATCCGACAGCCGAATCACCGTAGCCGGTGGTGGGCCGATCAGATGCTCGTTGACCAGTACTTGCTCGCCGGTCGCGATCAGCGCGCGGCCACGCTGGCCGACGGCCGGTCGAGAATCCCGCACCGCCTCTTCGAGGCTGTCGATGAGCTCCTGCTTCGCGTCGCGGCTTTCGAGATGCTTCCGGACATCGCGCCACGTCGCTTCCCGGCGCTCGACGGCATCAAGAGTGTCGTGCGAGTCGTCGAAATACACCGAGGCGAACGGACCTTCTGCGGCTACCAGCCACCGGAGACGTTCTGATCGCATGTTGTTCTCTCCGCTGTTTTGTGCTGATACGTCACCGTTTATGCAGATGCCCGCCAATGCATGCTTGGTGGATCAACCGGTGATCTCTTCGCTGTCGAGACTGACCAGTACGACGCGGAAGGGTATGTGCCCACGGGTTTCATAACTCAAACCCACTGTTGCCCATAAGGATCCTGGTAGAGCAGTACATGTAGCTTGCTGCAATGCTATCAGGGTGTGGCATGGCCATGTCTTCTATGCGTCGTGGCACCTTCGATCGTTGTGCGGTCCAGCGGGAAGGCATAGGGACCAAAGTCATCCACCGGATCGGCAATCGTCCCTTCGGGACGACACCGTTAGGTGGTGCTTAGACCGCAACGGCAATCTCAACGGACAGGTGCTCACCGATTGCGTACGCAGCGGGCCAGTCGCCGATCCGCACCGCACGCGCAAGCTCATCGGCCAACGGGCTTTGGGTGCCCAACTCCGACAACCAACCGGACACGGTGCTAGTGATCTCGTCACCAGGCACCCGTGCTGTGCGCCCGTCGTGCGAGCGATCGGTCACCTGATAGATGGTGGCGGATTGCACCTTGCGCGGGTGCCATATCGCTAGATTCATCATCGCCTCCTGGTGCACCCCCCACCTGCCTATCCGACCACATCGGCCGGCCCATGCGTAGGGGCCAACAGCCCGAATACCGGAGTGCCTCGGTCGTTGCGTGGACATGCCGAAGTCCGTGTCCACTGGGGTCTTTCGTCACTTCACTGGCCCACAAAGCCCCGGGGACCGTCGATGTGCCCGGTCGCGCCGCGTCCACCTCGGTCATCGACCCCACGATGAGGACGCCATCGGCCGCGACCAAGCCCCGTGAAACTCTGACGGCGTGCTGGCCGGGCTGCGGCACCTGATCACCTTAGGGCACTTGGGCCACCACAACGGGCCGCCGGTCTCGACAGTGGCCACCACCACACAGGTGACTTCCGGCGGGACGTAAGTCCCTAACGCGTCGTTCCGCACGCGGTTAGCTTTGCTGCCATGGCAAGTTCTGCGAGCGACGGCACCCACGAACGCTCGGCTTTTCGCCTGAGTCCACCGGTCTTGAGCGGCGCCATGGGACCGTTCATGCACACCGGTCTGTACGTCGCTCAATCGTGGCGCGACTATCTGGGTCAACAGCCCGATAAACTGCCGATCGCACGGCCCACTATTGCCTTAGCGGCGCAAGCCTTTCGAGACGAAATCGTCCTGCTGGGCCTCAAGGCACGACGTCCGGTCAGCAATCATCGAGTGTTCGAGCGCATCAGCCAAGAAGTGGCCGCTGGACTGGAGTTCTATGGGAATCGCGGATGGCTGGAGAAGCCTAGCGGATTTTTTGCCCAGCCCCCACCGCTCACCGAGGTCGCGGTCCGAAAGGTCAAGGACCGCAGACGCTCCTTTTATCGCATCTTCTTCGACAGTGGGTTTACGCCGCATCCGGGTGAACCGGGCAGCCAACGGTGGCTCTCATACACTGCGAACAATCGCGAGTACGCCCTGTTACTGCGGCACCCAGAGCCGCGTCCCTGGCTGGTTTGTGTACACGGCACCGAGATGGGCAGGGCCCCGTTGGATCTCGCGGTGTTCCGCGCCTGGAAGCTGCATGACGAACTCGGCCTGAACATTGTCATGCCGGTTCTTCCGATGCATGGTCCCCGCGGGCAAGGTCTGCCGAAGGGCGCCGTTTTTCCCGGAGAAGATGTTCTCGACGATGTGCATGGGACGGCTCAAGCGGTGTGGGATATCCGGCGGCTGTTGTCCTGGATACGATCGCAGGAGGAGGAGTCGCTGATCGGGTTGAACGGTCTCTCGCTGGGCGGCTACATCGCGTCATTGGTCGCCAGCCTCGAAGAAGGTCTCGCCTGCGCGATTCTCGGTGTCCCAGTGGCTGATCTGATCGAGTTGTTGGGCCGCCACTGCGGTCTTCGGCACAAAGACCCCCGCCGCCACACCGTCAAGATGGCCGAACCGATCGGCCGAATGATCTCGCCGCTCTCACTTACGCCACTGGTGCCCATGCCGGGCCGCTTTATCTACGCGGGCATTGCCGACCGACTCGTGCATCCACGCGAACAGGTGACTCGCCTCTGGGAGCACTGGGGCAAACCCGAAATCGTGTGGTATCCAGGCGGTCACACTGGCTTCTTCCAGTCGCGGCCGGTACGACGGTTTGTCCAGGCTGCGCTGGAGCAGTCGGGCCTGTTGGACGCGCCACGGACACAGCGCGACCGTTCCGCCTAACTCCGCGCCGAGCGTGGGCTGGCTGCGCCGAATGTGCACTGGTGGCGGAGACACACCCAGGCGATGCCGCCCTGGTTGCACGTTCGGCGTGTCAGCTTGTGACGGATGTGGCAACCCGGCTCCGCCAGGACCTACGACCACGGTCGCAAAGCCAACGGATTGGCCCCGTCGCGAGGCTCATGTGCCTGTCGGCGTCTTCCGCTTCCGTCGAAACGAGCCTTCATGGTTGTCAGTTGTTCCATTGCCGGTTACCCCGATCGGGGCCGATCGGCATCACTATCGGTCCTGCGGCCGCCCATAGCGCTATATCCGGCTGGTGAAATCAATTGACAACCTTCGACTTTGAGGTGGCCTACGGCGAGGACAAGCCAGGCAAGCCAGCTGCCTCAACGCGCGCCAGTACGGGTCCATCGACCCGCGGCCCACGGGTCAAACGACCCTAGTGTTCGCTACGACGTGGTCGTACCTTCGGCAGCAGATCAGCAATAGCACCCCGACTCGAGGAGGATCCCGATGACCACCGCACGCGACATCATGAACGCAGGTGTGACCTGTGTTGGCGAACACGAGACGCTAACCGCTGCCGCTCAATACATGCGTGAGCACGACATCGGCGCGTTGCCGATCTGCGGGGACGACGACCGGCTGCACGGCATGCTCACCGACCGCGACATTGTGATCAAAGGCCTGGCTGCGGGCCTAGACCCGAATACCGCCACGGCTGGCGAGTTGGCCCGGGACAGCATCTACTACGTCGATGCGAACGCAAGCATCCAGGAGATGCTCAACGTCATGGAAGAACATCAGGTCCGCCGTGTTCCGGTCATCTCAGAGCACCGCTTGGTCGGAATCGTCACCGAAGCCGACATCGCCCGACACCTGCCCGAGCACGCCATTGTGCAGTTCGTCAAGGCAATCTGCTCGCCCATGGCCCTCGCCAGCTAGCGACCTCGGATCATCCGCCGGCACGAAAGGCTTTATCCGCCAGCATCGGAGGTACCCAATGCGTGATGCGATCCCGCTTGGGCGGATCGCCGGGTTTGTGGTGAACGTCCACTGGAGCGTGTTGGTGATCCTGTGGTTGTTCACCTGGAGTCTGGCGACCATGTTGCCGGGTACCGTCGGAGGCTACCCGGCCGTGGTCTATTGGCTTCTCGGCGCAGGTGGCGCGGTCATGTTGCTGGCGTCGCTGTTGGCTCATGAGCTCGCGCACGCCGTCGTCGCTCGTCGCGCCGGGGTATCCGTTGAGAGCGTGACGTTGTGGCTGTTCGGCGGGGTGACCGCGCTTGGCGGCGAGGCAAAGACGCCCAAAGCCGCTTTCCGGATCGCGTTCGCGGGTCCGGCTACCAGCCTGGCGCTGTCGGCGACATTCGGTGCGTTGGCCATCACGCTCGCCGGCGTGCGGACCCCGGCCATCGTGATCAGCGTTGCTTGGTGGTTGGCTACTGTCAACCTGCTGCTGGGGCTGTTCAATCTGCTGCCTGGCGCGCCGTTGGACGGTGGGCGGTTGGTCCGGGCCTATCTGTGGCGCCGCCACGGCGATAGTGTGCGCGCCGGGATCGGTGCGGCGCGGGCCGGACGGGTGGTTGCGCTGGTCTTGATCGCGTTGGGATTGGCCGAGTTTGTGGCTGGTGGCCTCGTCGGTGGGGTCTGGTTAGCCTTCATTGGCTGGTTTATCTTCGCTGCCGCTCGCGAGGAGGAGACCCGGATTTCGACCCAGCAGCTGTTTGCCGGGGTGCGTGTGGCCGATGCGATGACCGCCCAACCGCATACGGCTCCCGGATGGATCAATGTCGAGGATTTCATCCAGCGTTACGTGCTTGGTGAACGGCACTCGGCATATCCGGTTGCCGATCGGGACGGATCGATCACGGGCCTGGTGGCATTGCGGCAGCTGCGCGATGTTGCGCCTAGCCGGCGCAGCACTACCAGCGTAGGTGACATTGCGCTGCCGCTGCACAGCGTGCCGACCGCCCGACCACAAGAGCCGCTGACCGCGCTCCTAGAGCGGATGGCACCGCTCGGCCCGCGCAGCCGTGCGCTGGTCACCGAAGGGAGCGCGGTGGTCGGCATCGTCACTCCCAGCGATGTCGCGCGGCTGATTGACGTCTACCGGTTGGCCCAGCCGGAACCGACCTTTACCACGAGTCCCCAAGATGCGGACAGGTTTTCCGATGCGGGGTGATCGAGCATCGGGAAATGTCTGGGAGAGGAGAGCCGACGATGAAAACAATCATTGTTGGTATCGATGGTTCGCACGCGGCGATTACGGCCGCATTGTGGGGGGTTGACGAGGCCATCAGCCGAGCGGTGCCGCTGCGACTGGTCTCAGTGATCAAGCCGACACATCCGTCCCCGGACGACTACGACCGCGACCTTGCGCATGCTGAAAGATCGCTTCGGGAAGCGCAGTCCGCTGTTGAGGCCGCGGGCAAGCTCGTCAAGATCGAAACCGACATCCCCCGCGGGCCAGCCGGCCCGGTGCTTGTGGAGGCATCGCGCGACGCCGAGATGATCTGCGTCGGCTCCGTGGGAATCGGGCGCTACGCCAGCTCGATCTTGGGTTCGACGGCAACCGAGCTGGCCGAAAAGGCGCATTGCCCGGTCGCCGTCATGCGCTCAAAAGTGGACCAGCCAGCGTCTGACATCAACTGGATCGTGGTGCGCATGACCGACGCACCGGATAACGAGGCCGTGCTGGAATACGCTGCCCGGGAAGCGAAGTTGCGGCAAGCGCCCATACTGGCACTCGGCGGGCGACCGGAGGAGCTCCGGGAGATTCCGGACGGCGAATTCGAACGTCGCGTGCAGGATTGGCACCACCGTCATCCCGATGTGCGCGTCTACCCGATCACCACTCACACGGGTATTGCCCGGTTCCTGGCCGACCACGACGAGCGCGTACAGCTGGCAGTGATCGGCGGTGGTGAGGCCGGTCAGCTAGCGCGGCTGGTCGGGCCATCCGGACATCCGGTGTTCCGTCACGCCGAGTGTTCGGTGCTTGTCGTTCGCCGCTGAACCTAAGTCAGCGACTCGCGTGCCACGATGACCGGCGTCCGCGCCAGCTGAGCAACGGTTTCGCCTACCGACCCCACCAGCATTCCGGCGTAGCCGCCGCGGCCCCGGCTGCCGACCACGACCAGCTGGGCTTCCTCGGAGCGTTGGACGAGCTGGCGGGCCGGCTGATCGCGCACCACCACGCGGGTTATGGCTACGTTGGGATACCGCTCCTGCCAACCCGCCAACCGCTCGGCCAGCACCTGCTCGGCCATCGACTGAGTTGCCGGCCAATCGATTCCGGGCCACTCCGACACATCGACGTCGCTCCATGCGTGCAGCGCCACCAGGTCCACGTTTCGCCGCGACGCTTCGTCGAATGCGATTGCGGTCGCCAGCTCGGAGGCCGACGAGCCGTCAACGCCAACTAGCACCGGCGCTTGCTGGGGATGCGGCATCACCGAATCTTCGTCGTGGATGATCACGACCGGACAGTGCGCGTGGCGGAGCAGGCCGGAACTGACCGAACCGAGCAGCCGGCCCGGCCACCGCCCACTTCCGAGACAACCCACGACCATCAGCACTGCGTCTTTGGACATGTCGACCAATGTGGGAACGGCTGCCGCCGGAACGATTTCACTGTGGACCGTGGGGGGACCAGCGCGCAGCGAAGCCTGTTCAACCACCTTGAGTGCGTCGTCGATCAGGTGGCGCCCGTGATCCTGCTGCCATCGCAGCACGCCCGGCGGCAGTGGCACCTCCAGCCAGGTGGCTACTTCCGGCGACACCGCGTGCACGAGCGTCAGAGGGATTTTTCGCAACTCCGCATCCCGAGCTGCCCACCGCACCGCAACCTGTGCGGCCGGTGAATCGTCGATCCCGACGATAATTCCCAGAGATGAATTGCCCGATGACATCGCGGTCCTCCTGTCGTTGGCTGATCGCCCGCTCGGCCGATGTGGCTTGTCCCTACCGCACGACGGTAACGGGGGAGGAGGGTTTTGCTCAGGAGGCGTTTGTCACTAGCCCAACGGGCTTAGGTCCTCAATGGATCACGAATCGACGTGCGGTTTGTGCGCGACAATGGCGACGGCTGTCAAGCGTTCACGATGCCTGCGGAATGTGTGGCGCATCAACAGGACTCGCCGACGCGCGGCACGATGGATGAGCAGGTTTCCGGCGAACCGCAGCGCACCCAGGAGGCCTTCGTCAGCGATCACCCGTCGCGGTTGTAACAACGCCATGGAAGCGGTGACAACGTGTTCGACGACCAGTCCATGGCCCGCTAAGAGGTGCGACCATTCCGCAACGGTCAGCGGACGCGCATTGACCTTGAGCGCGCGGGCCAGCGACTGCCGCAGGTCGGTGCGGACCTGCTCTGCGACGTCGTCCGGCACCAGCGCTAGTTCGTGAATCGCGTAGCGGCCACCCGGCCTCAGCACCCGCGCCGCCTCGGCGACGATCGTGTGTTTAGCCGCGTTGCCTTGCATGGTCAGCATCGCCTCGCCGATGACGACATCGGCGCTGGCGTCGGATAATCCGGTATCGGCCGCGTCGGTGACCCGGACGTCGCCGCGGCCGGCGAGAACGTGTCGGACCAGGTTGGCCGCGTTGGGATCGCTCTCCGCCCCCACGTACGACCGCGGGTTGCGGGCCAAGATTTCGGCTGCGGTGCGGCCCAGGCCCGGTGCCAGCTCGAGCACGTCGGCGTCGGTCACCTCGGCGCGGGCCAGCAGTGTCCGGGTGAGTTCGACGCCGCCGGGACGCAGCACCCGCTTGCCCAGCCGGGCCAGCAGCCAGTGCCCCTGCATGTGGTCGTCGTCTCGATCCGACAAGGGCAGAGGCTGCCCGGCATTGCCACGTTTGTTGGCCATAGACCCCACCTCCGCAGGTTTTTACAAGTCCGTTTGTGTAAACTTACTGCATTGCTCAGGCGCAGCCGACGAGCCTTATGGGGGTGAGTGTCATCATCAGGTCACTGCAAGAGCCGGTGGGGCGCCGTCGTGCGGTGCTGCGGGCATTGTGTGCGTCGCGGGTTCCGATGAGCATCGCCGCGATCGCCGGCAAGTTGGGCGTGCATCCCAACACCGTCCGCTTCCACCTCGATAACCTGGTCGCTGATGGCCAGGTGGAGCGGGTCGAGCCCGGCCGCGGCCGACCGGGGCGCCCGCCGCTGATGTTTCGGGCGGTCCGGCGGACGGATAGCACTGGGACGCGGCGTTACCGGCTGCTTGCCGAGATCCTCGCCAGTGGCCTTGCCGCCGAACGGGATTCGCGGGCCATGGCGTTGTCCGCGGGCCGGGCGTGGGGGCGCCAGCTCGAAGCGCCGCCGGCCGGTGCCGACACCGAGGAGACGATCGACCACTTGGTCGCGGTGCTTGACGACCTTGGCTTCGCTCCCGAGCGCCGGGCATCCAACGGCAGGCAACAGGTCGGTCTGCGGCACTGTCCGTTTCTGGAACTCGCCGAAACTCAAGCCGGTGTCGTCTGCCCCGTCCACTTAGGGATCATGCGGGGAGCCTTGCAAACATGGGGGGCGCCAGTCACCGTCGACCGGCTCGACGCGTTCGTCGAACCCGACCTGTGCCTGGCCCACTTCACGCCGCTGGAAGGAGCCATTCGGTGAGCGCCGGACCGGCGATCGAGGTCGCCGTCGCGTTCGTCTGGCTGGGAATGGTGGTGGCGATCTCGTTTCTGGAAGCTCCGCTGAAGTTCCGGGCGGCAGGAGTGACGCTGCAGATCGGGCTCGGCATCGGCCGGTTGGTCTTCCGTGCGCTCAATACCGTTGAGGTCGGTTTCGCCCTTGTCATCCTCGCGATCGTGGTGGTCGGCTCGACGCCGGCGCGGATCGCCGCGGCGTTTTCGGTCGCGTTGGCTGCGTTGGCCGTCCAGTTGATTGCGGTGCGTCCTCGATTGACTCGACGGTCCAATCAGGTATTGGCCGGGCTGCAGGCTCCCCGCTCCCGCGGTCACCACATCTATGTCGGTTTGGAGATAGTCAAGGTGGTTGCGTTGCTCGTCGCGGGGATACTGCTACTGAACGGCTGAAAGGACGCGCCGATGGAATCCATTTCGCTGACCAGCCTGGCCGCCGAAAAGCTGGCCGAGGCGCAACAGACACACAGCGGACGGGCTGCCCACACCATCCACGGTGGTCACACCCACGAGCTTCGGCAGACGGTGCTGGCATTGCTTGCCGGCCACGACCTGTCCGAGCATGACAGCCCGGGCGAGGCGACGCTGCAAGTGCTGCAGGGCCATGTGTGCCTTACCGCCGGTGAGGACGCGTGGAACGGCAGGGCCGGCGACTACGTCGCGATTCCGCCGACACGGCATGCGCTGCACGCCGTCGAGGATTCGGTGATCATGCTGACCGTGCTGAAATCCCTGCCCGATGCTCACTCGGGGTCGTGAGCCGAACATCGCTTGAGTACTACACAACACCGGGCCGGTCCGGGTGCCAACCGAACGGCCGGGCTGTGCGGTGCCAGCGCGTCGGCCACGCCTGTGATCAAGGCGTGGTTCATATTGCAGGCCAGCTCGGTCTGCTCCCGGGCCAGTGCGTGGAACGGGCAGTTCACCAGCTCGACCTCATCGTCGCCAGGGCCAGCCGGGCGGCGGGGTTCATAACCGTACTTGCGCAGCACATCCAGCGTCAGCTCCAGCGCCGCCGCGGGGTCTGCGGGCGGCCGGGTGGTGGCGGCGGCGCCCATGGCTTGGCCGTAGTCATGGGCGATCCGGTTGAGCACTTCCACGGTCGGCTCCCCGGTGGTGGCCGACAGCACGATGGCTGCGGCCATCAGCCGCCCAGCAAGCTCGTACTCCCGCTGTGGAAGGCTGAGGGCGATGTCGCGGCCGGCCCGGCGATACAGCTTGGCGGTCCGCCCGGCGCCGGGGCCGGACCGGCCGGTCAGGCGCGCGTACTCGGTATCCAGCAGGCCTTCGGCAGTGAGCCGGTCCAAATGGAATTTCGCCTGGTGGCGCGGGATGCCGACGGCGTCGGCCGCCTGGTCTCGGCTCACCGGCATCGATTGTGAGCACACGAATTGGTAGAGCTGGCGACGCACCGGATCCACGAGTGCCCCGATCCCGGCGACGTCGCGTTCGAAGGAAGCTCGGCCGTCCACTTCAGCAAGCCATCTCTAACAGACAAAACACTTGACGATACAGTCTATAGGATCTAACGTTCAAATTGTTGTCTGTTAGAAGTCGGGAGGCAGCTATGAGCATCAGACCAACGACCAGCCCTGCTCTCGCAGACCAGCTGAAGGATCCGGCATACTCTGCATACGTATTGCTTCGCACGCTGTTCACGGTCGCGCCCATCCTGTTCGGGCTGGACAAGTTCTTCAATCTGCTGACCCATCCGCAGCACTGGAACATGTATCTGGCCGGCTGGATCAACGATCTCGTGCCCGGCACCGCCGACCAATGCATGTACTTGGTCGGGGCAATCGAGATTGTGGCCGGCGTATTGGTTGCGGTCGCACCGCGCATCGGCGCCTGGGTAGTCGCGGCCTGGCTGGCCGGGATCATTCTCAACCTGGTCACCGGACCCGGTTTCTACGACATCGCGCTGCGCGACTTCGGTTTGCTGGTTGGCGCCATCGCGCTCGCCCGGCTGGCGCAGGGCGTGCACAGCGGAGGCATCGGGCGGCCTTAACCAGGGCGCCGGCGCCTCACACCGCGCGCAGGTAGCGCTGGGCGATGAAGCGCTGGGTCACCGCGCCCAGCGGCCCGGCGGCTTTGCTCGCCCAGGTCGCCGGACGGGAGAACGACAACACCTCGGCAAACACCACGGAGGTCATCGGGTCGCAGCGAACCGCGAACCGTTCCTCGCCGGACACCGGATGGCCCGGCAAAGTGCCGTAACCGAATCCGCGCACGTCGGGTTCGTCGATGACATACACCACTCGGCACGGCGCACGCAGGAAAGCGATTCCCACCAACACCACCGCGGACACGACGGCGGTTTCGGAGCTGGCCCGCACCCGCAGGCCGGCGTTGCGCTGCATGCCCCAATGCATGACGGCGTCGGCGGCCTGCTCAAAACGCTGGCGGCCGGTGCCGATCTGCGTCGACACGTCAAGGTGGTTGTAGCCCGCGGGCAGTCGTCCGGTCGCTGTCGCGCCCACCTCCGGATAGGTCAGCGGCAGATCGGCCAGCGCATTGAGGTCCACCTGGCCAGCTTGCCACGGCAGCGCATCGCGAAGCGCGCGTGCACACAGTCGATGAGGCGACCGTTGCGCGCTGTCGTAGTGGCGTCCGGAGATTCACTGGGGTGTAGGGCGATTTGTGCTGCTTGGCGGAAGAGTTCTCGTCCGCGCGGGTTTCGCCTGCTGACACACGATGAGGGCAGAACCCCA
>OBKH01000123.1_pt1 | contig 15283 bp, 16 predicted proteins | sample 1496241 | NCBI WGS metagenome assembly OBKH01 (sample SAMN03273953, study PRJEB22546) | soil metagenome | isolation source: rice field elevated CO2 plus elevated temperature | place: India: CRRI Experimental farm Cuttack,Odisha-753006 | collected 2013-12-17 | reverse complement strand
CCCCGCCGTGGCCGATCAGCCCGGGGGCGCCGCCGGCCCCGCCGGCCTGCCCGGCCGCACCCGACCCGCCGTTACCGCCGTTGCCGTACAACAGCCCGCCTGCCCCGCCGGCCTGACCGGTCCCGGCCGCCCCGTCGGCGCCGTTGCCGATCAGCGGCCGCCCCAACAACGCGAGGGTGGGCGCATTGATCGCGTTCAGCAACTGCTGCTCCACGTTGGCGGCCTCGGCGCCCGCATACGCACCCGCACCCGCGGCCAACGCCCGCACGAACTGGTCGTGAAACGCCGCCGCCGCAGCGCTCAGCGCCTGATATTGCTGGGCGTAGGAGGAAAACACGGCCGCCACCGCCGCCGACACCTCATCGGCACCGGCGGCCAACAGCGCCATCGTCGGGGCCCCGGCCGCCGCATTGGCCGCACCGATAGCCGACCCAATACCCGCCAAATCCGCCGCCGCAGCCGCCACCAGCTCCGGGGTTACCAGCAAATTAGACATCGCACACCTTCCCGCAACCCACACCCGGTGCAGCCAACGTTAGGAGCCGCCAATCGCGGCCGAGGCGAATCGCCACGATCAGCGCAAACACTGTGCTGAATGCCCAACCCACTTGTGCACAATGCCGACTACCAGGCGCCCCGCGCTCACTGTTCTTCGGGTAGCGACTCGCCACGCAGCCGGGCCCGCAGCCGTTCCCGCTCGGCGCGCCGACGCTCACCGGCCACCGCGAGCGCGGCCGTGGCGCGCCGCCGCAGCGGGCTGAACACCCAAATGCCCAACGGCATCGCGATGATCAGCCCGAACAGCGTGGCCACGACAACGGGGAATTCGGTCAACCCGATCAGTCGCGCGACCCCGAAAATCGCTGCGCTGACCGCCACCACCAGCAGCAGCCGCGCCGTCGCATAGACCAGTATGTCGACAACACCCCGAGTGGTCTTGTCGTTAGGCGCTTCTGACACAGCCTGAGCCTACGGCGCGGGTATATTCGGTCCAAGGAGGTGTCGAGTGCTCTACCTGCTCCTCGTGCTGATTTTGGCGACGCTGATCTACCTTGGCTGGCGCGCTGCACGGGCACAGATGAACCGGCCCAAGACTCGCGTCATCGGGCCCGACGACGATCCAGAGTTCCTGCGGCGGTTGGGGCACGGGGACAATAACCGTTCCTAGGTGAAGCTCGGTTTGCAGCGCCGCGGGTCGCCGGGGAATCCAGCGGCCACCACCGCTGCCAGTTCGGTGAGCGCTTCGCGGGTCTCCCGCCGCAACCGATCCAGCGCGATTTCGGCGCCTTCTTCGAGGTGTGGGTCGAACGGCACCACGCGCACCGCACGGCAACGCCTGGAGAAGTGCTCGACGACCTTGCCCACGTCGACCTTGCCCGCGCGCGGCCGCACCGCGTTGACGACGGCGATCGAGTTGCGCACCTGGTCGTCGTGGCCGTGGGCCTGCAGCCAGTCCAGCGTCGCCGCGGCGCTGCGGGCGCCGTCGATGGACCCCGAGCTGACCACGACCAGTACGTCGGACCTAGGCAGAACCGCCGACATCGCCGAGTGCAGCAACCCGGTACCGCAGTCGGTGAGCACCAGGCCGTAGAACCGCTCCAGAATGTCCAGGGTGCGGGTGTAGTCGTCGGCGCTGAATGCGTCCGAGGAGGCCGGATCACTGTCCGATGCCAGCACTTCCAGCCCGCTGGGTCCCTTCGATGTGTAGCCGCGAACGTCGCTGTAGCGCTCGATGCCGTCGGCGTCGCGCAGCAGGTGCCGCACCGTGGCCGGCGTCTCGAGCGGGACCTTTTGGCTCAGTGTGCCGCGGTCGGGATTGGCGTCGACCGCGACAACCCGGTCACCGCGCAGGTCGGCAAAGGTGGCCCCCAGGGTCGCGGTGATCGTGGTCTTGCCGACACCCCCTTTCAACGACAACACCGCGATCCGGTAGCAGCCGCGCAGCGGGCGGTTGACCTGAGCGACCAGGTCGTTGAGGTGCGCGGCCCGAGGGCCTTCCCCGGCGTTGATCAGCCGACCCGACAGCAGATAGAGCAACCGACGCCAGCCTTCCGACGGTGGCGGCTTGACCGGCCTCAGCAGCGTGGTGGTGGCCAGTTCCGGATACGGCGTATGGGGCACCGGCTCGAGACGATACGGCGGCCTTTCAGCCGGGCTGGCCGGGCCCTCATCGGGGCCGCTGTAGTAGGCGCCGTAGGCCGTCGGGTCGAGCCGCTGGGTGCGGAATCCCGCAACTGACCTAGTCGGTGTTTCACCACCGGCCGCAGCCGGTGGTGCCCCCACGGATGGCACGGGCGGCAACTGCACGGTCGGATGATCCGTGCCGCCGTTGCCGCTATCGGGGGCTCCCACGCCCGTCCTCGGATGCTCGGTCACCAGCACTCCCCCTTGCTGCGGTCCTCGGGTCGGTTGCAGACGAACGGTCAGCCCACGCCCGCATACGAGTGCAGGCCGACGGTCACCAGGTTAACGAAGAACAGATTGAAGACCATGGCCACGAAGCCGGCGACATTGATCCAGGCGGCCTTGCGGTCCCGCCAACCCGCCGTTGACCGCGCGTGCAGGTACGCCGCGTACACCACCCACGCGACGAAGGACACCGTCTCCTTGGGGTCCCAGCCCCAGTAGCGGCCCCAGGCTTCCTCGGCCCAGATGGCACCGAATATCACCCCGAAGCCGAAAACGGGGAAGGCGAAGATCGTGGTCCGGTAGGCGATTCCGTCCAGGGTTTGGGCATCGGGGAGCCGCCGCACCATACCCGCCAGCGCGCCTTCACCGGTTGGCTCACCCAGCCGCGATGTGCGCACAAGGAACAGGATGCTGGCGACACCGGCGACCAGGAATACCCCAGAACCGAGGCTGACCACCGACACATGAATGGGCAGCCAGTAGGACTGCAGTGCCGGCATCACCGGGGCGGCATTGGCGTAGAGCCAGCGTCCGGACACGGTGAGCAGGATCAGCACCGGGACCAGCAGGAAGACCCACAGCGGCCGGTATCGCGCACGGCGCAGCACGACCGCGCCGGCGATGAGCCCGGACAAGCAGGTCAGGTTGATGAACTCGTACATGTTGCCCCACGGCACCCGCTGGGTGGCCAGGCCGCGCAGCACGACGCACGCCAGCAGTAGCCCGATGCCCAGATAGGCGACGGCCAGCCCGCCCCGCCCGACGCGTTCGTCGAACGGCCGGTGCCGTTGGTCCGCCACGATCCCAGGGGTAGCGCTATCGGTGGCCACCGATCCGGCCGGCACGGCCAGCGGCGCGAGTCCGCGACCGCGAACCTGGGCGAACTCGAACGCCAGCAGCAGCAGCGCGACCACCAGCGCCACCACGGCCGAGGTGAACGCCCAGTCGGAGTAGCGGGCCAGGCCGACGTTGACGTGCAGCGTGTTCAATCGACGTCCCTTCCGGTCCCTGCGGCCGCTTCGGCCATGTCCGGGGACCGCGCCTCAAAACCCGCCAGCAACCGCCCGGTCAGCCGCTCGAACTCGGCGCCCCACCCGGAGTTGTCGGTGCGCGTCAGGCCGCCCAGCTCGACGTTTACCGTACCCGCGGTCGTCGGCGTGATCCGCGCCCACACCCGGCGCCTGCGCACCAGCAGCGACACCAGCAGTCCCGCCATCATCGTGATTGCGAAGACCAGCACCCAGGACTGGCCGGGGTCGTGGGAGACCTGCAGGTTGACGAACGGCACCGCGCCGTCGAACCGGACCACCGTGCCGGCCGCCGGGCCTTGGTCGATGCGGACTTGCTGACCGGCGCGCAGGTTGACCCGCTTTTCCTTGACCAGCCGGCCCTGCTCGATCAGCCGGTGGTCCAGGGTGAACAACGACTGGGGCCGCCCGCTGTCCAGGCCGGTGTCGCCGCGGTAGATGTCGATGGCCACCGCCGGGGCATTGAGCGCGGGGAAACGCGACGACAGCAGGGTGCCGTCGAGCTGCTCGGTGGGAGCCAGCAGGCCCTGGATGGCGATCTGGTGTTTGCGACGCTCGTCGGGGTTGGGGTAGCTGCCGGCCGGCGGGTCGATGCGCACGACGCCCGCCGACAGCAGGGTCTGCGGGTTGTCGGGTCGCCACTGCACGGTCGACGTGCGGGTCTGCCCGTCCGGGAACGTCACGGTGAAGGTGGGCGCATAGCCGTGGCCCTGCAGGTACACCCGGTCGCCGCCGACCCGCAGCGGGTGATTGACCTGCAGCCGGTAGGGCCGCCAGCTGTTGGCGATCAGGTCAGCAGTGGCCGGGTCGGCCTGATAGTCGATGTCGGCGGCGAACGAGGTGGCCTGCCCGGACGGCAGGTAGTGCGCTTGGAAGTTGTTGACCCGCACACAGATCGGGTGCAACGACGTGCCGTCGACGGTGTTGCCGGCGCGAAACGAGTCGAACGCGGCCGGCGACGCCGAACAAAAACCGGGTCCGCCGTCGGCTATCACGATCACGTTGCCCTCGTAGCCGAACAGCTTGCCGACGGCCACCGCCACCAGCAGACCCAGCAGCGCGAAGTGGAACACCAGGTTGCCGAACTCGCGCAGGTAGCCCTTCTCGGCGGAGACTTCCACGCTGTCGCCTTGTTGCCGGGTGATGCTGCGCCAGCCGCGCAGCCGGCCCGTGATGGTGGCGGCCAGGGCGGCGGGCTCGCCGGCCAGCCGGGCGTGGGCGTGCTTGGGCAGCCGGGCCAGGTTGCGCGGGGCGGCGACCGGTGTAGCCCGCAGGCTGCGGGCGTGCTCGATCGTCCGCGGGGCCAGACAGCCGACGAGGGACACGAACAGCAGCACGTAGATGGCGGTGAACCAGAAGCTGGAGAACACGTCGAAGGCCTGCAGCTCGTCCAGCCACGGACCGATGAGTGGGTGCGCGGCCAGGTAGTCGTCCACCTTGGCGGCGTTGAGGCCACGCTGCGGCAGCAGGGCCCCGGGTATGGCAGCCAGCGCGAGCAAAAACAGCAGCACCAGCGCGGTGCCCATCGACGTCAACGACCGCCACATGTTGCGCGCCTTTTGCGCGGCACCCTGCCCACTCAAATCGGCAACCTCACGTCGGAAACGAAGGCGTCGCGCAGCCACGACACGACGTCGTTCCACACCCCGGTGACCAGCGCGGCACCGACCGCGATCAGCAGCGCCCCGCCGAAGATCTGGATGGCCCTGGTGTGCCGGCGCAGCCAGCCCAGGCCCGCCACCGCCCACGCCGAACCGAACGCCAAAAGCACGAACGGAATCCCCAGCCCCAGGCAATAGGCAATCACCAGCACGATCCCACGCGCCACGCTGGCACCCTCGGTGGCCGAGGCAACGGTGATCACCCCGGTCAGCGTCGGCCCCAGGCACGGTGTCCAGCCGAGCGCGAACACCGCGCCAAGCACCGGCGCCCCCGCTACGCTCGTCAACTGGCGCGGCGTGAACCTCGCCTGGCGCTGCAGGGCTCCGATGAACCCCACGAACACCAGGCCCATGACGACGATCAGCACGCCTCCGACCCGCTGCAGCAGCAGCTGATTCGTGATCAGCGTGGTGGTCATGCCCAAGACGGCGACGGTGCCCAGCACGAACACCGTCGTGAACCCCGCCACGAACAGCGCCGCCGATCCGGCGACCCGCCAGCGGGCAGCCACCGGGGGTTTGACGACGCCGGCCGGCAGCTGCTCGTCCACCCCAACGACGGCCGCCAGATACGACAGGTAGCCGGGCACCAGCGGCACCACACATGGTGAGGCGAACGACACCAGACCAGCCAGCAGACATACCCCCACCGCCACCAGCAGTGGCCCCACCGCGGCAATCTCGGTGAACCCGGTCATTGCGCCCCCACCGGAGCCCGACCCGACGGCTCCTCCTCGGCCACCCGCTCGACCACCGGCTGCAGGTCCGCAGCCAGCAATTCGCGCAGAAACACCGCCGCGACCCGGTGCTGACGGTCCAGCACCAGCGTGGACGGAATGACGCTGGTGGGGTATTTGCCACCGAATGCGATCAAGGTGCGCATCGCCGGGTCATAGATCGACGGGTACGTCACATGCCGGTCGTTGATGAAGTCCTGGGGCGCCTGGCGGTTGTTGTCGCGCACGTCGATCCCGAGGAACGACACACCCGCACCTCGGGTGGCGTCATACACCCGCTGTAGTTGGCTGACCTCGGCCCGGCACGGCCCACACCATTGCCCCCACACGTTGACGACGACGACCTGCCCAGGGAAGTCGTCCAGCGACACACTGCGCGCCGGATCCGCCAGCTCCGGCCCAGACAGTGGGCCCGGGCGGCCGCGGCTGGCAGGCGGATCGTAGAAGATGTCGGTCTTTCCGCCGGGCGAGACGAATTCGAACGTGCCGCCTTGGGCGACGGCGTCGCGCCCGGAACAGCCGGTGAGCAGCAATGCCGATACCGCTGCGGCGATCACCAGCCGGCGCATGGTCAAAGCGCCGCTCCTTCTGGTCGCTCTGCTCTGCATCGTCGCCGGCGCGGTCAAAGCGCCGCCGGCTGCGAATACACCACGTCAACCAGGCGGTCGCCGTCGTAGATCAACGACGTCACCGAGGCCAGTGCGCAGTCCCGACGGCGCGGATCGTGCCAGAGGCGCTTACCGGTCAGATACAGCCGCAGCGTCCACACCGGCAGCTGATGGCTGACGCACACCACCTCATGGCCGGCGCCGCGGACACGTGCCTTGTCCACCGCGGTCGTCATTCGGGCAGCGATATCCACGTAAGGCTCACCCCACGACGGGGTGAACGGGTTACGCAGCTGCCACCACACCCGCGGGTCGCGCCATGCCCCGTCACCGGGGCCGACGCGGCGGCCCTCGAAGAAGTTGGCCGATTCGATCAGATCCGGGTCTGTCTCCACCGCAAGGTCATGCCGGGCGGCGATGGGCGCGGCGGTCTCCTGGGCACGCTGCAAGGGCGATGCGATTACCGCGACGATGTCGCGGTCGGCCAGCGCGTCGGCGACGGCGGCGGCCTGCGCCGCGCCGGTTGCGGACAGGTGGAATCCGGGCAGCCGCCCGTACAGGATGCCGGTAGGGTTGTGCACCTCACCGTGGCGCACCACGTGGACTTGGGTTTCCTCGGGCATCAGGCGGGCCTTTCCTGGGCCGCCGCTCGGGCCGCGGCGGGCAGCGCGTTGGCGATCCGGCCGAACGCCGCGTCGTCCAAAGCGGCCGAGACGAACCATGCCTCGAAGGCACTGCACGGCGGGTAGACACCGGCGTCCAGCATGGCATGAAAGAACGCTGGATAACGCCAGGTCTGGCTGGCCCGCGCGGACGCGAAGTCGGTCACCGGTGTTTCGCCGAAGAACACACTGAGCATATTGCCTGCCCGCGAAATCTGGTGTGGCACAACGGCATCCGTCAGTGCCTCGGAGAGCAGGCCGGCCAGGCGGTCAGCGTTGGCGTCCAATGCGGTGTAGACCGCGTCGTCGGCGGCCCGCAGCGTTGCCAGCCCGGCGGCAACCGCCACCGGGTTACCCGACAACGTGCCGGCCTGATACACCGGCCCCAGCGGCGCCAGCCGCTGCATCACCTCGGCGCGCCCGCCGAACGCGGCGGCGGGCATCCCGCCGCTCATCACCTTGCCGAAGGCGAACAGGTCAGCGGGCACCGGATCGATTCCGTACCAACCACTTCGGCTGACCCGGAACCCGGTCATCACCTCGTCGAGGATGAGCAGGGCGCCGTGCTCGGCGGTGATCGCGCGCAGCGCCGCGTTGAAGCCGGGCCCGGGCGGGACGACTCCCATGTTGCCGGGGCTGGCCTCGGTGATTACGGCGGCGATCTGCTCGCCGAACCGGGCGAAGGTCTGCTGTACGGCATCGATGTCGTTGTAGGGCAACACGATCGTGTCGGCTGCCGCGGCGCCAGTGACCCCGGGGGAGGACGGCAGGCCCCGTGACGATTGCGAGCGCGGCGAAGCCGGGCGCTGGGGGTCGTCACATAAGCCCAGGGTGGCCACTCCCGAACCCGCGTCGGCGAGCAATGCGTCGACGTGTCCGTGGTAGCAGCCGGAGAACTTGACGATCTTGGCCCGGCCGGTGAATCCGCGGGCCAGCCGCACGGCGCTCATAGTGGCCTCGGTGCCGGAGTTCACCAGCCGTATCCGCTCGACGGGAGCTACCCGGCCGATGATCTCGCCGGCTAGTTGGGTTTCGGCGGGAGTCGGGGCCCCGAAGGACAGGCCGCGGGCTGCGGCCTTGGCCACTGCCTCGACGACGGCCGGATGCGCGTGACCGAGGATCATCGGGCCCCATGAGCAGACCAGGTCTACGTAGCGGTTGCCGTCGGCGTCAATCAACCAGCAGCCGTGGGCTTCGGTAATGAAGCGCGGGGTGCCGCCCACCGCCGTGAACGCCCGCACCGGGGAGTTCACTCCGCCGGGTATGACGCTGCATGCGGCCTCGAACAGCTGCGCCGATGTGCGCGCGGCTCCCCTTACCCGCGAGGTGGCCTGTTCCGTGCTGCCCATGACGACTAGTGTTCCAGCCTGCCCAGGTCGCTCAACTACAGGGTGTAAGAGTTTGCCGCAGCCACCAGAGGTTTGCTTGATGCCGCGGCCGGTCCACGAGTTGGATGGTGGGCATGCAACTACCGCAGTGGCTGGCTCGGTTCAATCGATATGTCACCAACCCCATTCAGCGGCTATGGGCCGGCTGGCTCCCGGCGTTCGCGATTCTTGAGCACGTGGGCCGCCGCTCGGGCAAGCCGTACCGTACCCCGTTGAACGTGTTCAGCGCGGACGTCGACGGCCGGGCGGGCGTGGCGATTTTGCTCACCTACGGTCCGAACCGCGACTGGCTGAAGAACATCACCGCGGCCGGCGGTGGCCGGATGCGCCGCTACGGCAAAACCTTTGGTGTCGCCAACCCGCGGCGGCTCACCAAGGCCGAGGCGGCGCCGTATGTCAGCAGCCGATGGCGGCCGGTCTTTGCCAGACTGCCGTTCGACGAGGCCGTACTGCTCACCAAGGCCGATTAAGGGGACGTCGCACCAATGTGGTGACCAAATAACACCCAACGACCACTGCCCAGGACAGCAGGCTGAGCCAGAGCTGGCTGCGCGCGGCGTAGTCGAACGCCATCCGCGCCAGCACGGCGACAATTCCGGTCACCGTGACGATCGACAGCCCCGGGAAAAGCCACATCCGTACCCCCAGATTTTGGCCAGATGTCTGGCGACGCAACACGATCTGCGACAGCGCGATAAGCAGGTAGACGAACAAAATCACAGCGCCCGACGAGTTGAGCAGGAAAACGAATACCGTTGCGGGTGAGACCCATGCCATGATCACGCACAGGAATCCCACCACGGACGATCCCATGATCGCGAAGGTGGGGACTCCACGCCGGTTGACTTTGACCAGCTGGGCCGGCGCCTCCTGCCGGGCGGCGAGCACGAACAGCATCCGCGACGCGGTATACAGGCCCGAGTTCAAGCAGGACAGCACCGCGGTAAGCACGACGGCATTCATGATCTGATCAGCACCCCCAATACCCATGTGCCGCAGCGCGGCAACGTACGGGGAGGCGCCAAGCTCCAACGAGTTCCACGGCAGGATCACCGTGAGCAGGAAGACCGAGCCGACGAAGAAGATCACGATGCGTGCCACCACCGTGCTCATCGCGCGTTGGACCGCTCGTTGAGGGTCCGGCGCTTCAGCCGCGGCGATGGTGACTACTTCCGTGCCAGTCATGGAGAAGATCGCGACCACGATGGCAGCGAAGACGGCACCTACCCCGTCGGGAAAGAAGCCACCGTGCGCGCTGAGGTTGCTGAAATCCATGCCATGGCCCGGCAGCAGCCCGAAGGCGAAAGCGGTGCCAAGGACCAGGAAGCCGACGATGGTGGCAACCTTGACTCCGGCGAACCAGAACTCGAACTCACCGAAGGATGACACCGAGACCAAGTTCGTCGCGGTCATCATCATCATCAGACACAGCGACGCCAACCACAGCGGCGCATCGATCCAGTAGGTTAGAACCTTCCCGCCGGCAACCGCCTCGAACCCCACGACGATTACCCAGAAGTACCAGTACAGCCAGCCAACCGAGAATCCCGCCCAGCCGCCCAGGGCTTTTGCCGCGTAGTCGGCGAACGCTCCAGTCGACGGATTGGCGGCGGCCATCTCGCCCAGCATGCGCATCACCAGAACGATCAGTGCGCCGCACAGCGCATAGGTCAGGAATGCCGCCGGACCGGTCGCACGGATAACCACACCAGACCCGACGAACAAGCCAGCACCGATGACGCCGCCGATAGCGATCATGTTGAGCTGACGCTGCGACAGTCCTGGGCGCAGTCCTGAAGTGGTAGCTATGGCACCTGCCTTCCGGTCCGTCGGGGGCAGTACTGGCGCCGCCGGGCAACTCCGTGCCCCCGGCTGTCACGCAGTCCGTGGGGTCAACGATACCGGCGACGACCAGCCGTCGAGTCGATCGCGGCCGTGGGCAGCTGGCATATCGGAGTCAGGCGGGTTCTCGGAAATGTTGGATGCCCCACGCGAGAGTGACCGTTGTCGGCGGCCTCGACCCAGTTCTTCAGGCCTACCCGCATCTTGTCGAGGTACTCCTGGGAGGACTTCCCCTCGAGTTCGAGACGCCGGGCTTCGAGTTCCTCGAACACTCGGCTGTAGTGCGTCCGCAGATTGCGAACCAGGTCTCTTTGGTCGAGCACCTCGAAACCGAGTGCCTGTGCGGCTTCACGCATAGAAGCGCATCGAGCCAAGGTCACGCAGGTTGAGCCGGTCGTAGACCGGCTGCAGCACACCGTCGGGAACATCGTCGGCCTGCATCGGATCGGTGAAGATCAGTTCGCCGCCGGGCCGCAACACCCGGAATGCCTCCTCGAGCACCTTTCGGCGGTCGGGCGCGTGCAGGATCGCATCTTGTGACCAGACGACGTCATAGCCGCTGTCCGGCTCGGGAATGTCGTCGAAGCTGCCATGAATCACCCGGATACTGCGGTCGAGTCCGGCCTGACGGTTCTTCTTACGGTTGGTCTCGTTCGGCACTTCGGAGATGTTGAGGCAGGTGATCGAACACCCTCCCATACACCAGGGACGACCGGGCTACCGCTCGGTCATCATTGACACGCAGCTGCCGCGCAAAGAATACCGACTTCCGGTACCAGCCGTTTCCAGTTTTGCGAAAGTTCTTCATGCCGTCACTGCTGCGCAGCCGGGCCCCCACTACGGCGACTCGCCAGCCGTTACCGGTGTCACGATTGGCCGGTGCTACGGCGTGGCTGTGCGGGCAACACCGATCGGCGCGGCATCATGACGCCCATGGCAGACCTGACCCGCCGTGCCCTGCTCCGTTGGGGTGCCGGCGCCGGCGCGGGAGCCGCCGGCGTGTGGGCCTTCGGCGCCCTGGTGGACCCACTTGAGCCGCAGGCGGCCCCGGCGCCGTTCGAGCCCCCGACGGCGGGCAGCAGCTTGCCGACCAGGATCTCCGGCTCGTTCATCTCGGCGGCTCGCGGAGGCATCAAGACCAACTGGGTGATCTCCATGCCGCCCGGCCAGAGCGGGCAGCTGCGGCCAGTGATCGCACTGCATGGCAAGGACGGCAACGCCGGCATGATGCTGGATCTCGGCGTCGAGCAGGGGTTGGCCCGCCTGGTCAAGGAGGGCAAGCCAGCGTTCGCGGTGGTCGGCGTCGACGGCGGCAACACCTACTGGCACCGTCGCTCTTCCGGCGGGGACTCGGGTGCGATGGTGCTCGACGAGCTGCTGCCGATGCTGACCTCGATGGGTATGGACACCTCCCGGGTGGGATTCCTGGGGTGGTCGATGGGGGGATACGGCGCGCTGCTCCTGGGTGCCCGGTTGGGTCCGGCCAGAACCGCGGGGATCTGTGCCATCAGCCCGGCATTGTTCACGTCGTTCACCGGCAGCACACCCGGGGCGTTCGACAGCTACGACGACTATGTGCAACACAGCGTGTTGGGCCTGCCCGCGCTGAACTCAATCCCGCTACGGGTGGATTGCGGCACCAGCGACCGCTTCTACTTCGCCACTCGCCAATTCGTCAACCAACTGCACCAACCGCCTGCCGGCAGCTTCTCGCCCGGAGGACACGACGCGTCGTACTGGCGCGAACAGTTGCCCGGCGAACTGGCTTGGATGGCGTCCTAGCTGACGTGGCGCAGCGTGGCGGTGGCTGAGGACAGCTGAATTCGGACGGACATGTTTCGCGAAAGAACCACCCCTCGACGACGAACGTGGTACGAATGAAATGGTTTTGGAGGTTCTGAGATGAGTCCGATGCTGCTGGCCTTCCTCACCGCCGCGGCGCCACTCGCCGGACTTGGTCTCCTGCAGTTGCAGGCGCGCCTTGAGCGTTGGGATTACGAACGGCACGCAGAGGACTAGCACGTCGACCGTCGTCACGCTAAACCCTTTGCGTGGCTCGTGACTCCCAACTCATCCAACCAACTCCATGCTGATCAGCGGCGCGATCTTGTCCGCCAGATACTCATGTCCCGCATCGTTGGGATGCACGCCATCCGCGCCGATCAGCTCGGGCCTGTCGACAAACCAGTGGTCGGCGATCGGGTCGACAAACACTGCTCCTGCGGCCCGCGCCTGAGCGCCCAGCACGTCGCGAATCCGCAGCATTGGGCCAGGTACGTCGGCGGTAGGCCACGGCGGTGCGATCACCAGCAAGCTCGCGGATGGTGCGCGGTGGCGCGCTAGATCGAAAGTGTCGCGGACCTTTTCGGCCAGCATCTCGGGATCCTCAGGATCCATGCCTTGGTCGTTGCGGGAGCCAAAGAACACCACCAGTGCATCGTCGGGCTGGACGGCCCTGGCGGTCAGATCCTCAAACACGTTGCCGTGGTCGCCGGGCACCCCGTAGCCGGCCCGGCCCTCGGCGGCCACGTCGGCTGCGATCCGCACGCCACGTGCAGCGAGCATCTGCCAGGTGCGAGCGGTCCATGATTTCGAGCCCAGACCGCCCTCATCGGTGCCGGTGGTATAGGAGTCGCCAATCACCGCGACCGGGTTAAGCCGGTAATCCAGGGTCAGTGGGCGGTAGGACCGCGGGCACCCTGGATTGCCGACGACCAGGCCGACCAGGAGAGTGAGACCAATGACGTATGTACCCGGGCGACTCACACTGACTCCACTGATGGCTCCACTGGACTCGGCTCAAAGTTGAACGGGTCGTGCGCCGCGTCCAAATAAAGGGAATCGTACGAGGAAACCGATGTGAACTCGCGTCGACCCGCTGCAGCCCCACTCAACCGTCACACCGCGCGGGCCGAAACCCCTTCCAGCGCATCGTCGATTTGATAACGCGTGCTGCCTACCGGCTCCCCGGGCTCGCTTCTCGCACTCGCGGCTTTGACGTCGACCATCCGGCGCATCCATCGGCGGCCCGGTTCTTCGACGAAGTGATACAGCAAGATCGCAGCCCCCAGGGCGATCGCGAGCAGACCGACGACGTTCCATTTCCACGGCTGATCCTGCAGCGCAAGCTCGTATTGTTGCACGGCCCATCCCCAGGCGGTATGCACCAGCTCGTGCACCATGTAGAGGCAAAACGAGATCTGCCCGCCAAAAACCATCAACCGCGTCGACAGCAACGCCGGCAGGCTGCCGACGCCAATCGCCAGGCTGATCACCAGCGGAACGAACAGCACGTCGACCACCCCGCCGCTGTCCTCGACCCCGGCGAGCGGATGCGCGTGCAACAGGTAGAGGATGCCGACAATCGCGACGCCGACCAGCACGGAAAGGTACCCGGCGATGCGGCGAGCGCGATCGGTCGGCCGCAACCTGCGGACGGCGGCACACGCCAGCGCTCCCGCGGCGAATTGCGTCACGATTCGGGGCAGCCAGCTCCATGGCGTATAGAACTGGCCGCTGGCCAACAGCAGCACCACGGGCGGCAACGACGCCGCGAAGGCCAGCCACATCAGGCCCCGCGCCCTGGTGGCGTGCTTCATCCGGAAGATGACCAGAATGAGCAGACCGAACAGCAAGTAGGCCAACCATTCCGCACTGATCGACCAGGCCGGTCCATCCCAACTGGATCCATCGAAATACGGCTGAAACCACAGCTGCACCAGCAGGATCTGGCGCACATAGCTGATCGCGGTCAGCTGGCCTGCCTCCGGAGACGGCACGTGACCGACGTGCAGCGTAAAGATGACCCACACGGCGGCCAGGTGCAAGGTGACCAGGTACACCGGCCACACCCTGGCCAGCCGCAGCCACAAGAAGTGCAGGTTGGCACGGACCGACCACGACCGGCCCATGCGGTCGAGGTAGTTCCAGGTCAGCACGAACCCACTGAGGATGAAGAAGAGGTCTACACCCTGCGCGCCGCAGTCGAGCACCGGCGCGAGGGCGTCGCGGAAGCCCGGTGACGCATCACCCAACATCGGTCGGAAGTGAAACAGCACTACCCACACCGCCGCGACGATGCGCAATCCTGTCAGGGCCCTAATTTCTCCGGTGATCTCTGCAGCGCGCACGCCGTTCTTTCCGTCTGAACTCTGCTGTCTGGTCCGCCTTCTAGGCTGACCGGGCGGCTGATCCATACCACCGGCCATATCATCAGCCCCCGACTAGCAACCGGCAGCCATCGCAGCCTAACAGCGCCATGGCCGCGACGGCGTGGGTCGCCGGGAGCACCCCGAAAATCGCTTCTTAGCAAAGAGTTAGAGGCGGCTTTCGCTCCCCTTAGATTTTGCGGGTTTGGTTAAAGGCAGCTTTAGCCGGCGATCGGTCGGCCCGCAACGCGACGGAGAACGAGGCTATTGATGACTACCACGATCCCGACGTCAAAATCGGCTTGCAGCGTCACGACGCGGCCCGGAAATGCCGCCGTTGACTACGGTGGCGCTCAGATTCGGGCCTACCTGCATCACCTGGCGACAGTGGTGACCATCCGAGGCGAGATCGACGCCGCCAATGTCGAGCAGATCAGCGAGCACGTCCGGCGTTTCAGCCTCGGAACAAATCCGATGGTGCTCGACCTGAGCGAGTTGAGTCACTTCAGTGGGGCCGGCATCTCGCTCTTGTGCATCCTCGATGAGGACTGCCGAGCCGCCGGCGTCCAGTGGGCATTAGTCGCGAGCCCCGCAGTAGTCGAACAGCTAGGTGGCCGCTGTGACCAGGGCGAGCATGAATCCATGTTCCCGATGGCGCGCTCGGTGCATAAAGCGCTCCACGACCTGGCTGACGCCATCGACCGCCGCCGTCAGCTGGTGCTACCGCTAATCAGCAGGTCAGCCTAAAACGGCGGTGGGTCGTCGTTGGGATCCGGTGGTGGGCCGTGGGTGTCGGTGGC
>OBKH01000122.1_pt1 | contig 15303 bp, 14 predicted proteins | sample 1496241 | NCBI WGS metagenome assembly OBKH01 (sample SAMN03273953, study PRJEB22546) | soil metagenome | isolation source: rice field elevated CO2 plus elevated temperature | place: India: CRRI Experimental farm Cuttack,Odisha-753006 | collected 2013-12-17 | reverse complement strand
AGCCGCCGGCTGAGGTCTCAGATCAGAGAGTCTCCGGACTCACCGGGGCGGTTCAATTACCGCGATCGGCGGACCTTGCGATGTGCAGGCATTGCCCGAAAGCCAGCTGCCAGAGCTGGCCGTGCAGATGCGTCGGCGGCTCATAGAAACAGTGACGGCTACCGGTGGCCATCTCGGCGCGGGACTTGGCATGGTAGAGCTGACCATCGCATTGCATCGGGTGTTCACCTCGCCACACGACATCGGTGTTCGACACCGGGCACCAAACCTATCCGCACAAGCTGCTCACCGGCCGCGGTAAAGACTTCGCCACGCTGCGCCAGGCCGATGGTCTATCGGGGTATCCCAACCGCCATGAATCGCCACATGACTGGGTCGAGAACTCCCATGCCTCGGTCAGCCTCGCCTGGGTGGACGGCATCGCCAAAGCATTGGCCCTGCAGGGGCAATGCGACCGACGTGTCATCGCGGTGATCGGTGATGGCGCCCTCACCGGGGGCGTGGCATGGGAGGGCCTGAACAACCTCGGTGCCGCTACCCGGCCCGTGATCGTCGTGCTCAATGACAATGGCCGCTCCTACGACCCCACCGCTGGGGCTCTTGCGGCACACCTAGAAGAACTTCGCGTCGGCACACCCCGAGGGCCGAACCTCTTTGAGAACATGGGATTTACCTACATCGGTCCGGTCGATGGGCACAACATCCCCGACACGTGCGCGGTTCTACGAAAAGCGGCCGCGGCAGCTAGGCCCGTTGTTGTTCACGCAGTGACTAGTAAGGGCCGGGGTTATCCTCCAGCCGAAGCTGACGAGAGGGACCATATGCACGCCTGCGGGGTGGTCGACATTGCCACCGGCCTCGCTAGCACACCCAGTCAGCGGAGCTGGACCGACGTGTTCGAGGACGAAATCGCGCGCATTGCTGACGACCGATCCGACGTCGTCGGGCTGACCGCGGCGATGCGTCTGCCCACTGGTCTAGGCGCGCTGTCGAGGCGATACCCGCATCGGGTGTTCGATTCGGGCATCGCCGAACAACACCTGTTGGCCAGCGCGGCCGGGCTAGCTGCCGCGGGAACCCATCCCGTTGTCGCGGTGTACTCGACGTTTCTGCACCGCGCCTTTGACCAACTTCTGTTCGACATCGGGCTGCACCGGTTACCCGTGACGCTGGTGCTGGACCGGGCTGGGGTAACCGGGCCCGACGGACCCAGCCATCACGGTTTGTGGGATCTGGCGCTGCTGGCCTGCGTGCCCGGGTTTCAGATCGCCTGTCCGCGCGACGCGCCTCGGCTACGACAACAGTTGCGTACCGCGATCGCGACCGCGGCTCCCACCGCCGTGCGTTTCCCCAAAGGGGCGCCGGGCGAACCGATCACGGCCGAACACACCATCGGTGGCCTCGACGTCTTGCATACACCACCACCGCATTGGCGACCCGACGTGCTCTTGGTCGCAGTGGGTGCCATGAGTCGACCATGCATGGACGCCGCCCGGTGCCTCAGCGAGGAGCAGATCGGGGTGACAGTCGTTGATCCACAATGGGTCTGGCCAATCAGCCCGGCACTGACCGAGCTGGCTGGCCGCCATCGGATCACCGTGTGTGTCGAAGATGCGATTGCCGACGTGGGAATCGGCGCGCACCTTAGCCACCACATCGGGCGGACACACCCGCGGACGCGCACCTACACACTGGGACTGCCACCGGCCTACATTCCCCACGCCAGCCGCGACCACATCCTTTCCAGCCACGGACTCACCGGCCCCGCAATCCGCATAAGATGCAAATCACTACTTAACGCACTACATGAAGTCCCTGGACCCGAAGACCATCCTGATTCCGGCGATAGTTATTAAGAGGAAGCATGAACTTGGTTAGCGAAAAAGAATTCTTGGATCTTCCTCTAGTATCCGTAGCAGAGATTGTACGTTGCCGTGGACCGAAGGTATCCGTCTTTCCCTTCGATGGCACACGCCGCTGGTTTCACCTCGAATGTAATCCGCAGTACGACGATTATCAGCAGGCCGCCTTGCGTCAATCAATTCGTATTCTGAAGATGCTCTTCGAGCACGGCATCGAAACAGTAATCTCGCCAATCTTTAGCGACGATCTTCTGGATCGTGGTGATCGATATATCGTACAGGCGCTCGAAGGGATGGCCTTGCTTGCCAACGACGAGGAAATTCTGTCGTTCTATAAAGAACACGAGGTCCACGTTCTTTTTTATGGTGATTATAAGAAAAGATTGCCTTCGACCGCGCAAGGGGCAGCCGTTGTCAAGTCATTCGATGACCTAACAATCTCTACGTCATCCAACACTGAACACAGACTATGCTTCGGTGTTTTTGGCAACGATGCGGCTGAGTCTGTTGCGCAGTTTTCTATCTCGTGGAACGAAACGCATGGTAAACCTCCCACGCGGAGAGAGATTATCGAAGGTTATTACGGCGAGTATGTTGACAAGGCTGACATGTTCATCGGATTTGGGCGTTTCAGCACTTTCGATTTTCCGCTGCTCAGCTCAGGAAAAACGAGTCTATACTTCACCGTTGCTCCCTCATACTATATGACCGAAACAACGCTCCGGAGGATCTTGTACGATCATATCTATCTCCGTCATTTCCGGCCCAAACCTGACTATTCAGCGATGTCGGCCGATCAGCTCAATGTACTGCGCAACAGATATCGAGCCCAGCCTGACAGAGTTTTCGGTGTGGGTTGTGTTCATGATGGAATCTGGTTCGCGGAGGGCTGATGGTATGGAGACTTTCAGGACTCTGCTAGCGAAAGCGGCACTAGGCAACGGCATCTCGAGCACAGCCTATGACACCGCGTGGGTCGCGAAGCTGGGCCAGCTCGATGATGAGCTAAGCGACCTCGCCCTCAACTGGCTTTGCGAGCGCCAGCTTCCTGACGGCTCATGGGGAGCCGAGTTCCCTTTCTGCTACGAAGATCGACTGCTCTCCACTTTGGCGGCCATGATCAGCCTCACGTCGAATAAGCATCGTCGGAGGCGCGCAGCGCAAGTTGAAAAAGGCTTGCTAGCCCTGAAGAACCTTACCTCGGGTGCTTTCGAAGGCCCTCAACTTGATATAAAAGACGCAACCGTCGGGTTTGAGTTAATCGCACCTACGCTGATGGCTGAGGCGGCGCGACTTGGCCTTGCCATTTGCCACGAGGAATCCATCCTCGGCGAGCTTGTCGGAGTGCGTGAGCAGAAGTTGAGAAAACTCGGCGGAAGCAAAATCAATAAACATATCACCGCAGCTTTCTCCGTAGAACTGGCCGGCCAAGACGGTGTCGGTATGTTGGATGTCGATAACTTGCAGGAGACAAATGGATCGGTCAAGTATTCGCCATCAGCGTCAGCCTACTTCGCGTTACATGTTAAACCAGGAGACAAGCGGGCCTTGGCGTACATCTCATCGATAATTCAAGCCGGCGATGGCGGTGCGCCGGCCTTCTATCAAGCCGAGATTTTTGAAATTGTTTGGTCTCTATGGAATCTCTCGCGTACGGATATTGATTTGTCCGATCCTGAGATCGTTCGTACGTACCTACCCTATCTTGACCATGTCGAACAACATTGGGTCCGTGGTCGAGGTGTGGGGTGGACAGGAAATTCCACCTTGGAAGATTGTGACACCACAAGTGTGGCCTACGATGTTTTGTCGAAGTTTGGACGGTCGCCGGATATCGGAGCCGTATTACAATTCGAAGACGCCGATTGGTTCCGTACCTACTTTCACGAAGTCGGCCCCTCGATATCGACGAACGTCCACGTGCTCGGTGCGTTGAAGCAGGCGGGCTACGACAAATGTCATCCACGAGTACGAAAGGTTCTGGAATTCATCCGATCAAGCAAGGAGCCTGGACGGTTCTGCTGGCGGGATAAGTGGCACCGATCGGCATATTATACGACTGCGCATCTGATATGTGCTGCCAGTAACTATGATGATGCCCTATGCTCAGATGCGATTGGGTGGATTCTTAATACGCAGAGGCCCGATGGCTCGTGGGGATTTTTCGACGGCCAAGCGACTGCGGAAGAGACAGCATATTGCATTCAAGCTCTGGCGCATTGGCAGAGGCACAGCGGCACATCCTTGTCGGCGCAGATCAGTCGCGCGGGTGGGTGGCTATCGCAACACTGCGAACCGCCATACGCGCCGTTGTGGATTGCCAAGACACTTTACTGCTCGGCGACGGTAGTTAAGGCTGCCATCCTAAGTGCACTGCGGCTGGTCGATGAGAGTAACCAATGAGGCGTCCCTGTCGGCGATGTCCGGCTCGTCACGTTCGGTCATGGTCCCGCGCCGTCCAGGATCGCTCCAAGGCTGGACAAATCGCGAACGACGCCGTCGCGAGTTTGTCCGGAACGGTCCACGAGGTACGCGCGCATGCCCGCGCACCGTGCGCCCTCAACCCAGTCGGCGATGTCGTCGAAGAACAGGCATGACGTTGTCGAGACGCCGAGGGCTTCCGCGATCGCTTGATAGGCCCGCGGGTCAGGCTTGGCAGCTCCGATCATCTGCGAACTCAGCACGACGTCGACGAGGTCGTGCAGAGCGGCGCACTGAAGGAGGCTGCGGGCGCTGACCAACAGGCTGTTGTTTGTGAGAACACCGACCTTGAGGCCACGGCGCCGGGCTTCTTCAAGGGCTGGACGCGCGTCTGGATATCCCTGGGCGAACGCCATGTAGTCGAGGCGCACTAGCTCGTCTCTTGCCTTCGAACCGAGCTCGAGCTCGCGCGCCAGGCTCGAGAGGAACTCGCTAATTGGCTGGGTTTCAACGAACGCGTCGTCGATAGTCAATCCGTTGAGCCACCCACCCCAGCGGCGTTCGATCTCCTCCAATGGTAGGCCCGTGATTCGCCGCACATCCTCCTCGGCACGTGTCCAGTCAAAGCTGGTGAGCACACCGTCACGGTCGAAAACAACCGCGCTAATGCTCAACGCGTCCTCCCTTGATGGCCACAGATTGTGTTCGTAAACATACCAGTAAGGCGATTCGCCGCGACCTTCGGTGCGACATTCGCAAGCCTTTTGCGGCCGAGGGTTTTTCACACCGGCGGGCGTCGGCGATGATACCCGGTGACTTGCTGAAATGCGTGGCCGGCTCGGACGAGCAAGTGCTCGTCGAATTCACGGCCGATGAACTGGACGCCGAGCGGCGTTCCGCGCGCCGTCGTTCCCGCCGGTAGGCATATCGCGGGATTACCGCTGACGTTGAACGGTGCTGTCGGCATCGCCAGTCTGGCGGTCAGCTCCGGGTCTTGTCCGAGCCCGCGCATGGTTTCCAGTGTGGGCGAGGCAATTCCGGCGCTGGGCATCAGCAGGATGTCCACGTCGTGGAACACGCGACGCAGCGATCGCGTGAATTCCAGACGCCGCTCGGTCAGCGTCTGATATTCCACCGCAGCCAGCCTGTGTCCGGCGTCGATCATTGCGCGCATGATCGGCCCGTACTCGTCGGCGCGCGCCGGGTAGGTGTCGGCATGCGCGATCGCCGTTTCGACCGCGCGCATTTTTCCGAACGCTGCCACCATCGGCGCAAGCGCGGGCAGCTTGACGTCGATGACGGGCCATCCGATGTCGTCGAGCGTTTTGACGACATCGGCCAGCATCGCCGTGGTGTCCTCGTCAAACGACGTCGTCTGCGACCAGTCCACCCCGACACGCGGAATCCGTGTCAAGGCGAGGTCGGCGGCATAGTCCGGAACGGGCTCCGCCGAGCACGAGGGATCGTGGATATCGGATCCCGCTATGACACTGAGCAATACCGCCGCATCGTGAGCGCTACGGGTGATCGGCCCGACGTGGTCGTAGCTTGCCGCAAGTTCGACGACGCCGTGACGGCTGACCCGGCCCCACGTCGGTTTGATCCCGGTGACGCCGCACATGCTCGTCGGAAAGCGAATCGACCCCCCGGTGTCCGACCCGATCGAGCCGAAGCACAATCCCGCCGCGGTGGCCACGCCGCAGCCGCTCGAGGACACGCCCGCCCACGCTGTCGGGTCCCAGGGATTGACCGGGGTCGGCAGACTGGGGTGATAGCCGAGATAGGCCCCCTCCGTCATGGCCAGCTTGCCGATGATCACCGCGCCGGCCGCGCGCAACCTCGCGACAACCGTCGCGTCGTATGCCGGGCGAAAGTCACGAAAGATGGTGGTGCCGGCCGCGGTCGGGGCGTCGACCGTGTAGCAGAGATCCTTCACGCCGATCGGTACGCCGTGCAGGACACCCTCGTAGTGGCCGCGCGCGATGTCGGCGTCGGCGGCACGTGCCGCCGCTAGCGCAGTTTCCGGCATGACGAAGGCGTAGCTCTTCAGCTGGGGGTCAAGCCTTTCGATACGCCGCAGCGTCGACTCGGTCACTTCTGCCGACGTCAGTTGCCGGGTGCGGATCAGGTCGGCGACCTCGGTCAGCTCGAGTTTCGAGATCGCGTCCTCGTCGAGTCGGGGAGGGACCGCACTGTCAGCATCGGTCATGGCGCTAATCATCAAATTTGGGTGGGCGTCCCTGGCTGAAGGCCGCCACCCCTTCGCGTAGGTCCGCCCCCTCGTAGGCTTCGACACCGAACCGGATCAGCGCATCGGTGTCGGCGCCGGTCAGCGCTCGGCCGTGCATGTTGGCGACCACCTTCGCCGCACGCATGGTCACCGCGGATTGCCGACAGACCTGGCCGACCAGTTTGGCCGTCGCGGCCGCCAAATCCTGTGGTGCGACGACCTTTTGCACCAATCACCAGCGGGCGGCTTCCTCAATGCCGATCAGTTCTCCGCTGAACAACAGATACTTCAGCGCCGCCGGACCGATGAGGCGCGCGACGGTGTCCGCCTCGGTGAAGCCCGTCGTGACGCCGAGCTTGCCCAGCGGGATGCCGAAGCGCGCGTCGTCGGTCGCGATGCACACATCGCAGGCCGTCGCCAGCTCACAGCCGCCACCGACGGCGAGCCCCCGGACCGCCGCGATGACTGGGATCGGCATCGTGGTCAACGCCCTCAGGCAGACGGCCAGGCTCTCGTTGTACTCCGCGGCGTCCGCGGCGCTCATGCGGGTGTTCGGAAACTCCTTGATGTCGGCACCCGCGGCGAACGCCTTGTCACCGGCGCCCCGCAGCACCACCGCCCGCAGCCCCGATTCGCCGGCGAGATCGTCCAGCAGCCGCTTCAGCCGACGCCAGCTCGCCAGGTTGAGTGCGTTCTGCGCCTGCGGATGGCTCAGCGTGATCAACGCAACGTTTCGATGGCGTTGCAGCGCGACACGATCGACGACGCCTTCGGCGGGTGGTTGCTCGCGCATCAACTGGCACATCTCAGCTTCGATGTCCCCGCCGCACGGATTGCTAGCCTCGTCCATCTTCGTCATTGCACGCCGCCTCATGGTGCCGACCTGTGCCGCGTCTCGAGTTCTCTGGCAGCACCCGGTGTCGATAAAGACGTGCCTAAGCTACCAGCCAGGTCACCGCAGAGGACGCGCATAGGCGGCGCTGATCCCTGACCTGATGCCGCCCAAGTCTGTCGCCGCCGCGGCCAGCATCTCCGGGTTCACCAATGCAAACCACATGGCCGTCCTCCTCGTTGACGGTCGGAGCGTATCGCCCGCGGCGGCACCGCGTCTCACGTTGCCCGCAGGGGAGCCTCACGGAGCTGACGCGCCAGCCGATCGGTGAACTCCGCGACCCGTGCGGGACTGTCCAGCGCAAACAGTGCGGCGGTGGCGCGGTCACCGTCGTCGGTGTGGCGCACCACAATTGGAACACCATGGGGGCCGACCACATCGAAAGCGTCCTCGTCGGTGATGTCGTCGCCGAGGTAGATCGGCACCAGGGGAGCCGAGCCCGAATGCGGCAGATGGTCAAGAACCCACAGCAGCGTTTTCCCCTTGTCCCAGTCGACATCGGGACGCAACTCGATGACTTCGCGGCCCGTCGTCACCCGCAGCGCATGACGCTGCTCGGCCGTGCGCACCGCCGCGGCGACTTCGCCGACCCGGTCCCGGGCCGCGTTGCGGTAGTGCACGGCGACGCCAAACCGCTTGTGCTCCACCACAACACCCGGGAAGGGTCCAAGTTGCTGGCGCAGCTCGGCAGCCGCCTGTTTCAGCACCGGTATGGCTGCCGCCGCGGCGTCGTTCTGGTGGTGCGTTCCGTCGGGTGCGGTCAATTCGAAACCATGGCTGCCGGCATACCAGATGCCGGGCAGACCCACCCGCTGTGTCACGTCGGCCAGGTCGCGGCCACTGAGCACCGCGATCGGACAGCGCGCGGCCAACTTCTGCAGTGCCTCCAAGGCACCGGGGGCGAGCCAGGCCGCGTCGGGATCCTCGACAATGTCGGACAGCGTGCCGTCGAAGTCGAAGAACACCGCGGGCTGCCGGGCGACCAGGCCGTCGGCCAGGCCGAGTGCCTGTAACGCGTCGGGCAGCTGCGACATGCGTCGGTCCCCGGTGCGCACGCTGACCTCGCTTAGGTCGGTGACCACCGTGTCGGCGCCGTCGCGACGCAATGCGTCCCGACACCCGGTGCGGTCGACACCGATGATCAGCGCAAATCCGCTTTCGCGTGCGGCCGTGACGCCCGCCGAGTGGGCCGAGACGACCACGCACCGGCCCGGCCGCACCGCCAGACGGCCGGCCGCTACGATCGGAACGTCTAGGCCACTACCGAAGACGCCGGTGCCCACACCGACTTCCTGGAGTTGCCGGACCAGTTCCTGGGTGGCGTCCAACGTGGTGTCGAACAGCACCGCGTCATGGCGGCGCGGATCGATGGTGACCGGGCCCAACTTGCGCACGACCCACCCTCTCACGGGGGTCAACGCCGACGGAGATGGCGTCAGTGACGCGCTCGGGCGGTCGGCACAGAGGGCCGCCCCCGCCGCGCGGCGCTGGGGAGTGCGCGGGATGAACGCTTACGCCGATCCTTGGTAAACAGCAGCACGGAATCGTCGCTGAGCGCCACCAGACGCGCCACACCCAGTTCGATACCGTTGACCAGCTGCTGCATTTCGGACGCGGCGTCATAGTCAGCGGTGATGCCGAACACCAGCTCATCGCCGTAGCTGAGGACCGCGATCCCGGTGCTCAGCTGCAGTGCGGTGGGCGGGATGGGCAGCACCTGGTCCATCTTCTGGCCCATCAGCCGTAACTGGTGGCGTGGCCTGGGTGCACTGGTCGCCAGGGTGACGATGCCTTGTTGCGGTAACCGAGCTAGCGCGTGAATCATCTTGGCGCACAACATGAGAGGCGTATAGTCCGACAGACTGTCGGGTTGACGACGGCCGCTCTGCTGTGACCGGTTGTGCACGGTGCGCAATCGCCGCACCGGGTCGTCGTACTCGACGGGGAGATAGGGCAGCATGGCCGAGCTGCCATCGGTTTTCTCCAGGGTACGCAGTGAGTCGGCGCGCGGTTGCTGGCCGCGGTGCAGCAGAACCGTTCGGAAGCCCTCGGTGATGGCCGCGAGCGCGACGTCGTTGGCGGTCACCCCGAACTTGTGGCACACGGCGTCGACGGCGTCGCGGGGAACGCGCACCGCTTGGTACCGCCGCCTGGTGGTGACCGGGCCGGCCGGTGACGTCACTGCCGGCCAGCTGACGGCGCGTGCCGCGGCCGTGCAGACGGCGCCAGCGATGCTGACGGACATTCGCCACAGCGTTTCGGCCCAGCTCCGCGCATCGCCATACGGCGGAATCTGTTTGATATCAACATTGTTAGCGAAGGCACTGCCGTCGGCATCGTCGCAGAGCCTGGCCAGCAGGTGGGCCGCCGACATGGCGCCGGCCATGCAATGGTGGATTTTTATCAAGATCGCCCAGCGGTTGCCGTTGAGGCCTTCGATGATCCAGCATTCCCACAGCGGGCGGTCCGGGTCGAGGGGACGCTCCAGTGCCAGCGCGATGGCCCGGAACAGCTCGGCTTCGTCGCCGGGCCGGGGAAGCGCCACCCGTCGCACGTGCTGGGTGAGGTCGAATCCCGGATAGTCGATCCACTCGGTCGCCAACACCTGGGTACATCGAGGTATCGACTTAATCCGTTCTGTGAGAACCGTTTTGAGCTGGTCGTAGCTGGGGGCGGCACCGTTGACGACGGCAACTGCGCCGATCGCCAGGCCCGGGTGCCGCTCCGGATCGCGGGACTTGAGAAAACCCGCATCCAGTGCCGTCAGTTGTGCCATGACAAGTCCCCACCGTCGTTTTGCGACCCCAGGTATAAGTGTCCGCCGGACCGCACCGGAAGCAGAAGGCCCAAACGGTTAAGAACATGTTTCGCAGGTGAAGATGTGCTGAACAACTGCGCTGTATCGAACAATTGTTCGATATACTGTGGAATGTGGGGTGGAGCAACGGGCCGCCGAGCTGGGCGGAAATGGAACGGGTGCTTAACGGCAAGCCGCGCCATGCCGGGGTGCCGGCGTTCGACGCGGATGGGGACGTCCCACGGTCCCGCAAGCGCGGGGCGTACCAGCCGCCGGGCCGGGAACGGGTCGGATCGTCCGTCGCGTATGCCGAGCTGCATGCGCATTCGGCGTACAGCTTCCTCGACGGGGCCAGCACGCCCGAGGAGTTGGTCGAGGAGGCCGCCCGGCTGGGCCTGTGTGCCCTGGCGCTGACCGACCACGACGGCCTGTACGGGGCGGTGCGGTTCGCCGAAGCGGCCGCGGAACTCGACGTGCGCACGGTCTTCGGCGCCGAGCTGTCACTGGGCGCCACGGCTCGCACCGAGCGGCCGGATCCGCCCGGCCCGCACCTGCTGGTGTTGGCCCGCGGCCCGGAAGGCTACCGGCGGTTGTCGCGGCAACTGGCGGCGGCGCATCTGGCCGGCGGCGAAAAGGGTAAGCCGCGCTACGACTTCGACGCGCTAACCGAGGCCGCCGGCGGGCACTGGCACATCCTGACTGGCTGCCGCAAAGGCCATGTGCGCCAAGCGCTTTCCCAGGGTGGCCCGGCCGCGGCGCAGCGGGCGCTGGCCGATCTGGTGGACCGGTTCACCCCCAGCCGGGTCAGCATCGAGCTGACCCATCATGGTCACCCGCTCGACGACGAACGCAACGCCGCGCTGGCCGGACTGGCGCCGCGCTTCGGTGTCGGCATCGTCGCCACCACCGGGGCGCACTTCGCGGATCCGTCACGTGGGCGGCTGGCGATGGCGATGGCGGCCATCCGGGCCCGGCGGTCGCTGGACTCCGCGGCCGGGTGGCTGGCTCCGCTGGGTGGGGCGCACCTGCGGTCCGGGGAGGAGATGGCCCGGTTGTTCGCGTGGTGCCCCGAGGCGGTGACCGCGGCCGCCGAGCTCGGCGAGCGGTGCGCCTTTGGCCTACAGCTCATCGCGCCGCGGCTGCCGCCGTTCGATGTTCCCGACGGGCACACCGAGGACAGCTGGCTGCGGTCGTTGGTCATGGCGGGCGCCCGCGAGCGTTACGGGCCGCCCAAGAGCGCGCCCCGGGCGTACTCCCAGATCGAGCATGAGCTGAAAGTCATTGCCCAACTGAGATTTCCGGGCTACTTCCTGGTGGTGCACGACATCACCCGGTTTTGCCGGGACAACGACATCCTGTGTCAGGGCAGGGGATCGGCGGCCAACTCCGCGGTCTGCTATGCCCTGGGCGTCACCGCCGTCGACCCGGTGGCCAACGAGCTGTTGTTCGAGCGCTTCTTATCGCCCGCCCGCGACGGGCCACCCGACATCGACATCGACATCGAGTCGGATCAGCGCGAAAAGGTCATCCAGTACGTCTACCACAAATACGGCCGCGACTACGCCGCCCAGGTCGCCAACGTCATCACCTACCGGGGGCGCAGCGCGGTGCGTGACATGGCCCGCGCCCTGGGCTTCTCGCCGGGCCAGCAGGACGCGTGGAGCAAGCAGGTCAGCCACTGGACCGGGCAGGCCGACGACGTTGACGGCATCCCCGAGCAGGTGATCGACCTGGCCACCCAGATCCGCAACCTGCCGCGGCACCTAGGCATCCACTCCGGCGGCATGGTCATCTGCGACCGCCCGATCGCCGACGTGTGCCCGGTGGAATGGGCGCGCATGGCCAACCGCAGCGTCCTGCAATGGGACAAAGACGACTGCGCGGCAATCGGCTTGGTGAAATTCGACCTACTCGGGCTGGGCATGCTCTCGGCGCTGCACTATGCGAAAGACCTGGTGGCCGAGCACAAGGGCATCGAGGTGGACCTGGCCCGCCTCGACCTCTCCGAGCCGGCGGTGTATGAGATGCTGGCCCGCGCCGATTCCGTCGGCGTGTTCCAGGTGGAGTCACGTGCGCAGATGGCCACCCTGCCGCGCCTTAAGCCGCGAGTGTTCTACGACCTGGTGGTGGAGGTGGCGCTGATCCGCCCCGGGCCCATCCAGGGCGGATCGGTGCACCCCTACATCCGGCGGCGCAACGGCGTCGACCCGGTCATCTACGAGCACCCGTCGATGGCGCCGGCATTGCGAAAGACGCTGGGAGTGCCGCTGTTTCAGGAGCAGCTGATGCAGTTGGCGGTCGACTGCGCCGGCTTTTCCGCCGCCGAGGCCGACCAGCTGCGCCGCGCCATGGGGTCCAAACGCTCCACCGAACGCATGCGCCGGCTGCGCGGCCGGTTCTACGACGGCATGCGCGCGCTGCACGGCGCCCCCGACGAGGTGATCGACCGGATCTACGAAAAGCTGGAGGCGTTTGCCAATTTCGGCTTCCCCGAGAGCCACGCACTGAGTTTCGCGTCGCTGGTGTTCTACTCGGCGTGGTTCAAGCTGCACCACCCGGCGGCGTTCTGTGCGGCGCTGCTGCGCGCCCAGCCGATGGGTTTCTATTCGCCGCAGTCGCTGGTGGCCGACGCCCGCCGGCACGGCGTGGCGGTGCACGGCCCGTGTGTCAATGCCAGCCTGGCGCACGCCACGTGTGAGAACGCCGGAACGGAGGTGCGTTTGGGCTTGGGCGCCGTCCGCTACCTCGGCGCCGAGCTGGCCGAGAAGCTGGTCGCGGAGCGAACAGCCAACGGCCCGTTCACCTCCCTGCCGGACTTGACGTCGCGGGTGCAGCTTTCCGTGCCGCAGGTCGAAGCGCTGGCGACGGCCGGGGCGCTGGGCTGCTTCGGCATGTCTCGGCGGGAGGCGCTGTGGGCGGCCGGGGCCGCGGCCACGGGCCGGCCGGACCGGTTACCCGGGGTGGGCTCGTCGTCGCACATCCCGGCGCTGCCGGGGATGAGCGAGCTGGAGCTGGCCGCCGCCGACGTGTGGGCCACCGGCGTCTCCCCGGACAGCTATCCGACCCAGTTCCTGCGGGCGGACCTGGACGCGATGGGGGTGCTGCCCGCCGAGAGGCTGGGATCGGTGTCCGACGGCGACCGCGTGCTGATCGCCGGCGCGGTGACTCATCGGCAGCGACCCGCCACGGCCCAGGGGGTGACGTTCATCAACCTCGAAGACGAGACCGGGATGGTCAACGTGCTCTGCACGCCCGGGGTGTGGGCGCGACACCGCAAGCTCGCGCACACGGCGCCGGCGCTGCTGATCCGCGGCCAGGTCCAAAACGCCAGCGGCGCAATCACCGTCGTCGCCGAACGGATGGGCCGCCTCACCCTGGCGGTCGGCGCGCGCTCGCGCGACTTCCGGTGAACCTCTGCGCCGACAGTGAAACGGGCGACGCGACACGCCGCAAACGCGTCGTGGATTTCACTCTGGCGGCGAGCGGGGGCCAGCCCGCTCAGCCCGTGGGCGTCGTCCACACCCGGGTCGGGGTGATCTTCAGCCGGGTGCTGTAGGCGGCGATCGCCTCGGTCAGCCCGAACTTCGCGGCATCCTCGCGGTACTTGGCCCAATACGGCGCGTCGTCGCGGCAGTCGACATCGGTGGCCACCACCGCCGCCGTCCCGCCCACCACGATGATCCCGGCGCCGTTGCCGTCGGAGTCCAGGTTCAGGCTGACCTGCGGATGGGCGGTGATGTGGGCGACCTTGGCCGCCTGAGGCATGGAGTACACCGTCAGGTCGGTCCCGTCGAAGTAGAACCACACCAGCCGCGGAACCGGCTGCCCCGATCGGGCGACGGTGGTCAACCACCCGTAAAGGTCGGACGTGAGCCTGGCAGAAACCTCTTGTGTCAGTTCGACGCTCATGGCCCAACGGTAGCCTGCCCACATGACCCTCAACCTGTCCGTCGACGAGGTCCTGACCACTACCCGCTCGGTGCGCAAGCGTCTCGATTTCGACAAGCCGGTGCCACGCGACGTGCTGATGGAATGCCTCGAGCTGGCGCTGCAGGCGCCCACCGGTTCCAATTCCCAAGGCTGGCAGTGGGTGTTCGTCGAGGACGCCGCCAAGAAAAAGGCGATCGCCGACGTCTACCTGGCCAACGCCCGGGGCTACCTCAGCGGGCCGGCGCCCGAGTACCCCGACGGCGACACCCGCGGCGAGCGGATGGGGCGGGTCCGCGATTCGGCGACCTATCTCGCCGAACACATGCACCGGGCGCCGGTGCTGCTGATCCCCTGCCTGAAAGGCCGGGAAGACGAGTCGGCGGTGGGTGGCGTGTCGTTTTGGGCCTCACTGTTCCCGGCGGTGTGGAGCTTCTGCCTGGCGCTGCGCTCCCGCGGGCTGGGTTCGTGCTGGACGACGCTGCACCTGCTCGACAACGGCGAGCACAAGGTGGCCGACGTGCTCGGCATTCCCTACGACGAATACAGCCAAGGCGGGCTGCTTCCGATCGCCTACACACAAGGCATCGACTTCCGGCCGGCCAAGCGGCTGCCGGCCGAGAGCGTGACGCACTGGAACGGCTGGTAATTAGCCGGGGTTGCCGTCGGTGCCGCGACTGCCGTTAAACGCGTCCCCGCCGAGGCCGTCGCTGCCTGGCCCGCCGTTTGTGCTGTCAGCGTTACCGGTGCCGGTGCCGCCTGCGTTGCCGCTGCCGGGGGTGCCATGGGTGCCCCCGGCACCGCCGGTACCGCCGCCACCGCCATTGCCGGAGTTGGCGTGCTGGCCGGCCAGTAACCCGCCACGTCCACCGGTGCCGGCATGCCCCCCGTCACCGCCGTCGCCGCCCGTTCCGCCGTGACCAGCGTCGCCACCAGCGCCGCCGTTACCCCCGTGGGCGTCGAAGGGGATGCTCGACGTGCTCGTGGCGTTTCCGCCGCCGGCGCCGTCACCGCCGATGCCGCCATTGCCGCCGACACCGCCTGAGCCGCCGGTGCCGCCGTTGCCGCCGTTGCCGCCGTTGCCCATCAACCAACCGCTCGCGCCGCCCGCGCCGCCGGATCCGCCGTCGCCGCCACGCCCGCCGGTGCCTCCGGTGCCCCCGTTGCCGCCGTC
>OBKH01000121.1_pt1 | contig 15399 bp, 9 predicted proteins | sample 1496241 | NCBI WGS metagenome assembly OBKH01 (sample SAMN03273953, study PRJEB22546) | soil metagenome | isolation source: rice field elevated CO2 plus elevated temperature | place: India: CRRI Experimental farm Cuttack,Odisha-753006 | collected 2013-12-17 | reverse complement strand
TTGGTCTCGTGTTCGGTATCGATTTTCGAGTTGTCGACCCGTCCGGACAGGGCAGCAGAGGTGTGCACCGTGGCCGGTTTCCAGACCTTGAGGAAAGCGGTCAGGCAGGCCATGGAAATCAGCGCGGCGATCACATCCACCAGCATGGGCCCGTGATAGTTGGACACCAGGAACTGCGGCACGGCAAAGGTGACCCCGGCCACCAGGATCGCCGGCCAGATTTCCAGCATCTTGCGCCAACCGGCGAAGGCCCAGATCAGCCAGAACGGCACGATCACCGAGAAGAACGGCAGTTGCCGGCCGACCATCATCGACAGCTCCATTTCATCCAGCCCGGTGACCTTGGCCAGGGTGATGATCGGCGTGCCGAGGGCACCGAAGGCCACCGGCGCGGTGTTGGCGATCAACGCCAGGCCAGAGGCCGCCAGCGGTGAGAAGCCCAGGCCGATCAGAATCGCCCCGGTCACCGCCACCGGCGTGCCGAAACCGGCCGCCCCCTCGAAGAACGCGCCGAAGCAGAAGGCGATCAGCAACAGTTGCAGGCGGCGGTCGTCGGTGATTCTCGCCAGGGAATCCTGCAGCACTTTGAACGAGCCGTTTTCGGTGGTCAGCCGGTGCAGGAAGATGATGTTCAGCACGATCCAGCCAATCGGCAGCAGACCATTGGCGGCACCGTACAACGCGGCCGACCCGGCCATGTTGGCGGGCATGCCAAATGCGAAGATCGCGATCAGCAAGGCGGAGGTGAGGGCAAGCAGCGCCGCCAGGTGCGCCTTGACGTGAAAAAACGCCAGGGAGGCCAACATCACCACCACCGGCACGGCCGCCATGAGGGTTGAAAGCACCGGGTTATTGAACGGATCGTAGACTTGCTGCCAGACCATGTTCCACCTCTGCTTTTTATTGTTGGAAGAGCAGACCCCTGAGGGGAGGTGGCTTTCAGTATAGGAGGCATTACGCCGCTGTCAGGGGGAGCCTCCGGTCCTGTGGATCAGCGCTATTTGTCGTGGCTGAGCTAGCATGGCGGATAGGGTCCACATCCAGTACGGAGAGGAATGCCGCAATGACTGAGCGCCATCTGATTCACAAGGAAACGCTGTCGAATGGATGCAGCATCGAGGTCAAGGCCGAAATCCTCAGGGACGGCTCGCTGGGGATGTTCATCGGTGTTTACCGGCCGGACGGCACGGTCATTGAAGAGAACCCTGATCCCAAGCCGCACATGCTGGACATGGAAGCGGCGATGGATTGGGGCATCGATATTGCCAAGGGCATCGGCAACAGTCAGAGGACGTTGTAGAGGTGGGTGCCGCACCATTGCGCAGGGCACAAAACCCGTAGGAGCGGGCAAGCCAGCTCCTACGGGTCGGTTACAGGTCGTAGAGGGTCGGTGGCCTCAAGGCTGTTGCAGCGTTGCGCCGGTCACTCCCGTCGCTTTGGCCTTGGGTTTGGAGAACTTCCACGCGTCACCCGCCGGCGCCGTGCCCTTGTCATAAGGTTTGCCCAGCAGCATGTAGACCAGCCCGGCGCCCATCACCACCAGCGTGGTCAGGATCATCGAGTAGTTGATGTACCACGCGGCATCTGGCGAGCGCGGCCAGACCATGTTGACGATGGCGCACACGCCGTAGACCAGCGCAGCCAGGTTCACCCACAAGCCCCAGGCGCCGAGGGTGAATTGACCGTTCGGACGCCAGCCCTTGGCCCGGGCGATCAACGCAGCGACCACGATCAACTGGAAGGCCACGTAGATACCAATCGCGGCGAAGCCGACGATGGTGGCCACGGCATCGGCCATGAACATGCCCAGGCAGACAATCGCTGCCGGCACCAGGCCACTGACCAGCAGGGCGAACGACGGCACATGGTTGGCCGACAGGCGCTTGAACAGCGAACTGCCGACGATCATTTCGTCGCGGGCATAGGCGAACAGCAACCGGCTGGCCGCCGCTTGCAGGCTCAACACGCAGGAGATGAACGACACCATGACCACGGCCATGACCAGGCGGGAACCGACCGGGCCGAAGGCATTGGCCAGGATGGTGGCGACCGGGTCGGTGTCTTCACCGGCCAGGACCTTGGCCATGTCCGGCACCGAGAGAATCAGCGCCAGGCAGGCAAACATCGCCGCCGCACCACCGATATAGATGGTCATGCGCATGGCTTTGGGAATGCGCTTGCCCGGGTTCGGCGTTTCTTCGGCGACATCGCCGCAGGCCTCGAAACCGTAGTACTGGAACAGACCGGCCAGGGACGCCGCGAGGAATGCCGGCAGGTATGAACCATTCACCTCAAGGTTGAAGGTGTTGAACAGCACGCTGAGCGGCTGGTGACGTTCGAAGATCAGCAGGTAGCCGCCGACCAGAATCGCGCCGACCAACTCGCACAGAAAGCCGAACATCGCCACCCGCGCCAACAGTTTGGTGCCCACCAGATTCAGCGCCGTGGAGAGCAGGATGATCGCCAGGGCGATGAGGATGTTGGACTCGGGACCGGGCTTGAAGCCGAGCATGATCGCCAGATAAGGCCCGGCACCCACCGCGACCCCGGCGATGGTCGCGCACAAGGCCCAGGCATACACCCAGCCGACCATCCACGCCCAGCGCTTGCCCACCAGCCGGCGGGCCCAAGGGTACACGCCGCCGGAAATCGGGAATTGCGATACCACTTCACCGAAGATCAGGCACACCAGCATCTGCCCGGCGCCGATCAACAAGTAAGACCAGAACATCGGCGGGCCGCCGGCGGCCAGGCACAAACCGAACAGGGTATAGACGCCGACGACCGGCGACAGGTAGGTAAAGCCCAGGGAGAAGTTCTCCCACAGGCTCATGCTGCGATTGAAATCCGAACTGTAGCCGAGGGCGCGGAGCTGTTCCGCATCCTGGTCGTCGCTGACGCTTGCACGCGCGTTAGGTGAGCCACTCATGTTATTTCCTCATTATCAATGGCAGTGATTGGGTTCTGACCTTTGTTTCGCCACGGCTCCCTTGCAGGAGCGAGCTCGCTCCTGCAGGGATAAAGGCGTTATTTTTCTTAAGCCTGCTTTGTCACTTCGCTGTCGCGCCCGTCGTCGTATTGCGACAACCACTGCACCGCCGCATCGCGATAACGGCTGAAGCCCTTGTAGTCGACCAGTTGCTGATCCAGGTCGCGCAGCACCCGGTGCATGCGCCGGGCCCAGGCCGGGTTGGTGGCGATGTCTTCGAGGCTGAGCAGGTAGGTGCGGATCGGGAAGACGATGGCGTTGCTGCGCGGCAGGCGATGCAGCGGTTGCAACTCAATGCGCAGGTAAACCAGTTTGCCGGCATTTTCCGCGGTCACGATGGTCCGGTCCGGTGCCCATTCCGGCAGGCTTTCGGCCGAGACCTCGAGGCGCGGGTTGACCGTCAGCGACCAGTTCAGACGCCGCACCGGATGCCCGGTGCGCAGGCGCAGCAGGAACTTCAGCGCACGGTCGAGCATGCCGATTTCTTTCACCAGCGGCACCGGGCCGTGGAATTCTTCCCAGCTCATGCCGAGGTTGAATCGCAGCGAATAGTCGGCGCGCTGGGTGGCGATGCCCGCCCCCCAGTACAGTGTGCCGTCGCGCTCCTCTTGCAACACCCAGTCGCCCTGGGCCTGGCGGGTCACGTACTCCATCGGCTCGTAGGGCAGGGTGGCCGGGTCACCGAAGGTGAAGCGGTCGTCAATGTCCAGCAAGCGGTTGGTCCAGTGCCACTGGCGGCCTTCACGCTCCAGGCTGAAGTACTGCGGGTAGTCCCGGGCGTAGGATTCCATGATCAGCTCGAGCAAATCCCATTGCGCCTCCATCATGTGCGGCGCCGAGACATAGTGCATGCCCGGGTCTTTCTCCAGGGTGATCGCCCGGTCGCGGCATTCGCTGATGTAATGCTCGTCGATATCGAACGCGGCGCGGAAGGCACCGTCTCCCACCGAGACATGGGGCTCGAGGTTCATCGAGTACATGTAATTGTCATCGGGAAACGGGAAGGGCGCGCGGGCGATGCATTCCGGGCTGTTGGCGAAGGTGTAGTCGTCGCGGTAGGTTTCGTCGGGATTGAATGGGATGTTCATTGTTTTTTTTCTCCGTCGATCAGAGGTCGATGACCAGGCGATTGCATTTGGCGCGGGACACGCAGGGCATGATTTTCTTGCCGCTGGTTTTGTCCTCGTCGGACAGCCAGTCATCGGTGTGCAGCAGCTCGCCGTCGAGCTCCAGCACTTCGGTTTCGCAGTGGCCACAGGCGCCGCCACGGCACAGGTAAGGCATGCTGTAACCGGCGGCTTCCACGGCTTCGAGCATGGTCTGGTCGGGCGAGACCTCGATGGTCGCGCCACTGCGGCCGAGGGTGAAACTGAAGGCTTCGCCGCCGCTGCTTTGCTCCAGGAAACGTTCGAAGTGCACGTGGCTGTCGGTCCAGCCCAATTCGCGGGCGCAGGCCAGGGTGGCATCGATCATGCTGTCCGGGCCGCAGGCGTACACGTGACCGCCGAGCGGGCGATCGGCCAGGACCCGGCCGATGTCCATGCGCGCTTCGATGCCCTTGCGATACAGGTGAACCTTGTCGCCGTAGGTCGCCTGCAGCTCTTTGCCAAGTTGCGCATGTTCTTCGCCGCGCACCGCGTAGTGCAGCTCGAACGGCACCTTGCTCAGGCGCAACTCCTCCAGTTGGGAAATCACCGGGGTGATGCCGACGCCGCCAGCAATGAACAGATGCAGGCGTGCCTGTTTGATCAGCGGAAACAGATTGACCGGCGGCGTGACTTCGATCAGATCGCCTTCATTGACGCTGTCGTGCAGGGCCACCGAGCCGCCGCGACCGCTTTGCACGCGACGTACGGCAATCTGGTAGCTGCTGGTGTCGTAGGGCGAGCTCAGCAGCGAGTAAGGGTTGCGCAAGGTGTTGCGGTCGTTGGCGATCAGCACCACCACATGGCTGCCACCGGAGAACGCCGGCAAGTGCTCGCCGGTCGGTGAGACCAGGGTGAAGCGCTTGATTTCCGGGGTCACCGATTCGATTCGGGCCACGCGCAGATTTAAAGTCCCAGTGTTCTGGCTCATGTGTCGAGCTCCTCGGCGGGCGGCAGTTCGCCCGGTACTTCGGCATCGGCCTTGACCGCCTGAAACGCTGCCAGCCGCCGGGAATAGTGATCGCGCACCACCAGCGTCAGGCCGCAACCGGGGCAGTCGTAGACACGTTGGGTGACGTTTTCGGTATAGGTGTCGCAGTGCACGCACCAGACCCGGCGCACCAGCGTGCCGGAATGTTCGCGCAGCACTTCATCGCGATTGAGGTCGTAGCGGGTGGCCACTTGCATGGCGCTGCCCAGGAAGCTTTCCGACCCGGCGAGGTACAGACGGGTGCCCATGCGCGCATCGAAGAGCAGGTCGTTCAGGTCATCGATCAACGCCTGGTTGCTGGCGTACAGCTTCAATTGATGGCCTGGATGCTCCTGCAATTGAGCGACAAAGTCCTGCCCGGAAAAGGATTCGCGGGAATACAGCAAGGTGATGGGCCGGTCCAGGCCGGCCATTTCGTCGAGCAGGCGCAACATGGCGCGCCCGCCACTGCCTTGCCCCGCAATGATGTGCCGCGTACCGCCCGGCAGCGGTTGCAACTGGTCATAGACCGGTCGGCTTTTGATCCCGGTGATCAGCATTCTTGTTTTTTCTCCTGACTATCGGCTCGGCTGATGAAAGCCGGCTGTGATGCAACGCCCAACGACGGTGGGTTGCGATAGCAGGAGCACAGGGCGTGCCAGTTATTCAAGTTATTGAAATTAAAGGGTTTTATTGTTTGTCGAGGATGGCTTTGGGGTAAAAATAACGATGGGTGTAGGCATTTTTGCAGCATTCAGGCGGGAAGCCACATCACCCCCTGCAGGCGTGAGCGTGCACCCACAGGGTTGTGTGTTGCGGGAATCAAGGCATCAGTCACGCTGCAATTTGCGAATCAACGTACCGATATCGATGCCCAGATACTGCGCCGCCTTGCGTTTGCTGCCGCACAGTTCCACCGCCTCGAGGATGACCTGGCGTTCGAACTGCTGGACCTGAAGTTTGAGGTTCTGCTCGGCGCTCTGATCGGTGGCGCCCTGAACGACGGAGGGCTTCAGTCGTTGCGCTTGCAGCAGCTCCGCGGGCAAATGATGCTCTTGCGCCTCGTCGTCGGCGAGAACCGCCAGGCGTTCGAAGATGTTGACCAGTTCGCGAATATTGCCCGGGAAGTCATAGCTCATCAGACGCTTGCGGCAACCGGCCGACAGGCTCAGGGAAGGCTCGCGATCACCGTTGATGCGGCTGAGCAGGATGTCGATGAGAAACGGCAGGTCATCGCGATGCTGGCGCAGTGGCGGGATTTCCACCGGCAGCACGGCCAGGCGATAGTAAAGATCGGCACGAAATTCACCGGTGCTCACCAAGTGGCGCAGATCCTTGTTGGTGGCCGCAATCACTTGCACTTGCACGGTTTTGCTCAGGGGCGAGCCGACCGATTGAATGGTGCTGTCTTCGAGAAACTTCAGCAACTTGGCCTGTACATGCAAGGGGATCTCGCCGATCTCGTCGAGGAACAGCGTCCCCCCGGAGGCCGCCTCGATGTAGCCTTGCTTGCCGCCCTGCAGCGCACCGGTAAAAGCGCCGCGCTCGTAGCCGAACATCTCCGACTCGAACAGGCTCTCGGGAATGCTCCCGCAGTTGACATGAATGAACGGTCGATCACCCCAGCCGGCCGCACGGTGAATGTGTCGGGCAATGGCCGTCTTGCCGACGCCGGGCTCACCCAGGAGCAACAGTCGCGCGCGCCGGCGGAACGCGCGCACGCCGGTGTCGGCGATGCTCGACAGTTGAGGCGAGAGGTGCAGGGCGTTGTCCTGCGGGTCGCGCAGGCCTTGCGGTTCCGCCGGTCGATTGCCGAGTGATGCCCGCCGTTGCGGCTGGCTGCCGTCGAAGTCTTTCTGGGTCAGCATCCGGAACGGTTTTTCGTAGGCCCCGGTGGGGATGGCATGGGTGCTGCTGAGCAGCACGCGGCCTTCCCGGGAACGGGTCAGGGCGCTGTTGCCTCCGCGATTGAGCGCAGCCAGCAAGTCGTCGTAATTCAGGGCCGAGCGCTGGAAGAAATCGCGCTCGGACAACCCGATGGCTTGCTGTTTCGACAAGCGGTTGACCCGCTCGGCGGCGAGGTTGAGAAAGCGCACCCGACCTTCGCCGTCAGTGACGATCAGTGCTTCGCTGAAGCTGTCGAGCAAAGCGTGCAGTGCCGGGGTTTCCAGCAAGGCACCCAGCACTTCACTGCTGGCATTGACCGAAGAGCGCATGCCCATCTGCAACGAGGGCGGCAGGTTCGAGTCCTTCATGGATGCAAATCCTGGACGCGACGCCCCTGGCATTCGCGAAACACCGCCACCCGCCACGCCACGCCCTCACGGACCAGGATGCGCGAGCAGTGCACATTGAAATTCCGGTCGCGCCCATGCAAATCAGGTAGCGGCAGGCTGTGCCAGGTGCGTTCGGGCAAGGCCATGTCCAGCAGCAACTGTGCGATCCCGGCGCCATGGGTGATGCCGAACGTGTCTTCGAACGCCGCATTGCGCCACTGCGGCTGCAGGTGTTCATCGATCACCAACACGGCGTCGGGCACGGCATCGAACACCCGGCGCAACGCTTCGATGCGCTGCTCGGCGTCGTGCTGCATGCGCAATTCCTGGCTGACGTCGCGAATGCTGCCCCACATCCGCAGCAGTTGCCCGTTGATGATGGTTGCCCGCACATCGTTTTCAACGTAGGCCGGCGAGCCATCGTGGCGACGGTCCACCGAGAGGGCGCAGTCGACGCTGAACCCGGCCTCGATCAAGCGCCGCACGAATGCTTCGTTGGCCGGGCTGCGAGGCCAGTACAGGCGGACGGGCTGCTGATTGAAATCGACATCCGACGGCATCTCGTAGACATCGGCCATGGCGCGGTTGCACAGGCGCCAGTGGGAGTCGTTTTCAAAGACCTGGCGGACAATTTCGTCCGGGGTATTGTTGATGTTCACCGCTTCGGCGAATTCGATGCACCAGTACGCCACCTTTGCGCTCTGCAGCATCTGGCTCATCACTTCGTTGGCGTTGTGCATTTCCCGCAGCCGGTGGCCCAGCGATCCGAGGGGGATTTTCACCAGGTGCAGGCGCGCCGGTTGCACGGTCCGCCATTCCAGCAGGCCACTGGCGATCACGTGCAGCAGGCCGCCATTGTGGCGAATCAAGGTGAGCTCCAGGCTCGGGATGAGTTCGTCGGCAGGCGGGTTGGCGAACAGCGACTGCAAGGCACGCACCGACTCGACGCTGAAAATGCGTTCGATCGGTTGCGCCAGCAGTTCCTCCAGTGCATAGCCCAATTGATCGCTCAGGCTGGCGGACAGGTTGAGCAGTTGCCCGTCGGCGCTGACGGTGCTTGCGAGGGGCTGGGCTTTCTTGGCCAGCAAATTCAGGATATCCATGGATGGATCGGCTCGATATTGGCGTTTGAGTATTTGGATAGGGCACATTGCATGCCAATCGAAACGCTTATAAACATTGATGTTTACGAAGGCCTGTCTGGCTGAGTGCTGTGATAATGCAGCAGTTCATGTATATTTACAGCACTTTGCCGGGCCGGACACGCTACCCGATGAATGACCCTGTCGCGGCTGATCGCTGGAGCGGTGAGGGCGATAGCATTTTTCCATCCAGCCACGTGTTTCCCAGGATGAAATCGGTCTAAAAACGGCCACCCATTGCCTGAGTGCTTTGCTAATCTGAAGTTGTAGGTGAAAACGCAGACTGATGCGCAAGCGGTTAGCGAGGAGGCGTGGGGCGCGCTCCGAAGGGTACACGGTTAGAAAGATCTCCGCGCTGAGATCCAGCCCTTATGCCGTGTGAAGCAGGACAGTGTTTAGTTGCATCATGGTTACATGACTGTTCTGTGGGAGGCCTGATAAACCTTGTAAGCCAGAGACCAGCGCTGGCCACCTACTTAACCTTCGAAGCCCGCCTTGAGCGGGCTTTTTAATGCCGTTCGCGCATTCCTGCAGGAGCCAGGCATAGGTAACGCAATTCGACTGGCAGGGCTCGCCGGCTGTGCTAGCGTCTTGAGGTCAACCCTCATTTGCGAGCTCCCCCATGGACGAGACTATCGTTAATGTCACCACTGCCAAGTTCAACGCCCTCATCGCCATCGTTCAGGCCTACGGCGCTGCTTTCGCGGTCAAGATTCTCACCGCTATCGCGTTCTGGATCGTCGGGCGCTGGCTGATCGGCTTTGCCGTCCATATGGTGCAAAAGGCCCTGGGCAAGCAGAAGGTCGACCCGACTGTGTTGCGCTATGTGGGCTCGGCGATCACGGTGACGCTGAACATCATCCTGGTGATCGGCATCCTCGGTTACCTCGGCATGCAGACCACCACCTTCGCCGCGCTGCTCGCCGCGGTCGGCCTGGCGATCGGCATGGCCTGGTCGGGGTTGTTGGCCAACCTGGCGGCTGGTGCCTTCATCATTGTCCTGCGCCCGTTCAAGGTGGGCGATTTCATCTGCGCTGGTGGGGTAACAGGCACGGTCACCGAGATCGGCCTGTTCGCCACGGCGATCAATACCCCGGACAACGTGCTGACCCTGGTGGGCAACAACAAGATCTTCAGCGACAACATCCAGAATTTCACCCACAATCCGTTCCGCCGTGTTGAACTCAAGGCACAGCTGTCCGGCGCCGCCGACTGGAAGGCGGCGGCGGCCTTGCTCAAGGAGAAAATCGCGACCCTCCCCAACGTGCTCGCCGAGCCGGCGGTGGATGTGGAGATCCTGGAGTTCAATTTGGTAGGGCCCGTGTTGGCGGTGCGTCCTTATTGCCACAATGAGTACTATTGGCAGGTGTATTTCGACACCAATCGCACCATCAAGGATGCCCTCGGCGAGGCGGGCTTCCCGGCACCGATGCCGGCGCAAACGGTGATTTTCCAGCAGGGCGCTACCTTGCCCGGAGCACTGACCAAGGAATGACGGCGTCAGTTCGATTGCGGTCATGGGTACCGGGTCGCAATCGACTTCATGCGGAGCAGGATCAATAAATGCAGGATGTTCGCCCCAACCCAACGCTGACCCTGGAATATTGTGTCGAACGTCCGATATTCATGGATTTCTTGCAACACGCGAACCGTACACCCGATGCTACCGCTGTCATCTCCCACGATGCATCGTGCAGTTATCATCAACTTGAGCGCATAAGCCGGGGCATTGCCGGCTTTCTGATCGAAAAGGGCGCCCGCGAGTCAGACCGGGTGGTCATCGTTTCCAATCGCTGCGCGGGCCTGGTCTACGCCATGCTCGGCGCCTCGCGGGCCGGGTTGACGTTCAGTGTCGCCGACATGGCCTATCCCGCTGCGCGCATCGACCAGATCATTCGCATCCTGCAACCCTCGTTTGTGCTGCTTTGCGGCGGGGCGACCTTCGATCCAGGGCCTGAACAACCGGGGCAGGGGACTGCTCATCCGCAAGTGCTGCAGATTCCCGAATCGCCGGACGAATCCCTGCAAGCGTTTGCCATCGCTCCCGTGGATTTGCCTGAAGTCGACCCGGCTCATCCGGCCTACATCACCTTCACATCGGGCAGTACCGGTGAACCGAAGGGGATTGTCACCCACCATGCGCCGCTGGTTCATTTCATCGAGTGGCATACCCGGCATCATTCGCTATCCGAAAATGATTGCTTTTCCCTGTTGTCCGGACTGGGTCATGACCCCGTCTACAGGGACGTCTTCACGCCGCTGTCCATCGGCGCGAAAGTGGTCATTCCGGCACAGTCGCTGGTTATCGATCCATCGGCCCTGGCCACATGGCTGCATGAACATGCCATTTCGGTCATTCACCTGACGCCGCCCCTGGGCAAGCTCATTGAAGCAGGCGCAAAGATCAATGGAACCCGATTCAACGATTTGCGCTACCTGTTTTGGGGTGGCGACGCCCTGAGCGATACCTTGTACGAACAGATGCGCGTCATTGCGCCCGATGCAAAGAGCGTGAACTTCTACGGTACGACGGAAACGCCACAGGCCATGGCGTTTCACCCGCTCGATCCCGCCGCCGACAATTCGCGGATACCGCTGGGCAAAGGCATAGACGGGGCACAACTGCTGGTCGTGAATGACGCCAGTCAGTTGGCCGGCATTGGAGAAGTGGGGGAAATCCTGATTCGCAGCCCCTATCTGTCATTGGGTTACTGGGGCGACGCGGCGAAGACCCGGGATAGTTTTGTGGTCAATCCCTTTACCCGTCTCCCGGATGACATTTGCTACAAGACCGGCGACCTCGGCACCTACCTTCCGGATGGCAGTGTCATGTTTCTGGGGCGGGGTGACAGTCAGGTCAAGATTCGCGGGCACCGAATCGAACTGACTGAAATCGAGGGCGCCATTTCGCGCCATCCTCGAATCAAGCAGTGCGTTGTGCTGGCGGCGAATGACCGTTCCAGCGTGAGGCTGGTGGCCTATTGCGTTTCAACCCAGCCTGTTTCGTCGGTTCAATTGCGCGAGCATGTCAGCAAGGCACTTCCCGACTACATGGTGCCGGCGTTGTTCGTGTTTCTGGACGCCATTCCACTGACGCCCAATGGCAAGATCGATAAGCGGGCGCTGACTGCAGCGGGCGCTTCGACGCAAGCGGCGTCCCCGGGCTCGGACCAGAATCTGTCGCCGATCGGGCTCAAGCTGGCGGACGCCTGGTCTGCAATCCTCGACGTCCCGCATATCGACGCCAACCTGTCGTTCGTGGAGCTGGGCGGCGATTCGCTGTCGTTCGTCCAGGCGTCAATGGTCCTTGAGCGGTTGATCGGGCATCTGCCCGAGCGATGGGAAATGCTGCCGGTCCGTGATCTGGGTGAGTTGGCCAATACCGCCAGACCGTCGAGGCTGGCCGTTCGGGCAATGGAAGTTCCCGTGTTGCTGCGGGTCATGTCCATCGTGATGATCGTTGTCGGGCATTTTCAACTGTTTAAGGATTGGGCGTTCTTCGGCGAAACGGCGGTGTTGTTCGTCGTGTCCGGTCTCAGCCTGGCGAGGTTTCAATTTCAAGCCATCAATGAACGCGGTAACGCCAGTACGCTCGTCAAGTCCGTGGCCACTATCGCAGTGCCCACCGTCCTGTATACGTTGTTGACCCAGCTGCTTTTCGACAGGTTTCACTGGCAGTCCGTGTTGATGATTTCCAACTGGTTTGCCCCCAATGACATCGGCTACTTCACCTATTGGTACGTTGAAGTGCTGTTGCAGATGATTGTGATTATCGGGCTAGTGTTGTCGTTCGAGCGCGTCAGGCAAATCATCCTTTCCAATCCGTTCCGTTATTTGCTCATGGCGTCCTGCCTGTTGGCGGTGGCTGATCTGTTGATCAGTCTGTATGTGTTTGATGCTTCAGCGCTCGATAACCGGGTGCCGCAGCATTTCCTGGCGATCATGGTGCTCGGCATGGCCATTCACTATGCCGACTCCACCCGGCGCAAATGGATGGCCAGCGCGGTGGCGGTCATTGTGGTGGGCGGGCGAGATTTACTGGAGTTCTACGGGCATGGCTTGCCTGCGGTTGGCATGAGCGAATACATCGATGTGGCGGTGCCGGCGGTGCTCGCGGTGATCTGGATCCGCTCGGTGCCCGTGCCAGGACTCATCGCGCGTGGGCTCGCCGCCATCGCGGCGTCAACGCTGTACATCTATCTGACGCACTTCCAGTTCCAGTCCGTGGCCCGTCGCCTCAATGACAGCCCTGCACTGGCCGTGGTAATCGCCATCGTCGGCGGGATCGTGGTCGGTTACGCCTGGAACAAGTTCGTGCGAATCGTGTTGATGCGCTTCAACGGCGCCGAGAAGAAGCGCCGTGCGCAAAAGATTGAGCGGGTGGCCTGACGCCGATGTTTTCGTCAGGTCGCCACTTCACGGCTATCCTGATTTCCATGTTCTTGATGCCGTTGCGCTTCGTTAACCGGAGTCAACTGTTGCCTGGATGATGGGTACCTTCTGGCAGGGAAGGGTCTTTCGGCGTTCCACAGGCTTTTCTGGATGAAAAGCGGTGGTTGCACGGATAAATGTGGCAGCGATGAACACAAGGGTCGAACTGGCAAGAGACGAAGCGGCTCCAGGCGTCTTGGTGCAAACACTGGAGCAGGCTATCGACGCCGTGGTGGTCGTGGATGCGCAGGGCCTCGTGGTGTTTTTCAATGCCGCTGCCGAACGCTTTTGGGGCTGTTCGCGCATTGAGGCGCTGGGCGGTAACGTCAGTGCCCTGATTCCCCGGGGGCTTGACCCCAACCCTGACGATTCTGCCAGCGAGCACCCGGACGGCGGCGTCCATCACCTGGCAGGCGGCAGTCTGGATACGCGGATCGTGCGCCAGGATGGTCAGGAGCGCTGGGGCGTGATGTCCGTCTCGACAATCGTCATGCATGACCAGTCCCTGCGTGCGGTCTTTCTCAAGGATGTCACGCACCTGCGCGTGCAAGACCTCGAGCATCGGTTGCTATCGATGTCGATCAATGCCACGCATTCGGCGACGTGCATCGTCGACGCCCATCGACAGCTTATCTACGTGAATGACGGACTGATCCGCTTGCTGGGGTATTCCCGTGAGGAGGTGATCGGGCAATCACCCTTGCTGTTCTTCGTGCCCGACGCTCGGGCCGAGACGCAAGCGGAGCCGGAGCTGGAAGCCATTCTCTGTGGCCAGCCTCACGAGTTCAGCGCCCTGATCAGCAAACGCAGCGGACAGCGCCTGTGGGTGCATGTGTCCTCGACACCCGTCTTCGACGCTCAAGACCAGCTCGAACACGTCGTGATCGTGCTGACGGACATTACCCAGTCGAAGTTGCATGAAGTGCTGCAGAACAAAGTCATTGGCGCATTGCTCAAGGAGGAGTCTCTGGAGAGCGTGCTGACATTGTTGTGCCATGAAATTGAACGCATCGCCCCCGAAGTCATCGTGTCGATCCTCAGTGTTGATCCGCAAGGAATTCTGCATCCCCTGGCCAGCCCCGGCTTGCCGGTCGAATACTCCAGGGCCATCGAGGGCTTGGCCATCGGCCCGACGACGGGGTCCTGCGGTACGGCCGCCTACCGGGGCGAACCGGTGCTGGTGACCGACATCAACAACGACCCGCTGTGGGCGGACTACAAGCAGCTGGCACAACAGTCCGGTTTGCAGGCCTGTTGGTCGATGCCGGTGCGCAACGGTGCCGGGCGCATCGCCGCGACCTTTGCCCTGTATTTCCGGGAAAGCCGTGGGCCGGACCCCTTGCATGGCCACTTGGTCAAAGCGGGCACGCATCTGTGCATGTTGGCCCTCGAACGCGAGCAAGCCCGCCAATCCATTCGAAAAATGGCCTTTTACGATGGATTGACCGGCCTGCCCAATCGCAGTTACCTGCTCGCCCAGGCACAACGCACCCTGGGCGAAATGGCGCGAGAGCAGGCGGAGCTGGCCGTGCTGTTTGTCGATCTGGACCGTTTCAAGCAAATCAACGATGCGTTGGGCCATGCCTCGGGTGACGAGTTATTGCGCGTCACGGCGCACCGGCTGCGCAGCCTGTTGCGAGAGTCCGACCTGGTCGGGCGTTTGTCCGGCGACGAATTCGTCCTGGTGCTGCCACGCATGAACGCGACACAGGTCGCGACTTTTCTGGAGCGGATGATGATGCTCCTGAGTCGCCCGATGACGATCGCGGGCATGTCGGTGGTCGTTTCGGCCAGCATTGGCATCAGCCTGTTCCCCGGCGATGGGCGTGACATGGAGACCCTGCTGCACCGTGCCGACATTGCGATGTATCAGGCCAAGCGCATCGAACGCGGCAGCTTCAGCTTTTTTGTCGAAAAGATGAACCGGATCGCTCAAGACCGATTGGTGCTGGAAACGGCGCTGCGCAACGCCATGGCCACCGGCAACCTCGAGTTGTTCTACCAGCCGCAGATCGACCTCAACAGCGGCAGGCTGGTGGGTGTCGAGGCGTTGGCACGCTGGGCGCATCCAGCCCTGGGCGACATCTCGCCAAGGCAATTCATACCGCTGGCCGAGGAGTGCGGGCTGATCAATGAACTGAGTCAATGGGTGCTGCAAGCGGCTTGCGAACAACTGGCCGGCTGGCGTCGACAGGGATTGCCGATTGCGCCGCCTTGGGCCCACCTGTCCCCGCCCCACTCACCTCACCTCGATCTGGCCCGACCTCTTGCCGGCCCATTTCGGCCATCCGCTTTTCAACCCGCCGACTGTTGCGCGGCACTTGCCCGGGGCGCGCGGCTTTCGCACACTCCTGCCCCCCGTCAAACCAACCGGCGTCCTCCCCCGTTTGGGGTGCGGTGTGCCTACCGTGTACTCGGCCGCCGCGACTCCGTTCTGCGGTATTGC
>OBKH01000118.1_pt1 | contig 15695 bp, 13 predicted proteins | sample 1496241 | NCBI WGS metagenome assembly OBKH01 (sample SAMN03273953, study PRJEB22546) | soil metagenome | isolation source: rice field elevated CO2 plus elevated temperature | place: India: CRRI Experimental farm Cuttack,Odisha-753006 | collected 2013-12-17 | reverse complement strand
TAGGCAGTCGATTGCAGCGAGCGCCAATGATTACGGCCTATACAGAGGGTCTTGCCATGGTCCTGCGTGCATGGGGTGCTAGGGGTCGAGTGTTCGAATCACTCCGTCCCGACCATATTTTTCAATGACTTAGCCCAATTTTTCAGATTGGGCTTTTTCATACCTGGAAAATTACTCCCACATTTACTCCCACGGATATCTTGGATCTCGGTAGCTAAACCATCTGAGAGGCGTTCGAGTCTCGTGTCTCCGGGTAGTAGCCCGTACCAATGCAAGAACCTGAAGATGCGAAGACGTTCGTAAATGGGTTGCTGATCTGGACATTCCGCGAGGCAAGCTTCGGGTGATGGCTATAGGTAGCGCGGGGCTCTCTGTTGCTGGCGAGGTGATCCGGACATTCGCTCATACTCCGGTAGAGTCATCGGATAGCTGACCTCAAGCTGCGTGCTGTTCCCGTTCAATCTCGTCAGGCCCACGATCTCTTTCCAAAGGCTGATCAACAGCGCGGGCGGGTAGCAAGCGGCCCCCGCCAGTGATTCGAGTGGCTGGAGACACGATGCAGGGCGCGACTGGGTTCAGTCCGCAGTCGGTTGCATGGCCGTATCAGCAGCGGGGGGCGTGACACGCGCTTTTCGCTCCCCACTATTTCGTCGAGCTTGTCCGCGTTGGCGCGATGCTTGCTGCTTCGCATGCATCGCCTGAGAGGCGGTAACTGTGCCGACTGCTTGACCGCTCAAATCCAAGCGCGCCGCATTCTCGACCATGCTCGCCCAATAACGGGTTCCCCGGCACCACGTAGAGATGCCCAATTTGAGCTGTTCGCGGGTTATTCCGAGTAGCTCCAGATGCTGCTCAGCATCCTTGAGAATCCCCTCCTTGAGCGGAACCTTGGGGACAGGATTGACAGGAAATGCCAATGGAAAATGCTTCTGCAATGGCCAGATCGCATCCACTGCTGGATCCTGGTTACGAGTCTTTACATGCGGTGAAGGCATGCGTTTGGGGTGTGTCGTACTACCGGTTTTTTCCTGTTCTGTTTTAGCTCGCAGGCGGTCGCGTAGTTCAGCTAGCTGTTCAAAGCCCATCGTTCAAATCACTGCTTGGAGGTTGGTTGCGTAGCGCAAGGATATGGCATGCAGCACGTGGGTGCAGCTTAAACAGGAACAATCGCCGCTGGTTAGTGAAGGCACGTTGATTGATGCTGGCCGATTGCAGCTGGTGGCGCAGGTCACGTTGGGGGTGGATTCTGCTGGTCAAGGCTACCAACTCCGTCTCCCGCCGCTCCAAGCCAGATTTGAAATCAAAAAAGGCTCTACAAGGCCCATCACAGCTCGTGTTTTAATTCTTGCCTGGTGAAAGGCAGCGCATGTGAGAGGGGCGGATGGACAAGCATCAAGGAAGTGAGATAGCGACAGAAGCCCCTGATGATGGGCATGAGGCCGATAGCCAGGATGGTCAGGTCGAGACAATTCTGAATTACTGGCGCACCGTCTGGACTGATCTCAGTCGCACTGATGAGGTTATTGCGCAAGGCCCGAGCTTCGTCCTTTGGTATTCCGATACGAACGGGCTCGAGAATCCAGGCGCCTTCTTTTCTGTTGACGCTATCGACCAGCTGATTCCGGCTGAGGAAATACGTCAAATGCTGCGCGAGCAGCTGGCCGCGATTGATCATTCGCGCGAGATGGCTGTGGTTCTGGTATTGAAAGATCTACCCGTAGCCAGTGCAGCACTGGGAGTGATACCCAAGACAGCGGTGCGCAAGCCGCAGACCTGGTTCGAGATGGCCAAGATCCGAAGGGCGTCTGTCGCAGACAAAGTTTGGATTACGCTTCGTGCTAGCTCGGTGCTCAGCAAAGAAGGTGAGTATGGTCGCGAAGGCTACCTCGAAGAGTATTTCGGGGTCGGCTCGGTGATGTTTGATCTTGGGTACCGAGAACAGATCAGCGAGTTGGACTGGGGTGACCTCGGTGGGAACACCTTTATCGGTGGCGAGGTAACGGAGTACGTCTGGCCAGAGCGTAATGGATCGGCGAATGTCGCTGATGCCGGCGGGTCTTTAGAAGATACTAAGCCGGCTGAGGTCGGGCAGGGCAAGCCACTTGTTTCTTTCCGCGTGCCTTTTACAAATGTGAATCTCGCCTTACGTGTGCAGGCAGCGGAGCCTGAGCCCGCAGAGCCGGCAGCCTTGGTAACCCCACCTGAACCTGTTGAGCGGGCAGAGCCTGAGAAAATCACGACCTACCATTGGGCAGGTGATTGGGGTAGCCACCGTGGGGATGCGATAGGCACCGGGCTTGTGATTGAGCAGAGTTTTGACGGTGAAGCGCCCACTGAGTGGCATTTGCATCAGGACTTCGTCATTTCTTTAGGCTTGCAGCGCCAGGGTGACATCTGGCTGCGACCCATTGAGGGCTTTCAGGAGGTCGTGAGGTTGGTGCGCGACGAGCGTGATCGTCCTGTTCGGCTGGATGTGCGTACCGAGCATCTTCGTGACTACCTGAAGGCACGGGGGATGTATCTGCTGATTTCGAGCTACCGGAGCCGCCGGCAAATCGTGGCGGATGCCTCCCATGTCAAATGGGCTTTGGCGGCTGTGGAGGAGGTGAAAGATGGGGGCAAGTGGGAGGGCGTCAACCGTGCAATTCACGAAGGCGGGATGCCCTACGGTTCCTCTACGGGTGTTTTCCACGCTTCTCGCACAGACATTGACGAGGATGACGAAGTCCCCGTCCTGGGGCTCCCAGACGATGATTCCGTGGTTTCGAAAACATGGTCGATCCAGCACCAAGGAAGAAAGCTGTACGACCTGAGTGGTTCGCTTTGGAAAACTGAAGTCGTAGAGCCAGGGAGGGTCAGTGAGCGAGTACAAGGGGAGTCCCCGCTCGCCAAGGTGGACTTTGCCGTGGATGGCTCAGGGGAGCGTCTGAATGGTGATGAACTGGAACACTGTGGCCGTTGGCTGTGGTTCCGGCCAAACGTTACGGCTCTTCTTGGGAGCTATCGTGGATCTTCACTGAGATGGTTTACCCGAGACACCGGTGTCATCGGCATCTCATCCGGACACAGCGTCCATTTTGGTCTTAATGATCTGGGTCTGATCAACGTGTATGCCAAGGACATCGGGCAGCTTCCACTGTGGCAGCAGCGCGTATGGGCTGGGGCAAACCTAGTGCCAGATGGTGGCGTGTCAGCGGAGCTGTTGGCATCGCAGGCTAATGCCAAGCCGGCATCCACTAAAGCTCCAGAAATGCAGATGCGCTCGGTCTATGACGATCTCAACGCTGCATTTCAAAAACTAGCTGGTAAGAAGTTATTTGGCGAACATCACGCTCTGGATGAGATCTTCCGCCGGATTCACCGCTTCCGGGCTCTTGAAAAAACAGGAGTGCTCGAATTGGCCAAAGATTTGGCCAGGGTGACGGTAGAGTCCTTGGATGGAGACGCCTTGTCATTGCTCGCGCCCACTCCCAAGGGCATGAAGCCTGGCTCGGTCAAGCACTTGGAGGCTGCATTGCAAAAGGGGGTGACCCTTGAGCAGGCGAGGGCATTGACCAAGGTGTTGGTGGGTATCATTGAGCTCAGACAGGCAGACGCTCATTTACCTTCTTCCGGGTTCGCCAAGGCATTTGATCTGGTTGACGTTGATCAGCAGGCTGACCCCGTCATGCAAGGTCGTCAGATGCTGGTGTCGCTGGTTGAGTCTTTGGCTCAAATGAGCGAGGTGTTCTCTCAGCTCCCTCGCAAGGACAAGTGAGGCCCTGAGACCATTGTTATGAAAGGGGAGAGCATTTTGGCTCTCCTCGAACAAGCTTGGCCTCAGAGGTCGATATTGCCAAACTCTTCGTAGTGGTCGATCAACCGCAGTCGGTAGGTCTCATAGCCCTCTGCAAGGATGTCTTGGCCGTTGTACTTTCCATTCAGGAAGAAGGTCATCACGGCCCTCTGTGCTTCATCAACATCCCGATCCTCGATCTTGAGCAAGTACTTCGCAATGTAAATCCGGCAGATGTTCTGGAGTAGCAGCGCTACAACGCCCGCTACCTGCAGGGACACCTCAGGGTTTTCCGCAATGTCGAGCTTAATCGAGCCTGAATGCGCAATTGCATTCGAAGCTTGTTCAACCATTTTAGCCGGTTCGGAGCCTTGTCATTAGGATTTTCCGGATACATGCCGCCGTCCTTCAAGAAGGCTGTGAGCTTAGCGAGCGCCGACTCATTCGCAACGTTTGCCAGGCGGGGCATTATGTCATTGATAAGATCCTGGCTTACACCTGCTGTTTCCAGATGAGCCTTGAAGGCCTGCGCTGCAGCCTTGACCTTCGCTTTTTCTTCCTCGGTATAGCGATTGGTGTAAGAGGCGCTAAACCATTGGGTGTTCAACCCGTCGAGCGCCGCCGATCCCATCGCGATCTTCACGGCGACATTGCCGCTCGTCATTGCCAGCATCACCGCTTCCATCGCTTCTCCGGCACCAGCTGCTTGTAAGGCTGGAAGTAATGACCAATCGATCACCGGATGAGTGCGGAAAAAGTTATTACTGGTTAGAGCCAAACCAGCTGAAACAGGCAGATAGGGTTCAACATCGTTTCCTACCCGCACATGGCGACCGGTGAGAAGCGAAAGGGTGACAGACAGGTCGTAGGCTCCATCCACCCATGGATTGTCGGGCAGGAGCACGGAAGCTTGATCTAACCCTTCGTGCTCAGCCACAGCAGCCGTTACGCTCCAAGAACCAGGACTGGCTGGTTCTTCAGTGACTGTGTTCTTGAACCCGGACGATTTGAAAACGCCACCAAATACGAGCCGTTGTGACCGGGCAAAGTCGGCCTCAATGAGCTCCTTGCTGACGGTGATTCGGTAGGGGCCAATTGTAAACCCTCCCTCAGAGGAGAGGTGGTGCTCTAAGTTGAAGACGTCTCGAAATCCGTTCTGCTCGACGCTGATGTTTTCCCCTTGAATAACGTGTGGTGTCAGCGCGCTTCTGACTATTGCTCAAGAATTGGATGGCCGTTGAAATCGAAGCCTGGCAGCGCCCGCTCTAGATAGCTCAGAGTCTGGATTTGAAGTCGGGCTTTCGCTTCAGGTAGGCACTCCAGCATGTCGGGCTTGGTCGGTGTTCGGCCAAGTTTTTTTTCTTGGATGGCTTTGCTCAAAAATCCGCGGAGTCGGAATGCCATCTGTGTGGGGGCAAGCCGCGCAAACACGGAATTGCGTACGATAAATGTGGGGAAAGCCTCGCGGTACGCGTCTACGAGCCCAATCCATCGGGGGTCATTGTATTCGCGGCCCACAATGGCCTTTGCCAATCGATGCGCCTCGTACAAAGGCTCTCGGCTTTTTTCCCAAGCCCGATGGCTTTCTTCCATCTCGACCGCATGCTCATTTAACTGCTCAACAGTCCATTCCTCAATCCAACTGATCACTTCCTGTGCTTCGGTTATGAGCGCTGGAGCATTCATGATGATTCCTACATCGATTGCGAGGAGCGCTGCTCCGCGCAGGTATTCTTCATCCTCTTCCTGAGGATTTTTCTGAAAGGCTGCAAGCTTCATCTGAAGCGCCTTGCTGACGGCCTGTAAAGCGTTCAACCAATGTTCCTTTTGAATATGTGGATCTTGAGCCAGCCTTACCGTGTCGCTTTCCAGGTTGGGGCGACAGGCTCTGGTCGGCGTGCGTTTACCCCCAGCTGGGTATTGATCTTGTCGAAATTCATGCGCGCTTGTTCCTCCAAGTTTGCAAACGCCCCATTGGGCAAAATCTTGGCGTCGCGGAGCGATTCGATATATCCGTATGCTCTGCCAAACAACAGCACGAGGCTTTCAAGGTCGGTAGCCGTACCTATGAAATCGATGAGTTCATAGGCCTTTACCAGGCGCTGGTTGTGTACGGTGTCAATCATTGTTGTTTCCTTGAGTAAGCTCAGCGATGGAAGCTGGATTCCATCACGACGTGGCAATACAGATGCTGGGTCGGGTGGCTTGATCGAGGGCTATTTCACTACTGAAAGTGAACTTTTGGATGGATGAGTAGCAAATTGCCCCTCTAACGGTTGCAATTTCATCTCGTCAGGACTCGTAGTAGAGGTGTGGGAGCAGTCCAAAACTCGTATTTGGCTTGCCCCTTCCGGGTCGGCTGTCGTGAACCAAGCCCGGTCATGCTGCCCGGTCTCGATCCTCCGGGCTTCCATCCTCACGCCTGCGCGCTCCGCTTGCATCGGCCAGTCGAGCTGATCCACTTAGTTGCCCTGCCGCGCTGCTAGCTCCCACGACTTGATGTTAGGCCAAGGCAGAGTGCTGTAATTAAACAGCCTCCAGTCCCGCACGTGCCGCTGCGAGCGCGGCTGTTTCCTCATAGAGTTGGCGTACCACTACATTGAGCAAGTCGGCGAAGGTTTCGGCGTAGAATTTTGGTTCAGTTTTGAATGGATGGCCCATTGAAGCCTTGTTGACTCCGAGGTGTTCAGCTTGATCCGTGAGCCGCTTGAATGACTTCATCACACCGCTACCCGTCGTGCTTGGGTACTGGAACACCTCAGCATGCCCGGTTTTGACCAGCGCGTTCATGATGGTGGCGGCGTCGAAGGAGACGCCGTGATCCGCGATTAGGGATTTGAGTGTTTTGGCTTGCATGCAGAGCTTCCGTGCAATTCAGTGATGGCGCTAGGCCATGGATGGTCTTCTTTTCTTCATGCTTTTACAACCCACCCTTCGTCGACTGGCGCGGCGTGGAAGGGGGGGAGCGGGCAGAATTCACGCTGATTGTATTTTTGCTCGTCGGCCCCATAAAACTCCCCGGGCCGCAGTGCCAAGAGCGTCATCCTGGCAAGTGGAACAGGGGTAGCCGGTAGCAATGGCACTCCACTGACACGGGAGTCTCGTGGACTAAGGAATTCTCGAAATAGCCAGCCAATGTGGGATGAGTTCTCCCCACGGCGGCAAGTACCTATTGAGATAGAAAACAGTTTTTAATAGGTACCGAGCCTTCAGGCGTATCGGGATAGCGTTACGGATGAATGCTGATCTTGTGATACCTACAGATGCTGAATATCCCAACCGTGTTCATGCAGCTGCGCGCAGTTGGCATCAAACTCTTCTCCCTCACCAAGCGTCCGCCTACTAATCGCCAAACAAAGCAAGTGGGTCGGGCGGGTCATGGCCACATACATAGCAAGCAAGCGCTGGATGATCCGCTTTCCGGGCTTGGCACCGCCATGGCTTTTCTGCCCAGAAGCCCAAGGCAAAAGGCTACCGATGAAGTGCCCGTGGTTATAGGTTTCGAGCACAAGCGTCGCAGTGTGGGTTTGTCCTTTGCTCGAATGAATAGAGCCGAGCTTGATGTCTACCACGCCAGTGTCGTGAGTGCTTCTGAAGGTATTCACAGCAAGTTGTACAGCGCCCTCCTGCACGACCTCTGAACTTTCCGGCACCCACGCTAGGTACTCCTGCGCCGACTCAGACTGTTCATGCGCTCCCGCTAGGACTGATGCCAAATTCCAAAAGCGCCGAGCGAGGGATGACCAACTGTCGGCACTGATGGAATTTGACGTGAACAGCAGCTCGACTACCAGCTGCTGGTAGCTGGTCAGGTCTTCCGAACTGGTAAGCAGTTGCTGAACTTGGACGTGTTGTCGACTTCCCACTTTGATCTTGGTGGTGAGATTGGTGAGGTTCACCAGGTGGAGAATGCCCTTGGCGATCTCTTCGGCACCGTGGTGAGCGGTATCGCTCTTGACGAGGTTGCGCTTCGCTTGACGAACTCGTTCGATCAGCGTCGGCGGGCGGTACACCCCCAGACCTGCGCTACGATCGTAGCCCTCCCAATAATGCCCGACAGTCTTTGGAAAATGGATTGGGTCAGCGTCGGCGGGATTGACGTCTTTATGGGTATAGCCGAGGGCAGTGACTGTCGCGTTGCCGTGTAGGTCAGGGGGGAGCTCTTGGAGAACCAGGCGCCCATAGGCGTCCAGTACCCCGCTACAGTCACCGTCAGGAAAAACAAAAATGGTGTGGCGAAGTGGCCCTGTCGCTTCTACGTTGCGCCGCCCGGAAAGCCGGTCAGCCACGGGATAAAATGCAAAGGGGTTTGCCAGCGCCGCGATCGACTCATCGAAGCGAAAGCTGCTGGAGATGTCGACTGCTCTGCTTCGATCCGGAAAGTCGCTGCCATTGGTGTGGAGGTCTGATTCGAAAATAGCTTGGTTGGAATCGCCAACTCGTGTCACGCATATCCCGGAGTTGTCGCGGGGGAAAATGGCGCTCAGGTATTGGTTCTGCATCGCCGAGGTATCCTGCATCTCGTCGACGAAGACGCATGGGAAGCGATGCCTCAATCCCTCAGCTACGCCTGGCCGCTCAGCCAACTGAGCACTGCCCAACACGAAAATTTCGTCGTAACAAAAGTAGCCTCGTTTGGCTGCCTCACCGACTGCCTTCGCCATGATTTGGTAGCTTTGAGTACCTGGCCCGCACGGAAGGTTACCTCTGGCGACCTTAATTATGGGGTTGGCAAAGTCTGCTGTGGCTAAGCGCAGTGCTGTGGTGTCAAACGTTCTACGGGCCAAGAAATTGCGTATAAACCTTCTCTCCTCCGCTGACATACACCTGGAGCGCATCCGGTGAGTCAGTTCATCATCGATCGCGGTGAAACGATGCTGAGCGGAGAGTAGCCACGGCGTGGCAAGAAAGCGCCTGACGAACCCGTGAATCGTGTCGATGTAATGGGGGTAGCTCAGCAGTCGCCGGCCAACCTCAGTGTTCCCTAGGCGCTCCTCGATTTCATGGCGAGCGACGTTGGTGTGAGATAACACGCAAATCCCGCGTGTACGGCTTTTCCATTTGCGCGCAAGAATCGCGAGCTTGGCGACAACTAGCGTGGTCTTCCCGCTTCCCGGGCACGCCGATACGTCGAGGGTTTCTCGCGATCGAAGAAATGCCAGGCGCTGCTCATCCAGACCTTCAAGCTCCATGAGCCCTGAGACCCAGTCAATGTCTTCGTCAGTGATTTCAGGCACAAGGGCGCGAAACGCGATCATGGCATGTCTCTCTGCGGCAGCGAGGGGTGCTGCTCGGGGGCTAATTCCAACCGAGACGTTACATAGGTGATCGCCTCAACGAGGTAGCTGGGGAGTATCTCCCGCACGCTCTCGGGAGCCACTGATGTTCCCTCATAGCGTTGTTCCAGAATATCCACGAGGTACTGAGCCGCGATTGCCTTGGAGGCTACCTTGCGGTGGAAGAGGGCATAGATGGTGGAACTGATTTGCTCTGGGGACATGCCAGAATTGTTAAGGTTTTCATATTCAGCCACGGCCTGCTCGATCACTTCATCATGTTGTTCCCGACCAGCGTGAATTGCATCATCCTTCGCAGCCAGGCGCGCGGCGGTCAGGACCTCGCGTGCCATGCCGCCGAAAGCCAGATCATATTCCAGTGTCCATTGCCCGGCCACGAACGTTTTTACGTTCTGCTCGTCGTTCGCTTTACGCAAGCGGCAACGCTCATTCAAGCCAAGACGCTGGCTCTCATCATCTGCTCCGAAGTCACGGATCGCTCGCCACTTACGACTTCTGGATTCCCACTTCGGGTCGTCATCATTTTCCACCAGGCCCAGAATCTGTGGTGCGCAATCTGGCATGACGTCCATGTCCGAGATACAGGCTACAGGGATGTTCAGGACGCCACTTTCTGGGTTCGCACGTTGAAGGATACGAGCATAGCGGCCGAGACCAACCCCTCCGACGTTAACCACCGAGACTCCATGGCGGGTCAAGTCTCGTCCGAGCAGCTTCGCGAGCGCCGGCAACAGGATGGCCTCAGCATCTCCCTCGACGATGAGCACGCCACGTGCAAAGAACAGATTCGCCTTGGTCACGTCCAGGAAACGAGCAAGGAACCGATAGTCTCCTTGGCCTAGCTTCGTGTGCTGCTTACCGAGTGAATAGGCCTTGCGACCGTTCATGAGCACAAGATTGTCCAGAGCAATTTTGGAGCTGAGGTTGGGACTATGGGTAGTGAGGATGACCTGTACAGGGCGCGTCTCGCTTTCCTGGCTGACCTCTGCGTCAGTCGTCTCGCGATTGCCAGATGGCTCAACTGACGGGGCTGCTGAGCCAACGTTCCACGGGAGTGCGTCTTCCACATTCTCATTGTTCACCAGCGGTTGCACTACAGCGGGTGAGCCGACTCTGGGCTTTGCTGCAGCCGTCAAAAACTCCATCAGGCGCAACTGGCGCTGTGGATGGAGATGGGCCTCAGGCTCCTCGATGAGTAGCAACGGCAGACCATCAGGCTCTTTGCCCAGCAAGAGCAACTCGCACGCCATGAACAGCAGGTTGTTGGAGCCCAGTCCGTACTCCCCACGAGCCTCTTGTGACCCTTGGTCGAGCAAGCTCAGCTCCATGCGTTCCAGAATCTGCCTGAGGCGAGCAGACTCTGAACTCCCGTCGACGAAATTGATGCGTCCGTGTAACTCATCCCCTTCAAGCGAAAGGTGAGACAGGTAGTTGTCGTTAACTGACTCTTGTGCAGCAGCTACACCTGGGTGCAGGTTCACCAAATGCCGTAAGTACCCGGCCAACCCGGTGAGGCTCAGCGATGCGGGATTTTCCAAGGGGCGATCGATATCGAATCCACTACCGCCCTTGATGCTTGGGAAGTTTTTGAGCACCTGCGACAGTCGTGATCCACGTCCCGGAGACATTTCCCGCGTGGCGTCGCGAAGGGGGCGCAGGTAGGCAGCAGCCAGCAGTTGCCGGACGTTGGTGTCGATGCTTGGGCCACCGCCGCTGTGGCCACTGCGCACGGCAATATCAACCCAGCGACGTGCCAGGACGTCGTCCGAGAGTCTTCGAGCTGTCCAGTGAATGTAAGCGACTGCAGCGCCACCATTGAACGTGACGTACTCGGACAGCGCCCCCTGATCAGCGACGGACAAGTCTGCAAACTTTGCTACGATTGTGATCTGGGTCGCCTGAGGCCCTTCGACTGGGATGTGAAAGTCTTCGGGCTGCAGCCGTAGGTACTCTCCGTCACGCGTTTGGAGAACGAATCTCAGGGCATCGATGACCGATGATTTACCCGCGTCGTTTTCCCCCACCAGGGCAGTGACGCCCTTGTTGAATTCGATGAATAGGTTGTTTGGCTCGGCGCCAAACTGACGGAAATTCTGAATTTTGAGTGCTGACAAATACATCCATGTGTCCTGTCATAAAGGCCTGCAGTGCAGTAGGCGGGTTAGTCAATAATACTGGAAACCGAGCAAGCAACTTGCTTGTCGGCGAGATTCAGGTGGGCAGTTGCAAATCCAGTTCTGTATCGATAATCTCTGAGTTGCGCAAGGTAGGCGTACCTCACCCGTCAGTGAAAGCTGGAAACGGCACTACCTGTAACAGCACGATCTCCTAGGCCATGATTTTTTGCGGCCCCAGTAAGACGTAGGCGGGTGGCGTTGATCATGGGGTTGGAGAAAATTATGAGCACTCTGTCCTCGCTCCCCGAGCGTATCAGCTTCAGCAACACCCTCCCTAAGACTATCCAAGGGATCAAGAAAAGAGCCAAGAAGATTGGCGTGCCTGGCCAAAAGCACACCGAGGCGCTCGATATCGTTGCGCGCGAGATGGGCTATCGCGACTACCGTCAGGCACAGCAGGCATTGGCATCTAGTGAAGGGTTCTCAGAAGTAAACCAAACCGGGTACCCAGTCTTCCTCTGCGCTTACTGGCGGAACACGGATACCACTCCTCGCTCGGCGGGTTGTGAGACGCTGAGAGTCTACCTGCCTCGTCCGATGAACGATTTTGTGTCGAAGCATCAGGCAATGTATGCGCGCAATCTTGAGGGATTCCGGCAGGAAGCACCCGATCACCTGGAAATGATCTCCAACACGAGCAGCCAAGCCCGGGCGTGGGAGCTGCTGGTGCGCGCAGCGCTTTCGCTCCAATTCATGGAGATGAGTGGGCTGCGCCCGGCAACCTCTCAAAAGCAGTTGCAAGCCCTTGAGCAGCTTGAAGGCTTTCCATCGAAGGATCACGTTTCGCTGTGGATCGACCCAACGTCGGGCATGTGGGTCGCGCTCGACGAGCCTTACGGCCATGTGAATAACGAGCCGATGGTGAAAGCGCGCACCGCTTGGATCACGCATAACACTCTGCATCTGACCAAGCCAGCTTGGGCAGGTCTGTACTACCCAAATCACGCGGTACCGCATCTGGTATCCCCTTCAGAGCACTTGCTACGCAAAACCACCGTAGCACTTGAAGGGCTGTCGCCTATTGCGGTAGTGCCGTCCGAGGAACAGCCGTGGGGTGGCACGTCTGAGCCCTACAGCTCGCAGTTCATCAGCCCGGAAAGGTTGGCCAGTGGCATTGCGCGGCGGGCTCGACCTGGCACCACCTACGGCTTCAGCAAAGGTGCAGTCGAATATCATCGTGAAGCTGGATACCCATCGCTCTGGCGTCCAGAGACGCCACTGAGCCAGGCAGATCACAGAAAGGTTGGTGCTGAGCTTCAGTGTCTGATGATCTCGCCCATGCCCTTCAAGGCCTATCAGAAGATCCGCACTTGGTGCTCTACCCTCGAAAACTGGATGTACTCGGAATACCGGGGCGGTGACCGCAACCAGGACTTCGACATTACCTACTACGGCGGGGAACCTTCCGTATACCCCACGGAGCCGGAACAACTCTCCGCCCTGAAGCGTATTCGAACGATCATCATCAATGGGTACGTGGAATGCAAGCCACGTAGAGACCTGCTGAAGGGCCTCGACATCGCTACGGCAATCATCGAAGGGCAGGCCACTTAGGTCTCCTCTTGCAAACTGTCAAACCAGCCTTCTATCGCCATACCAGCAGAATTATGGCGGTAGATGACCTTCGCAATACCACAAGGAGCCGGAGGCCAGTGTCCTTGGCAGTGCAGGATGGCTCGATCTAGATGGAGCAGTTCTGACGGCACAAGTGCTGTGCGCGAAGAGGCAGAATCTCAGCATTCGTTCAGTCAGTGAGATAGCTCTCTTCCATGTCAGGATGCGTCTCAAATCTTTCCGTTCCAAGGTAGATCAGGCCTACTTCCTTCGGAAGCGCATCCAACCTCTCAACCGTTTTGTTAATTCGTGCGCACTGCTCGGAGTTGACATAGAAACGATGGTTGTTTAACCAGTTACGATGGTCATGGTAGTTATCTAGCGTCGCTGCTTCCAAACCAGCAATATGATTTTCGATTAACTTACGGCTAACCAACCGTCTTATCTGCGGAATAATGTCGGTAGTACGATCATCTGAAACAACAATCGCAAGCCTTCGATGAAACTGCGCCCGTACGTAGCGCACACCTGAGTTGTATCGTGAGCCCCTTGAGGGAGTGCATTGCTCCGTCGCCTCGCCATCGAGAATAATCCCAATAGCGTAGCAGACCCCTAAGGGATCGAGCAGAATTGTCCCGTCGATTCCGCTGAAACTTCTGAGAAGCGCTTCAGTGAGGCGAGTCGGAACAATGCTGGTCCCTTGTTTGCTGAGGCGCTGCGCTTCGCTGGCTGCGTCTTCCGCAACGACGATCATGCTACCGTGATCTTGACTAATCTGCGTAATCAATAGGTTCCACAGATGGAGCGCATCTGCTGGTGACGACAGAGGAAAGAGTCGAGCATAATTTGCAAGGAAATCTGCCTTGTCGAAAGGCTCCTGGGGAAGCGTAGGAACTGCGTAGTGACTGCGAAGTAGTACCTGGTCTTTGTAGCGCAGCTCCCATAGATAGTGATCGATGAAGGCCACCGTAAACGCATCTTGTGCACTGTGATCATGCGAATAACTCAATTGCCCAAGTCCGTAGATGTGGCGGCTGTCCGCGATGACTCCAACTCCTAGCGTAGCCATCTGTAACACTTTACGAACCCATCGGGGCTCACGAAAAGAAACGGGCTCAGAGAATTGAGCGAGGAACTCGATACTTTCGTTGTTGGGGTCAGCGAGTATAAGGTGGCCGACGCCTTTTGCACCCTCGTACATTAGGGACGAGACAAGGTTTAACGAGTCGAAAAGGTCGGTATGGTAATACTGCTGCTCGATCGAAAGCCCTGGAGTATGCAGAAAATCTTTTGCCGCAATGCGCACGACTTCCTGTGCATTTCTAATGCCGCGACGAGTAAAACGCCCGGGCTCAGGATTATTTAACTCTTCGGTAGCCTCACGAAGGACAGCAGATACTGCAGCGTGTATCAGGCTACGAAAGCCATATCCTTGCCGGCGATTTTCAATCGGCTTGCTAGGCAGCGGTGGGAATAGGCGGAAAGTTGCGTTAGGAATCTGCACGATCGGAGTGACATGATAATCACCGATACGTCTAACCTCACCGCAGAAGGATGTTACGTCATGCTCGGAGTCGAAGACCTTGAGTGCCTCTTGAACGGAGGTGCGCACGGAGTCTCGACGGATCCACTCCGGCTTGTCCCGCATACTGGGCGCATCACTATAAAACATGGTTTGCAAGTCGTGGTCACGATAAGTGGATTCGATCGACTCGAGCAAACCGTCAAATAGTTTAAGCGGCCATTTTCCGTCTTCTGGCTCGACACACACTGGATTAGGATTTGTGCTATCGGGACTACGAGCGCCGACGAGTAGTACCTCTGCCTCAGGCGGTGCTCCTAACTCTTTCAAAACGTTTCGCACCAGCGAGCGAATGTGAATTCTATAGGTGTCTTGGTATCCCCACATGAAAAGGCAGATGGTGCGACCGCTCATTCCGAACTTACTCCAGGTTGGTGATTACACTGATCTTGCGACGGGCGATAAATTCAGGTTCATCTCACCATGTATTCCACAGTTTGATAGCGGCGTTGATAAAAGTCTCCGCGTCGATGCTTTCCCATGAGGTAGGCGTTCCAGTTCGTAGCAGGTAGTACTGCTCATTGGCACACACCAACTTGCTTTTGTCCGCCTCCTGCTGAATCCAGTTCATTGCAGCAACGAAAGATTCCACGTAGCTGGAGCCTAACTTCTCGTTCGGTACGTTGTACAGCAGACCTTCAAGATAGTACGACGGCGCGATGCCAGATTTTAATTTTCCATCCTCCACCAGCTTGCTTCGAAGATTCTTCAGAATACGAATCATTGGTTTGAGCCATTGATTACAGCTCTGGTGTTTTCTTGTAAGGTTTTCCGAATGCTGTTTTGGGTAGTTAGCGATGCGTTCGCCCGCTGCATTGAAAAAGCAGATGCCTTGGTCATACTGCATGTCGTAATTGCTATTGAACTTCCTATAGCGGCGGTACTGCATTGCGGCGATGACATCGGCTTTACGCCTACTGCCATTCGATGCTATGGCAATGGCCTTATCTCCCACTTTAACATCAGAGCCAAAGCGATTAGTGAGAGTTTGGACTACATCTGCCTTGTACTGTTCATACAGATAGGACGCCGGAACCCTTGCTTGGTCATACGCTGCTTTTTCCTCAGCGGATAGTAGTGTTAGGTCGCTGTAGTAGACGTCATCAAGTCGTATGACCACATCCACGTCGCTTTCGGAGTAGATGTTGGTATCGTTGCCATAGGAGCCTTGAAGAAAGACCTTGTAGTTCTTCCCGTGATAGTTAGCATCTGGGTTCTCCAGAGTGCTTTTTATGGTGTGGTAGGTTGCAGCAGACTGGACTTGCCCCTACAAAACCGGACACCAACTCCCTGTTAAATTGATGCTGCCG
>OBKH01000117.1_pt1 | contig 15700 bp, 24 predicted proteins | sample 1496241 | NCBI WGS metagenome assembly OBKH01 (sample SAMN03273953, study PRJEB22546) | soil metagenome | isolation source: rice field elevated CO2 plus elevated temperature | place: India: CRRI Experimental farm Cuttack,Odisha-753006 | collected 2013-12-17 | reverse complement strand
GGACAGCTTCGCTTCCGGCGGTACGGGCGGAAGCGAAGCTGTCGAAGCCGGCCCGCCGGGCGGCGGCGCGGGCGGCTCCGGCCGGTACGGATAGCGCGGATCGCCGGGATTGCCGGTGATCGCGTCGGGCAGCGTCAGCCGCGGCTCACCGCCCTGGCCCGTGCGCGGGTAGGGCATCGGCAACGGCGGGGTTCCGGGTTGACCGGTCGGTGGGTCGGTCAGCTGCGACGGCAGCAACGTGGCCGGGTCGAGCCCCAGGTCGGAGAACGCGGCGCTGATGAACGGTTGCACGAACTGACCCGGCAGCAGGTTCACCACGTATGCCTTGAAGAACGGGCCCGACGACAGCGACTCACCCAGCGACATGACATAGGTGTTGATCAGCGGGATGGCCTGCCGCACACGCTCTTTGCGGTTTTCGACGATAGCCAGCACCCCGTTGAGCTTGTCCAGCGCCGGGCGCAGCTGCTGGCGGTTCTCAGCGATGAAGCCCCGCAGTTGTTCGGCCACCGCCGAGATGTTCGCCCAGATCCGGTCCAGGGCGGCGCTTTGGGTGCGCAGCTGCGCCAAGACCACATTCGTGTCGCGCACCAGGCCGACGATCTGGTCGGTGCGGTTGGCCAGCACCCCGGTGGCTTTGGCCGCGTTGGCCAGCAGGCTGCGCAGTTGGTTGTCGCGCTCATCGAGGGTTTGGGCGAGCCGGGCCACCCCGTGTATGGCGTTGCGGAAGTGCGCCGGCGTATCGGCAAAGGTCTGCGCCAGGGTGGCCAGCGATTCGGACAGCCGCTCGGTGTGCAACCCGCTGATCGTGGCGGCCAAATCGCCAAGGGCGTCGGGCAGTTGGTAGGGCGACGTGGTCCGCTCGATCGGGATCGGAGAATCGAGTCGGCCGTCCCCGCGGGGGGTGACGTCGAGGAACTTGCTGCCCAACAAGCCCTTGGTTTTGATTGCCACTTCGGTGCGGTTTCCGAGTCGGACGTCGGTGTCGACCTTGAACTCCACCAGCACGCCCGGTCCGTCGAGCGAGATGCTGGACACTTTTCCCACCGGATAGCCGGAGACCTCGACGGTGTTGCCGGTGCGCAGCCCGCCGGCGTCGGCGAAATAGGCGGAGACCCTGGTGCCCTGGTTGAAAAACGGCAGCCGCTGGTATTGCAGCGCGGCCAGCGCAACGGCGGCGACGACGACGATGCCGACTGTGCCGATGGCCAGACGGTTGCGTTCGGCGAAGGATTTCATTTCGGCGCGCACCGCCCGCTGTCCTGACCGGCCAGCTTGATGTACACCGGCTGGCCGCCCTTGCCGTTGACCTTGAGCACGACGTCGCACAGGTAGAAGGCGAAGAAGTCGCCGTACATACCCTGGCGGACCAGCGCCTGGTATTTGTCCGGCAGCGTGTTGAGCAGATTGTCGAGGTAGTCGTGGTCGGCGGCCGCGATGCCGGCCACCCGATCGGTCTCGCGAACCACCTTCGCCAACGGCGCGCGAGCCTGCGACAGCAGATCGGCGACCGAGCCGGCGGCGGCGTTGGTGTAGGCCACGGCGTTGGAGATGTCGGTCTTGCGTTGCGCGAGCCGGTGAATCAACGCTGATAGCGACGTCACCGCCTGGTCCAACCGATCGGTGTGAGCGCCCAGCGAGCCCAGCACCACGTTGAGGTTGGTGATCACCTGCCCGATCAGCCGATCACGGTCGGCCAGGGTGTTGGTCACGGCCGCGGACTGGGCCAGCAATGACCCGATCGTGGGCCCCTGTCCGGCAAACGCGTGCAGCAACTGTTCGCTCAGCGCGTTGACCTGCTCGGGGTTCAGCGCACGAAACAGCGGCTTGAATCCACCGATCAGGGCATCCAGATCCAACGCCGGTTGGGTGCGCGCCAACGGAATCGTGTGACCGGGACGAAGAACGGCGAGTCCGCCGGCCCCTTCCTCCAGCGCCAAATAGCGGTCACCGAACAGGTTGTCGTAGCGGATCACCGCCCGGGTGCCCCGCGTGAGGGTGACCGAGTTGTCGGCGGTGAACTGCACCCGCACCGTCGCGTCGGGGTTGATGGAGATCCTGGTGACCTTGCCGACCTCGACGCCGGCGATGCGCACCAGCTTGCCCGTTCGCAGATTGGACACGTTGGCGAACTCGGCGTAGTAGGTCTTGCCGTCGCCGAAGCGCACCTCCCCGAAGACGGCAATCAGCAGGAACGCCGTCAGCAGGCATACCGCCAGGAAGACGCCGAGGCGCACCACGACGCCCCCCAGGTTCTCCCTCATGGCTGCTCCCCCGCCGCGGGGTTGGGCCCGATCGCCGGCCCGGGGATGCACTGACGGATCGACGGCGGCTCGGGCACCGCGCGGGTCACCGGGAAGTAGTTGGCCCAGCAGGGATGCCCGATGCCGGGGTTGGGCCGGATGTCCAGCCCGGTTCCCCATCCGGTGTTGGTGACCAGCTGGCGCACCGGGAAGTTGTGGGTGGCATCCGGCAATGGCCCGCATCCCGGCCTTCCGCCGGGACCCCCCTTGGCCGCGACAACCGGCAGGTTGTCCGGATAGACATAGGGGTCGTTGCCGAACAGTAGCGCCACATCGAGTTGTAGCGTGCGCCCGTCGGCCCCGCCCCAGGCCGCATAGCCGCCGTTGTCGAGATACCACTTGGCGCCCTGCAGGAAGCAGGTGTATTCGGGGTTGTACTTGAACAGCAGGCTCGTGGTCGGCGCCAGGATGTCGGCCGCGCCGACGAGATTGTCTCGGCTGCTGCCAAGCAGGTTGGTGCCAGCGTTGGATAGTCCGATGGCGTTGAGTAGCAAGGCATCCAGCTGCGTCGAATGATTCACGACGGTCGCACTGGTGGTGCTGGCGGCGTTCAGGATCGTCAGGATGTCTTGGGCGGCCGCGTCATAGGTGTCGGTGAAGTTCTTGAGCGATCGCCAGTTGCCGCCGATGGTGTCGCCGCGTGCGTTGAGTGCCTCCAGCACCTCGTTGAGGTCGGTGGTGGCCTGGCCTATCCGTTCACCTTGCCCGCGAACGGCGTCGGCGACCGCGGTCAGCACGGCGTTCAGTTTCAGCGGGTCGATCATGTTGAGCAGGTCGACGACGTTTTCGAAGACGGTGTTGATTTCCGTGCTGACGTTCTTCGAATGCAGTACCGCCCCAGCGGACAGCCGTGCACGACTTGGGTTTTGCGGCATCACCAGGTCGACGAACTTGGCACCGAATGCGGTGGTGGCGCTGATCTGTGCCTCGACATTGGCCGGGATGTACCGGATCTGGTCGGGGTCGATCTCCAGTCTGAGGCTCGCCCCGTTCTGGGCCCACTCGATCCGACCGATCTGGGCGACCCGGCCGACCTGCACACCGCGCATCATGACCTTGGCGCCGGAGTCCATCACCAGCCCGGAGCGGTCGGCCGCCAGCGTCACCGGCACAGTCGACCGCAAGCTGCCCGTGAAGGACACCGCCGTCACCAGGACAGCCACCCCGATCACCGCGAACAGGATCAGCGTCCACCACGCGTCGTGCAAACGGTGTCGACCCGGCCCGCGTCTCATGTCACTAGGTCGCCAGGTGAAAGTTGGGCGACTGGCCGTAGATGGCCAGCGTCATGACAAGGATTGCGATCGACGCGACGACCATCGAGGCACGCACGGCCCGGCCGACCGCCTCGCCAACCCCGGCCGGCCCGCCATGTGCGGCGTAGCCGTAATAGGTGCACACCAGCATGATCATCAGAGCGACCACGACGACTTCAACCGACGACCAGAGCACGTCGGTCGGGCGCAGGAACGTGTTGAAGTAGTGGTCGTACACGCCCGACCCCTGGCCATAGATGGCGGTGGTGCCGACGCGCGCGGCCAGGTAGGCCGTCATCAGTCCCACACAGAACAGAGGGACGGCCACGACCACTCCGGCCAGCACCCGGGTGCTCGCCAGGTAGCTGATGCTGCGGATGCCGATCACCTCGAGCGCGTCGATCTCCTCGTTTATCCGCATCGCCCCCAGCGCAGCGGTGGTACCGGCACCGACGGTGGCCGCTAGCGCGACCATCACGGTTCCGGGCTGAATCTCGCGGGTGTTGAAGAAGGCCGACGCGAAGCCGGTCAGCGCCTCCACACCCACCGAAGCGAACTGGTTGTAGCCCTGCACGGCCACGATCGCGCCGGTGGTCATCGCCAAGAACCCGACGATCGCGACCGTTCCACCGATCACCGCAAGAACCCCGGTCCCCAACCCCATTTGCGCGATCACCCGCAGCAGCTCGCCGCGGTAGTGCATGAGGGCGTCGGGAATCCCGGCCAGCGTGCCGACGAAGAACCGCATCTGCGATCCCATCCGATTCCATTCGCTTACAAGGGCTTTCGCTGCCGTCATGGGTTCACCTCAGGACACCATGAATGGGATGCCGACCGCGGTGACGACGATGTTGATCACGAACAAGACGATGAAGGCAAACACCACGGTTTCGTTCACCGCCCGGCCGACTCCGGCCGGGCCGCCACCGACCGACATGCCCTTATAGCAGGCGATCAGTCCGGCCATCAGCCCGAACAACGTCGCCTTGATCATCGAAATGACGACGTCCACGGTGTGGGTCAGCGTGGTAAGCCCGGTCACCCATGCCCCCGCCGAGACGTGCATGAGAAACACCGAGCAAAAGAACGCGCCGATCAGCCCCGTCGCGGTCACCACCGAATTCAGCGCCAACGACACCGTGGTGGCCGCCAGCACGCGCGGAGCCGCTAGCGCTTGGATCGGGTTGATGCCCATCACCCGCAGTGCGTCGAGTTCCTCACGGATGGTGCGCGCACCCAGATCGGCGCACATGGCGGTGGCGCCCGCGCCCGCGACCACCAAGACCGTGACGATCGGGGCGCTTTGGTTCACGGTGAAGATCGCACAGCCGGTGCCGGAAAAGTCCGCGGCACCGATGTCGGTCAGCAAGACGTTGAAGAGAAACCCCGAGATCACCGCCCATGGGATCGTCATCAACACCCCAGGCAGCGTCGACACCCGCGCCACGAACCAGCACTGAAGTAGGTATTCACGCCACGCGAAAGGCGGCTTGAACATGCACACGGACGTGTCGAGCGTCATCGCGAAGAAATCGCCCAGCGCGCCCACCGGCCGCAAGACCGGATCAGCGACCCGACCGGCCGCCTTGTCGGCCACGATTACCATGGCGCGGCGCACCAGCTGGATTCGATGCTGGGCCGTTGGGTGAGGTGGCGCACGCTGGCCCCCCGGACAGGTCGACGATCGGTGACATTGGTGAGCGTACGCGGCAGAGACCGCTGATGTCCATAGCCAATACGCGATTGCTTGGACAACTGATCGGTAAATAGCAATGCAAACTGGCATATATTGGCTATGATGTATCTTGCTAGTATCCTATAGCGCGGGGCGATGTGCTCTGCTGCCTTGGCGGCCGACAGGCGCATCACCGGTCAAGCCGTTGGCTCGAGTCACGCTGGCGAGGCACCACGATCAGGCATCAACAGCGCGCCCGACGGGCGGTGATCGGATGCCGCATCCTGACCGCCTCGATTCGGGCCCGCCGACCAGAGCCTTCGCGACCGGCGAGGTTGCCACCATGGTCGTCGAAGCAACTTGCTGCTAACGAGCCTGTAGTTTTGCCAGCCCCCACTCGCGCTTTGTCTGCAGGTTTTCAGGCTCAGCGACGGCTCATGTCGTTGCGCACGGCGAATTCGTCGACCGCCTCCTGGGGCGCGAGGAGCGCGATATGTCTATTACTGATATGCACTCTAAGAAGGGTGATAAGGATAAATTGCAATGTAATCGCGTATACAGGCGCGATGATGTATTTTGTTAGTCCGATATTGAGGATCGAGCAGGGGTGATAGGGATGCCCGATACCACGGAGGCTAGCGAGTCTCTCGTCCGAGACTTCCTGGGGTCTTGGCAGCAGCACAGCCTCGAAACGTCACCATGAACGACGGCCGGTAAGTGTCGCACCCGGTGACCGGCGCATTCGAGGTGAAGAATGAGCGGGGTGAAGCTGAGGCGATGCTGCTAGCAGGATTTGTGATTCCGGTGCGCAAGAAGGGGGTTCGAGCCGATGGCATCCGTCGCCCAACCCGTTAGGCGCCGCCCAAAGGACCGGAAGAAGCAGATTTTGGATCAGGCCGTTGGACTGTTCATCGAACGTGGCTTCCATTCGGTCAAATTGGAGGACATTGCCGAGGCGGCCGGGGTGACCGCGCGCGCGTTGTATCGCCACTACGACAACAAGCAGGCGTTGCTCGCCGAAGCGATCCGAACCGGCCAGGATCAGTACCAGAGCGCGCGTCGTCTCACCGAGGGCGAGACGGAGCCGACGCCGCGGCCGTTGAACGCCGATCTGGAAGACCTGATCGCCGCGGCGGTCGCCTCTCGGGCGTTGACGGTGCTGTGGCAGCGCGAGGCCCGCTACCTCAACGAGGACGACCGCACGGCGGTCCGGCGCCGCATCAACGCGATCGTCGCCGGCATGCGTGACAGCGTGCTGCTGGAGGTGCCCGATCTGAGTCCACAGCATTCGGAGTTGCGGGCGTGGGCGGTGTCCAGCACTTTGACCAGCCTGGGCCGGCACAGCCTAAGCCTGCCGGGCGAGGAACTGAAAAAGCTTCTCTACCAGGCGTGTATGGCCGCGGCAAGGACGCCTCCCGTCTGCGAATTGCCGCCACTGCCGGCCGGTGATGCCGCACGCGACGAGGCCGACGTGCTGTTCTCCCGCTACGAGACCCTGCTGGCCGCGGGCGCGCGGCTGTTCCGTGCGCAGGGCTATCCGGCCGTCAACACCAGCGAAATCGGCAAGGGAGCCGGCATCGCGGGCCCGGGGCTGTACCGTTCGTTTTCTTCCAAACAGGCCATCCTGGACGCGCTCATCCGCCGCCTCGACGAGTGGCGCTGCCTGGAGTGCATCCGAGCGCTACGAGCGAATCAGCAAGCGGCACAACGGTTGCGCGGCCTTGTCCAAGGGCACGTTCGGATCAGCTTGGACGCTCCGGATCTGGTGGCAGTGTCGGTCACCGAACTGTCGCACGCCTCTGTCGAAGTACGCGACGGCTACCTGCGAAATCAGGGCGACCGCGAGGCCGTGTGGATCGACCTCATCGGCAAGCTGGTACCCGCGACCAGTGTCGCCCAGGGGCGACTGCTGGTCGCGGCGGCGATTAGCTTCATCGAAGACGTCGCTCGCACCTGGCATCTCACGCGCTACGCCGGAGTCGCCGACGAGATCAGTGGCCTGGCGCTGGCGATCCTGACCAGCGGGGCAGGTAACCTCTTGCGCGCATAGCATGTAGAACAAATAGGTAGTACATTATCGGTGTGAATGAGGTGTCCATACGAACGCTCAACCAGGAGACGTCCAAGGTCCTGGCCCGCGTCAAGCGCGGTGAAGAGATCAACCTGACTGAGCGCGGCAAGGTTATCGCCCGAATAATCCCGGCTTCTGCCGGCCCTCTCGACTCACTGATCAGCACCGGCAGTGTGCAACCGGCGAGAGTGCATGGCCCGGCGCCTCGGCCCACAATTCCGATGCGCGGCGGTCTCGACTCGGGAACGCTGTTGGAGCGCATGCGCGCCGAGGAGCGGTACTAGCGCGTGATCTACCTGGAAACCTCGGCGCTGGTCAAGCTAATTCGGATCGAGGTCGAATCTGACGCTTTAGCTGATTGGCTCGATGACCGCACCGAACTACGGTGGATCACATCGGCTTTGACCGAAGTTGAGCTATCCAGAGCCATCCGCGCAGTCTCCCCAGAAGGGCTACCGGCGGTGCCCTCCGTGCTAGCCAGGCTGGACCGTTTCGAAATCGACGCGGTCATACGCTCCACCGCGGCGGCCTACCCCAACCCAGCACTGCGCTCGCTCGACGCGATACACCTAGCCACTGCTCAAACCGCCGGATCCGTTGCACCATTGACCGCGCTGGTTACCTACGACAACCGCCTTAAGGAAGCCGCCGAGGCCCTGTCGTTGGCGGTCGTCGCACCCGGACAAGCGCGATGAAGCCGGGACGAGATCACTGCTATCGCGCTGGCTATCGTACGGCCGGCCTTGGTCACCTCCCGCTCTCGACGGTCTCGTAGGTTATCCATGACGCGGTGATGGTGAACGACACCAGATCGGGTGGCACCTGAAACCGTAAACCCATTGATGCCGGGATCATCAGGCCCTGCTTGGGTGCGCGGTCTTGGGCGTCGTCGTCGGTGTCGGCGTCGTTTCGTCGGCCGCGTAGGCCGGCACGCCACCGCCCTCGGCGAGCGCCTCGGCGTTGGCACGGGCCTGGACCGCGTTGTCGTCGATGAGCGCGGCGCCGGTCAGCTTTACCGGGGCGAGGTGCCCGACCAGGTATTGCGAGCGCGGGCTGAACGGCAACACCTCCTGCGGGCCGCGGATCGGGCCGAGCAGCTCACGCGCCAGGATGTCGACCAGGTTCTCCCGGACGGTGATCGACGTGCCGTCCGGCTGATACGTCAGCCGATATGCCGCTTCGGTGGTGTCGATCATCCAGTGTCGCCTCACCCTCTGACATGTCTGGGCGCGCCGCGCCTGGTGCGGCCATGCCGATCCCCAGGAGATTCTGCCGCTGGGGCTTGGGGTGTCCCAGGGGCTAACACCTACTACCAACAATTGGTATTGTGCGTTCGTGGGTAAGAACACGTCCTTCGTCCTCGACGAGCACTACAGCGCCTTCATCGACGGCGAGATCGCCGCGGGCCGCTACCGGTCGGCCAGTGAAGTCATCCGCTCCGCGTTGCGACTGCTCGAGGACCGTGAAACCCAGCTGCGCGCGCTTCGTGAGGCTCTCGAGGCCGGCGAACGCAGCGGCAGCTCGACACCGTTCGACTTCGACGGATTCCTCGGTCGTAAGCGGGCTGACGCCTCGCGTGGCCGGTGAGTAGCCGATACCTTCTCTCGCCTGCCGCGCAGGCACATCTGGAAGAGATCTGGGACTGCACCTATGACCGTTGGGGTGTCGATCAGGCCGAGCAGTACCTGCGCGAACTTCAACACGCTATCGACCGTGCTGCGGCAAACCCGCGGATCGGACGAGCGTGCGACGAGATTCGCCCCGGCTATCGCAAGCTCTCGGCCGGGTCACACACGTTGTTCTATCGGGTGACTGGCGAAGGCACCATCGACGTCGTGCGAGTCCTGCACCAACGGATGGACGTCGACCGGAACCTCTGACTCGATCTTGAGGAAGAATGGCCGGCCGCATTTCCCGTCAGCCGGGGGATGATCCCGACACCATCCATTGGCGCGGTGATCAACGCGAAGATCTCCCATCGCGCCTGTCGGACATTCCCGAGGCCTACCGACATACACCCCCGCCGATACCTACCTCGGAAACACGGCGGAACGAACCCCCGCCGGTTGTCAATGAACCCCGGCGGTATGCGAATCCGCTGTAGGCGTGGCGACAAGAGCCGTAAACTGCTGTCCCGCAGTCAAGTTCAACCTCTTGTCGGCCGACCCGCCAAGATTCCCTCCCCTGCGGCTAACGCTCCACCTTCCCGGGCTCGAACCGCATCACCCGTGTTCGAGAACCTTGAACTGAGAGCCGCGGCGGGCCTTGCCTTTGGATTTCGCCTTCGCCCCTTCGGTGGCACGGCGGCGGATTCTCCACCAGTAGCGGCCCAGGATCTCGACCCGTGCCGCTGGGCTGACAGTCCAGCGCTGCATCTGGCGGTAGGTGTGGAAACCATGGTCGTCGGGCAGCTTGATTCACCCTCGTTTGGTCAGGGCGTTCCTCTCGTTGCCGGCCATTGGGCGCCGGGAGAAACCGGCATCGGCCGAGACAATATCTCAAGGGTCAACGGTGGCAGTGCGAGACGGCCGGTGAGGTCGTAGACGTATTCGCGGATGTACGGATAAAGCGCGAACCGCCCGGTCGTGGCGGCGTATGCCGTAAGTTCTTCTTCGGTGGGGTCGTCTTCACCTTCTTGCAAGTGGTAGTCGAACAGTGCCGCGAACTCGAAATCAGCGGTGGCTACGTCCTGTGTCTCGTCTTTGGTATCGCCTTCCTTGACGTCGTCGTCTGCCGCCTGGTTTTGAATGCGCAGGTGGCAAGAAATCCGCACCACAAATGCTGAGATAGTGGCCGGATCGGCATCCACAGCGGGTTCGAACTCGAGGTCGTAGGTCAGGCCCTGCGCAGGCTTGGGCGCACGATGGACAGCGGCCTGAGTGCGCAGCAGCCGGATATCGCGGATCTGTGCGCGGGCTGCCAGCCGCGCGCCAACGCGTTGCAGGTCAAGGTCGTCGGCGTCGGTTCGGTCAGTCATGCCACCTCAACCTGCCGAACCGAAATGTGGCGGGCCCAGTTCGTCTGCATCAGGATTTCCTTGTCTGCACCCACCCGGACCTGGTGGTCCCGTGCGGAGCCCCGATAAGAGGAGAGCCGATGCCACGTAGGCACTTCGCGAAGCGTGGGAACTTCGAGCACCAGCCGCAGCCGGGCGTCCAATGCACGGGCATAACGTTGCAGCGTAGACAGTTTGGGGTCGCTGGGTTCCTTCTCGAAACCGCTCACGGTGGGCTGGCGCACCCCCATACGCTTAGCAACCTCAACCTGGCTCAGCTGGCAGTGCTTGCGCAGCGCAATCAGCGCATCGACCAGCCTGCGTGCCTCCTCGGCGTCTTCGAGAGTGCCTTTGAAGCTGGGATCAGCCGCAATCGCCTCGGCAATATAGCCGGCGAGGTCGTCACCCAAAGGGAAGTCAATGCTCATGGTTGTGCTCTCCTAGCCTCGTAACAGTGGTTGGGCGTTGTTCAGATCGGTGGGGTGTCGCCGAAGGCTCTTTTCCAGATTTTCTGCCGGTCCAGGGCCGTCTCGATCTTCGTCTTGGGAGTCTTCTGCTGGTTCTTGTAGAACGCTGTCAGCGCTACGGGATGCTGGCCCCAGCGGAAGAACAGTACCCGGAAGTGGTTGTTCGCCTCATGCCATCGCAACTCCAGAATGTCGCCACGAATCGGTTTGATGCTCCCTGCGGCGAGGTCGCCGACGAGATACCGCTGCATTAGCACGATCAGCGCGGCCCGGGCCTGATCAGGAAGCTTGTCGAACTCCTTCTTGAATACCGGCCGGCCATCCACAGATGCCCGGAAGAACTTCCAGGTACCCATGGCGGCTGGATCAGGGGGCGGCACAGTTGGTCTTGTCCTGCCTCGAGTGGCGTCGTTGTCCGGCTTGGACGGGGCTCCGACGGTACCGGAGGGCAGCGACAAAGCACTTATGCACTTGGGCGACCCGCCGAGACGGTGCGACACCCATCCCGACGGCACAAGCTCAGCCGCGGCCGCTCTTGTTCTTCGTCGGATCGACGTTCACCCACTTCTGACCGGGCTTGGGCGAGGGAGGCAGACGGTGTCCCTTCGGAACGGTCACCTCGTTGCCACCGCCAACCGGGCGATACTGTCCCGACGTCGGAGCCGGCTTACCCGGGGACGTAGCTTTACGAGCCATCTGATCACCTCCTGTCCCAGACTCGATGACCACCAGCACCGGCATCCCACCCGCTGTCGCGCGGAACACGCCGGGTGTACAGTCGCAACCTGCATCCCCAATGCACACGACCCTGCCCCTGGCCATCAGACCCCGAGGTGGGGTCCTTTTCGTCTAAAACCAGCTTATACCAGAATATAGGCTGTAACCTATATGCCCAGCTAGGGGCTGCATGATGAGGTTTGTGCCCCGGCGGGCGAACACGAATATGCGCAGCACCTTGTCGTCGAACCAGCGCCGTAGGTGCTCACTCTGGGTCGGGTCGGTGCGTTCCTTGGCGATCACGCCTCGCTCAATCTCGGCCAGCGTTATCGCCACAACGAACTGTTCGGCGACTTGCACCGAGTCCGCCCACGCCGCCACGGCGGGGTGGCGTCCCGGCACGCGCAAAGCGGACACCACGTTGGTGTCCAGGACGTAGGTCACAGTTGCGGGGTGCGGGCGATCAGGCCGAGACGTTCGGGCTCGAAGTCGATGTCATGGCCACTGTCGGCGGCCAGCAGTACCGGCATGGGGACTTCTTCGCCCAACAATCCCGCGGTGAGGATCGCGCGGGCTTCCGCTTCGACGGAGTGGTGATGACGTGCAGCACGGACCCGTAGTGCCGCCTTGGTCCCCTCGGGAAGGTTGCGGATCACGATCTGCTCCATCGGAGATGACGATATCGCTTAATTGATATCGGATCGAGGTTGTCCGGCGGACGGCGGTTGCCCCGGTTGACTCCCGTGTTCGCGATCAGGCTGGCATACGCCGAGACTGCTTGAGTCAGCCAGCCTCGGTGCTGCCTCAGCACGAGCTGCGGTCACCCGGCCCGGCAGTAGTTGGCTCGACCTGCGATGAGTTGCCACCCTGTAGCTCGCTATTAAACTTTCCGAGGATGAAAGCCGGTGAGCTGCGGGTCAATATCCAACAGGTAGCGGCTACGGCCAGCCAATGGAGCGGGCGAAGCACTGAACTCAGCGTCCTTGCACCACCTCCGCTGGGGCAGCCGTTCCAACCCACCACGGCGGCTGTGGGCGGTGCCCACGCAGCGGTTGGTCTTGCCGTGGCGGCGTTTACCGCCCGGACACACGCCACGGCCAGTGCGGTCGAGGCGGCCGCGGCGGAGTATGCCAACAACGAGGCGGCCGCAGCGGCCGAGATGGCGGCCGTGCCGCAAACGAGGCTGGTGTAATTGCTGCCGACCCTGTCGCATATCCACGCCTGGGACACCGAACATCTCATCGAGGCGGCCTACTACTGGACGAAGGTCGCCGATCAGTGGGAAGACGTGTTCCTAGAGATGCGTAACCGATCCCACTTCATCGCGTGGGAAGGCGCAGGCGGTGATGGCTGCGACAGCGAACCGGCGCTGACCTACAGATAGTCAGTGGCATAGCCGAGCATTTGCGCCAAGCGAGTGGGCTTGCCCGTGAAGGCGCCGGAACCATCGGCGCAGCCCAGCGCAGGGTCATCTATGCCGTTCAAGATGCCCACAACGCGGGCTTCAACGTCGAAGAGGACCTCTCGGTCACCGACACCCGAACCAGCCGCACCTTCGCCGAACAAGCAGCTCGCCAGGCCCAAGCACAAGCATTGGCCGGGGATATCCGCCAACGCGCGACACAACTCATCGGAGTCGAACACGAAGTGGCCGCCAAAATAGCCACCGCTACCGCACCCCTTAACACCGTCGGCTTCCACGAACCCCCAATCGCACCGTCGCTACCGACACCGGTGCCCCACAACGAGAAACCGCAAATCCACGCGGTCGACCGCAGCTGGAAACAAGATCCACCCTCACCGATGCCGGGCGACCCGAAAGACATGACAGCCGTACAGGCACGCGCAGCCTGGGACGCCGTCAACGCTGACATCGCTCGGTACAACGCCCGATGCGGACGCACCTTCGTTCTGCCCAACGAGCAGGCAGCCTACGACGCGTGCATCGCGGACAAGGGTTCTCTCTTTGAAAGACAAGCCGCAATCAGAGCCCGGTTAGGCGAATTGGGCGTGCCGGTCGAAGGCGAACCCCCTCCTGCTCCCGACCCCGCTGGACCACAACCGAACGAAGGCTTACCTCCGCCCGGTGTCAGCCCGCCCGCCGAGAGCAACCTAACGGTTGGACCGCCCAGTCGTCCTATCCAACAGGCTCGCGGCGGCGAAAGCCTCTGGGACGAGAACGGCGGCGAGTGGCGATATTTTCCGGGAGACAATTACCGCTATCCGCATTGGGATTACAACCCCCACGATTCGCCGACCGCCAGGTGGCAGAATATTCCCATCGGGGACCTTCCGACTCACAAGTGATTGGACCAGAATGACCGTTTTCGGTATCAAGCCGGATAACTACTTCGGTGACGTGGTTCTGGCGGCCGCAGACCGGGATGGGCTTCGCATTTTCCAGTACGCCGTGCGATCGGCCCATGAGAGTGGTCAGGCAACTTTCGACATAGATGGTGTACAGCAACGGATAGTTCGAGAAAGCGGAACTGCGGATATGGAACTGGGATCGCAAACCGTTGTATGGCGCTTCGATGACACGAAGTTGGTAGAAATCCTCGATAAGCTATCGCCATTGATCGATGGCGAAGGACCAGGTCACCAGTATATCGATGATTTGAATAGTCCAGCGCCGACATTGATGATATCTGTTGACGAATATGCTTGATTTACGATGTTCGGCCACAGGCAGCGCCCGTTGGCGACGCGCTGTGTCTCAACAGTGCCCGTTGCTCTTGGTCATGGAAACAGTGTTCACTGCACCTCTGACAAGCTTTTACGGTGATCGCGCATCACCTGGTTCATGAACTGGAAGCAGCGCAGCGCTTCCTTTTCGGCCGCAACATGAGCCAGCCTCTCGTCGGCGGTCGGGTGCAGGTGCTCGGGCAGCTCGGCCGCGACAGCCGCCTGACCCTGAAACCAGCTTCCATATCCCGCGACGAACGACGCCAGTCCGCTACGTAACCCCTCCGCGACTGTCCATGGACAACAGCGCGTTCTCCACCGACCGGGCCCGGGTGTGGGGTGTTTCGGCGACCGGCAGCCAGGTGGTCCACACTGCCGACGGGCGCCGCGAGCCGTTCACCGACCAGGCCGCCGAGCAAGTCCGCCCGATCGCATACTCCAACCGGTTGCGGTACTGCAGGTTCAGCTGGCGTACCTCCTCGTCGCGCTCGGCGAGGTCTTGCTCCAGCACGTCGCAGACCGGCAGGAACACGTCAGCGCCGCCGGCGTTGACGTGGAGCTTGGTCTGAAACATCCACAGCCCGATCGGGATTGGCATCGGCGTGGCACGTTCGTTGCACAACCGGATCTCGATGAGCGCTCGCCCGGACGCCTGGTCGTTGTAGCGGTCCACGCGCAGGCAGCTGGAATCCCGCAGCCCGATGGTCGCGGTGCGGCCAGGGGCGAGGTCGGCCAGATGATCAGGGGTTCGGCTGTTTCCGGGTTGCTGATGCCGAGTGTCAACGGTGGTACGGCCGGCTCGGTGGCGTGTGTCCAGTGCCTTTTCCTGCCGAAAGTGGCGGTAGACCTAATCAATCTGTCCGGCATCCAATGCTTCGCCCGCATCGAGCACGTGGCGCACGCTCAGGCGCACCCATTCGTTGTGCTGGTTGGCAAACCGGCCCAGCATGGTGCGCGGATCGGTGCCGTCGCCGGAGCCATCCTGACCGGTGACGTCATCGTCAGCCACGATGGCGAACTCTACCGTGCGGTCACAGCGCTGAGACAGAATGGTCCACGTCCACATGCGAGTCGACGGCTGCACGCACCTGCTCTATGCTCAGCCCGTAGTCGGCGAGGTCATCTGCGTCCTTCATGCTGGCTACCGCCACCGAGATTCGCTGGCCGGCAATCGTTGGTTGCCCGCTGAAACGCTATGGGTGAGCACGATATTGGGATACTCGTCGTCGGCAGGCAGCTCGGCAACGTGCCTCTCTCCGCGCTCGTCTACCCCGAGCCTTGAGCGCGGCTACGGTCGCAGTACTTGGTTGCGACGTGACCGGCAATGCCACGGTCATTGGGTGTCAATGTGGTTCGTCGTCGTCGGGTTCGCACAGGATTTTCTCGGGGTGGTGGTATCGATTGATGCGTGGTTGGCCATGGTCCAAGTGGGCCGGCGGTAGCCATTCAGTGTCGCCTTTGGCGTTCTTGCGGGTTTTCCAGCCTTTTTCGACAAGGCGATTGTCGGGGCCGCAGGCCAGCGTGAGGTCGT
>OBKH01000116.1_pt1 | contig 15877 bp, 10 predicted proteins | sample 1496241 | NCBI WGS metagenome assembly OBKH01 (sample SAMN03273953, study PRJEB22546) | soil metagenome | isolation source: rice field elevated CO2 plus elevated temperature | place: India: CRRI Experimental farm Cuttack,Odisha-753006 | collected 2013-12-17 | reverse complement strand
GAGGGGGAAGGGGGAGTGGGGGAGGAGGGCGGGCACAGGCGTGAGGAGGGGGTGGTGGGGTCCGGGGACGACGGGGTGGACGTAGGCGTGGTACACGAGACTGTGCTGGGGGTGTTCGGCTACGACAGTTTGCGGGAGGAGCCGGATACCGGGCCTCGGGTGGGGGGCGCGTTCCCTCGGGTGCTCGGACATTTCAGCCGCGACGCAGGGCTGTTTGCGCTGCACACCGCCGTGCACAAAATGACCGGGCTCTCAGCGGCGCGATTCGGTTTGAAGGAGCGGGGCGAGATCCGCGAAGGACATTGGGCCGACCTGGTGTTGTTCGACCCGGCGACTATTCGCGACGTGGCGGACTTCAATGATCCGCAACGGGCCGCAGAAGGCATCGACGGCGTGTGGGTCAACGGGGTTCTGAGTTACTGCGACGGTCAGGCGAACGGGCGCAGGGCAGGGCGGTTTCTGGTGCGGGAAGGGGATTTGCGAGACGGGTTTGAGTGAGGATTGGGCGTTGCATCACAGTAGTGGCACATTGAGATTAAAGAATGCCATGACCAAGCCGAATTGCTGAGGTACAGCCCGGCTACACGCCGGGCAATTTCCGTCTGGGAGCAACGCGATGAGCTTGGGCAAAACCACCCCGATCCTGCGGATCTTCGATGAAATCAAGGCCGTTGAGTTCTACGTCGACTTCCTCGGGTTCAAGATCGATTGGCAGCATCGTTTCGAACCCGACTCCCCGTTGTACCTGCAGGTTTCCCATGGTGAATGCGTGCTGCATCTGTCCGGACACCAGGGTGACAGCATGCCGGGCTCGGCCCTGCGCATCGAGACCGATGAACTGGAAGCGCTCCAGCAACAATTATTGGCCAAGCAATACCCCTTCGCTCACCCGCAGATTCAGGCGATGCCGTGGGGCAGCCAGGACATGACCATCGCCGATCCGTTCGGCAATCGGTTGGTGTTTACCAACGCGATCAGTGTGTGAGCATGTGCGGTGACAATCAGATCGCCATCGCGGGCTTGCCCGCGATGGGATCTGTGGTTCAGCGCTGATCCAGCGTCAGACCCGAAAGTGGCTCACCATCGCTTGCAACTGATTCCCCAACCGCGCCAGTTCAACACTGGACGCTGCCGTTTCGTCGCTGGCCGCAGCGGTCTGTTCGGAGACGTCGCGCACGTTGATGATGCTGCGGCTGATCTCTTCGGCCACGGCGCTTTGCTGTTCGGCGGCGGCTGCGATCTGCTGGTTCATTGACTGGATGTTGGACACCGTGCGGGTGATGTTTTCCAGTGAAGCGCCGGCCTTGCGGGTCAGGGCCACGCTGCTGTCGGTCAGGACGCGGCTGTTGTTCATCACCATTGCCACTTGTTGGGTGCCGTTCTGCAGACCCGCCACCAGGCTTTCGATTTCTTCGGTGGATTTTTGCGTACGCTGGGCCAGGCCGCGGACTTCGTCGGCCACCACGGCAAAACCACGTCCGGCTTCACCGGCGCGCGCCGCTTCAATGGCCGCGTTGAGCGCCAGCAGGTTGGTCTGTTCGGCCACGGCCTTGATCACGTCCATGACGCTGCCGATCTTGTCGCTTTCCTGTTGCAGCACGCCCATGGCTTCGGTGGATCGCACCACTTCGCTGGCCAGGCGTTCGATCTGGTCGATCGCTTCGGCCACCACTTTGTCACCTTCGCGAGCTTCACCATCAGCCGCGGCTGCCGCTTGCGAGGCCTGCTCGGCATTGCGCGCAACTTCCTGCACGGTGGCGGTCATTTCGTGCATGGCGGTGGCGACCTGATCGGTTTCGACTTTCTGGCTGTTGACCCCGGCGCTGGTCTGTTCGGTCACGGCCGATAATTCTTCGGCAGCGCTGGCGATCTGGGTGACGCCGTCGCGGATGCCACTGATCAGGTCGCGCAGGGTCACGCCCATGCGCGCGATGCCTTGCTGCAATACACCGAGTTCGTCGCGGCGCGTCACCTGGACATCGTGGGATAAGTCGCCGCTGGCGATGCGATCGACCACGGCCAGGGTGTCGCGCAGCGGGCCGGTAATCTGTCGGGTAATGACGACGGCGGCAATGATGCCCACCAACAATGCCAGCAATGTGCTGACCAGTTGCAGGGTGCGGGCGTTGTCGCTTTCGGCGTCACGGCGGTCGAGTTGAATCTGATACAGCGCATCGCTCAGGCTGACGATGGCGGCACCCTCGTCAGTCATTTCCTTGCGTGCCTGTACCACATCACCGTTTGCGGTTTTGTAAGCCTGCAAGGCGCTACGGTAGTTGCCCAGCGCGGTTTCCAGTCGCTGCAGGGCGTCTGGCTGAACGTCGGCGAAATGCGCGTTGAGCTGTTTCAGGCTGGCGATGGCGGCGTCCAGTTGGGCGACGGCCTTTTGCTCGGTTTCGGCGTTGGTGGTCGCGGTGTAGCCGCGCACTTCGTAGCGGGCCAGCAAGAAGGCTTCCTTGGCGGCGGTGATGGCCTGGAACTGTTCGAAGCGCTGATCGCTCGGCGGCAGTTGTTGCACGCGGCTATTGAGATCGTTGATCAGCGTGTTGGCCGTTTCAGCATTGGCGATCATGACATCGCGGGCGCTGCTGCCGGCACGGTAGGCGCCGCGCATTTTGTTCAGGGACGTCTTGTAGGCGTCGATGACGGTGCCTTGCTCATTGAGCAGCTTGAGGTTCTCCGGGCTCTTGAACTTCACCAGCAGCGCTTGTTGTTGAGCGGAAAAGGCTTCGAGGGTGGTCTGCACGTTCTGGGCGGTGGCTTCGTCGCCGTTGGTCAGCATGTATTGCAGGCGCGCCACGCGCAGCTTGGTCAGGCTGGCGTTGAGCTGGGTGATGTCACTCATCCAGTTGCTGCGGTCAATCAAACCGCCCAGGCTGGTCCAGCCGGTCAAGGCGAGGATGCAAGTCAGTGCCAGAACCAGGCCAAAGCCCAGGCCCAGTTTCAGGTTCACGCTGATGTTGCCGAACCAGCTATTCATGAAAATTCCTCCAGTAACGCAGTGCTTCTTGATCGTCGGTGGCTGGAAGATTGTTGTTGTTGGGAGCCTCCAAGCTATGTAAGCAGGGTGTATCGGCCGCGATTCCTGGAGCTGAAACGTTTTTTGCAATGGCTTTTACGCGAAAGTGTTGCACTTTGTGTAGGGGCTGACCGTGCGTCGGACCGCGCCAATTCTTAAGCTTTTTTTCACATGGGTTTCACCTGTAGACGACGCCCGCCTCTCTAGCCTCGCCGCATAAAAATAATGGTGCATGCCGGCGAGGCGACTAGATATGGAATTGAGACTCACTCTGTTCGGAGTAAAACGCTCGATCGACCTGAGCCGATTTGCCCGTTATCGCAATACAATCGTGGTGCTGGCCTCGGCATTGCTGGTGGTACCCCTGATCCTTTTTCTGCTGCGGCCTGCCGCCGCGCCGGACCTGGCCCATGGTAATGTGGCCGGCGCTCAGGCATTGCTGGCCGGTTGGGCCAAGGGCGACATGATCGTGCTGGTACGCCATGTCGAGCGTTGTGATCACTCCAGCGCTGCCTGCCTGGTGGGCAACGATGGCATTACCGAACGTTCGCGTAGCGTCGCGGTGGAAGTCGGCAAGCACTTCGAGCAGTTGGGGCTGAGCAAGGCCGACATCTACAACAGCCCGATGCTGCGTACAGCACAGACAGCGGCCTTCATGTTCAACAAGGTCGGCACCGGTGAAGACTGGCTGATCAGTTGCAAGGGCACTATGCTGCGCGACGCTTTGGCGCATAAAGTGGCCGGACGCAACCTGATCCTGGTAACCCACAGCGAATGCATGGAGCAGCTCGAGAAAGACCTCAAGTTGTCAGGCTCCACTCCAGGCTATGGCGCTTCGTTGTTCGTTTCCGCCGAAACCCCACAGACACCTCGCATGCTAGGCTTCATCGACGCCTCGGACTGGCCATCGGTGACGAGTAAATGAATTCATCTTTTTTGATCAGGACACACGATGCAGAGTACTTCCCACCGTTTCTACTGGTTGAATTTCGGTATTCCGCTGGCCTGCGCCGCCGTGGTTTTCCTGATGTTCGACATGACCTCAATCGACATCGCGTTCAGCAATCTGTTCTTTGATCCGATTACCCAAACCTTCCCAATCGACCAGGTTCACTTCTTTGAGAAGCTCACCCACAAGTGGGCGCGGATCATTCCCAACTGGACCGCTGAAATTGCGTTGATCGGCGCGATCCTGTCGTTTGTCTGGCCATTGGTCACCCCGCAAAAACATCCACGCCTGGGCAACTTTCTGGAGCGGACCAAAGCCGCCCCTGTGCTTCGGTTTGCCAGGGACCATCGTCGGGATTTTCTGTTTGTGGTATTTGCGTTCGCGATTTGCACGGGAGTGATCCATTTCCTCAAGTCGCATACCAGCGTGTACTGCCCGATTGAAACGACGCTTTACGGTGGAAAAATCGCCCACATCGAGTGGTACCAGAACTTCCAGCTGTTCAGGGAAGCAGGCGATGGCCGTTGCTGGCCAGGCGGCCATGCCTCGGGTGGTTTCACCATGCTGGCGTTGTATTTCGTGGCACGTCGCTACCGCTGGCGCTTTTCCAAAGCGGTAATGTACGGCTCGCTGCTGCTGGGTTTCGTCTACGGCACCACGCGTGTTCTGCAAGGCTGGCACTACATGTCCCACACCTTCTGGGCCGGGATCTTCGTGTGGCTGGCGTGTTTGCTGACGGCGCTGGCGTTCTACGGCCGGGCGCGGCTGGATCAGCCGGTTCTGCAAAAGCACGAGCGGCGGGTAGCTGTAGCGCAGGCTCAAACGGCCAGTTAACTTCAGGCGCCGGATACGAAAAACCCGTGATCCCCAGGGATCACGGGTTTTTTATTGCCCGACAAAGTAGTAATGCTGTTTCCCGACCGTCATGGATTTGAGCACTTTCAATGGCGCGGGCGGCTCTGCATCGGCGCCCATGACCGCCACGTTGGAAGGCGACGCGGTCAGGAACTCATGCAGCTGCGCCTCGGTATCCAGTCCTTTGAGCACGCGGTGGGTGTAGAACACGCTGGCGCCGCCCAGTCGTTCGTTGGCCTGATACAGCGCGACTTGCTGACCGTTGGCCTGCAGGGCCCGGATCTGCTCGGTCAGCGGCAGGAACGACAATGTGCGATCGGCGTGGGGGAGCGCCCATTGTGCCGCGGCGAGGTAGCTGGCGATCACCACGGACAGCGTGCCAACCGCCACGCTGCGACGATGCCGGATAATGCTGCTCGCCAGGGGCGAGACGTCTTGCCGGGCCTTCAGTTTTGCGTACAGGACGCTCGCGTACTCGGCGGCGATGACGGCCGCTGCCGGTGTCATCGACATCAGGTACACCGTACGTTTACTCGACGCCAACGTCAGCATGACGAACTGGGCCAATATCCACAGGGTAAAGAACAACAGGTAACGGTTGGCCCTCAGGCTTTTGCGGAAATGCCACAGCCCCAGATACACCAGAATGTTCCAGGGCAAAAATGCCTCGGGCAGTTTGGCCAGGTAGTAGTAGAACGGTTCGTAATGACCGGCTTCCACGAAGGAGCCACTGAAGCGTCCGACGCTGTTGGTCAGCAGCAGTTCCGTCACTGCCTGGATGCCGCCGCGCTGATACAGCAGCGCCAGCCAGATCATCAGTGGCAGCAATCCCAGCAGCGTCAGCAGCCCTGGGCGTAGCCAGTGCGCCAGGTGCAGGCGCTTGTCCATCAGGCTTTCGGCCAGCAAAAAGGCGAAGATCACCACCCCCGGCATCGCCAGCCCCAGGATGCCTTTGCTCAAGGTGGCGATGGCGATTCCCAGGGCGAACAACAGCGCATTGCTCAGGCTCGATTGTCGGTGCCCCTGGAAGAACGCCAGTAGCGTCAGCGTCACACCGAGGGCGAGCAACGCGTCTTCGCCGACGCCGCGCACGTTGCTCCAGTAACTGGCCATGGTCGCCAACAGCAATGCGGCGGTCCACGCGAGGGTTGTCGGCCGGCCGAAGCGCCGCAGCATCGCGAACAACAGCATCACGCTGAACAACCCTGCACAGGCCGAGGTCAGCCGCACCGCCCACGGCGTGCTGCCGAACGCGCCGATGGCTCCGGCGTCGAGCCACAGGCTCAGGGGCGGTTTTTCCAGGAAGGGTTCGCCGAACAGGCGAGGGGTTACCCAGTCGTTGTCCAGGTGCATTTCCATGGCAATGCCGGCGACCCGCGCCTCGGTGGAGCCTTGCAGCTGGTGATTGCCCAGGGCGAAGAAAAACAGCAGCACGGCAAGCAATAACAGTGAGGAAGTGGAGCGCGACATAGGCGTTCGGGGACCGGGGAGGGAGTACGAATCCCGAGCATACGAAGCGAATCCTTAACAAAACGTGAACGAGGTGTGAAAGCTTAGGAAAGCTGTCTTGACCAGCATTGATCAGGGTCTTCGTAGACCTTGCTGACCAGCGCCGTCAGCACATGATCCTGCCAGCGCCCGCCGATGTTCAGGTACGCCTTGGCATAGCCTTCGCGCTCGAAACCCAGGCGCTCCAGCAACCGGGCGCTGCGCTCGTTGTCGGGGATGTAGTTGGCCATGATCCGGTGCAGGTTCATTGTCTCGAACATGTAACGGATACCCGCTTGCAGGGCTTCATGCATCAAACCCTGGCCCTGGTGGGATTGGTCGATGTGATAGCCGAGGTAACACGCCTGAAATGCCCCGCGAATGATGCCGCTGAAATTGCATGCGCCGATCATCTGCTGGCCGTCGCGATCCAGCACTGCAAAGTGCACCGCGTAGCCGTCCTCGAAGGCAAAGGCCTGTTGCGCCAGGCGCGAGCGGATTTTTTCCGGACGGTAGTAGTCGTCGGGGCGAACCGGTGACCAGGGGGCGAGGTGTGCCTGATTGCGCTGGTAGAAGTCGCTTTCCAGCGCAGCCTGGCTGGGGCTGGGGCTGAGGATGGCCAGCGTCAGGCGTTTGCAGGGGAGGGTGAGGATCGTCATCGGGCGCTCGAGGTTACGGTGGACGACCCACAATTTACAGGCAAAAAAAAGCCCGCGGGAGGGCGGGCAAACCGTAGTTTCTTGAATGAGCGAGAAAAATGTACAGGTTGTGGCCAATCGATGGGGTGAAGAAAAGTTCATTTGTCAGAGGGTTGGCGCTCCCCCGAGGCCGGACAAATGATCCGGCACGAAATCTGGAATAAATGTCGTCAAGAAAATGACAAATTTTCTATGGTTTTGAAAGCAATGAGAAAAATAGACGGTCTATTGACAGTTATCGCCCGATCTCCCATTATCGGCGGCGTTTTGATGGCCTACCGCCATAAAAATGTCACTCGCGACTGGCAAGTTTCACGGGGCATTCGCGACTGTGATGGCGCGAGCTCAAACCGTTGGCGGACTTCAAATCCAAGTATCCGCTTGATTTTTCAGGAAGAATTTTCATGTTTGTTGAGCGAATACTCGTTACTGGCGGTGCTGGTTTCATCGGATCACACCTGGTGGAAGCGTTGCTGGCGAAAGGTTACAAAGTGCGTGTGCTGGATAACCTGTCCTCCGGCAAAGTCAGTAACTTGCCAATGGATAATGCCAACCTGAACCTGGTCGTCGGTGATGTCGCCGACAGCGCCGCGGTGAGCCAGGCCATGCGTGATTGCAGCGCGGTCGTTCACCTGGCCGCCGTGGCCTCCGTTCAAGCGTCGGTGGACGATCCGGTCAGCACCCATCAAAGCAATTTTGTCGGCACCCTCAACGTCTGTGAAAACATGTTGAAGGCCGGGATCAAGCGTGTCGTGTTCGCCTCCAGCGCGGCCATCTATGGCAACAACGGCGAAGGTTCGGCCATTGATGAAAACACCGCCAAGTCGCCGCTCACGCCCTATGCCAGCGACAAACTGGCCAGCGAGTATTACCTGGATTTCTATCGCCGCGAACACGGCCTGGAACCGGTGATCCTGAGATTCTTCAACATCTTTGGCCCGCGCCAGGATCCGTCTTCGCCGTACTCCGGTGTGATCAGCATTTTCACCGAGCGGGCGATGAACCGGCAGCCGGTTTCGATTTTCGGTGACGGTGAGCAGACCCGCGACTTCGTCTACGTCCTGGACCTGGTGAGCATCCTGCTCCAGGCGGTGGAGGCGAGCGAACCGCAATCCGGTGCGGTGAACATCGGCTTGAGCCGCTCCACCAGCCTCAATGATTTGATCGCTGAACTGGGCGCGGCCACCGGCAACCCCTTGACGGTGAATTATCAGGCGCCACGTCAGGGCGATATTCGCCATTCGCGCGCCAATAACGCGCGCCTGCTCGAGCGCTTCAATCTTCCGGAACCGACGTCCATCGGCAATGGTCTAGCGCAACTTATCCGCAGTCTTTGATTCGGCCGGTTTTACTGCCCGATGTTCAAGCGGTAACGGTTCAGTCATTTCAAGAGTGAGTTATGGAAATCGTTTTTCGCAGGACGCGTGTCCGCTCGGTCGCCAAGCGACTGTTAGCCGCTCTGGCATTGTGTGTCAGTGGCCCCGCCGTACAGGCTGCCGCATTGACGCCACCTTCCAGCGTGACCTTTTGGTATGCCGACGAGCCGCCGATCTCCGAGCTGGCCCAGTTCGACTGGTCGGTGGTCGAGCCGGGGCATGTGTCGGCGGGGGACGTCAAAACCCTGCGCAAGTTGGGCAGCCAGCCGTTTGCCTACCTGTCCGTCGGTGAATTCAGCGGCAACAAGGCGGCCATCGACAAGGCCGGCCTGGGCAAAGCCGTCAGCCCGGTTCGCAACGGCGCCTGGGACAGCCAGGTCATGGACCTCGCCGCGCCGGCCTGGCGTGAGCATTTGTTCAGCCGCGCCAAGGCACTGCAAGCCGAAGGTTACGCCGGGCTGTTCCTCGACACGCTCGACAGCTTCCAGTTGATGCCGCAAGCGGAGCAAGAAGCGCAACGCCATGCCCTGGCCAGTTTTCTGCGGGAGCTGCACCAGCGTCAGCCGGACCTGAAGCTGTTTTTCAATAGGGGTTTTGAAGTGCTGGCAGAGCTCGATGGCGTGGCAGCCGCCGTGGCCGTCGAGTCCATCCATGCCGGTTGGGACGCGTCCGCCAAACGGTATCGTCCGGTGCCCGAAGCTGACCGCCAGTGGCTGGAAACCCAGCTGCAACCCTTGCGCGCCAAAGGCATTGCGCTGGTGGCCATCGACTACTTGCCGCCAGAGCGCCGCGAGGAAGCGCGCAAGCTGGCCAAGCGTCTACGTGAAGAAGGTTTCATCCCGTACATTGGCACCCCCGATCTGGATTCGATGGGCATCAGCAGCATTGAAGTCCAGCCACGTCGCATCGCCTTGATTTACGACCCGCGCGAAGGCGATGTGATTCGCAACGCCGGGCACACGCTGTTGGGCGGCCTGCTCGAATACCTGGGCTATCGGGTCGACTATCTGGCGGCTGACGAAACGCTGCCGGAGCACCGTTTCAGCGGTTTGTATGCGGGCATCATTACCTGGATGACCAGCGGCCCGCCGCAGGACAGCCCGGCGTTCAATCGCTGGCTGGGCAAGCGTCTGGACGAACAGGTGCCGCTGGTGTTCTTCGCCGGTCTGCCGGTTGAAGACAAGCTGCTGCTCAAGCGCCTGGGCCTTGAACGCCGGGCTCCTCCGGCCACTCAAGCGCTGACGATCACCTATCAGGACAAGTCGCTGCTCGGGGCGTTCGAAGCACCGGTGCAGCCGCGATCCCGTGACCTGAGTGCGGTGTCTGTGCTGCCCAATGGTCCTAAAGCATCGTTGCTGTTGACTGGCGAAGGCGGCCAAACGTTTACCCCTGTCGCGGTAGCCACTTGGGGCGGTCTGGCACTCGCGCCGTACATCCTGGAAACCAACAACGAGCGCAGTCGCTGGATTCTCGATCCGTTCGCGTTTCTCCAGGCCAGCCTGCGACTGCCGGTGCAGCCACGGCCGGACACCACCACCGAAAACGGGCGGCGCATCGCCACGGTGCACATCGATGGCGACGGCTTTCCCTCGCGCGCCGAAGTGCGTGGCACGCCTTATGCGGGCAAACAGGTGTTGGATGATTTCATCCGGCCCAACCCGTTCCTGACCTCGGTATCGATTGTCGAGGGCGAGATTTCCCCGCGCGGAATGTTTCCGTTCCTGGCCCGCGAGCTGGAGCCCATCGCTCGCGAGTTGTTCGCCAACCCGAAAGTCGAAGTGGCGACGCACACCTTTAGCCATCCGTTTTTCATGCAGCCGGAAGTGGCGCAGAAACGCGAAGGCTTCAATCCGGAATATGGCTTGAAAATGGCCATTCCGAATTACGACAAACTGGATTTCCGCCGCGAGATTTTTGGTTCGCGTGACTACATCAATCAGCAACTGACGACCCCGGAAAAACCGGTGAAGCTGGTCTTCTGGCCAGGCGACGCCTTGCCGTCGGCGGCCACGATCAAACTGGCCTATGACGCGGGCCTGAAAAACGTCAACGGCGCCGAGACCATGCTGACCAAGGCCAACCCGTCGCTGACCGGTCTGAACCCGCTGTTGCGACCGACCTCGGGCGGTCTGCAGTACTACGCGCCGATCATCAACGAAAACCTCTACACCAATCTGTGGAAAGGCCCGTATTACGGTTTTCGCGATGTGATTGACACCTTTGAGCTGACCGACAGCCCGCGACGCCTGCGCGGCCTGCACCTCTATTACCACTTCTATTCGAGCACCAAGCAGGCCTCGATCAAAGCGATGAACGAGATCTACGGCTACATGCGCGAACAGCAGCCGATGTCGCTGTGGATGAGCGATTACCTTGATCGCCTGCACGGTCTGTATCAGGCCAGTCTGGCGCGCACCGCCGAGGGCGACTGGCAGATTCGCGGCATGGATGCGTTGCGCACCGTGCGCCTTGATCCGCAAATGGGGTGGCCGGATCTGCGGCGTTCCCAAGGTATTGCGGGGGTGCGTGATGTGCCTCAGGGACGCTACGTGCACTTGAGCAGTGACCGTGCATTGCTGGTGTTGCGCCCTGACCGGGATTCACGCCCGGCCCTTGAAGAAGCCAATTTGCCGTTGCTGGACTGGCGTTACCTGGATGACCAACGCGTGAGCTTTTCGTTTGCCGGTCAAGTTGACCTGAGCTTCTCGGTGCGCTCGGCGAGCGCCTGCCGGGTCGAAGTGGATGGACAGCGTTTTACAGGCAAGGCGTCCGCCGGCCTGTGGACTTTTCAATTACCGATGAAGCAGGTGAGTCATGGTCAGCTCCTCTGCAACTAACACCTCAGTCACTAAAGGCAGTCGCCTGCTCAATCCATGGGCATTGGCGGTGGTGGCAGTCACCGTGGGTGGCCTGCTGTGGGCGACGTTCCAGCGCGAAGAAGTGTTCCAGCCCGATGGCCGTGAACCGGATGCCGTCTCGGCCAACTATGCCGAGCTGCTGCTGACGGCCCACCCCGAAGACGATCGCCTGCGCCTGCAACTGATCGATCTGTTGATCCGTCTCGGCGATTACCCCAAGGCTCGTCAGCATCTGGAGAACTGGCCCAAGCCGAACCGGGAATTGCAGGCCTATTACCGGCTTGAACTGGATGCGCTGGAAGCGGCCAAGGGCAGCGATCTGATCACGCAGCAGGCGTTGGTCGAACGCCTGAAAAGCTTCGATCATCACCTGTTGCCGCTGCCGCAATTGCAAAGCCTGGCCAAGCTCGCGTTGAACTTGCAGGCGCCAGCCTTTGCCGCCAGCGTCTATGAAGAGATCGCCGCACGTGATCCGCAGCAGCGAAGCGATGCCCTCAAGTCTGCCGCGCAGTGGTACCTGGCCGGCGAGCAACCGGGACGTGCCGCCGAGATTTACCTGGAGCTGAAAAAGGCCACCGAACAGGCGACCGAGCGCCGTGAATACGCGCAACTGGCGTTCAACAGCCTCCTGGCTTCCGGGCAGGGCGACCAGGCCGTGCAGGTGCTCGCCGATGAAGTCGACGGGCTGATCAATCCACAAACCGATACGGCTTGGGTGCAGCAGGGCGTCGATGTGGCGATCGCGAGCAAACGCTTCGATCTGGCGCAACGCTTCCTGCAACAATGGCGCGTCTTGCAACCTGACGATCCGCAAACCCTGCAAAAGGATTTCAGCATGCGTCTGGCACTCGGCGATTTGCCGGGCGCCTGGAAAAGCGGTCAGCAACTGCTGCTCGAACATCCTGAAGACCCGCAATTACTGGAGCAAATGGCTCAGCTCGGCGAGTGGAGCGGCGAAACCGAGACGGCCCTCGACTACTGGATTCGCCTGCTGAAATTGCGCGAAGACGCGCAAACCCGTGAGCACGCCTGGCGCCTGGCGAGCCAGCAGTTCGACTTCGACCGCTCGATTCCATTGCTCGCCGAGATCATGGCGCAACGGCCGCTGACCGACATCGAGCTGGACGCGTTGATCTACGGCCACGAATCGCGTGGCACGCCGCAACAGGCTGAAGCTTGGCTGCACGCTTACCTGCGCAAGTACCCCCAGCATCGTCTGGCCTGGACGCGTCTGCTGCAAAACCTGGAAAACACCGGGCAGTACGCGTCCAAGGCCAAGGTCTACAAGGACTACTCGAAACGCTTTGCCCTGACCACCACCGAACGGGTCGATTGGGTCGATACCTACCTGAAGCTGTTTGATAACAAAGCCGCATGGCAGGTGTTGCAGGTCGATAACCGCAAAATCACCGATCCGAATTACTGGCGATCCCGTGCCGCGCTGGCCTGGGACCTGGAACTGGACGATGAACTGCAGGTGTCCCTGGAAAAAATGCTGGCGCTCAAGGGCTCGCTCAACAGCGGCGACGAGAGTCAATTGATCACCCTTTATCGCACCAGCAATCCCCGGCGCGCCTTGCAGTTGATGGTCGGCGGTTGGCAGCGCAGCCATGACCCGCAGCGCCTGGTCGAAGCGTTGCAGCAAGCCGAGGAACTGCAGGACTGGTTACAAGTGGAGGCGTTGCTCAAGGATGCCGAGCAATACCCGGCCGCTTACGGGCAGGCTCAAGTGTTGGCCGTGCGCGGCGCACTGGCCGTGCATAAAGACCAGCCCGAAGAGGCGCAGCGCCTGTATCAGGAAGGGCTGGCGCGATTCCCCGAGGACAACCTGTTTCGCGAGCGCTTGATGTGGCTCTACGTCGATCAGGGCAATACGGCCGAACTCAAGCCGTTGCTGACTCAATGGAAAGCCCGGGCACGTGAAGACCGGATTTTGTGGCTACCGTTCGCCAGTGCCAGCCAGATGCTCGGTCGCGACAGCGAAGCGCTGGCCTGGTATCGGATGTACCTCAAGACCAGTCCGCAGGATTGGCTGGTGCAAGCGGCCTACGCCGATGCGCTGGAGAGCGCCGGCTATCAGGATGCGGCCCAGCGCCTGCGCCTGAAGTTGCTGCGCAGCCCCGAGGTGGACAATGTCCAGCCGTCGTCCGGGCGCTATGGCATCTGGTTGCGTTTGATGGCCAGCAGTTACTCGCCGAAAAAGGCCCAGCACGAATTGCTGAAGTGGAAGGACGGCTCGCCGGCGATGCTGCAATGGTGGTTCGAACGATTGCTGGCGCGTCTGGATGCGACCAACCAGGACTCGCAAAAGGACCAATGGCTGGACTGGGCACGCGGTCAGGGCTTGAAGGTCGAGCGTTATGAGCAGATCCAGCAAGCGTTGCGTAGTCGTAACAAGGAACAGGTCGAAACGCTGTTGGCCAGTAGTGATCTGAACCCGGCGCAACGCGCGCAGGCCCTCAGTCGTCTGGGCCGGCTGAACGAAGCCCTGGACACCAGCCTGACGGCGCTCGGCGATGAGCAGCCGCAAGCGGTGCGCGAACAACTGCGTCGTCAGGCCGTGGAAATCCACGAACGCACGCCGCAAGGTGCGCAGTTGTCGTGGCATGACCAGGATTTCGGCGGTCTCGCGTTCAAGGCGCCGCGCCTGGAAATTGCGCACAACCTGGGTGATCAATGGTACGCCGATCTTGAGCTGGAACAGGGCGACTACAGTGGCGACGAGATCGAGCCATCGAAAATCGGCGAAGAGCGTAACGCTGCGCTGACCTTGCAACGTTCGGTGGAAAACGGCAGCTACAAACTGTTCGCCGACACCAGCCAGCGCAAGGACAACGACCGCAATGGCCTGGGCCTTTCGCGGACCTGGCAGTTGGACGTGAGCGATGAACTGGAGACCGGCGTCGACTGGCATCGCAAGAGCGAAGACAGCGGCCTGATGCGTGCTTTCGGTCAGCAGGACCGGCTGTTCCTCGGGGGGCGTCACAGCCTGACCGCTCGCGATCAGTTCAGTTGGGAGGTCGCACAGCGGTCGTTTTCCACCCGTGCCGGTGACGACCTCGGCAATGGTCACGCGCTGAAAATGGAGCTCAACCACACGCTGGAATTCGCCGGTCCCAACTGGACCGTGCGCAGCGGTGTCGACTATCAGAAAAACCAGGTCAAGGATAAGTCGCTGAATTACCTGTCCAGTAACTTTGGTGGCCCGGTCATCAGGGCCGCGCCTGTGCAGACGTTCGACCCTGAAACGGGTTTGCCTGATCCGATCAATCCACTGGACATCGAAACCGTCACCGCCAGCGACCTGCTGCAAAGCCGCTACGGCCAACTGTATTTCGGCAGTTCCTGGCGTCGTGGTCTGCCCGGCGCACTGGTACGGACCAAGCCGCAATACACCTGGCTGGTGGACCTGACGGCGGGCTGGCAATGGACGGATCAAACCTTCAACTACGGCATCAACACCGGGATTGGCGTTGAAGTGCTGGGTGACGACGAACTGGCCCTGACCTTCGGCTACCAATCCGCGCCACAGGGCGGGGATGGCAAGTCAGGCGGAACACTGGGTGTGAGCTACGGCGTGCGTTTCGGACGCTGATCATGGAATTTTCTACGGGAGAAAAACGTATGCAAGCAATTCGTAATCTGGGCCTGGCGCTGGCGGTCCTGTTCGTCGCTGGTTGCGCGAGCTTCACCGGCGACGCCAGCCCGAGCCTGCCGCGCACTGCGCAGTGGGGCATTGTGCCGATGGTCAACTATTCACAGACGCCGCAGGCCGGTGAGCGCAGCGAGCAAATCCTGCTCAGCGTGCTCAGCAGCCATGGTCTGCAACCACGGGTTTACCCGGCCAGCACCCAGGGCGAACAAGCGTTGATGGATGACAACGAGCGTCTGGCCGGTGCGCTGGATTGGGCGCGTGAGCAGAAACTCGATTATGTGGTCACCGGCAGCGTTGAAGAGTGGCAGTACAAGAACGGCCTGGATGGCGAGCCGGCGGTGGGCATCAGCCTGCGCGTGCTCGATGCGGACAGCGGTCGGGTGCTCTGGAGCAAAAGTGGCGCACGTGCCGGCTGGTCCCGTGAAAGCCTCGCGGGCACTGCGCAAAAAGTGCTCGATACGCTTGTTGGCGCCCTTCGGTTCGAGTGATCGCAATGAATTCTCCACACAAGGATTACAGCCTGGCGCCTCGCGCCAGCGGCCCGGTGTCTTGGCTGGAAACGCTATTGGTAACGGGCTTGGCCATTGGCCTCGGCTTCTGGCTGACTCCCGAAGACCCGTTGCAAATGCACGGTGGTTTCCCCTGGCCAATCCTGGCGCCGCTGCTGTTGGGTGTGCGTTACGGTTTTGTGCGCGGCCTGTTCAGCGCCGTCCTGCTGGTGGCGGCGCTGTTTGCCCTGCGCTACACCGGGCATGAAGGTTATACCCAGCTTGAGCCGTCGTTCATCGTCGGTGTGCTGGTTTGCGGGATGCTGGTGGGCGAGGTTCGCGACCTGTGGGTACGCCGTCTGGAGCGTCTGCAGATGGCCAACGAATACCGTCAGTACCGTCTCGACGAATTCACCCGTGCCCACCAGATCCTGCGGGTGTCCCATGACCTGCTGGAGCAGCGTGTGGCCGGCAGTGACCAAAGCCTGCGC
>OBKH01000115.1_pt1 | contig 16187 bp, 16 predicted proteins | sample 1496241 | NCBI WGS metagenome assembly OBKH01 (sample SAMN03273953, study PRJEB22546) | soil metagenome | isolation source: rice field elevated CO2 plus elevated temperature | place: India: CRRI Experimental farm Cuttack,Odisha-753006 | collected 2013-12-17 | reverse complement strand
GGAGACCAGGACATCGCAGCGTGCCATGGCGGGAATCCTTTCGCATAGTTCGGTGACCAGCGTGGTCAACTGGTTAGGCGGGACGGGGAGTGTTACTGCTTGACTGCTCCTTGGGACGTCTGTTGCACAGAAACGGCGGGCGACACGCTACGGTGGGGCTCCTAGGCTGCTCTAAGTGCTGCGCGGACGTGCGCGGCTACTCAGCAGCTACAGCAACAGCAACAACCCGCTAGGCGGCACAGATCAACTGCGCGACGCTTGGTGAGCATGGGCTCGATGCGGGCTGACACGTCGGACAGCTTACCCAATCGCATAGTGCTCAAGCCAACAGTGGTTTCAGGGCAGAGCGCAGGTCGGCGGCCTTGGGGACCCCGGAGGTCCGGTAGCGCTGTCGCCCGTCGACATCGAAGATCAACGTGGTGGGCAGCGAAAGCACCGAAAATCGCCGCGCTGCCTGCGGGTTGGAGTCCAGGTCGACCTCGATGTGAGCAACATCTCCCAGATCGGCGCAGACGTCGCCGACCCCTCGGCGTACCCGGTCGCAGGGCGCACACCCTGGGGCCCTGAAATGCACGACGGTCGGCCCGGCCCCGGACAGGCCCAGTTCCGCGGTGCGCGCCGGAGCCGCCGGTGTCGTTTCCGGACCAACCTCCCGCAGGATCACTGACCGCCGGGTCAGCAACCACCGGGCAATGGTCGCCAGCGCACCTGTAGCAACGGAAGCGACGATCATGGTCGTCATGACTGTTTGAACTCGTCGAGCGAGATCGTTACTCCCCGGGTAATGCCTTCGATGATGACGTCCGATCCGCGCGCCCCCACGGTGTTTGGCACCACCCCGAACGGCAGCTTCTGGTTGGGCAGCTTGCTGGCGAAGGCGTGCAGCACCGCATCCCGCTTGTCATCCGGAACCGGTTGGTCCGCGGTGTCGGGTCCGGTCACGACGGCGGTGGGGGTGATAACCAAGGTCGCGCGGTCGTCCGAGGCAACGGACAGGTCCACCAAGACGCTGACCCGGTGAGCGAAGTTGGCCGATATGGGCGTGCCGCTGAACACCAGCCCGCGGCTGCCAGATATCCCGGACTCGGTAGTGCCGCCGGTGGCGTCGTTGCTCTCCTGACGGGGCGCGGCGACCATAAGGTCGCTAATGCCCAGGTAGCGGCCCAGGTGCATGGAGTCGATGATGATGCGACTCTCCAGCTCGCCGACCGGGAGCTTGGCATCGGGCCTGATCAGCCAGGACGCGTAGGACAAGTCGATCGAATGCATAGTGGCCTCCAGAGTGGCCGTGCCACTTCCGGCGTGCTCCACGGCAAATGCCTTGATTTCTAGCTCCGCGTAGTGTTCCCGCATCGCCTGCGGGATGAATGGGAACCGCAGGATGGCGACGAACGGGTCTGACCTCAGGTTTGCCGCTTTGCGCACAGTGGTCGACAGCCGGTACTCGGCATAGATGCTGGCCCCGAAATCGGCGCCGACGGCGCCCACGATGAGAACGGCCACGACGATCGCCGCCCCGGTCACCCCGACCAGCACCTTGCGCATCGGCATATTGTCGCCCAGCGCTCGAGCCCGTCCCGGAGCGCCTCGTCAGGCGGCACGTTATCGTTAGATGAGCTGCCGCTACCGTCACATGGCGCGATGAACTGGGAGACGCCTTTCCCACGACGCTGGAGGGGCTTGTTGGAGTTATTACTGCTGACCTCGGAGCTGTATCCGGATCCGGTCCTGCCGGCGCTGTCGCTGCTGCCCCACACCGTGCGGACGGCGCCGGCCGAGGCGTCTTCGTTGCTGGAGGCGGGAAACGCAGACGCTGTGCTCGTCGACGCGCGCAACGACCTGTCGTCCGGGCGAGGCCTGTGCCGCCTGTTGAGCTCGACCGGCCGGTCGATCCCGGTACTGGCGGTGGTGAGCGAAGGCGGGCTGGTGGCGGTCAGCGCTGACTGGGGGCTGGACGAGATCCTGCTGCTCAGCACCGGGCCCGCTGAGATCGACGCCAGACTGCGGCTGGTGGTTGGCCGGCGCGGAGATCTGGCTGACCAGGAGAGTCTGGGCAAGGTGAGCCTGGGCGAGCTGGTGATCGACGAAGGCACCTACACCGCCCGGCTGCGTGGCCGCCCGCTGGATCTCACCTACAAAGAGTTCGAGCTGCTGAAATACCTGGCGCAGCATGCCGGCCGGGTGTTCACTCGGGCGCAGCTGCTGCACGAAGTATGGGGGTATGACTTCTTCGGGGGCACCCGGACTGTTGATGTGCACGTGCGGCGGTTGCGGGCCAAACTCGGCCCCGAGCATGAAGCGCTGATCGGCACGGTGCGCAACGTCGGATACAAAGCTGTTCGGCCGGCGCGCGGCCGACCGCCGGCCGCGGACCCCGACGACGAAGACGCCGATCCCGGCCGGGATGGTATGCAAGAACCACTGGTCGACCCGTTGCGCAGTCAGTGACGGCGCTTGACTGGCGCTCCGCTCTGACCGCCGACGAGCAGCGCAGCGTGCGTGCACTGGTCACGGCGACAACAGCAGTCGATGGGGTAGCACCCGTGGGTGAACAGGTGCTGCGGGAACTGGGCCAGCAACGCACCGAGCATCTGCTGGTGGCCGGTTCGCGACCGGGCGGCCCGATCATCGGCTACCTCAACCTCAGCCCACCCCGGGGCGCGGGTGGTGCGATGGCGGAGTTGGTGGTGCATCCGCAGTCTCGACGGCGCGGTATCGGCACCGCCATGGCCCGCGCGGCATTGGCCAAGACCGCCGGCCGCAACCAGTTCTGGGCGCACGGCACGCTGGATCCCGCTCGGGCGACCGCGTCCGCGCTGGGTCTGGTCGGCGTCCGCGAACTGATCCAGATGCGACGCCCGCTGCGTGATATCCCCGAACCGACGATCCCCGACGGGGTGGTGATCCGCACCTACGCGGGCACGTCCGACGACGCTGAGCTACTCCGGGTCAACAACGCCGCGTTCGCCGGACACCCGGAACAGGGTGGGTGGACCGCGGTCCAGCTTGCCGAGCGGCGTGGCGAGGCGTGGTTCGATCCAGACGGCCTGATCTTGGCCTTCGGTGATTCGCCACGTGAACGGCCTGGCCGGTTGCTGGGTTTCCATTGGACCAAAGTGCATCCCGATCACCCGGGATTGGGCGAGGTGTACGTGCTGGGCGTCGATCCGGCGGCGCAGCGCCGCGGTCTCGGCCAGATGTTGACGTCGATCGGTATCGTCTCGCTGGCCCGTCGGCTGGGCGGTCGGAAGACCCTCGACCCTGCGGTCGAACCCGCCGTGCTGCTCTACGTGGAGTCGGACAATGTGGCGGCCGTGCGAACCTACCAGAGCCTGGGCTTCACCACCTACAGCGTCGATACCGCCTACGCGCTGGCTGGCACGGATAACTGACCGAAGATGTTCCCCCCCAAGAAGTCGTAAGCAGGAGCTTAAGTGGCCAAGCGGTTGGACCTCACGGACGTCAACATCTACTACGGGTCATTTCATGCGGTCGCTGATGTGTCGCTGGCGATTCTGCCCCGCAGCGTCACGGCGTTCATCGGTCCCTCGGGCTGCGGCAAGACGACGGTGCTGCGCACCTTGAACCGGATGCATGAGGTCATCCCCGGAGCTCGAGTCGAGGGTGCCGTACTGCTCGATGATCAAGATATCTACGCCCCCGGTATCGACCCGGTCGGTGTCCGCCGGGCAATCGGGATGGTGTTTCAGCGGCCGAATCCATTCCCCGCCATGTCGATTCGCAACAATGTGGTTGCCGGCCTGAAGCTGCAGGGTGTGCGCAATCGCAAGGTGCTCGACGATACGGCCGAATCCTCGCTGCGCGGCGCAAACCTGTGGGACGAGGTCAAGGATCGACTGGATAAACCCGGCGGCGGATTGTCTGGGGGGCAGCAGCAGCGGTTGTGCATCGCACGGGCAATCGCCGTGCAACCCGACGTGTTGCTGATGGACGAGCCCTGCTCCTCGCTGGACCCAATCTCCACCATGGCCATCGAAGACCTGATCAGCGAGCTCAAGCAGCAGTACACCATCGTCATCGTCACCCATAACATGCAGCAGGCTGCCCGGGTGAGTGATCAGACGGCATTCTTCAACCTGGAAGCGGTGGGAAAGCCGGGGCGGCTGGTAGAGATCGCCAGCACCGAGAAAATCTTCTCCAACCCGAACCAGAAGGCCACCGAGGACTACATCTCCGGGCGCTTCGGCTAGGCCCGATGCCCTCGATGGCCAGGCTGGCGTCACCGCGGGTGGATGTTTGCTCGGCCTAGGGAAAGGCGCCGGTCGCCTGGAAGATCACGCGTCGTGCCACTTCCACGGCGTGGTCGGCAAAGCGCTCGTAGAATCGGCTCAGCAACGTCACGTCGACGGCGGCCGCCACTCCGTGCTTCCATTCGCGGTCCATCAGCACGGTGAACAAATGCCGGTGCAGGTCGTCCATCGCGTCGTCTTCTTCGCGGATCTGGGCGGCCTTTTCCGGGTCGTGCGACAACACGACCTCTTGGGCACTGTTGCCCAATTCGACTGCAACTCTTCCCATTTCGGCAAAATAACCGTTGACCTCTTCGGGCAGCGCGTGCTGTGGATGCCGACGGCGGGCGATCTTGGCGACATGCAGCGCCAACGCCCCCATCCGGTCGATGTCAGCCACCATCTGGATGGCGCTCACAATGGCTCTGAGGTCACCGGCGACCGGTGCCTGCAACGCCAGAAGAACGAATGCACTCTCCTCGGCCCGGGCGCTTAGCGTCGCGATCTTTTCGTGGTCGGAGATCACTTGCTCGGCCAGCACGAGATCGGCCTGCAGCAAGGCTTGGGTGGCCCGCTCCATGGCGATGCCTGCTAGCCCGCACATTTCCCCGAGACGCTCGGATAATTCCGAGAGTTGCTCATGGTAGGCGGTCCGCATGTGCTAAAGCCTACGTTCCCGACCTTGGAAAATGCCGTAAGCGTCGTGTCAATGCGGCTACTCGCAGGTGGTGTCGGCGGCGTTGGTGACCGTCAGGTCCTCGGGCAGCTTGGTCGGTGGGCTGGAGGAGTTGCGGCTTATCTGCACGCTGACGGTGGAGCCACTCGGCAGGGGAGCGCGCACCGCGCTGAAGTCTTGGCCCAGCACCACCTGGACCAGTTGGCCGATCCCGGTCACCCGCTCGATCTTTGACTGGCCGAACACGGCGGCCACGGTGGCGGCAGCCTGTTCGTTGCCGGGCGAAAAAAACACTGTGGTGGCCAGCAGCGAACTCGGGTAGTCGTCCGGAGCCATCACGTTGAAGCCGTTCCGCTTGAGCTGATCGGTGGCGGTGGTGGCCAAACCGGCCTGGCCGGTCGAGTTAGAGACCTGCACTGTGACCTCTTTTGGCGAGGTCGTCGTAACCTGCTGGTGCTGAATCTCGTTGGTCAGACCCGCCTGCGGCGCCTTCTTGGTGGTGGTCGGCGGGGTCGACGGCGTGTTGCCCAGACGCTGGGCGTTGTGATCGTTTTCCAGGGGCAGCGGATCGTCGTCGATGATGGCGGTGAAAAGCGCCTTCATGTCGGAGGTACGCGGGGGCTCGTCGCCGTTCTGGTCGGTTATACCGGTCGGAACGGTCACGAACGTGACGTGCCCGGCCGCCATATGCTGCAACGATCGACCGAGTTCGACCAGGTCTTTGGTCTTGACGTTGTCCACGTAGCTGTTACCGATGAACATGTTGACGACGTTGTTGAGCCTGCTGAGGTTGAACAAGGTGTCCGTCGAGATCATCGAACGCAGCAGCGACGACAAAAACAACTGCTGGCGTTTGATGCGCCCGTAGTCGCCATTGCTCTCGGTGGTGACCTGGCGAGCGCGCACATAGTTCAGCGCGGTCGGCCCGTCAATGACCTGGCGTCCGGCGTGCTCCAGCACCGTGCCCAGTTCGTAGTCCCGCAACGGGGTGGTGCTGCATACCTCGACGCCGCCGAGGGCCTCGACCATCCGCGCGAAACCGACGAAGTCAATCGCGATGAACCGGTTGATGCTCAAGCCCGACAGTTTCTGAATGACCTTCACTAGACACTTAGGCCCGCCGAAGGAGAATGCCGAGTTCAGCTTGGTCTCCGTGTACACCAGTCTGGGACCCATCGTTCCCGTCTTCTCGTCGTAGATGGGTCCGTACTTACCGGTCTCGGGGTTCCACGCCTCGCATTGGATTGGAGTGATCGCCAGGTCGCGGGGGAACGACACCGCGACGACCCGCTCGCGGCTGGCCGGAATGTTGACCAGCATGACGGTGTCCGAACGTGCGCCGCCGGCGTCCTCGGCGTCGCCGGCGCCGATATTGGCGTTCGCCCCGGCACGAGAGTCCATACCGACGAGCAAGAAGTTCTCGTCGCCATGCTGCCCGCTGGGGTTGACGATGTCGCCCGAATGCGGGTCGAGCGCGCTTACCATGTTCAGCCGGCTGTTCTTCGACGCGCTCCACTGCCATGCCCCGCCGGTCAGCGCCAACGCCAGAGCGGCAAACAGAGCCGCCAGCGAGCGCGCGGCCAGCACCATCGGGCGCCGGCCGGAGTTCGGCGCTGGCTTGGCGGGCGCGGGCGACGTTCGGCGGATCCGCAATGGCCGCACTCGAGCCGATCCGGTTAGCTGCTTGCCGGGTAGCTCGGGTTCACGGCGGGCGTGGTCGGCGCGCGGATAGTTGGCTGCCCGGAGGTCGGGAAGCTCCGAGAGGAACTCGAGCGAGTGGGCCGGGATGGCGATAGCCTCGGTGTCCTGCTGGTCGTCGGCGTCGTCGTGGACCTTCGGGCCGCGGCCGGATGGCTCGGGTTCGGGGGCGACATGGCGGTGCGTGGGGAGGTCAGGAAAAGCGGGGCCGAGCCTGGCGATCAGATCGGCCACACTAACGGCGCCGGTGGCATGACAGCCGACATTCTGGGTGTCCCGCGGACCCTGGGCTGCCACCCATGTGGCGGGCGGTACCGTGATCCATCGGTCAACACCATCGGGGAATGCTGACTCGGAGAGCCGTGCCCACGGCGCGGCGCTCTCGCCGTCACTCATGTCCTACCGGCCTCCGAGAGTCTAGGTGGCGGACGCCCGCGGTGTTGGCTGCGTGTCCTACGCGCACCTTCGCGCAGCACCGCCACGAGTCGGCGCCGCACAATGCAGCAAGGCCCACATCGTACTGATTTATCGGTCCAGACGCGATTTCGACAGGGTCTCGATTCAGCCACCCGACCCCATGGCGTCCGCCCCTTCCGGCACTCGGCAGTCGTCGGGGTCGGTTAGCCAGCCGTCGGGAAGGGCCACCCGGGCGGGGGAACCCTGCCGGCCCCGGGCGCCAGTCGCGGAGTCCGGGAACGGTACCGTGCCGTCCAACCGGTCCAGCAGGCAGTCGAGCTCGTCGAACGTCTTGACCATTGCTAACGCCCGCCGGAGCGCGGAGCCCGCCGGGAAGCCATGGAGATACCAGGCGATGTGCTTGCGGATATCGCGCATGCCCTTGTCCTCGCCGAAGTGTGCGGCCAGCAAGGTGCCGTGACGGCGGATGATGTCGGCGACTTCGCCGAGCGTGGGTGGGGTGGGGGCCGGGCTGCCGGTGAAAGCCGCGGACAACTCGGCAAATAGCCAGGGACGGCCCAGGCAGCCACGGCCGATGACCACGCCGTCACAGCCGGTGGTGGACATCATGGCCAGTGCGTCGCCGGCATCGTAGATGTCGCCGTTGCCGAGCACCGGAATCGTCCGGACATGCTGCTTGAGCCGGGCGATCTGTTCCCAGTCGGCGGTGCCGGAATAGCGTTGTGCCGCGGTACGGGCGTGCAGCGCGACCGCAGCGGCTCCTTCGGCCTCAGCGATGCGGCCGGCATCCAGATGTGTGTGGTGGGCGTCATCGATGCCAATGCGAAACTTGACCGTCACCGGTATATCGGTGCCTTCGGTGGCGCGCACAGCCGCGGCCACGATCTGACCGAATAGCCGCCGTTTGAACGGTAGCGCCGCCCCGCCGCCGCGCTTGGTGACTTTGGGCACTGGGCAGCCGAAATTCATGTCGATGTGATCGGCTAACCCTTCGCCAGCGATCATCCGAGCGGCCGCATACGTGGTGTCCGGATCGACGGTGTACAGCTGCAGCGAGCGTGGTGATTCGTCCGCGGAGAACGTTGTCATGTGCATGGTGACCGGGTGCCGCTCGATGAGCGCACGTGCGGTCACCATCTCGCAGACATACAGTCCGCTGACCGTGCCGACCTTCGACTGTTCCAGCTGACGACACAGCGCCCGGAATGCGACGTTCGTCACACCGGCCATCGGAGCCAGCACAACCGGGCTGGCGAGCTCGATCGGGCCGATGCGCAACGCCGGGCTGGGTTGGATTGCCCGCCTCCTGCTCATCGCGCTGCGCGCTCTGCATCGTCGCCGGGCTGGGTTGGATTGCCCGCCTCCTGCTCATCGCGCTGCGCGCTCTGCATCGTCGCCGGGCTGGGTTGGATTGCCCGCCTCCTGCTCATCGCGCTGCGCGCTCTGCATCGTCGCCGGGCTAACGACGGCTCATCGCCAGTTTGCCAGCGGTTTTATGCAGCTCGTGTGCGCTGACCTTCTTGCCCGTACGGGCTTCCCGGTCGAGTTGGCGTTGCTTGGACACCTCGAACTTGTCGCAGGCCAGCTCGAGGTCCTTGATCACCAGGGCCAGCTCGTCGCGCAGCTTAGCCCCCTCGCCGGTGAAGTCCTCGCGCTCGAAGATACGCCATTTCTTCAGTACCGGCATGACGACTTCGTCGAGGTGGATGCGCGGGTCGTAGACACCCCCGACGGCGATGACCACGGCTTTGCGCCGGAACTCGGGTACTTGGAAGCCGGGCATCTGGAAGTGGCTCAAAATCAGGTGCAGCGACTTCATGGCCTGGTTGGGCACGAGGTCGAACGCGGCCTCGCTGACGTCGCGGTAGAAGATCATGTGCAGATTCTCGTCTGCCGAGATCTTGGCCATGAGCTGGTCGGCGACGGGGTCGTTACATGCCTTGCCGGTATTGCGGTGCGAAATCCGGGTTGCCAGTTCCTGGAAACTGACATAGAGGACGGAGTCGGTGAGGCTCTCCGCGAAATAGTGGCCCTGGTGGTTTTGGCCTGGGCTGAAGCCCCGGTTGACTACCTCGAGGCGAAGTTTCTCCAACTCGACAGGGTCGACCGATCGGGTCACCACCAGGTAGTCGCGCAGCGCGATGCCGTGCCGATTCTCCTCGGCGGTCCAACGGTTGACCCACTGCCCCCACGCGCCGTCCATGCCCATGTTCATCGCGATCTCGCGGTGATACGACGGCAGGTTGTCCTCGGTGACCAGGTTCTGCACCATCGCCACCTGGGCGACATCAGAAAGCTTGCTCTGGTCGGGGTCCCAATCCTGCCCGCCGAGCGCGTAGTAGTTCTTCCCGTCCGACCACGGGATGTAGTCGTGCGGGTTCCAGGGCTTGTGCATGCTCAGGTGCCGGTTCAGGTACTTCTCGACGACCGGTTCAAGTTCGTGCAGCAGCTGCAGGTCGGTCAGCTTGGCTGACATGGCGCCTCCAGTTATCTGTGTCTAATGGTTGCAGTCAATATATCTGTGTCTCTCGGTAGCATCAAGTTTGGGCTTCGCGCGGCATGTTGAGCTGCCAGCAGCGGGCAGGATGCTGGCATCGGCGGGCCCCGGTGGCCGCGTGGGGTGAACCCCAGTCGTCCTCAGTTGTGCGGCCCGGCTGGGATGGAGTGTTCGGATTCTCCCCGCTCGCGGTGCGGTGCGTAGGTGGCGGCGGTGCTGAGCAACATGTTGACGCAGTAGTCGATGAATTGCTTGCGGGTGGCTCCCAGCCGTCCGTTCAGATATGCGGTGAACAGACCGGTAAGAGCGCCGATCAAGCTGGTGGCGACCAGTTTCTGCAGAACTGGATCAACGATGCGGGACAACTTGCGTTGCAGCAACTCGATGAAGTTGGGCATCCACTCCGCGCCCGACCGGGTCAGGGCCGGTTCTACCGCCGGCGCCAGCAACAGCACGCGCCCGCGCACCGGATCGTCGACCATCAGCTCGACGAATTGCTCTACGGCCTCGCGCGGGGTTTGCGCGGACGTGAGGGTTGCCATCGCTCGTGTGCAGACGTCGTCGTAGACCGCGCGAACGAAATGTTCACGGTCGGCGAAGCTTTCGTAAAAGTAGCGTTCTGTCAGGCCGGCGTGGCGGCACACTGCGCGGACGGTGAGTGCGGGTCCGCCTGCGCCGCCGAGCAACTGCACGCCGGCGGCGACGAGGTTGTCTCGACGTAGGGCGTGCCGACTTTCCAAGGGGACACCGGACCAGCGGCCCCGGTTTTGACCGGTCTGCACAGCTCTCCTAAACTCCATAGTGACAACGTGCGTAGTCAGAATTCGTGTGGCCAATGAAGATTCAGCAGGCAAAACCACCAGTGACCCAAGATACGTCTGCTACCTGTCCGCTGACCAGCACCGTGCAGGATTCCTCGCCGGTTGCGGGCCAGCTTGGCAGGCCTATAGGGTTCCGCGGACTGGCCGGCGGTTGCCCCGTGTCACCGCTGGGTTACGAATCGCCGCCGCTGCCGCTGGGGCCGGATTCGCTGACGTGGCGATACTTCGGTGACTGGCGCGGGATGCTGCAGGGACCGTGGGCGGGATCCATGCAGAATATGCATCCGCAGCTGGGCGCGGCGGTCGAAGATCATTCGACGTTCTTCCGGGAACGCTGGCCACGGCTGCTGCGGTCGTTGTACCCGATCGGCGGAGTTGTCTTCGACGGCGATCGAGCCCCAGTCACCGGTGTGCAGGTGCGTGACTACCACATCACCATCAAGGGTGTCGACGGTGCGGGCCGTCGCTACCACGCGTTGAATCCCGACGTCTTCTACTGGGCGCACGCCACCTTCTTTGTCGGCACGTTGCATGTGGCCGAGCGGTTCTGCGGTGGCCTGACCGAGGCGCAGCGGCGCCAGCTATTTGACGAGCACGTCCAGTGGTACCGCATGTACGGCATGAGCATGCGGCCGGTGCCGGCGACCTGGGAGGAGTTTCAGGACTACTGGGACCACATGTGCCGCAACGTGCTGGAGAACAACTTCGCGGCGCGTGCCGTGCTCGACCTGACCGAACTACCCAAACCGCCATTCGCCCAACGAGTTCCGGATTGGCTGTGGGCCGCGCCGCGCAAGTTGCTGGCCCGGTTCTTCGTCTGGCTGACCGTCGGACTCTACGATCCGCCCGTGCGCGAGCTGATGGGCTACCGGTGGTTGCGCCGCGACGAATGGTTGCACCGCCGCTTTGGCGACATCGTCCGGCTCGTCTTTGCCTTGGTGCCATTCCGGTTTCGCAAGCACCCGCGGGCTCGCGCCGGCTGGGACCGTGCCACCGGCCGCATCCCCGCCGATGCGCCGCTAGTACAGACGCCCGCGCGCAACCTGCCGCCGCCCGACGAGCGTGACAACCCGACGCACTACTGCCCTAAGGTCTGACCCCGGACCTGCGGCGCAACCGGGGCGTGGTTGTGCTCACCGTTAATTGGCTTACCCGACATCCTTGGTAGCCGATGCCTTAGCGACCGACTGCAGTCCGCCGGCAGCACGGTGGTGGCGGGGAATCCCGGGACCGGCGTGCTCGGCGTTGAAAACGGCGTCGATGACGAGCTGGCGCACGTGCTCGTTCTCCAGACGGTAAAAGATCGTGGTTCCATCGCGGCGGGTGCGCACCAGCCGCGCCATTCGTAGCTTTGCCAGGTGCTGGGAGACCGACGGCGCGGGCTTGCCCACCTGCTCGGCGAGTTCATTGACCGACATTTCGCGGTCTGCCAGCGACCACAGCACCTGCACGCGGGTCGCGTCGGCGAGCATTCGGAACACCTCGACCACCAAGCAGACCTGATCGTCAGGCAACGGGTCAGGTCCACTATCTGCGTACATACGCAAACAATAGAACGCGGGCGTGGTGGGCTGTCAAGGTCGCGGGTCGGCGCCCGCTCAGCCCGTCGGAGCGGCGATCGCGCTGCGCTCACCGCCGTTGGGTTCCTGCCGGAACCGGTAGACATCCACCGCGCCAGCCCTGATATCGGGCCGGTGCTCTTGGCGCATCGGCAGGCGCCGGTCCTGCCATTCCTTGGCGAACTCGTCGTAGAAGGTGGCGGGCTCGAAGTACCTGCGGTCATCGACGTAATGCGGTTCATAGGCGTCACGCGACGTCAGGAAGACAACCTCATCGGGTGAGCAGTAGTACAGCGATCCATAGCACATCGGACACGGATGGGCCAGCACGTTGAGAGTGGTACCGACCAGGTGCTCAGTGCCCAGCTTGGTGCACGCGGCACGGATGGCAAGGCTCTCGGCGTGGGCGGTCGGATCATTGGTTTGGGCCCATCGTCGAAAACCTGCCATGCCTGCCGGCATGTGCAAGACATCGGCTGGGACGAAAAATGGCAATGCGACGGCTGTTCGATCACGCACCAACGTGACGACAACGCCGCGATCAACCTCGCACGCTACGAGGAACCACCTAGCGTCGTCGGCCCAGTTGGGGCCGCCGTCAAGCGTGGAGCCGACCGTAAGACCGGGCCTGGCCCGGCGGGTGGCCGTGAAGCGCGGAAGGCAACCGGCCACCCGGCTGGCGAACAACCCCGAGACGGGGTGCTAGTCGCGTGACCACTAAAGATCACTCACTTGCAACGGTAGTTCGCAGTGGAGACCACGGTAGTAGCTAGACTATCTACATTTATCGCATATCCGTTTTGCTTGAGGGGGCAACGATGGTACGCGCCGATCGTGATCGCTGGGATCTCGCGACGAGTGTCGGGGCGACGGCTACCATGGTCGCCGCCCAGCGCGCGCTGGCTGCCGACCCGCGATATGCGCTGATCGATGATCCATATGCGGCGCCGTTGGTGCGTGCCGTTGGTATGGACGTCTACACGCGGCTGGTGGATTGGCAGATCCCCGTCGAGGGGGATTCCGAGTTCGATCCGCAGCGAATGGCCACGGGGATGGCCTGCCGCACCAGGTTCTTCGATCAGTTCTTCCTTGATGCCACCCACAGTGGCATCGGCCAGTTCGTCATCCTGGCGTCCGGGCTGGACGCCCGGGCTTACCGCCTTGCCTGGCCGGTGGGCAGCATCGTCTACGAAGTGGACATGCCGGAGGTGATCGAGTTCAAGACCGCCACGCTGAGCGATCTGGGCGCCGAGCCGGCCACCGAACGCCGGACTGTCGCGGTCGACTTGCGCGACGACTGGGCCACCGCACTTCAGACGGCGGGTTTTGATCCGAAGGTGCCAGCGGCCTGGAGTGCTGAAGGGTTGCTGGTATACCTGCCGGTCGAAGCTCAGGATGCGCTGTTCGACAACATCACCGCGTTGAGTGCTCCCGGTAGTCGGCTGGCGTTCGAATTCGTGCCGGATACCGCGATTTTTGCCGATGAGCGATGGCGCAACTATCACAATCGGATGAGCGAGCTCGGATTCGACATCGACCTCAACGAGCTGGTGTACCACGGTCAGCGTGGTCACGTTCTCGACTATTTAACCCGCGATGGCTGGCAGACCTCGGCGCTTACGGTCACGCAGTTGTACGAGGCAAACGGCTTTGCCTATCCCGACGACGAGCTCGCGACGGCGTTTGCCGACCTCACCTACAGCAGCGCGACGCTCATGCGCTAAAGCAAGCGATCTGACCGCTTACTGGCGAAGCAGCTCATCTTTCAGGCGACTGGTGATCATCTCCTGAAACACGACCTGGGCCGGACCGTACAGGTCCTGGAATGTCGACACTAAGGCGTCCCTGTTGTACTCGGGAATGGAGCCGCCACTGGGAGTCCAAAAGCTATCGATGTCCAGCAGGAAGAATGGTCCGGTTTGGGCGGGTGTTATTCGGCGCAGATGGTAATTGGGATCAAGCGCTTGGCCCATACCCGGGCCGTAGCGCACGATGAGCGATTTGCCTGGTTGTAGCTCACGGTAGACTGCGGCACCCTGCCACTCGGTCAGGACCAGGCCGCCGGGAGTGAAACGCTGCGGCCCGAGCAGCTGCTCGTCGATCCAGTTGCTCCACGTGATCCGGCCGTCGACACCCGCGGGGACGCGGATCTCCAGAACAAAGCGAAGACCGATACGCTCCAACCCAACGATTGACGAGACCTGCGCGCGAGCATCCACGACCCGCATCACAACGTCGGTAAAGGCCTCAAAGCTGCGGTAGGCGGTGGTCTCCACGACTATCGCCTGGTTCTTCAGTGAAGCGGCGGTGGTGTTATCGCGATTGACATAACGAACGAAACGATCCGCGACCGGGGTGGGGGCTCCACCGGGCGCCGTCATCCCCCAGCTGACGTCCTGCGCCTGGCGTTCGATCGGTAGATCATTGATAAGCAGGTGTTTGAGCTCCCGGTTCGCTGATTCGGTGAGCGAATCCGTTGTCGGGTGACGGATTTCCACCGTCACCAGGGCAACGGGTGCGTTGGGCTGGACCTCATCCTGATTTGTCTCGGGGAGCATAGACAGCAAGCATAGCCAGGTTGCTTTGCTCAGATCGCCGGACCGTGCATCGGGAGGGAATCGGCGATGCGCACGGCTTCGTGCCCCTGTTTGTGCCCCCACCAGGACTCGAACCTGGGACCTGCGGATTAAAAGTCCGTAGCTCTACCAACTGAGCTATAGGGGCGCGAAGACTCAGGATACTGCGTTGGCGTCGGCCGCTCGTTTGAGGAATAGGCTGGGGGTGACCTAAGCTGGCGTGGCTCCCAACGGTCACCACGTTGCGAGTGCCCCGGAGAGATTCGGTTCTGCCCCCTTCGTCTAGACGGCCTAGGACGCCGCCCTTTCAAGGCGGTAACGCGGGTTCGAATCCCGTAGGGGGTACCTGCGACGCGGTATCGCGGAGCACACAACACAGCAAGGCCCTGTGGCGCAGTTGGTTAGCGCGCCGCCCTGTCACGGCGGAGGTCGCGGGTTCGAGTCCCGTCAGGGTCGCCAGGACGGTGAGGCACATGCTGCCTTCCGGCCAGGTAGCTCAGTCGGTATGAGCGTCCGCCTGAAAAGCGGAAGGTCGGCGGTTCGATCCCGCCCCTGGCCACCATGGTCTACCTGGATAGGCACTGTGGCGGCACTGCTACGTAGCCGACCTCCCTGGGTCTGGGTGATTGGTCCCGGGCTGCGATGGTCGTGAGCACACGCCCGGATCACCGATGCCGTCCCGCCCCGGTAGGCCATCGCGGCGATGATCGAGATTGCCGGCCGGGTTGATCGCTGCGGATTCCACCCGGGTCGAACGGCGGGTCCATCTGCTCCTCGATCGCTCGTGAAAGACCTGATTGTTCAGCCATTTCCAGCATCACAGGCGCCAAACCCATTGGCCGACATCAAATTCCGCTCGTCAACCACCGCCGGCTCGGTGGTGAACGCATGCAGTGAATGGGTCAAAAGTGTGGTCTTGGACTGTAGAGAAATGCGACGTGAGCGCTGGTGTTGTCCCAGGCCAGAAGGCCCAGAAGACTTGTCGCGGTTCGCACGCCGATCGAGTCACCGGACCATCCATGGGCGATGCGCCGGAAAACCAGACGCGCGCAAGCCTCGAAGGCCTTGGCGTGGCGAAGGGCCGCCGGCTAGGGCAACCCTCGTATTCCCGGATGTTGGCGGCCCGACGGGATTACACTGCTTCCTGCTGATTCCTCCCTGCGATCGGTCGATCGCAGGATCGGTTGGCATCGAGGTCATGTCGCTGTGGGAGGAGATGTCGCGTGTCTTATGTGAGCGTGTTGCCCGCTACGCTGGCCACAGCGGCAACAGAGGTGGCCCGCATCGGCTCGGCGCTCAGTTTGGCTAGCGCGGTCGCGGCGGCCCAGACCAGCGCGGTGCAGGCCGCGGCCGCGGATGAGGTGTCGGCGGCGATCGCTGCGCTGTTTTCCGCCCACGGGCGGGATTTTCAGGCGCTCAGCGCGCGGGCGGCAGCGTTTCATCACGAGTTTGTGCAGGCCCTGGCCGCGGGTGCGGGGTCCTATGCGGTCGCCGAGATTGCCGCCGCATCGCCGTTGCAGAGCCTGATCGACGTGTTCAACGCGCCCATCCAGGCCGCCACCGGGCGCCCGCTGATCGGCAACGGCGCCAACGGCCAGCCGGGCACCGGGGCCCCGGGGGGCCCGGCGGGTGGTTGATCGGCAACGGCGGGGCCGGCGGGTCCGGGGCGCCCGGCGCCATCGGTGGGGCCGGC
>OBKH01000114.1_pt1 | contig 16280 bp, 13 predicted proteins | sample 1496241 | NCBI WGS metagenome assembly OBKH01 (sample SAMN03273953, study PRJEB22546) | soil metagenome | isolation source: rice field elevated CO2 plus elevated temperature | place: India: CRRI Experimental farm Cuttack,Odisha-753006 | collected 2013-12-17 | reverse complement strand
ACCGCCCCACCCTGCCAGGCCGACACAACCACCCACAGATCAGTCAGTAGAGCCCGAAATGGGGGCTTTTGCGTCTGCTGACCAGTGCGTCACATACTACGGCGGCGCGCGCGCGGCGACGGCCGGGACTCCAACCACGACAGAAATGCGGTCAACGCGCCCCTGTCGAGCGCGATCTCGTAACCTACCCTTCGGTCCTGGGTGCTGTCGCACAGTTCCACAACGACAATCTCGTCGGTCATGATGTCGAATTCGTCGCCACGGGGCGCGCGCCGGGAAATGATCTCCACACCCCGTCTACTGAGCCGGCGATCCGGCCACAAGCGCAGACTAGAAAGCCGGTAGAACGCGGCTTCGCCGCCGCGATAGCGGATTACGCCGTGGCGCCAGCCGTGACCTCCAACCGCAGGGATGTCCCGCATGATCCCAGCCGTTCCCCCCTGGCGCAGCTTCCACAGACGATAACTCAGTGCGAGAACGGCCAACCCCAGGACAACGACGAGCACGACCATGCCGATCATGGGCGCGCTCATCGGCGGGTTAGTCGATCGCGCCGACGGCGCGCAATCTGGCGCGGCCCCTGGCAGCGATGCGGGGATCGTCGGATTCGGAATCCTGCTTGGCGGCGGCCTCGTCGATCTCCGACTCGAACTCGGCAGATTCGGCGAGAATGCTGACGCCCTCCTCGGTCACCGACAGGAACCCGCCGTCGACCGCGATCCTCAGGTCCTTTTCTCCCTCCCGCTCGACCCGCACCATGGCGTCATCGACCAATTGGGCCACCAACGGAATGTGGCGGGGCAGGATGCCGATCTCACCGACGGTGGTGCGGGTGAACAGAAACTTCGCCGTACCCGACCAGATGTTCCGGTCGACGGCGACGATCTCAACGTTCAATTCGGCCATGCCACAACTCCCGTCACAGCTTGGCGCCGAGACTCTCGGCTTTCTTGGCCAGGTCATCAAGGCCACCGATCAAGAAGAAGGCCTGTTCGGGTACGTGATCGAAATCGCCCTTGCACAAGCGGTCGAACGCTTCAATGGTCTCCTTCACCGGGACGGTCGAACCCGGCTGGCCGGTGAACTGTTCGGCTGCCATCATGTTCTGCGATAGGAACCGCTCGATACGCCGGGCGCGGTTCACCAGCTGCTTGTCCTCCTCCGACAACTCGTCGATACCGAGGATCGCGATAATGTCCTGAAGGTCCTTGTAACGCTGCAGGATCCGGATGACTTCCTGGGCCACGCGGTAGTGCTCATCCCCGACAACGCTGGGGTCCAGGATGGTCGAGCTGGACGCCAGCGGGTCCACGGCGGGGAAGATGCCCTTGGAGAACACCGCACGGGATAGCTCGGTCGTGGCGTCCAGGTGGGCGAACGTGGTCGCCGGCGCTGGGTCGGTGTAGTCGTCGGCGGGCACGTAGACGGCTTGCATCGACGTGATCGAGCGTCCCCGCGTCGAGGTGATGCGCTCCTGCAGCTCGCCCATCTCGTCGGCCAGCGTGGGCTGGTATCCCACGGCCGACGGCATCCGGCCGAGAAGCGTCGACACTTCCGACCCAGCCTGGGTGAACCGGAAGATGTTGTCGATGAACAGCAATACGTCTTGACCCTGCTCGTCACGGAACCACTCCGCCATCGTCAGCGCAGACAGCGCAACACGCATACGGGTGCCCGGCGGCTCGTCCATCTGTCCGAATACCAGCGCGGTGTCCTTGAGCACGTTGGCTTCGGCAAGCTCGACCCACAGATCGTTGCCCTCGCGGGTGCGCTCGCCCACTCCGGCGAACACCGACGTACCACCGAAGTTACGGGCGATGCGGTTGATCATCTCCTGAATCAGCACCGTCTTGCCCACCCCGGCACCGCCGAACAGTGCGATCTTGCCGCCACGAACATACGGAGTCAGCAGGTCGACCACCTTCAGACCGGTCTCGAGCATCTCGGTCCGAGGCTCCAGCTCCTCGAACGCCGGCGGCTTGCGGTGAATCGACCAGTGTTCGAATTTTTCGCCATATCCCGGCTCGTCCAGGCAATCTCCCAGCGCATTGAAGACGTGGCCCTTCACACCCTCACCGACCGGCACCGAGATCGACCTCCCGGTGTCGATCACCTCGACGCCGCGCACCAAGCCGTCGGTCGGCTGCAGCGAGATGGTGCGCACCAGGTTGTCGCCGAGGTGCTGCGCCACCTCCAAGGTGAGGGTTTTCGCCAGCGACTCGAAGGTGATCTCAGCGTGCAGTGCATTGAACAGCTCGGGGATGGAACCGCGAGGAAACTCGACGTCGACGACGGGCCCAGTGACCCGTACCACGCGGCCGCTGGTGTCGGAGCTTCCCGGCTTTCCCGGCCGGTCGGTCTTTTCGGCAGTGGTAGTCATATCTTCTTCGCTTCCTCGTGGGGCTAACCTAGCTTGGGCCTAGCGGGCTTCGGCGAGCGCATTTGCGCCACCGACGATTTCACTAATCTCCTGGGTGATCTGGGCCTGCCGCTCGCGGTTTGCCATCAGCGTCAGGGCCTTGATGAGGTCATCGGCGTTGTCGGTGGCCGACTTCATCGCACGTTGCCGCGAGGCAAGCTCCGACGCCGCGGACTCCAGCAGCGCCGCGTACACCCGGGTAGTCAGGTAGCGCGGCAACAATGACTCGAACAGCATCGTCGCGTCGGGCTCGAACGAGTACAGCGTGCGCGGTCCGATGTCTTCCTCGACGTACTCCACCACCATGGGGGCGATCCGGTGAGCCTCCGCCGATTGCGACAGCATCGACTTGAACTCGGTGTAAACGATGTGCAGTTCGTCGACGCCCTCGCCGCTGTCGGACCGTTGATCCTCGCCGTTGTCGGTGCCGAGCAGGAACGCATCCACTAAGGTCGAAGCGATCTCGGCGGCGTTCTCGTACGTGGGTTGCTCGGAGAAACCCATCCACGACTCGGTGATGTTCCAGTTCCGAAAACTGTAGTAGTTCTGCGCCTTACGGCCCACCACATACAGCACCGGCTGCTTTCCGGCCTCCCTCAGCAGGGAGAACAGCTCCTCGGAGCGACGGAAAATATTGGCGTTGTATGCGCCGCACAAACCACGATCGGACGACACCACCAGCACGCCGGCTCGTTTCGGCTCCGGGCGCTCGACGAGCAACGGATGGTCCAGTGCGGCTTCAGCGGCCAGGGTGGTAAGCATCCGGGTGATCTCAAAAGCGTAGGGCCGAGCGGACTCGAGCCGAGCCTGCGCCCTGGCGATGCGCGATGTCGCAATCAGCTCCTGGGCCTTGGTGATCTTTTTGATCGACCCTGCCGAGCGGATCCGCCCGCGTAGTTCGCGAAGTGTGGCAGCCATGGTTAGCTATTTCTTCTTCTTCGGCGCCGGCTTTTTGACCTTCACGGCTTCCTTGGCGAGCTTATCCTCGTCGAGGGCCTCGACATGTTCGTCGGGCACCACAGAGCCGCCACCGGTGGCCGCGAAGCCCTTCTTGAAGTTCTTGATGACCTCGGTGAGCTTGTCGGCGGCCTCCTCGGTGAGCTTTTGGCTGTCCCGGATCTCAGTCAAAATCTCTTCTTCGGAGGCCCGCATGTGGTCCAGTAATTCGGTTTCGAACCGCCGGACGTCCTCGACGGGCACCGAGTCCAGGTGACCGCCGGTGCCCAGGAAGATCGAAACCACTTGCTCCTCAACGGGCATGGGCTGGGATTGCGGCTGCTTGAGCAGCTCGACCAGCCGGGCGCCGCGCTCCAACTGCGCCTTCGATGCGGCGTCCAAATCAGAAGCGAAAGCGGCGAAAGCTTCTAGCTCGCGGTATTGCGAAAGGTCCAAGCGGAGGCTTCCGGCGACCTCTTTCATAGCCTTGATCTGCGCCGCGCCGCCGACTCGGGACACCGACACACCGACGTTGATGGCCGGCCGGACGCCCTGGTTGAACAGGTCGGTTTCCAGGAAACATTGCCCGTCGGTGATCGAGATGACGTTGGTCGGGATGTAGGCCGAGATGTCGTTGGCCTTGGTCTCGATGATCGGCAGACCCGTTAGCGAGCCGCCACCGAGATCGTCGGACAGTTTGGCGCAGCGCTCCAAAAGCCGCGAATGCAGATAGAACACATCGCCGGGGTAGGCCTCACGGCCGGGCGGACGGCGCAGCAGCAGCGAGATCGCCCGGTATGCCTCGGCCTGCTTAGTCAGGTCGTCGAAGATGATCAGCACATGCTTGCCCTCGTACATCCAGTGCTGGGCGATCGCCGAACCGGTGTACGGCGCAAGCCATTTGAAACCGGCGGACTCCGACGCCGCGGCCGCGACGATGGTGGTGTAGTCCATCGCACCGCCCTCTTCCAGTGTGCGGCGTACCGCGGCGATGGTAGTTCCCTTCTGCCCGATGGCCACGTATACACAGCGCACCTGCTTCTTGGGATCACCGGACTCCCAGTTCTGCCGCTGGTTGAGGATGGTGTCGACGCAGACGGCGGTTTTGCCGGTCTTGCGGTCGCCGATGATCAGCTGGCGCTGGCCGCGGCCGATCGGGGTCATCGCGTCAATCGCCTTGATCCCGGTCTGCAACGGCTCCTTCACGCCTTGCCGGTGCACCACCGAGGGCGCCTGGAGCTCCAGCGCGCGCCGAGTATCGGAGTCGACGTCTCCGCGCCCGTCGATCGGCTGGCCGAGCGGGTTAACCACCCGCCCCAAAAACCCGTCGCCAACCGGAACCGATAAGACTTCGCCGGTGCGCTTGACCTGCTGACCTTCTTCGATGTTCTCGAAGTCACCGAGGATCACCGCGCCGACGCTGTGCTCGTCGAGGTTGAGGGCGACGCCGAGGATTCCGCCCGGGAATTCGAGCAGCTCTTGGGTCATCACCGATGGCAAACCCTCGACGTGTGCGATGCCGTCCCCGGCATCGACGACGGTACCGACTTCCTCTCTACTGGTGTCGGCGGTGAAAGAGCTTACGTACTCTTCGATTGCGCTCTGGATGTCATCAGCGGGGATTGTCAACTCAGCCATAGCTTTTCGTCTTCCTACTTCGGTTTGTGCTGACTAGTTCGGGTTCAGTCGGGCAGTCGTGCCTCGGCCGCAGCTAGACGAGACGAGAGCGTACCGTCGATCACTTCGTCACCGACCGCGATGGACAATCCGCCCAGCAGCGCGGCGTCGATATGCAGCTGCACGGTCACGGGGTGACCGTAGATACGGCTCAGCACTTCGGTGAGGCGAGTGCGCTGAGCATCGCTGAGCTCGGCCGCCGCGCCGACCTGCGCGACGATTTCGCCGCGGCGAGCCACCGCAACTTCGGCCAGGAACAGCACCGCTTCCTCAACTGCCTGACCCCGCAGCAGCTCGACGGTGTGAGACAACAGCGCGACCACGACCGGGTTGACGGTACTGTCGGCACGCTCAAGCACCTTGCGCAGCAACCGGACTCGGCCTTCGGCCGGAACGGCACAGTCACCCAACAGGATGGCAAGCCGGGGCTGCACGTCGAGAATGCGGGAAAACCGGAATAACTGGTCTTCCACCTCGTCGACCTGACCCGCACGTTCGGCGAGTTCTAACAGCGCCTGCCGCGACACGTGTTCGATCGCATCGATCAAATCGGAATTGGCCGACCAGCGCTTCGATACGGCTGTGCGCAACACCTCGAGCGTTGGCGCGCCGACCTTGCCGGACACCAGCCGTTCGATCAGCCGGATCCTGGGCGTCGCATCTTCGGCTGGCACGGTGAGATAGCGGGTGACGACGGCCTCGCGGTCCAGCAGTCTTGCTACCGACACCAGCTCGCCGGCGAGGGTGGTCAGACCTTGATGGTCGAGGTCCTGGGCCATGGTGCCGAACCAATCCACCAGGCTGGTTAATGCCCTCCGGCTGGCTGAGCGCATCTTGGCCAGCAGTGGGTAATCGACATCGGCCGTAGCCGGCGCCATCGCATCGAGCTGATCCAGGAAGCGGTCGACGGTGGCCGATTGTTGTGCCTGATCGGCCACGTGATTGCGTACCAATTCCCTTGCCTGGCGCACCGATTCGTGACCGAGCTCGAGGCGAAGCTGACGGGTCAGCTGTGCCCGGATGAGGTCGACCTGACGGGCACCCTGCATTTTGATGCGCTCCGCCTCGACGTCGGCCTGGGCCTCTAGTTGTTCTGCGATGCGTTCGGCATCTGTCCTGGCCTCTTCCACAACACGGTGCGCTTCCGACTTGGCGTCTTCCAGCGCCTTCGTGTGAGCTTGACTCGCCTCCGCCAGCCGGTCGGCGGCCGCCGCCGCATCCGCCAGCTGTTGGCGCACCGTGTCCTGCCGTGCGGACATCAAACGCCCTACGAGCGGCACGATAAATCGCCACACCAGATAAACGATGACCGCGAACCCGAACAGCTGTCCGATAAACGTCGACATTCGTGGTTACCTCGTCGCGGCTGAAGCGGTGAGGTCAACACCGAGAATTCGACTGGCCAGAGTCGCCGACATGGTGCCCACGTGGGCACGCAGATCGAGTTCCACGGCGTCCCTCTCCCGCTTCAATTGCTCATGGGCGGTCTGCAACGTCGATGCCACCTGTTGTTCGGCCCGGACGCGTGCGTCCTCGATGACTTTACGGCCATCTGCCCGGGCATTGTCGCGCAAGGACGACGCCTGGACTCGGGCTTCCGTCATGGCTTCGTCGTAATCGGCCTGTGCGGCGGCGAACTGCTCGTCCGACTTCTTGTTGTCGGCCAGCGTTTTGGCGACCATAGCGTCACGTTCCCGCAAGACCTTCAAGATCGGCGGCACCACGAAAGTGCCAATGACAGCGAGCACCACCAGGAAGATGGCCAGCACAACGAAAAACGTGCCGTTGGGAATGAGGAAGTTGCTGGACTCGCCGCCTTCCTCTGCCGCCTGACTGGCGGCCAGGACAATCGCGCTCACTTCACCCATTGCTACCTATTGCAACCATTTGCCGTCGAATTACTTGACGGGTGTAGCGAAGACGAACAGCGCCATAAACGCCAGGTTGATGAAGTATGCCGCCTCAACCAAACCGACGGTGATGAAGAACGGTGTGAACAGCCGCCCTTGCGCCTCGGGTTGCCGGGCGACACCGGAGATAAGCGCGTTACCGGCGACACCGTCACCGATACCGGCGCCGATGGCGCCACCGGCCATGATCAGTCCACCGCCGATGAGGGCGCCGGCAGCGATAGTGGGGTCCATTTCCTTATCCTCCTTGATGGCTCTGGTAGCCGTTACCAGCATCCGGTACTAGTGGTGTTCCTCTTCGAGCTCCATCGCTTGGCTGAAGTACAAAATTGTCAGCAGCGCAAAAATGAAGGCCTGGATTGCGCCGACGAACAGGTCAAATGCTTTCCAGATCGCATTGGGCGCCCACATGATGTAGGGGGGAAAGAGCGCGATCAGTGCGACCAGAATGCCGCCGGCGAAAATGTTGCCGAAAAGTCGGAGCGACAACGAGATTGGCTTGGCGACTTCTTCGACAAGGTTGATCGGCGCGAGGAGCGTCACGTGCCCTTTCAGCAACTTGATCGGGTGTCCGACAATACCGCGCCGCCAAATACCGGCCGTGTGGTAGCAGACGAACACGAAAAGCGCCAGCGCCAGCACGTAATTGATGTCCGCTGCTGCCGATTTGAGCAACTCGGTGGTGTGCCCGTGTTTATCGGTGTACTGCACCGGGAGGACTGCCAGCCAGTTGGAGATCAGGATGAACACGAAGATGGTCACCGCCAGCGGCAGCACGAAGGGTGCGATCCGCATCCCGATGGCGCTTTCGACCTGATTGCGCATCTGAATGGTGATCGCCTCAAAAAACAACTGCACCCCGCCTGGCACATCCGTCGAAGTCACTTTGGCGCGCAGGTAAAAGGCCAACGCGATCACGATCAACCCGGCGATCGCCGTCGACAACACGGTGTCGGTGTTGACCGTCATACCGAGCCAGGTGGCCGTGTGGTGCTCGCCGACCTCGATTTGGGCGGCCAGGATGGTCTCAGTCATCGCTGGCGCTCCTTCCTTCCGATCCCCCGGTCTGGCCATTGGAAGAATAAGTTGCGACCGGTTCCTCGGTCGCAGTGCGCAGCTTCTTCAGGACCGGCAGGGCCGTCGTTGCCACCAGCAGCACCTGGAAGAATGCCAGCCCGAACACGACGCCCAATCCAGCGGGCCGGAAAATGTAGGCGATGATCAGCCCGAGGATGGTGATAATCGCCAGTCGCGATGCCGAGTTGAGGGCCATCGACCGTTTTAACGGGTGCTCTTTGGCGGTGATCGACTCGGCCGAACGCCGCACCAGCAGGGCATTGAGCAAACCCAGCAGCAACCCGAGACCCAAGAACATCCCGACCGTCAGGTGACCGAACACGCCGGCGACCAACATCGCCACTGCGGCCAGTCCAACGTTGATGAAAAAAAGGCGAACCGGACGGAAAGCAACAGAGGGAAACACCAACGGCGCGTCCTGCGCTGGTGTCGTCACTGCGGCACCTCAATTCCGGGCTGATGGAGCGGAAACCACCCGATCGACTGATCGGTGGCCCGCCGAGCGTATCGCAGTCGTCGCACCGGAATCACCCAAGGGGTAGCTCCCTATGTCGGTCGTGAATCGGCGCGACCGGATACGCATCCGATGGGCCGGGGGCCGGCAACCCGCGAGGTCTCCTTCGGGGTTCTAGCCGCACCGTACCACAAGGTAGACACCACTACTACTCCTTGTCGTAGTTCTCGGCTCCGGGCTAGTCCAGGTCCGGGTCGTAGTAGTCGTCGCCGCGGCGCAACAGGGGGATCAGTGTCGCGACGCCGGCGACCACGATCGCGCCCAGCATCACCGCCGCGGTGTCGCGCGGGTTAAAGAAGATCGAGCTCGCGGCGCCGAAGGCAACGATGCCCACCCACAGGTAGATGATCAGGACCACGCGCCGATGGGAATGACCGATCTGCAGCAGCCGGTGATGCAGGTGCATTTTGTCCGGGCTAAACGCGCTGCGGCCGGCGCGGGTGCGACGGACGATCGCTAGCAGCAGGTCGAGCATTGGCACAAACATGACCGCCACCACCAGCAGGAACGGCGACAGCAAAGCAAATACATCACGAGCGCCGTAGGCGTTCTGCGAGATCGGCCCGGCCGCGGTGGTGGAAGCGGCGGCCAGCATCAGGCCGATCAGCATCGACCCGGAATCGCCCATGAAGATCTTGGCCCGGTGGAAGTTGTGTGGCAGAAAGCCCAGGCAGGCCCCGGCCAGGACCACCGAAATCACCGCCGGCGGGTAGTACAAAACGTCACCACCGTGGTCACGAAGCAAACCCACCGAGAACATGCAGATTGCCAGCGCCGTTATCAGGCCCAGGCCGGCGGCCAGCCCGTCGAGACCGTCGACAAAGTTCATCGCGTTGACGATCGAAACGGTCAGCGCCAGGGTAAGCAGGATCGAGGAAGCCTGGTCCAAGACGATGGTGCCCACACCACCCACCGGGATGTACAGGACACTCCAGGCGACACCCATGGTGACCAGAACGCTCGCCGCCGTGATCTGGCCGGCGAACTTCGTCAGTGCATCCAGACCCCAACGATCATCGATCAGGCCGATGCCCATGATCACCGCACCGGCCACCAGCACCGCGGGCATGCCGGTGGAATAGACGAACCCCCGGGTGAGTGCCGGAAGCTGGGAGGCAAGAAAGACGGCGCCGACAATGCCCAGGAACATCGCCAACCCACCCATCCGAGGGGTAGGCGTGACGTGCACATCTCGCTCCCGCGGGTAGGCGACGGCTCCCAGGCGACTGGCCAGCATCCGCACCGGACCGGTCGCAAAATAGGTGATGATCGCCGCGGTCAGCCCGACCAGCGCAAGCTCACGCAGCGGGACACCGGCGCCGCGATAGGACAGGGCGAGCAAGCCACCGGCAACGCCGGCCACATCGCTGGACACCTCGAGACCGTACTGCACCAACCTGAGAGCTGAACACTCGCCGAACGTGCAACAGCTGCGAACAATTGGCCGAATCTTCGCAGTGCGTGCACGTTCGGCGGCTAGCCGAACAAGCTGGCCGCGTCCACACCAAGTACCTCGGCGATCCGCTCGGTGCTGACCGGCCCCGGCCGCAGGACGCGTGGGGTGGCTCCGGTCAGATCGACGATCGTGGAGCCGGCCTGCTGTTCGGATGGACCCGCGTCGAGATAGACCGCGACGTGGTCGCCGAGTTGAGAGCGTGCCTGTTCGGCGTCGACCGGGGGTGGGTGGCCCGAGATGTTGGCGCTGGATACCGCCATCGGACCCACCTCACGCAACAACTCGATGGCGACCGGGTGCAGCGGCATTCGCAGCATCACGGTGCCATGGGCATCGCCAAGATCCCATTGCAGCGACGGCGCTTGCACGACCACCAGGCTGAGCGCGCCGGGCCAGAATGCGCGAATCAGTTCGCGGGCACCGTCGGGCATAGAGTAGACCAGCCCCTCGATCGTGTGCCAAGAGCCGACCAGCACACCTACCGGCATATCGCGACCCCGCCCCTTTGCCGACAGCAACGCGGCCACCGCGGAGCTGTCGAAGGCGTCGGCGCCGATCCCATACACCGTGTCCGTAGGCATCACCACCAGTTGGCCCGCCTTGATTGCCCCTACCGCAGAGACGATTCCACGCGAACGCTGCTCGGGGTCGGCGCAGTCGAACGTCTCAGTCAATGGCGCCGCTTCTCCTCATCGCTTCGCTCTGCATCGTCGCTGGCGCGGGTCAATGGCGCCGTTCTCCCCTGCAAGCGGGAGGTGCCCCCACCTCATCGCCGTCACAAACCTCGGCCGTCCGGCCAGATCTTTCCGGGCTTGTACGTCCACGAAAAGTTTTGTGCTGCTGACCAAATCGACAGTTGACGACGACGTGGTGTCGTCGTGTTCGACGGCGAACAGGCCACCGGGACGCAGCCAGCGCCCAGCAAGCCCGACGACCGCGGATATCACCGTCATCCCGTCGGGACCGCCGAACAACGCGTGATGCGGGTCATGTTGCGCTACTTCAGGTTCCAAAACAGCAGCATCAGGGATGTAGGGCGGGTTGGAAACCATCAGGTCGACTTGTCCGTCGAGTTCGGGGAGCAGGCGGGGCGTGGTGACGTCGGCACGCACCAACTCTACCGGGGTACCCGCCGCATTGCGGCGGGCATAGTCAAGGGCGCAGTCGGAGTCGTCAATGCCGATGATGCGGGCCTTTAGTCCAAGGTTGGCCCGGTGCTGGGCCAATGCGACCGCCAACGCGCCAGATCCCGTGCATGCGTCGACAATCAGCGGCCGCGCCGGCAGCGACTGCGCGGTGGCCCAGGCCAAAATGGCTTCGGTCTCCGGACGCGGTACAAACACACCCGGGCCGACATGCAGCACCACGGGCCCAAACGACACAGTCCCGATGAGATGCTGCAACGGCACCCGCCGCGCACGAGCGGTGACGATGTCGCGATAGCGCCCGAAGAACTCGTCGCCGGGCGGCTCGAACAGGGGTAGCCTACCGCGGTCTGTGCCCGCTAGGTGAGCGGCCAACTGCTCAGCGTCGCAACGCGCCGAGTCGACCCCCGCTTCGGCCAATAGCGCAGCAGCCAAGTCGATCGCCTGACGCAGGGTCATTGTGCCGCTCTCCCCCGCAAGCGGGAGGTTCCCCCACCGCATCGTCGCCGGCGCGGAGGTCATGATTGTCGCAACCGGGATTGCTTGTCCGCGGCGGACAGAGCGTCGAACAACGCGTCAAGATCGCCATCCAGCACCTGATCGAGATTGTGTGACTTGTAACCGATCCGGTGGTCGGTGATCCGGTTCTCCGGGAAGTTGTAGGTGCGAATGCGTTCACTACGGTCCACAGTGCGGATTTGGCTAGCCCGGTCGGCCGACGCGTCGGCCAGCGCCTGCTCCTCGGCCATTGCCTGCAACCGAGCGGCCAGCACCTGCAACGCACGCGTCTTGTTCTGCAGCTGCGACCGTTCGTTCTGACAGGTGACGACGATTCCAGTGGGCAGATGGGTGATACGCACCGCGGAGTCGGTGGTATTCACTCCCTGCCCGCCCTTGCCGGACGACCGGAAAACGTCGATACGCAGATCCGACTCGTCGATCTGCACTTGGCCGACTTCCTCGGGCTCCGGATAGACCAGCACACCCGCCGCCGAAGTATGCACGCGGCCTTGGGATTCCGTCACTGGGACCCGTTGTACGCGGTGCACCCCGCCCTCGAACTTCATGCGCGACCACACCCCGTCGGGGGTGTCGGCTTTGCTGGCAATCGCCAACGTCGCGTCCTTGTACCCACCCAGATCCGAGGTGGTCTCGTCCAACACCGTCACCGCCCAGCCGTGCCGCTCGGCGTAGCGGATATACATCCTGGCCAAATCGGCGGCGAACAACGCGGATTCTTCGCCCCCCTCGCCGGATTTGACTTCCAGCACAATGTCATCGGCATCGTGCGGGTCACGCGGTGCCAACATGTCAGTGAGTTGGGCATCCAGTTCGCCCACCCGAGCCTCCAATGCGGCAACCTCGGCGGCGAACGACTCGTCGGAAGCCACCAGCTCGCGCGCGGTCTCGAGGTCGTCGCGCGCGGACGTCAGCTTGCGGTGGGTTGCGACGATCGGGGCCAATCGGGCAAACCGGCGCCCGACTCTGCGCGCCTCGGCCGGATTGCTGTGCAGCGCGGGATCTGCCAGCGCAAGCTCGAGCTCGGCGTGTTCGGCGAGCAACACGTCAATCGTCTGCACTGGCTGCGTCATGTCAACCTTCTTCCCGCGAGCGCGGACCCTAACGCGAACCGACGCCCGTCCTGTACCGCTGGTGCACAGTTCGGGCGTCGGTAAGCCAGCTATTTGCCGGTTGAAACCGCCTTGTCAGCTCCGACCTTGCGCTTGCCGTACCGCTTCTCGAAGCGAGCCACCCGGCCGCCGCTGTCGAGGATCTTCTGCTTGCCGGTGTAGAACGGATGACACTGCGAACAAACCTCAACCACAATACGACCTCCCGGCTTGGTGCTACGCGTCTGGAAGGTATTGCCGCATCCGCAGACCACGGTGGTCTCCTCATATGCCGGATGAATGTCAGATTTCATGCTGCCCTCTGTGATCGGTGGCCGCCCGTCGTGGCGTGCCGAGAACCTGGTCCGGTTCCAACTCGTTGAGCATCGATTATGCCAGGTCAACCGCTATCACCCCAAACACCGAGATGCGTGCGGACATTCCCGGCGAGCCGTCTCGCCGGATCAGTCGCTGTCCATGGACCCTGGCGTGGTCTTGGACACCTGAACAAGGAATTCGTAGTTGTTCTTCGTCTTACGCAGCTGCGACATCAGCAGGTCGATGGCCTGGTGGGAATCCAGGCCCGATAGCACGCGGCGCAGCTTGTGCACAATAGCGAACTCGTCGGGCGACAGCAGTAGCTCGTCCTTGCGGGTTCCAGAAGGGTTCACGTCGACCGCAGGGAAAACCCGCCGCTCGGCGATCTTGCGGTCCAGCTTGAGCTCGGCGTTGCCGGTGCCCTTGAACTCCTCGAAAATGACCGTGTCACCAGTGGACCCGGTCTCGACCATCGCAGTGGCGATGATGGTCAGCGACCCGCCCTCTTCGATGTTGCGCGCGGCCCCCAGGAAGCGCTTGGGCGGGTACAACGCCGTGGAATCGACACCACCGGACAGGATCCGGCCCGACGCCGGCGACGCGTTGTTGTAAGCGCGGCCTAGCCGGGTGATTGAATCGAGCAGCACCACGACGTCCTTGCCTTGCTCCACCAGCCGCTTGGCGCGTTCGATCGCCAGCTCGGCGACCGACGTGTGGTCCGACGGCGGCCGGTCGAAAGTTGAAGCGATGACCTCGCCTTTGACCGAGCGCTGCATATCGGTGACCTCCTCAGGCCGCTCGTCGACGAGCACGACCATGAGGTGGCATTCCGGGTTGTTCCTGGTGATCGCGTTGGCGATGTCCTGCAGGATCGTTGTCTTGCCCGCTTTGGGCGGCGACACAATCAACGCGCGTTGACCCTTGCCGATCGGCATGATGAGGTCGATGACCCGGGTGGTCAGCCGCTCGGTACTGGTTTCCAGACGAAGCCGCTGGTTGGGGTACAACGGCGTCAGTTTGCCGAACTCGGGCCGCTTCTTGGCGTCTTCGACCGATCCGCCGTTGATGCTGTCCAGGCGGACCAGCGGGTTGAACTTCTGCCGCTGGTTGGGTTGCTCCCCTTCCTTGGGCACCCGCACCGCACCGGTCACCGCATCACCACGGCGCATGCCGTTCTTGCGCACCATGTTCATCGACACATACACGTCGTGCGGACCGGGTAGGTAGCCGGAGGTGCGCACAAACGCGTAGTTGTCCAGGACGTCGAGTATGCCGGCTACCGGCTGGACGACGTCGTCCTCACGCAGTTCAGCCTCGGCGCCGTCGCCGGATCGTTCACCGCGGCGCCGCCGATCGCGGAACCGGCGTCCGCGCCGGCCCTGACGCGCTTCTCCGTCCTCGTCGCCGCGCGCCTGCTGACCGCCCGAAGCCTGCTGGTCACCCCCTTGGTCGCCACCCGCGTCGGTGCCACGCTCCTCGGTCTTGGCGTCCTGTTGACCGCCTTGGCGGTTGTCGGTGTCGTCTGCGGCTGTGCCCGCACGCTCACCGGAGCCGGAGGGTCCCGCTTCACGGGTGGCGCTGCGCCGCTCCGGGCGGACCTGTTGGCTTTGGGAATCGATCTGTTCGGTCGGGGTCTGTTCCCCCTGGGTGGCCGGTGCCTCGGAACTGGGCGGCCGGTCGCCCTTGTCGTGCTCTTGAGCCGACCGGTCAACGGCTGGGGCGCCGTTGGCCTGTCGCCTGATCTCCTCAATCGCAGCGATCAGTTCGTTCTTCCGCATACCCGATGTTCCCTTCACGCCGGCTCGATTAGCCAGCGCACGCAGTTCGGGCAGCACCATGGTGGCCAGCGAGCCGGCCGGCTCGTCGGCGTTGAGGTCTGGGGGATCTGTGGCAGCGGCATCCGACGGCTTGCCGTCGGTACTTTCGCCAGCCGTAATGAGGTCCGTATCGGTCACGGATTTCCTTTCCTTCCCCCGCTGATCACGTCATACGGGGTTTTGTTGCAGTCAGCCAAATCGCCGAGTGCGCCAATCATCGACTTTGCAACGGTGATCGCCATCAGCGGCGAATACGGCGAACCTCGTCCACAAGAAGAATTGGTGGCTGTCCTAGCGGCAAGGCAGTACGTATGCAGATGCTGCGATTGCTGGACGGCTCCGAGGATAGCCCGCTTCCTGGCCGGAAGCAAGCAAACCCCCGCAACCTTGCGGATTAACCGGGAACTCTTACTGTCGGGCTCCAGCGAACCGCCTCGCCAACAGTCAGCTCGGTAACGGCAAATCCCTTTGCGGCTCCGAACTCCACGGCGTCGGTCGGCAACTCTGAATCTGTACTCAGGGCGATCAACGAAGGACCTGCCCCGGACAGTGCTGCTGCCACGTTATGACGCCGCAACAGCCGAAGATATTCCGCGGAGGCTGTCATTGCCGCGGCACGTTGCGGCTGATGAAGCAGATCTTCGGTGGCCGCCATCAGCAGATCGGGCCGTTCGGTGAGCGCAACCACCAGCAGCGCCGCGCGACTGACATTGAACCGTGCGTCGTCGTGACTAACCTGCGCGGGCAATAGCACCCGCGTTTCCGCGGTCGACGAACGCTGCTCGGGAATCGCAGTGAACAGGCGGATATCGGGATGAAGCCGCAGTGATACGGCCGAATAGTTGGGCCGGTCACCACTGTGGTCAGTCCACGAAACCACGGCACCACCCAAAACCGCGGCCGCCGCGTTGTCGGGATGACCCTCGAACTCCGAAGCCAACTGAATCAGCTCAGCATCGCTCGATGGTGACGAATCCGTTTGTACGACAAGACCGTTAACGGCCGCAAGACCGCCCACAACTGCTGCCGCGGAGGAGCCGAGGCCGCGGGAGTGCGGGATGGCGTTGCGGCAGCGCACCGCCAGGCCGGCGGCGCTGACCCCCGCTGCCTGTAACCCGTGCTGCACGGCGCGGACCACGAGGTGCTCGGGGCCCAGCGGCACCTGGTCGCCGCCCTCGCCGTCTACAGTCACCGTCAAGCCGGAATCTGTTGTCTCGACGATGATCTCGTCGTAGAGACTCAGCGCCAAACCGACACTGTCGAAGCCCGGGCCCAGGTTTGCACTGGACGCCGCCACCACCGCACTGGCCACCAGCCCAGAAGGCAACAATGCTTGAGTCACCATGCGTGCCGACCCGCCGCACCCGGCTCCGCCGCGCTTGCGATCGCCACCCAATCCAA
>OBKH01000113.1_pt1 | contig 16320 bp, 12 predicted proteins | sample 1496241 | NCBI WGS metagenome assembly OBKH01 (sample SAMN03273953, study PRJEB22546) | soil metagenome | isolation source: rice field elevated CO2 plus elevated temperature | place: India: CRRI Experimental farm Cuttack,Odisha-753006 | collected 2013-12-17 | reverse complement strand
TCAACTCTCGACGCATGCATTCAGTAACACCGGGCGTGGCGGATCCGCGTTTGAGCCTTTCATTCTTTGTCGGCTACCGCGGCAATGCTTCCCCCCTGACCTTTTGGAGTTGAAATGTATTCGAACTACCTGAGCGAGTTTCTGGCGCTGGCGATGATCCACTTTCTGGCGGTGGTCGCTCCCGGCCCTGACTTCGCCGTGACGATTCGCCAGAGTGTGCGTTTCGGCCGGATGATCGGGATTTGCACGGCATTGGGGATCGGCGCGGGAATTTCAGTACACGTGCTGTACACCTTGTTGGGCGTCGGAGCACTGATGCACACCACTCCCTGGCTGTTGACGGTGGCCAAGGTCGTGGGCGGCGCCTACATTCTGTACCTCGGTGTCAGCCTGTTGCGCAGCAAACCGAAAACCGTGGCGGAGGGCAATAACGACGCCAACGAACCGTTCGTCGAGCAAACGATGCTGAAAGCCTTCACCACCGGTTTTCTGACCAACGCCTCAAACCCCAAAGCCACTCTGTTTTTCCTGGCGATTTTTACCACCCTCATCAGCGCCACGACCCCACTGAAGATTCAGGCGCTGTACGGAGTCTGGATGTGTTTCGTAAACGCATTGTGGTTTGTCATCGTTGCACTGTTCTTTTCCAGTGCGCGGGTGCGATTGTTGTTCATGCGCATGGGACACTGGTTTGAACGCACCATGGGGGTGGTCCTGATCCTGTTTGCCGGCAGGCTGATTCTGTCGATGTAAATCCCGACCACGCAAAAGGCCCGCTCAGTCAGACTGGCGGGCCTTTTTTCTATATCGCAGATAAATCATGCACAAACGAAAACGCCGCTCAATGAGCGGCGTTTTCGTTAAATATGGAGCGGGAAACGAGACTCGAACTCGCGACCCCGACCTTGGCAAGGTCGTGCTCTACCAACTGAGCTATTCCCGCATTGGCGTCCCCTAGGGGACTCGAACCCCTGTTACCGCCGTGAAAGGGCGGTGTCCTAGGCCACTAGACGAAGGGGACACGCTACAACATTCACTCCCTGCTTCGTTTCGCTGTGTGCTTTACGCTGCAAGTGGCGCGCATTCTATGGATGGATTGGAAGGTCGTCAACCCCCTGATATAAATTTATTTAAATCAATGACTTCGCCCTGCTTTTCGGCACCAATCCGGATTTTCCGCCGCCCGGTGTTTGGCGCCTATATTCTGACACTCGCCAAGACGTTATAGTCCATGGCATGAATGATGGCAATTTGCTCAGGAGGTGCCAGTATTCATATAAGCAGGGTCTGACCGATACAGGTTGAGCCACGCCGATCCAACTCGTCGAGCGGCCCTAGGCGCTTAAATGCCAAGCCACTAAACTCGGACGCGAACCCTATAAAGAGGTCTTACCGGTGACACCACTCATGATCACCCTGTTCGTCGTAGCAGGGATCGCACTATTGATCGCCATTGGCTACATCAACCATGTGGTGGAAAACAACAAGGTGGAAAGGGCCCGTACCAAGATTGAACTCAATGATCGCCTGCGTCGTTGCGGCGAGATTACCGAGACCTTCCCTGGCCAGTTTATGACTCCGGCGCTCAAGCTGCTGTTGACTCGCCTGGAAATGAACGTCTGCCAGCGTCTGCTGAGTCTGGAAAAAACCAGTTCCAATCTCAAGGTGCGGATTGCCGAACTGGAAGTACTGATGGCCTTGGGCGAAGGGATACCAGTCAACAACCCGCCGGCACCGATCCTGACCGAAGCCAAGGCCAAGGACGTGCGTTTCCTGCTCGAAGCCCTGCACGGCCAGATCACCCGCGCGGCGCAGGATGGCTTCCTGCCGCCCACTGAGGCCAAGCGCTGGATCCGCGAGGTGCGCCATATTCTGGTGTTGCTGCACATTGAATTCTTCAACAACCTCGGCCAGCACTCCCTGCAACAGAACCAGCCTGGCCAGGCGCGCCTGGCATTCGAACGCGGCGTGCAATACCTGCGCAAACAGCAGGAGCCACAGGTCTATGCCGAACAATTGGAATACCTGGAAAAACTCCTGGCCCGCGCCAACGACCAGGTCATGGACCGCATCGCGCCGGTAGAAGGCGAAGTGAACCAATTGACCGAAGGCCTCAAAGACGTCGAGGCAGATGCGGACTGGAAGAAAAAAGTGATTTACGACTGATCACCAAGCAAACGCAAAAAAGCCACCGTGAAAGGTGGCTTTTTTTTGGTTCATGTTCCGGGGAGCAGGGATGACGCATTACCTGCAGGAGCCCCTCAGAGCCTGAAATGCCCCACCATCCCCTTAAGCTCAACCCCCAACTGCGCCAGCTCGATACTGGACGCCGCATTCCCCTGCATCGCCAACGAAGACTGATCCGCACTGGCACGAATACTCGTGACACTGCGGTTGATCTCCTCGGCCACGGAACTCTGCTCCTCGGCAGCGGCGGCGATCTGCTGGTTCATCTGCTGAATCAAGGACACCGCCGAGGCAATGCTGCCGAGCGCACTCTCGGTCTGCAGCGCATCGCTCACCGCCAGCTTCACCAGCTCGCCACTGCTCTGAATCTGTTGCACCGATGCCTGTGCTGCCGTACGCAAAGCGCTGACCAGCCGTTCTATCTCTTCGGTCGATTGTTGGGTGCGCTTGGCCAGAGCCCGCACTTCATCAGCCACCACCGCAAACCCCCTGCCCTGCTCCCCGGCCCGCGCCGCCTCGATGGCAGCGTTGAGCGCCAGCAGGTTGGTCTGCTCAGCCACACTCTTGATGACACTGAGCACAGTGCCGATGTTCTGGATTTCCGCACTCAGGCTTTCGATGCTGGAACTGGCCGAGGTGGCCGAGTCCGCCAATTGCTCGATCCGCGCCATGCTCTGGCGCACCACCTGTTGCCCACTTTCAACCTTGCCGTCGGCCGTTTGCGCGGCTTGCGCAGCCTCTTCCGCGTTGCGTGCAACGTCGTGCACGGTAGCGGTCATCTGATTCATGGCCGTGGCGACCTGCTCGGTTTCTTCCTTTTGGCTGCTGACTTCGAGGTTGGTCTGCTCAGTCACGGCGGACAGCGATTGCGCTGACGTTGCCAGTTGCTCGATCCCGGCCTGCAAGCCGCTGACGATATGGCTCAGCCCTGCCCCCATCTGCTGCATGGCCTGCATCAATTGACCAATCTCGTCGCGGCGAGTCACCTCGACCGTGGCGCTCAAATCCCCCGAGGCGATCTGCTGCGCCACACGGATCACACTGCGCAGCGGGCCCACGATCAAGCGGGTAATCACCCAGGCCGCCACCAGCCCGACCAGCAACGCCAGTGCCGAGGAACCGATGATCAACAGCGAGTTCTTTTTCAGTTCGGCCTGCATCGACTGATCTTCGGCCGCATAGGCCTGGTCCACTCGCGCCACCACTTGGTCAGCCCGTTGATGCAGCTGCTGGTAGACGGTCTTTTCCTGCTCCAGCAGTCCGGTGTACTCAGCGAGCTTGTCACTGAAACTGGCGATGTGACCGGTCACTTCATTGAGCACGGTACGGTAGCCTTCATCCTTGACCGTGGTTTTAAGCTGCTCGGCCTGGGTCAGTGCTTGACTGGCCTGTTCGATCTTGCCCTGCCCCGCGCTGTCGTCACCCTTGCGGCTCTGGTCCAGACGCACACGGGCTTCATTCATGGCTTGCAGCATCAAGCGCGACACCTGGCTGACTTGACTGGCTTGTTCGATGAACTGCGCGCCGTCCTTGCCTTCGGAGTCCTTCAAGGTATAGGCGCCGTCATCGGCGAGACCGGACTGCAGCACATCAAGATTGTTGGCCACGCTGGACACCGACCAACTGGCCATTTCCAGCGCCAGGTCCTTGGCCTGACTGAGCGAAACGAACTCGTCGAAAGCCTTGCGGTAAGCCCCCAGGGACTGCTCGACGTCCGTCATGACCGGCACATTGGCCGCCGACTGCGCCTTGAGCTGGGTAGCCAGGGCGATCAGCCCATCGACCCCTTCGTGCAAGGCATCGGCGGTTTTCGGATTACCGCGCAAGGCGTATTCCTGCTCCAGCAGTCGCACCTTCAACAAACCGCTGTTGAGCAATGACATCTGCTTGAGCCCGTCGAAACGATGACTGATGGTTTGCAGGGACCAGACGCCGATACCCGCAACCAGGGCGGTCAACAACAGCACCAGCACAAACCCGATACCCAGTTTTTTTGCCATCCCGAGGTTGGCAAAACGTCCTTGCACGGCCGAAATCATTGCACTTAGTCCCCTGCCAGAATCAATAGACGCAGATTCGCAACGGGCCTGTAGCAACACAAGTCTCTGGCGTCGGAATAATGGCAAAAAGCTACGCCCACGTCGTTTTCAGAACGCTTGAGGTCGATCCGGAGCGGTGGACTGAAAAAAAGCCCTGGCTTGCGGATCACAGGCAAAGGCCACATTGATGCGTTGCCAGTCATTGGCCGCACCGCTTGGGCTGAAGGCCGTCTTCGATGACAGCAAGACACCAAAGCGCTGCGCCTGGGTCCGCACATGAGCGTAGTCGGACATCCGTGATCGCGCCCAGATGAACAGGCCACCGACGGGCTTGCCGAACACCTCCCAGTCAGCGTCTTCGAGCAACTGTAACGCCGCCAGCCTGTGACCGTTCAAGCGCTGGCGCTGGCGTTGCACCAACTTACGGTATGCGCCGTTGGCCAACAGACAGGCCAGCACCGATTCACCAAACAGCGACGTTCCCATGCTGCTGATCATCTTGACCTGCGCCAGTCGCGCAATCGCCTCGACACCCGCCACCACAAAGCCGACCCGCAGAGAACTGCTGAGGGTCTTGGAGTAACTGCCAACATAGAGCACACCGTCATCCAGCGCAGCCAGCCTAACACCGGGGCCACAGTGCAGGTCCGCATAGACATCATCCTCGATGACCAGCACGCCATGCTTGTTCGCCAACCGCAGCACTTGCAGCGCCACTTTTGGCGCCAGGCTGCTGCCCGTCGGGTTGTGGCAGAAACTATTGATGAACACTCCACGCGGCTGATGCTTGAGCAACAGCGTCTCCAGCGCTGTGACGTCCGGACCACAGGGGGTTCGCGGCACTTCGAGCAAGTTCACCCCGTGCAGCCTGAGCAGATCGAACAGCAAGGGATAACCGGGACTTTCCACCACTGCACAATCGCCCGGCTTGAAGAAGGTTCGCACGATCAGGTCCAAGCCCTGACTCGCACCCGTGGTGGTCAGGATTCGACTGTCGTCCACCTTGATATCCAGTTTGTTCAGGCGCTTGAGGATCTGTTGGCGCAGGAAGGGCAAGCCCAGCGGCGTGCTGTAGTTGAACAACCCGGCCATGTCGGTACGACTGACCTCGCGGATTGCGTAACTCAGGTCGTCCGTCTCGCGCCAGCTTTCGGGCAGTCCACCGCAACCCAGTTTCAACTCGCCCAACAACGAGCCTTGATTGATTTGTGTCCCTTCTAACCACGATGTGCCCTGTTGCCCCTGACCGGCCGAGTGCGCAGCGGCGACGAAAAAAACGCTGCCATGACGCGACACCAGTACACCTTGCGCCACCAGACGTTCGCAGGCCTCAACGACACTTGATTGACTGAGCAGATTGATTCGCGCGATTTGCCGCACCGAAGGCAAACGTACGCCCGGCGGCACACCGTTACAACGAAGCCAGCAGGTCAGTGCATCGACAATTTGCTGCACAATCGGCACCAAAGCCTGTCGATCGATTCTCAACTCCATGAGCAAGCAAACTCCTGTTCGTTTTGCAGGAGCAGTTAATCACAGGAGCGCGCGATGGAATGTGCGACAACGCCGCCAAAATCCTCGGTTCTAACGATTTGAAACATATCGCCCGGCCTTTGGCGGAACCTGAGGCCAATGAAAAACCGGTGGGCAAACTCGCTCGCAATCAGGGTGCGCCAGGCAACACAAATGTCGACTGACACTTCCTGGTCGCGAGCAGGCTCGCTTCCACCGGTTTGGAGTGGTGTGTTGAAAAAAATCCGGCCTTAAAAAGCCGTGACACCGCCATCCACGGCCAACGAGTGCCCGGTGGTGAACGCCGCGCCGTCGCTGCACAGGTACAACACCGCACTGGCGATTTCCTCGACCTTGCCAATGCGACCGACCGGGTGCATGGCATTGGCGAACTCGCCTTTCTTTGGATCGGCCTCATAGGCGCGGCGGAACATGTCGGTGTCGATCACCGCCGGGCACACCGCGTTGACCCGGATCTTTTTCTTTGCGTACTCGATGGCCGCCGATTTGGTCAGACCGATTACCGCGTGCTTCGAAGCCGCGTAGATGCTCATCTTCGGCGCCGCTCCGAGGCCAGCCACCGACGCCGTGTTGACGATCGCACCGCCACCCTGGGCCAGCAGCAACGGCAACTGGTATTTCATGCACAGCCAGACGCCTTTGACATTGACGCCCATGATCGCGTCGAACTCGTCGATCGTGCCTTCAGCCAGTTTGCCCTTCTCGATCTCGATACCGGCATTGTTGAAGGCATAGTCGAGACGGCTGTAGGTATTCACTACCTCATCCATCAGGTTTTTCACATCGCTTTCCACGGTGACGTTGCAGCGCACGAACGTCGCTTCGCCGCCCGCCGTACGAATCAGCGCCACCGTGCCCTCGCCCCCCGCCGTGTCCATATCGGCCACCACCACCTTCAAGCCTTCGGCGGCGAATGCCTGGGCGGTCGCGCGGCCGATACCATTGGCCGCGCCCGTGACGACGGCGACCTTGCCGGAAAAGGTCATGCTCATTGTTATGTCCTCGAAGAGAGATGTGCGGGAGATCGTGTTTGCCCAGTCTAGCCATAGCGGTCCCGGGCACGGCAGCACTATCAAGAGGCCAGTTGCCAGCCCATGAGTGGCAGTGATGGAACTGCCGTACCAACTATCACTGCACTGGATCGGCCTGCATTCGCCGCATCAGCCGAACTTGCGGCAATGCACTTGAGGGGCTATCAACAAGGCTTCATTCATCTTGAGTGCCTGTCATGACTACCCAGACCAATCGCCAGTTCCTGCTCGCCAAACGCCCCGTAGGCCCGGCAACCCGCGAGACGTTCACCTATCAGGAAGTACCGGTCGGCGAGCCGGCTGCGGGTCAGATCCTGGTCAAAAACGAATACCTGTCCCTCGACCCGGCCATGCGTGGCTGGATGAACGAAGGCAAGTCCTACATCCCGCCGGTGGGCCTGGGTGAAGTCATGCGCGCCTTGGGTGTAGGCAAGGTCGTTGCCTCGAACAATCCCGGGTTTGCGGTCGGGGACTACGTCAACGGTGCCCTGGGTGTGCAGGATTACTTCCTCGGCGAACCGCGCGGTTTCTACAAGGTCGATCCGAAACTGGCACCGCTGCCGCGCTACTTGTCCGCCCTGGGCATGACCGGCATGACCGCTTACTTCGCCCTGCTCGACGTCGGCGCCCCGAAGGCCGGTGACACCGTGGTGTTGTCAGGCGCGGCCGGCGCGGTGGGCAGCATTGCCGGGCAAATCGCCAAGATCAAAGGTTGTCGGGTGGTCGGCATCGCCGGCGGTGCGGATAAATGCCAGTTCCTGATCGATGAACTGGGATTCGACGGCGCCATCGACTACAAGAATGAAGACGTCATCGCCGGGCTCAAACGCGAATGCCCGAAAGGCGTCGACGTGTATTTCGATAACGTCGGCGGCGACATTCTCGACGCGGTGCTGAGCCGCTTGAACCTCAAGGCGCGCGTGGTGATCTGCGGTGCCATCAGCCAGTACAACAACAAGGAAGCGGTCAAAGGCCCGGCGAACTACCTGTCGCTGCTGGTCAATCGCGCGCGCATGGAAGGCTTTGTGGTGATGGACTACGCCGCACAGTTCGCCGCCGCCGGACAGGAAATGGCCGGCTGGATGGCCAAGGGGCAGCTCAAGAGCAAGGAAGACATCGTCGAAGGACTGGAAACGTTCCCGGAGACGCTGATGAAGTTGTTCAGAGGGGAGAATTTCGGGAAATTGGTGTTGAAGGTTTAACCCAGCGCTTGAAATGACCTCAAAACAACGGTGGGAGCGAGCAGGCTCGCTCCCACCGCTTCAGCGATATTTAGGCGAGTTCGGCCACCACCGAAGCCAACGCCTTCGCCGGATCAGCCGCCTGGCTGATCGGACGGCCGATCACCAGGTAGTCGGAACCGGCGTCCAGTGCCTGGCGCGGGGTCAGGATGCGGCGCTGATCGTCCTGGGAACTGCCCGCCGGACGAATGCCCGGTGTCACCAGCTTCAACGACGGATGTGCCGACTTCAGGGCCTGGGCTTCCAGCGCCGAGCACACCAGACCGTCCATCCCGGCTTTTTCCGCCAGCGCGGCCAGGCGCAGGACCTGCTCCTGCGGCTCGATATCCAGGCCGATACCCGCCAGGTCCTCACGCTCCATGCTGGTCAACACGGTCACGCCGATCAACAGCGGTTGCGGGCCAGTGCGCTTGTCCAGCACTTCACGGCAGGCCGCCATCATGCGCAGGCCACCGGAGCAATGCACGTTGACCATCCACACGCCCATCTCCGCAGCGGCCTTGACGGCCATGGCGGTGGTGTTGGGAATATCATGGAATTTGAGGTCCAGGAACACGTCGAAACCCTTGTCGCGCAGGGTGCCGACGATTTCCGATGCGCAGCTGGTGAACAGTTCTTTACCGACTTTGACCCGGCACAGTTTCGGGTCCAACTGATCGGCCAGCTTCAGTGCGGCGTCACGGGTAGGGAAATCCAGGGCGACGATGATAGGAGTCTGGCAGGCGGACATGAGTGGGCTCTCAGGCAAGTCGAAATCGTCGCGCATTGTAGCGGAAGCAGCGCCACTGCGGGACCCGATGATCGGTAAATCGTCGAGAACGCTCACGCAATCCTAGCCGCTGGCCAGATTGTGTCGAGCCCGGTACATACACGACACGTCCACAACACCCTTGCCCGCTACCCTCGGCAGCCGCAACACGTCCTTACAGCACTTCCCGCCCCCGGGCCGGACGCCTATGCTGGAGCCACAACCTCGCCGCCTATCTTTGTGGTTGGCAGCCTACCTGGCAGATAATCGCACGCATGCACAGCACCCAAGCCCCCTTGAACGACGATCAAAAAGCGCCCGGCGACGACAAACGCTGGAGCATTCGCGCCCTGATCGTCGACGATGACGTCCCGATCCGCGAACTGATGATCGACTACCTGGCCCGGTTCAACATCCATGCCAGCGGCGTCACCGATGGCGCCGCCATGCGCCTGGCGATGCAAGCGGAACATTTTGATGTGGTGGTGCTCGACCTGATGCTGCCCGGCGAAGACGGTCTGTCGCTGTGCCGCTGGCTACGTGCCGAGTCAGACATCCCGATTCTGATGCTCACCGCCCGCTGCGAACCCACCGACCGGATCATCGGCCTGGAACTGGGTGCCGACGACTACATGGCCAAACCGTTCGAACCCCGGGAACTGGTGGCGCGCATCCAGACCATCCTGCGCCGGGTACGTGACGACCGCACCGAACAACGGGCCAATATCCGTTTCGACAACTGGCGCTTGAACAGCGTGCTGCGCCAGTTGATCGCGGCCGATGGCTTGGTCGTTCCGCTGTCCAACGCCGAGTTCCGCCTGTTGTGGGTGTTCATCGAACGCCCGCGCCGGGTCCTGAGCCGTGAACAGCTGCTGGACGCCGCTCGCGGCCGTTCGATCGAAGCCTTCGATCGCAGCATTGACCTGCTGGTGTCGCGACTGCGGCAAAAACTGGGCGACGATCCCAAAGCGCCGCAACTGATCAAGACCGTGCGCGGCGAGGGTTATCTGTTCGACGCCAGAGACATCGGCTGATGCGCGGGCGCTTCGATACGCTGTTCGGCCGCCTGTTCGGCGTGCTGTTGGTGGCGATCATCCTGGCGCACCTGCTGGCTTTTGCCTGGTTTCACTACTACAGTCCGCCGCCGCCCCCACCTCCGCCGGCCTTTTCCGAAGATTTCGGCGGACAACGTCCGGCACCAGACCCGCGTTTCGAAAAACGGCCACCGCGGCCGTGGTTCGGCGGGCCGTTGGTGCCGCTGACCTTTCAGTTGATCTCGCTGATCGTTGCCGCCTGGTATGGCGCCAAATTGTTGAGCCGCCCCATCCAGCGCCTCAGTGACGCGGCCGAACGCTTGAGCGGGAACCGCGACAGCCCGCCACTGGAAGAGTCCGGCCCCCTGGAAGCGCGCCAGGCGGCACAGACCTTCAACAAGATGCAGCGGCGCATCATTGAGCAAATGAAACAGCGCTCGCGCATGCTCGGCGCGGTATCCCACGACCTGCGCACCCCGCTGTCACGGCTCAAGCTGCGACTGGAACAGATCGACGACGATAAGTTGCAAGGCCAGATGCGTCAGGACCTGGACGACATGATCAGCATGCTCGACGCCACCCTCACCTACCTGCATGAACAACGCACCAGCGAAGCACCGCAATGGATGGACGTGCAGGCGCTTATTGAATCCATGAGCGAAAACGCCCAGGACCAGGGCGCCGACGTCCAGGCCAGCGGTCATTGCGCGCCGCTGCAGGTGCAGCCGATGGCCTTGCGCTCATGCCTCAACAACCTGATGGACAACGCCCTGCGTTACGCCGGGCAAGCGCTGATCAGCCTCGAGGACCACCGTGAACAGTTGATCGTCCGGGTCATCGACCATGGGCCGGGAATCGCGGCGGAGAAACGCGAAGCGGTGTTCGAACCGTTCTTTCGCCTGGAAGGTTCGCGCAATCGCAATTCCGGCGGCGTGGGCCTGGGCATGACCATCGCCCGCGAGGCCGCGGAACGGATGGGAGGGCAGCTTAGCCTGGAGGAGACCCCGGGCGGCGGCCTGACCGCGGTCATTCGCCTGCCGCGTACTTGAAGATTCGAGCTGCTCCCACTGGGTTCAGTGATCCACCTTCAGAGTTCAGTGTTGGCCTGATGCTTGTGCATGTGTACTGACCGCTACAAACCCCACATACCCACGACAACTTGCCCCTTGAGTCTGCATAAACCGGTACACCCACCGGTTTTCCATTTCAGGGAGTGAGTCCAATGATTGGTAGCGTCAGCAATTACACGAGATATACCGGTACCAGCAGTACCACCACCAGCAACGCCCGTTCGCAACAGTTCCAGAAAGAACTGCTCGCCAAACTCGACACCAACACTGATGGCTCGGTGGGTCAGGATGAGCTCAAGAGTGCGCTGTCGCAGAAAAGCAATGACGGCCTGCTGGTCAGCCTGAGCAAGAATTTTTCCAATCTGGACAGCGACAACAGTGGCAGTCTGAGCAGCGAAGAGATGGCCGCCATGGCCCCTCCACCACCACCGGATAAGTCGACGGATCAGGCGCCGAACACAGAACTGGCCGATGCCGTGATCAGTGCCCTGGATGCCGACGGCAACGGCACCATTAGTAGCGACGAACTGAGCAACGGCCTGACCAGCGCGGGCAGCAGCGCCGACAGCAGCCAGATTTTCTCGGCCCTGGACAAGAATCAGGACGGCACCGTCAGCAAGGACGAATTGGCTGCCAGCCTGACTCCACAGCCGCCACAGCAAGCGTCCAGTGATGAACTGTTCAGCAGCCTCGACGCCGACAGCGATGGCAGCGTCAGCGGCAGCGAACTCACCAGTGCATTACAGGCCGGTCATTCATCGACCAGCAGTGACACCAGCGCCGCCTTGCTCAAGGCGTTGGACAGCGACAGCAGTGGCGGCGTCAGCCGCGATGAGCTCAAGGCCGCCCTGCAAGCCGGCCGCGAGCAAACCAGCGACAGCACCACGGCTCAATCGACCACCAGCGAGGCGCTGAACAAAATGATTGCCAACCTGAGCAAGCAGTATTCGCTCGACAAGGTGGCGAGCGTGGGCAAATACCTGAACGTCGCGACCTGAAGTTCTATCCGAAACAAAAGTGGGAGCTATCGCCGCCAGGCTAGCTCCCACAGGTTTTCGGCTGGGCCGCTAACTCAGCGCTTGCGCAGAATCACGCTACCGATCGAGTAACCGGCGCCGAACGAGCTGAGCACCGCCAGTGAACCGGCGGGCAGATCGTCCTGGTTCTTGTGGAATGCAATCACGGAACCTGCGGAGCTGGTGTTGGCGTACGTGTCGAGAATCACCGGCGCTTCCTGTTCGGTCGCATCACGACCGAGCAATTTCTTGACGATCAAGTGGTTCATGCTCAGGTTGGCCTGGTGCAGCCAGAAGCGCTTCACGTCGCTGACGTTCAGCTTGTTCTCTTCCAGGTGAGCCGCAACCAGTTCGGCCACCATCGGGCAAACGTCGCGGAATACCTTGCGGCCTTCCTGGACGAACAGTTTGTCCCTGGCACCGATACCCTCTTCCGCAGCGCGGTTGAGGAAGCCGAAGTTATTGCGGATGTTGTTGGAGAACTTGGTCAGCAGCTTGGTGCTGACAATGTCGAACTGGTAGGGAGACGTGGCCAGATCGGCACGTTCGATGATCACGGCGGTCGCGGCATCGCCGAAAATGAAGTGACTGTCGCGGTCGCGGAAATTGAGGTGGCCGGTGCAGACTTCAGGGTTGACCATCAGGATCGCCCGGGCCTGGCCCACCTGGATGCTGTTGGCGGCGGTCTGGATGCCGAACGTGGCGGAAGAACAGGCCACATTCATGTCGAAACCGAAGCCCTGGATGCCCAGCGCTTCCTGAACTTCGATGGCAATCGCGGGATAAGCGCGCTGCAGGTTGGAGCAGGCGACGATCACGCCGTCGATGTCCGCCGCTGTTTTACCCGCGCGTTGCAACGCTTGTTCAGCGGCGCCGATGGCCATCTGGCACAGCACCGACCATTCGTCGTTCGACCGCTCCGGCAGGCGTGGTGCCATGCGCTGCGGATCAAGGATGCCCTCCTTGTCCATGACATAGCGGCTCTTGATGCCTGAGGCTTTTTCGATAAACGCGGCACTGGACTCGGTCAATGCTTCGACTTCACCACGCGCGATGGCGTCAGCGTTGTCGGCATTGAATTGCGCCACATAGGTATTGAAAGACTGCACCAGCTCTTCGTTGGAGATGCTGTTAGCCGGTGTGTACAGGCCGGTGCCGCTGATGACGACGTTATGCATGGTCGTGTCTCTATCTGTTCAGGCAGAAAGTATTGGCACCGTCGTACCAACACACAAAGGGATTGTTCCAGTCACAGGAAGCAAACCTGGCATCGCTTTATTCCGTACCGCCTGAACCTTAAAGGCTCAAAACAGCGGGGCCGGCGTTTATAGGCGCGAAGTTTGCCATAAACCTTGGGTTTTGGCCCCTTTTTGCTGGATCAGGAACCACTGACACAACACTTGACCCGTGGGAGCGGGCTTGCCCGCGAAGACGGCGGCACAGGCAACATCATCGCCACTGACAAGCCGCTCCCACAGGTATTCGACTCTATGGCTCGACCTGGCTCCACTGCTTGCTCAAGCGTTTGTCGGAAATCGGCACCTTGGTTCCCAATTGCTGGGCAAACAGCGAAACCCGGTATTCCTCCAGCCACCAGCGATACAGCTCCAGTTGCGGATCGCGCTTGCCTTCCTGGGCGTGCTTGTTGGCGCGGGTCTGGTATTGCGTCCACAGGCCGGACAATTCGCCGCTCCAGACCCGATCCCGCTGCACCTGAGCGCCGATTTTCTCGAAACGTTGCTCGACCGCTTTCAGATATCGCGGCAACTCCTTGAGCCATTGCATCGGCGTTTCCCGGACAAACCCCGGATACACCAGATGGCTGAGCTGCTGCTTGATGTCGTTGAGGGCTACGGCTTGCGCCAGGTCGATCTTGCCCTTGAAGCGCTTTTGCAGACCATGCCAGAGCTTGAGGATTTCCAGGGTCAGCCTGGCCAGACGCTCGGCATGCTCGGTCCAGGCCCCACGCTTGCGCTCGGCCAATGATGCGAGCGCAGCGCCATCCCGGGGTAACGGGTCTTCACCTTCGAGGACGCAGCTGTCGAGACTGGCCAGCAGGATGTCTTCCACCAGGCTGTCGACACGCCCCATGTCGCGGTACATCAACCCCAGTTCGGTCAGCCCCGGCAACTTGCCGCGAAGGAACTTCGCCGGTTCCGCCAGTTGCTGCATCAGCAAACGCTGCAAGGCCCGGCGATGCTGGAACTCGGCTTCGGCCGGCGTCGAGAAGCGCCCTTCCTTGACCGTGCCCGCCTCTTCCACCAATGCCGGATACACCGTCATCGACAGCCCGGCGATCTTCTGCTGGGTTTTCTCCGCGACTGCGGCAAACACCTTCGGCTCGACCGGTTGTTGGCTTTTCGCCGATTGCGGGACGGCCAACGCGGCCTGGCTGGCTTCGGCGAAACGCGCGGTGAGCTCGGCCAGATCACGGCCTTCACCGAGGAACTTGCCCTGGGCGTCGACGATTTCCAGGTTCATGCGCAAATGGCTTTCGACCTGCTGCGCCGCCTCGGCCCAGGCTTCATCACTGACCCGGGCACCGGTCATGCGCAGCAGCTCGCGGCCCAACGCCTGGGGCAAGGAGCCCTCGGCGAAGGTCATGCGCTGCAAGGCTGCCTTGATGAAGTCCGGCACCGGCACGAAATTCTTGCGCAACGCCTTGGGCAGGTTACGCACCAGGGCAATGCATTTGGCTTCGATCACACCCGGCACCAGCCACTCCAGGCGCTCCGGTGGCAGCATCGGCAACAGCGGCGCCGGCACACGCAGGGTCACGCCGTCGCGCGGATGGTTCGGCTCGAAGTGATAACTCAGCGCCAGTTCCAGATCACCGATGTGCAGGGTGTCCGGGTAGTGCTGGGCAGTGACTTCACTGGCTTCGCGGGCCAGCACGTCCTCTTCGCGCATGATCAGCAACTGCGGGTTTTTCTGGCTGTTGATGCGGTACCAGCTGTCGAAGGTGGCGGTCTGATGGATCTCCGCCGGCAGTCGCGCGTCATAGAACGCGAACAGGGTTTCTTCATCGGCGAGGATATCGCGACGGCGGGCCTTGGCTTCCAGTTCGTCGAGCTGTTCCAGCAGTTCCTTGTTCGCGCTCAGGCACTTGGCCTTGGACTGAATCTCGCCGCGCACCAGCGCTTCACGGATAAACAGCTCGCGGGACACCACCGGGTCGACCGGGCCGTAATGCACCGGCCGGCGACCGACCACGATCAGCCCGAACAGGGTGATCTGTTCGAACGCCACGACCTGGCCGCGCTTTTTCTCCCAATGGGGTTCGAAGTGGTTTTTCTTGATCAGGTGCCCGGCCAGCGGCTCGATCCAGTCGGCATCGATCTTGGCCACCATGCGCGCGTAGAGCTTGGTGGTTTCCACCAGCTCAGCGGCCATCAGCCATTGCGGGCGCTTCTTGCCGATACCCGACGACGGATGAATCCAGAAACGCCGCTGACGGGCGCCCAGGTAGTCACCGTCTTCGGTTTTCTGGCCGATCTGGCTGAGCAGGCCGACCAGCACGGCCTTGTGCAGTTTCGGATAGTCCGCCGGCTCTTTGTTGAGGCTCAACTGCATGTCGCGGCAGATCAGACTCAACTGGCGATGGGAATCCCGCCATTCGCGCAGACGCAGGTAATTCAGGAAATTCTTGCGACACCAGTTACGCAGCGGGCTGGCGGTCAGTGCCTGGCGCTGCTCTTCGAAACCACGCCACAGATTGACCAGCCCGGCGAAGTCCGAGTCCGCGTCTTTCCATTGCGTGTGGGCCTGATCCGCCGCTTGCTGGCGCTCCGGTGGACGTTCGCGCGGGTCCTGGATCGACATGGCGCTGGCGACGATCAGCACTTCCTGCAAACTGCCGAGCTTGGCCGCTTCAAGCAACATGCGGCCCATGCGCGGGTCCACCGGCAGCCGCGCCAGTTGCCGTCCAAGCGGGGTCAGCTGGCTGTTGCGGTCCACCGCCGAGAGTTCTTGCAGCAGGTTGTAGCCGTCGCTGATGGCCTTGCCATCCGGCGGTTCGATAAACGGAAACGCGGTGACCTCGCCGAGGCGCAGGTGCAGCATCTGCAAAATGACCGCCGCGAGGTTGGTCCGCAGGATCTCCGGATCGGTAAATTCCGGACGCCCGAGAAAATCTTCTTCGCTGTACAGGCGCACGCAGATACCCGGCTCGACCCGTCCGCAACGGCCCTTGCGCTGGTTGGCGCTGGCCTGGGAAATGGCTTCTATGGGCAGGCGCTGGACCTTGGCGCGATAGCTGTAGCGGCTGATGCGCGCGGTGCCGCTGTCGATCACGTAGCGAATGCCAGGCACCGTCAGCGAGGTTTCCGCAACGTTGGTGGCCAGGACCACGCGACGGCCAGGGTGCGACTGGAAAATCCGCTGCTGCTCGGCCGGTGACAGGCGCGCATACAGCGGCAGAA
>OBKH01000112.1_pt1 | contig 16677 bp, 12 predicted proteins | sample 1496241 | NCBI WGS metagenome assembly OBKH01 (sample SAMN03273953, study PRJEB22546) | soil metagenome | isolation source: rice field elevated CO2 plus elevated temperature | place: India: CRRI Experimental farm Cuttack,Odisha-753006 | collected 2013-12-17 | reverse complement strand
GCACGAAATGGAAGCAAGCGGGGGTGGGGCGGCCGGCGAGGTATGCGCAATCGGGGAGGCAGGGGAAGAGGAGATGTTCGCCAGCGCTGCCAGGCGTCTGAATGGCCTGATGCGCGATGGAGTCACCAGTACGGAAATCAACTCCGGTTACGGCCTCGACCTGGCCAACGAGGGCAAGATGCTGCGGGTGGGCGGTGGCCTGGGTGCCGAGCTGCCGATCAGCGTGCGCAGTACTTGCCTGGCCGCCCATGCCTTGCCGCCGGAGTATATTGATCGCGCCGACGACTACATCGATCACATCTGCGCCGAGATGCTCCCGGCCCTGGCCGCCGAAGGGCTGGTGGATGCGGTGGATGCGTTTTGCGAATACCTGGCGTTTTCCCCGGCGCAGGTCGAGCGGGTGTTCATCACCGCCCAGGAACTGGGGTTGCCGGTGAAACTGCACGCCGAGCAGTTGTCGTCGTTGCACGGTTCGACCCTGGCGGCGCGTTACCACGCACTGTCCGCCGATCATCTGGAATTCATGACCGAGGACGACGCCATCGCCATGGCCAAGTCCGGCACGGTCGCGGTGCTGTTGCCTGGCGCTTTCTACTTCCTGCGCGAGACTCAATTGCCGCCGATGGACGCCCTGCGCAAGCACGGGGTGAAAATCGCCATCGCCAGTGACCTCAACCCCGGCACTTCACCGGCATTGTCGTTGCGCCTGATGCTGAACATGGCGTGCACCTGTTTCCGTATGACCCCGGAAGAAGCCCTGGCCGGCGCCACGATTCACGCCGCCACTGCCCTGGGCATGGCCGACACCCACGGCTCGCTGGAGGTGGGCAAGGTCGCGGATTTCGTCGCCTGGCAAATCGATCGTCCCGCTGACCTGTCTTACTGGCTGGGCGGTGATCTGGAAAAACGCGTCGTGCGTCACGGCGTCGAAACGAGTCTGTAGGAGAGCAGTTGTGGATAAGGTTCTGAACTTCAAACAAGGCCGCGTGCCACTGCTGATCAGCATGCCCCACGCCGGTGTGCGCCTGACCCCGGCGGTCGAGGCCGGGTTGATCCCGGCCGCGAAAAGCCTGCCGGACACCGACTGGCACATCCCGCAGCTTTACGATTTCGCCGCCGAACTGGGCGCCAGCACCCTGGCCGCCGAGTATTCGCGGTTCGTCATCGACCTGAACCGGCCGTCCGACGACAAACCGTTGTACGTGGGTGCGACCACCGGCCTGTACCCGGCGACGCTGTTTGACGGTGTGCCACTGTTCCGCGAAGGGCTGGAGCCTTCGAAAGAAGAGCGTGCGACTTATCTGGAGCAGATCTGGACGCCCTACCACGGCACCTTGCAGCAGGAGCTGGCGCGCCTCAAAGCCGAATTCGGCTATGCGCTGCTGTTCGATGCCCACTCGATTCGCTCGATCATCCCGCACCTGTTCGACGGCAAACTGCCGGACTTCAACCTCGGCACCTTCAACGGCGCCAGTTGCGATCCACAGCTTGCGACTCAATTGGAAGCGATCTGCGCCGCACACCCGGACTACAGCCATGTGCTGAACGGACGCTTCAAGGGCGGCCACATTACCCGGCATTACGGTAACCCGGCGCAGAACATCCATGCCGTGCAACTGGAGTTGGGGCAGTGCACGTACATGGAAGAGTTCGAGCCGTTCCGCTATCGGGCAGATCTGGCGGAGCCCACGCAGGTGGTGTTGAAGGAGTTGTTGCAAGGTCTGCTGGCGTGGGGTGAAAAGCACTACAAGCGCTAAAACCCTTCACAAACTTTGTGGGAGCGAGCCTGCTCGCGATAGCGGACTTGCAGGCAACATCAATGTTGAATGTCATGGCCTCGTCGCGAGCAGGTTCGCTCCCACATTGGTTTAGCGTTCTTTTCGATACCTGACAGGAACAGTCGCCACCGTGCAAATCTCGGTCGCCTCAGTTCGCTTTTGCCACTCGTCTGCTGCGTAATGTTCTGGGCACGGTGCACAAAGACACCGGCCTCGACAATAATCCGCTGCCGCACGAGATCATTCTGATGAAAAGACTGTTCACCCGCTGTCTCTCAATCCTCTGCGGCACCGCTCTGCTGAGCACCAGCGCCCTGGCGGCTGATGACGCTTCCTGCAAAGCCGTGCGCATGGGCGTGGTCAACTGGACCGACGTGATCGCCACCAGCGGCATGGCTGATGTATTGCTCAACGGCCTCGGCTATGAAAGCAAGCAAACCAGCGCCGTGCAGCAAATCATCTTCGCCGGCATCCGCGACAAGCGCCTGGATATTTTCCTCGGTTACTGGAAACCGGCGATGGACAAAAACATCGCGCCGTTCCTGGCCGCCAATCAAGTGAAGGTCCTGGACAAACCCAGCCTGGCCGACGCCCAGGCGACGCTCGCCGTGCCTGATTATGTCGCCGCCGCCGGTTTGAAAACCTTTGCCGATATCGCCCGATTCAAGGATCAGCTCGGTGGCAAGATCTATGGCATCGAGCCGGGCAGCGGTGCCAACACCACCATCAAAACCATGATCGAGACCAATCACTTCGGCCTCAAGGACTTCAAGCTGATCGAGTCCGGAGAAGCCGGCATGCTCGCTGCCGTGCAACGGGCGGTGAACCGCAAGGAGTTCGTGGTGTTCGTCGGCTGGACCCCGCACCCGATGAACATCAACATGAAAATCGCTTACCTGACCGGCAGCGAAGACGTCTACGGGCCGAACGAAGGGGCGGCGACCGTTTCCACCGTGACCGCCTCGGATTACGCCGAGCGCTGCCCGAACGTCAATCGGCTGCTTGAGAACCTGACCTTCACCGCCGCCCAGGAAAGTCAGTTGATGGTGCCGATCATGGAACGCCAGACGGCGCAGGACGTTGCCAGAAAATGGCTGCGTGAACACCCGGAGGACATTCAGCGCTGGCTGGCGGGTGTCAGCAGTTTTGACGGCAAGGATGGCGTGGCAGCGGTGCAGGCCAGTCTGAAAAACTGACACCCAAACCCTGTAGGAGCTCGCTCGCGATAAACCCGAGAACACCGCGGGGTATCAGGCTTACCGCGTTATCGTTGGCCATTATCGCGAGCAGGCTCGCTCCTACAGGGGTATACATTCCTCCTCCCTGAACGGGCAGCAGTCTCATGGCGCCTTATCCGCTTTGCGAACAGATGACGGCTTTCGTCGAGAAAACCGTCAGTTTCAACAGCACTGACAGCAGCCTCGCCGGATTGCGCCAGGCCTACAGCGAGATGTGCAGGGCGTTCACCCCGCCACGTCCCGCTGGCCTCTACGTGGTGGACTTTGAATTGTCCGGTGTCCCGGTGCGGTCCTATCAACCGCCGGTTTCGCCGCCGACCGGTGGTGCGCCGTGCATTGTTTATCTGCATGGCGGCGGGTGGGTCGTAGGGGGCCTGGACTCCCACGACTTCATCTGTGCCGAACTGGCGTCGACCCTGGGCGTGCTGGTGATCGCGGTCGATTACCGGCTCGCGCCGGAGCATCCGTTTCCGGCGGCGTTCGATGACTGTCTGAAGGTCTGGCGCGGGTTGCGAAGCGGGCCTTTCCGTCTCGACCCCCAACGCACGCTGGTGGCCGGTGACAGCGCCGGCGGCAATCTGGCCGCTGCACTGTGCCTGGCATTGCGTGACGCGGGTGAGCCGGCGCCGGCGGCGCAGGTGCTGATCTATCCGGGGTTGGGTGGCGATCAACATCTGGCGTCGCGCAGTGAATGCATCGATGCGCCGTTGTTGAGCGGCAGTGATGTGGATTGTTACCACGCCTTGTACCTGCGAGGCACCCCGCAGCCTGGGCCCTACGCGATGCCGTTGCTCGCCGCGGATCTTCGCCGATTGCCGCCGGCCTTCATCGCGGTGGCGCAATTCGATCCGCTGCGCGATGACGGCGTGCTGTATGCCGAGCGACTGAACGCTGCCGGCGTAGCTGCGACGTTGTATTACGGCGAGGGCCTGGTACACGGTTGTCTCCGGGCGCGGGGGCAGGTAGCCGAGGTCGACAGGCTCTATGAAAACCTGCTCGGTTATCTGGCGCCCAGACTCTGACTCTGCAAGGGCATGCTCATTGGCGTAATTCGGGTTTATGATGCCCAACGGCAGAATAATTGAAGTCCCCCCAGGGATGACCCAGACCCCTTACGGAGCGCGCAATGCAGACTTTGTACCCGCAGATCAAACCCTACGCCCGGCATGATCTGGCTGTCGATGAAACCCATACGCTGTACGTCGACGAAAGCGGTTCACCGGAAGGGTTGCCGGTCGTGTTCATCCACGGCGGCCCCGGCGCCGGGTGTGACGCCCAGAGTCGCTGCTACTTCGATCCAAATCTGTATCGCATTGTTACTTTCGACCAGCGCGGCTGCGGCCGTTCCACGCCCCACGCCAGCCTGGAAAACAATACCACCTGGGATCTGGTCGCCGACCTTGAGCGGATTCGCAAACACCTGGGCATTGAAAAATGGGTGCTGTTCGGTGGCTCCTGGGGTTCGACCCTGGCGCTGGCCTACGCGCAAACCCACCCGGAACGTGTGCACGGTCTGATCGTGCGCGGGATTTTTCTCTGCCGGCCGCAGGAAATCGAGTGGTTCTACCAGGCCGGTGCCAGTCGTCTGTTCCCCGATTACTGGCAGGACTACATTGCGCCGATCCCGCTGGACGAGCGCCACGACTTGCTCACGGCCTTCCATAAGCGTCTGACCGGCAACGATCAAATCGCTCAGATGCATGCGGCCAAGGCCTGGTCCACCTGGGAAGGCCGGACCGCGACCCTGCGTCCCAATCCGCTGTTGGTCGATCGTTTCTCCGAACCGCAGCGTGCACTGTCGATCGCCCGTATCGAGTGCCACTACTTCACCAACAACGCCTTCCTCGAGCCGAACCAGTTGATTCGCGACATGGGCAAAATCGCCCATTTGCCCGGCGTGATCGTCCACGGTCGTTATGACGTGATTTGCCCGCTGGATAACGCCTGGGAACTGCACCAGGCCTGGCCGAACAGCGAGCTGCAAATTATCCGTGACGCCGGTCATGCCGCCGCTGAACCGGGGATTACCGACGCCTTGGTACGTGCCGCTGATCAGATGGCCCGGCGCCTGCTCGACCTGGCGCCTGAAGAAGCATGAAGGGGCTGCTGCAGCGCGTGCGTGGCGCGCGGGTCGAGGTGACGGGCGAGGTGGTCGGAGCAATCGACCAGGGTTTGCTGGTGCTGGTAGCCGTCGAGCCCGAGGACACTCGGGCCAGTGCCGACAAACTTCTCAATAAGCTGCTTAACTATCGAGTGTTCAGTGACGCCGAGGGCAAGATGAATCTGTCCCTGGCGGACGTGGGCGGCGGGTTGCTGCTGGTCTCGCAGTTCACCCTGGCCGCCGACACCAAGAGCGGGTTGCGCCCGAGTTTCTCGACCGCAGCCCCTCCGGCCCTGGGCGAGGAGCTTTTCGACTATCTATTAGGCAAAGCGAAACAGGTGCATGGCACTGTGGCATCAGGTAGATTCGGCGCGGATATGCAGGTGCACCTGGTCAATGATGGCCCGGTAACCTTCCTGTTACAGACGTAAAACCGCTCGAAACCCTGTTTCGCGCCGTTTTCGACTGAAAACAGGGGTTTTTCCCGATAAATACTTTGTTACCCCTGATGCGTTGTAACGCGGGCTACTAGATAATCGCGCGCTACGGGGATCAGCGTTCGTTGGTCCATTTTGACTTAGGTAGAGACTTGTCCTGAACCGTTTGGGGAATCATTTAGCCCCATCGGAGTCGGAACAATGCTCGCCAACTTGGCAAGAGTGGTCTGTAAGGCCGGTTTTTTCGTACCGGATTCCGTACATACCCTTTAACTGGCCGTTGGTTTTTTGATCTGTTTTCGGCGAGGGTTGCTCGTGATTGTTAGTCCCTGTAACGCACCAAAATTGTCTGCCAAACGGTTTCGTAGCGCTCTGGTAGCGGGCTCTGCTCTGCTCACCTTGCTCAGCGCCGGCCAGCTTTGGGCTTTCAATCTGGATGATGTCTCGGCCAAGGCAAAAGAACTGGCCGGGCAAAAATACGAAGCGCCGCGCAGTAACCTGCCGAACGAATTCCGCGAGATGAAATTCGCGGACTATCAGAAAATTCGTTTTCTGACGGAAAAAGCCGAATGGGCGGACCAGAAAACCCCGTTCAAGCTGTCGTTCTATCACCAGGGCATGCACTTCGATACGCCGGTGAAAATCAACGAAATCACGGCGAACAACGTCGAAGAGATCAAATACGACCCAAGTCGCTTCGACTTCGGCGACGTGAAATTCGATCCAAAAGCCACCGAACAACTGGGCTACGCCGGATTCCGTGTGCTGTACCCGGTCAACAAGGCTGACAAGCAAGACGAAATCATGACCATGCTCGGCGCGAGTTATTTCCGCGTTGTCGGCAAGGGCCACGTCTATGGCTTGTCCGCTCGCGGCATGGCGATCGATACCGCGCTGCCGTCCGGTGAAGAATTCCCGCGTTTTCGCGAATTCTGGATTCAACAGCCCAAACCGGGCGACAAGCACCTGGTGATCTTCGCGTTGCTGGACTCGCCACGGGCGACCGGCGCCTATCGCCTGATCCTGCGTCCGGGCAGCGACACCATCGTCGACGTCAAGGCGCAGATGTTCCTGCGTGACAAAGTCACCAAGCTTGGCGTTGCGCCGCTGACCAGCATGTACCTGTTCGGGGCCAACCAGCCGTCGAAAGTGCTGAACTATCGTCGCGAATTGCATGATTCCAGCGGTCTGTCGATCCACGCCGGTAACGGCGAGTGGATCTGGCGTCCGCTGAACAACCCTAAACACCTGGCCGTGAGCAACTTCTCGGTCGAAAACCCGCGTGGTTTCGGGCTGCTGCAACGTGGTCGTGACTTCAGCCACTATGAAGATCTCGACGACCGCTACGACAAGCGCCCAAGTGCCTGGATCGAACCGAAAGGCGATTGGGGCAAGGGCTCCGTCGATCTGGTAGAGATTCCGACCGCCGACGAAACCAACGACAATATCGTGGCTTTCTGGAGCCCGGAAAAACTGCCGGAACCAGGCCAGCCGCTCGATGTCGCCTATCGTATGCACTGGACCATGGACGAAGCGTCCATCCACGCTCCGGACAGCGCCTGGGTCAAGCAGACCCTGCGCTCCACCGGTGACGTGAAACAGTCCAACCTGATTCGTCAGCCGGACGGTAGCGTCGCCTATCTGGTGGACTTCGAAGGCCCGTCCCTGGCGGCACTGCCAGAGAATACGGACGTTCGCAGCCAGGTGAGCGTTGGCGACAACGCCGAGCTGGTGGAAAACAGCGTGCGCTACAACCCTGAAACCAAGGGCTGGCGCCTGACCCTGCGCATGAAGATCAAGGACCCGAGCAAGTCCACCGAGATGCGTGCGGCGCTGGTTCAGAACGTCACGCCTGCCGACCTGGCCAAGACTTCGATTCCGGCCTCCAGCTCCTCCGTGGCCAAGGCCGACAAGGTCGCCGCCAAACAACAGGAGAAAGCGGACAAGGAAGCCAAGCAGACCGAGGCCAAACAGGGTGACGCCAAGCCGGTTGCAGAAGCCAAGGACAAGGCCAATAAAGACGCCAAGCAGCCTGTCGCTGCCGATGCGGCCCCAGCCACACCGGAATCGGCATCGACTGAAGAAGTCCTGACCGAGACCTGGAGCTATCAGTTGCCTGCCGATGAGTAATTCACACGTACAGCCAGAGACTCTGTCCGAGTACCTGGCGCACCTGCCGATGACCGACCAGCAGCGCGCGGAACTCGCGGGCTGCCAGTCCTTCAGCGAACTGCACGAACGTCTGTCGTCCTCGACTTTCGACGCCCCGACCGATGCCGCCCAGGCCTCGGTCGGCAAGCGCCTGACCCTGAGTACCGCCGAAGAGTTGCAGGACGCCGAAATGCTGGTGCTCGACGCCAACGGTCGGGTCTGCCTCAAGGCGACCCCGCCGATCCGTCGGACCAAAGTCGTGCCGGAGCCATGGCGCACCAATATCCTGGTGCGTGGCTGGCGCCGGTTGACCGGTCGCACCAATCCACCAGCGCCGCCAAAAGATGAGCGTGTGCTGCCGGCTGCGCGCTGGCGCACCGTGGGTTCGATCCGTCGCTACATTCTGTTGCTGCTGATGCTGGGCCAGACCATCGTGGCTGGCTGGTACATGAAAGGCATCATGCCGTACCAGGGCTGGTCGTTCGTCGACCTCGAAGAAGTCCTGCACCAACCGCTGCTGCAAACTGCCACGCAAGTGCTGCCGTATGCGTTGCAGACCAGCATCCTGATCCTGTTCGGGATTCTGTTCTGCTGGGTTTCCGCCGGTTTCTGGACGGCACTGATGGGCTTCCTGGAGTTGCTCACCGGTCACGACAAGTACCGCATTTCCGGCGCCAGCGCCGGCAATGAGCCGATTCCGAAAGACGCGCGCACTGCACTGGTGATGCCGATCTGTAACGAAGACGTGCCTCGGGTATTTGCCGGTCTGCGCGCGACCTTCGAGTCGGTCGCGGCCACCGGTGACCTGGATCGCTTCGACTTCTTCGTCCTCAGCGACAGTAACGACGCCGACATCTGCGTTGCCGAGCAACAGGCCTGGCTGGACGTCTGCCGCGAGGCCGGTGGCTTCGGCAAGATCTTCTATCGCCGCCGTCGTCGTCGCGTCAAGCGCAAGAGCGGTAACCTCGACGACTTCTGCCGTCGTTGGGGCGGTGACTACAAATACATGGTCGTACTCGACGCCGACTCGGTGATGAGCGGTGAGTGCCTGACCAGTCTGGTGCGCTTGATGGAAGCCACGCCGGACGCCGGGATCATCCAGACCGCGCCGCGTGCGTCGGGCATGGACACCCTGTATGCGCGCATGCAGCAGTTCGCCACCCGTGTGTACGGCCCGCTGTTCACCGCCGGCTTGCACTTCTGGCAGTTGGGCGAATCCCACTACTGGGGCCACAACGCGATCATTCGCATGAAGCCGTTTATCGACCACTGCGCCTTGGCGCCGTTGCCCGGTAAAGGCGCGTTTTCCGGTGCGATTCTGTCCCACGACTTCGTTGAAGCCGCGCTGATGCGCCGTGCCGGCTGGGGCGTGTGGATTGCCTACGACCTGCCGGGCAGCTACGAAGAATTGCCGCCGAACCTGCTGGACGAACTCAAGCGTGACCGTCGCTGGTGCCACGGCAACCTGATGAACTTCCGCCTGTTCCTGGTAAAAGGCATGCACCCGGTACACCGCGCGGTGTTCCTCACCGGTGTGATGTCTTACCTGTCGGCGCCGTTGTGGTTCTTCTTCCTCGTGCTGTCGACCGCGCTGCTGGCGGTCAACACGTTGATGGAGCCGCAGTATTTCCTCGAACCGCGCCAGCTCTATCCGCTGTGGCCACAATGGCACCCGGACAAGGCCATCGCACTGTTCTCGACCACCATCGTGCTGCTGTTCCTGCCGAAGCTGTTGAGCATCATCCTGATCTGGGCCAAGGGCGCGAAAGAGTTCGGTGGCAAGTTCAAGGTGACCCTCTCCATGTTGCTGGAGATGCTGTTCTCCATGCTGCTGGCGCCGGTGCGGATGATTTTCCACACCCGTTTCGTCCTCGCCGCGTTCCTGGGCTGGGCCGCGACCTGGAACTCGCCGCAGCGTGACGACGACTCCACGCCATGGAGCGAAGCGGTAAAACGCCACGGTCCGCAAACCTTGCTCGGCTTCTTCTGGGCCTTGCTGGTGATCTGGCTGAACCCGAGCTTCCTGTGGTGGCTGGTGCCGATTGTCGGTTCGTTGATGCTGTCGATCCCGGTCTCGGTGATTTCCAGCCGTGTCGGTCTTGGCCTCAAGTCCCGTGACGAGAGCCTGTTCCTGATCCCCGAGGAATACAATCCGCCGCAGGCATTGCTGGCAACCGACCAGTACACCCACGAAAACCGCTGGCATGCACTGAACGACGGCTTCATCCGTGCGGTGGTCGATCCTCAGCAGAACGCCCTGGCGTGCTCGCTGGCGACCTCCCGTCACCGTGAGGCGGAACCGATCGAGTGGCTGCGCGTCGAGCGGGTACGGCATGCGATGAAAGTCGGGCCTGAAGGGCTGACCAACAATGAGCGCGTGCAACTGTTGAGCGACCCGGTGGCATTGGCTCGCCTGCATGAGCAGGTCTGGAGCGAAGGTCACCAGGAGTGGCTGGGCGCGTGGCGCAAGTCGGTCATGGCCGACCCCCATGCACCGCTGCTGCCGCTCAAGCCCGTGAGCGTTCAGCCACAGTTGGCCTGATGAAAAAACCCGCGAAAGCGGGTTTTTTTATGATCGTTCGCCAGTGATGGGGCCACCAGCATCAGGCAACAAATCCTGCCTAAACCCTTGTGCAATCGAGTGAGTGCGTTAGCATCCGTCCCCGAATGGGTGCGCCCGGACCGTTTTGTGTCCGTATCTGTCTGTTTTTATTCGAAAACTGTCGATTTGGCGCCGCAAATGCAATGGTTTTGGGGGCTTGAAGATGAAGAAGTATCTGTCGATGCTGCTGGTCGGCGTCACGGCATTGGTTGCAGTCAACGCGGCACAGGCCGGTGCCATCGATGACGCGGTCAAACGCGGCACCTTGAAAGTCGGCATGGACCCGACCTACATGCCATTCGAAATGACCAACAAGCGTGGCGAGATCATCGGTTTTGAAGTCGACCTCCTCAAAGCCATGTCCAAGGCGATGGGCGTCAAGCTGGAGCTGGTGTCCACCGGTTACGACGGCATCATCCCGGCCCTGCTTACCGACAAGTTCGACATGATCGGCAGCGGCATGACCCTGACCCAGGAACGTAACCTGCGCCTGAACTTCAGCGAACCCTTCATCGTGGTCGGCCAGACGTTGCTGATCCGCAAGGAGCTGGAGGGCACCATCAAGTCCTACAAAGACCTGAACGCCGCCGACTACCGCATCACTTCCAAACTCGGCACGACGGGCGAATTGGTCGCCAAAAAGTTGATCGCCAAAGCCAAATACCATGGCTACGACAACGAGCAGGAAGCCGTGCTCGACGTGGTCAACGGCAAGGCGGATGCCTTCATCTACGACGCGCCTTACAACGTGGTCGCGGTGAACAAGGTCGGCAACGGCAAACTGGTGTTCCTCGACAAGCCGTTCACCTACGAGCCCCTGGCGTTTGGTCTGAAGAAGGGTGACTACGACAGCATCAACTTCATCAACAACTTCCTGCACCAGATCCACGAAGACGGCACCTACGATCGTATCCATGACAAGTGGTTCAAGAGCACCGAGTGGCTCAAGGACATGGAGTAACACTCGGTCACGTAGACCGCGTCGCTGCAATCGCGAACAAGCTCGCTCCCTCGGTTGATCCCGTTGAACCCAGGTTTTGTGCCCGGCACAGCCCCTGTGGGAGCGAGCTTGCTCGCGATTGCGGCCTGCCATGCGATACAGAATTCGGAACTTGCAAAATAGATGAAACAGAAAAAAGCCCAATGGCCCTGGCACGCATTGACCGTGCTGCTGCTGATCGGCCTGGCTGGTGCGTTGTATTACGCCACCTCGCTGATGTCCTACGAATGGCGCTGGAACCGCGTTCCGCAATACTTTGCCTACCACGCCGAAGAGTCCCAGCGCGCCGCCGACCTCTCCACCGTCAGCGAACTGGTGCGCAAGGGCGACAAGGCTGAAGTGACCCTGCGCAACGATGCGGGCGACGAGCAACGCCTGATCGTCGATGACAGCAGCCTGCAAGTCGCCCAGGGCGATGATGTGGCCGAAGGCGATGTCATCGGCGTGACCCGTCATTGGGCCGCAGGACCGTTGCTGTGGGGCCTCTGGACCACCTTGTGGCTGTCGGTGGTGTCCGGCGTGCTCGGTTTGCTGATCGGTCTCGCCACCGGTCTGTGCCGGCTGTCGAACAACCCGACCCTGCGCGACCTCTCGACCCTTTACGTCGAACTGGTGCGCGGTACGCCGTTGCTGGTACAGATTTTCATTTTCTACTTCTTCATCGGTACGGTGATGAACCTGTCCCGGGAGTTCGCCGGGATCGCCGCGCTGTCGCTGTTCACGGGTGCCTATGTGGCGGAAATCATCCGTTCCGGCGTGCAGTCGATCGCCCGTGGCCAGAACGAAGCCGCGCGTTCGCTGGGCTTGAGTGCCGGCCAGTCGATGCGTCACGTGGTGTTGCCGCAAGCGTTCAAACGCGTGCTGCCACCCCTGGCCGGGCAGTTCATCAGCCTGGTCAAGGACACTTCGCTGGTCTCGGTGATCGCGATTACCGAGCTGCTGAAAAGCGGTCGCGAAGTCATCACCACCTCGTTTTCGCCGTTCGAAATCCTGTTCTGCGTCGCCGGCCTGTACCTGTTGATCAACCTGCCGCTGTCGAAAATCGCCAGCCGGCTTGAGCGGAGGCTCGCGCAAAGTGATTGAAGTCCGCGATCTGGTAAAAGTCTTCGACACCCGTGGCCAGGTGGTGCGCGCGGTGGATAACGTCAGCACAACCGTCGCCAAGGGCGAAGTGTTAGTGGTGATCGGCCCCTCCGGTTCCGGCAAGTCGACCTTTCTGCGCTGCCTCAATGGCCTGGAAGAATTCGATTCGGGTTCGGTGAGCATTGACGGCTTACAACTGGCCGACCCGAAAACCGATGTGAATGCCTATCGTCGCGAAGTCGGCATGGTGTTTCAGCATTTCAACTTGTTCCCACACATGACCGTGCTGGAAAACCTCTGTCTGGCGCAGAAGGTCGTGCGCAAGCGTGGCAAGAAAGAGCGCGAGGCCAAGGCCATGGCGTTGCTGGAAAAGGTCGGTATTGCGCAGAAGGCCAATGAGTTCCCCTCGCGCCTGTCCGGCGGCCAGCAGCAGCGCGTGGCGATTGCCCGGGCGCTGGCGATGGAGCCGAAGGTCATGCTGTTCGACGAGCCGACGTCGGCGCTGGACCCGGAGATGGTCGGTGAAGTGCTGGACGTGATGAAAAACCTGGCCGTGGAAGGCATGACCATGGTTTGCGTCACCCACGAAATGGGCTTCGCCCGGGAAGTGGCGGACCGGGTGCTGTTCTTCGATCACGGCAAATTGCTGGAAGACGCCTCACCGGCGGAGTTCTTCGATGCACCGAAGGATCCGCGGGCGCAGGCGTTTTTGCGGCAGGTCCTTTAAAAGCAACGGCCTGGGGGCCGCTAATCGCTAGCAGGCTAGCTCCCACAGGGTTTGGTGTGGACACCAAAAATCCACTGTGGGAGCCAGCCTGCTGGCGATTGCATCACCTCGGTTCTAAGCGAGCCGAGGCAAATGAATCACCTCAAACCCTGAACCGCCCCACCAGCATCTGCAGATGAGTCCCCAGCCGCGCCAGCTCAGCGCTGGACGCCGCCGTTTCTTCGCTCGCCGCTGACGTCTGATCCGACACATCCCTCACGTTCAGCACGCTGCGGTTGATCTCTTCCGCCACGGCGCTTTGTTGCTCGGCAGCGGCGGCAATCTGCTGGTTCATCGCCTGGATCGCCGACACGGTGCGGGTGATGCTTTCCAGTGAGCCACCGGCGCGGCGGGTCAGTTCGACGCTGCTGTCGGTCAGGCTGCGGCTGTTGTCCATGATGGTCGCCACTTGCTGGGTGCCGCTCTGCAGGCCGACGATCAGTTCTTCGATCTCTTCGGTGGATTTCTGGGTGCGCTGGGCCAGGCTGCGGACTTCGTCGGCGACCACGGCAAAACCGCGCCCGGCCTCACCCGCGCGCGCCGCTTCGATCGCCGCGTTCAGCGCCAGCAGGTTGGTTTGCTGGGCCACGGACTTGATCACGTCGAGGACGCTGCCGATCTTGTCGCTTTCACACTTGAGCTCGCCCATGGCCTCGGTGGAGTGACCCACTTCCAGGGCCAGGCGCTCGATCTGTGCGATCGCTTCAGCCACCACCTTGTCGCCTTCACGGGCCTGCTGGTCGGCCGCGACGGCGGCCTCGGAGGCCTCTTCGGCGTTGCGCGCGACTTCCTGCACCGTGGCGGTCATTTCATTCATGGCGGTCGCCACCTGGTCGGTTTCGACTTTCTGGCTGTTGACCCCGGCGCTGGTCTGCTCGGTGACCGCCGACAACTGTTCGGCGGCGCTGGCGATTTGCGTGACACCATCACTGATGCCGCCGATCAGTTCGCGCAGGCCCAGGGTCATGCTCTGAATGGCACGTTGCAACTGGCCCAATTCGTCCTGGCGTTTGGAGGTCAGGTTGTGAGTCAGGTCGCCGGCAGCGATGCGCTCGGCCACTTTGAGGGTCTGACCCAGCGGGATCACGATCTGCCGGGTGATCGACCACGCGGCAAACAGGCCAAAGGCGAGCGCCAGGGCGGTGGCCAACAGCAGCGTGTTCTTGGCGTGGGCGACATCGGTGTCACGCACGATCGTTTGCGAAATCGTGAGCTTCTTGCTGACGTCGATCAGGATCTGACCTTGCGCCGCCATGCGTTGGAGCGCGTCGACGCTGGCGACCTGGGCATCACGGAACTGGCTGACCGCCGCGCGGTAGGCTTTGAGGGATTCGGCGGCCTGCTGCAGATTGGCGGTGTGTTGTTCCGGCAGTGTGGATGGCAGGTTTTCGAGGTACTTCAGCGTGTTGTCAATGGCATCCAGTGCGGGCTGCTCGGCCTCGGTCTTGCCGCTGTAGGTGTAGCCGCGAACCTGGAAGCGTGCTTGCTGAAGCAGTTTGCTCAGGTTGATCACGCTGTTGAAGGCGCTGAGGCTGTCGCCCTGCAGCATCGATTTTTCCACTTCGGCCACGCGAGCCGCCGCGTTGTCTGCCGTGGCGCCGAGTTTGCTGCGGGCGTCTTCACGACTGGTACCGGCCTGGATCATGGCGGCGAAGGCTTGCTTGTACTGGCCGACGGCGGCCAGTTGCTGTTCGATCATGGCCGCGTCGGCAGGTTGATCGATCATCTTGCGGGCGGATTGCAGGCTGGTGTCGAGCTTGACCAACTGCTCGTTGACGGCGCCCGTGCCTTGTTCGCCATGCTGCATTTCATAGTTAAGGCGCGCAACGCGCAGGTCTTTGGTCAGGTCGTTGATTTCGGAAATGAATGCCAGCTTATCGCCGCGGCTCGTCACGTCGCTCAGGCCGGTCCAGCCGGTGACAGTGGTCAGCAGCGTCAGCATCAAGACAAGACCGAAGCCGATGCCCAATTTGCGATTAACGCCTACGTTTCCCAGCTTATCGGCCAGCCATGGATACATGCTGCAACTCCCTCAAACAACATATTGATTTTGAAGGTATATCGGCGGGCGAGCCGGGTTCTGTAGGCGTCGCCCGACGGGTGGCAGATAAAAGGCCCGTGGGCGAGCCTGCTCAGGGGGGTAGTGTCAGGTTTAGAAGAGTCGTGCCAGCAGGGCGGTGACAGCGGTTTCGACTCGCAGGATGCGCTCGCCCAATTGCACCGGCTGCAAACCGGCTTTGCCGAGCAAGTCGATTTCGTAAGGAATCCAGCCACCCTCCGGACCGATGGCCAGGGTCACCGGTTCGCTCAGTGCGCGCGGGCAGGGCGGGTAATTGCCTGGATGGCCGACGAGGCCAAGGGTGCCTTCGACGATGGCCGGCAGGCGATCTTCGACGAACGGCTTGAAGCGTTTTTCGATGACGACTTGCGGCAGCACGCTGTCCCGGGCCTGCTCGAGGCCGAGGATCAACTGCTCGCGAATCGCTTCAGGTTCCAGGAACGGGGTCTGCCAGAAGCTCTTCTCGACGCGATAGCTGTTGACCAGCACGATTCGTGGCACACCCATGGCTGCCACGGTCTGGAACACCCTGCGCAGCATCTTGGGCCGTGGCAGGGCCAGCACCAGGGTCAATGGCAGCTTGGCCGGCGGTGGCTGGTCGAGGGTGACGCGTAATTCCGCTTCATCGGCATCCAGGCGCAGCACCTCGGCCGAACCCATCAGCCCGTCGATACGCCCGACACGCATGCTGTCGCCGACTTCGCAGCGGTGGACTTCCTGCATGTGGGTCAACCGGCGATCACGCAAGATCACCCGGTCGGCCGCGATAAAGTCGGCCGATTCAAGGAGCAGGAGGTTCACGCTTGGGTCGCTGGCGGCTGGTCGTTGTGATCGTCAGCCGGCTGATCGTCCGGATGTTCGCCGCGCTTGCTGACCAGGCTGCCAAACAGGATGCCGATCTCGAACAGCAGCCACATCGGTACGGCCAGCAGGGTCTGCGAGAAGATGTCCGGCGGCGTCAGGATCATGCCGACCACGAAGCAGCCGATGATCACGTACGGGCGGATTTTCTTCAGGTATTTGACGTCGACCACGCCGATCCAGACCAGCAGCACCACGGCCACCGGAATCTCGAACGCGACGCCGAAGGCGAAGAACAGCGTCATGACGAAGTCGAGGTAGCTGGTGATGTCGGTCATCATTTCCACGCCGGCCGGTGTGGCGGCGGCGAAGAATTTGAAGATCAGCGGGAACACCAGGAAGTAGGCGAACGCCATGCCGGTGTAGAACAGCAGGATGCTCGACACCAGCAACGGCACGGCGATGCGCTTCTCATGCTTGTACAGGCCCGGTGCGATAAAGCCCCAGATCTGGTGCAGGATCACCGGGATCGCCAGGAACAGCGAGACCATCATCGTCAGCTTCAACGGCGTGAGGAACGGCGACGACACGTCGGTGGCGATCATCGTCGCGCCGGCCGGCAAATACTGGCGCAGGGGCGTCGAGACAAAGGTATAGATCT
>OBKH01000111.1_pt1 | contig 16829 bp, 14 predicted proteins | sample 1496241 | NCBI WGS metagenome assembly OBKH01 (sample SAMN03273953, study PRJEB22546) | soil metagenome | isolation source: rice field elevated CO2 plus elevated temperature | place: India: CRRI Experimental farm Cuttack,Odisha-753006 | collected 2013-12-17 | reverse complement strand
GGTGGTGCAGCCCTCGGGCGCGGGCATCCACGAGGTAGACGTCAAGATCACCTGACCGGCCCCAATCAGGCCCAGACGAGCCAGGGCCACGGAAGCGGCCGCGGCCGCATACACTCGTCCCCGTGGTGCTGTTCTTCGAGATCATGCTGGTCTTGGCGACCGTGGTTATCTCCTGGTTCGCGCTGTACACGCTGTACCGGCTCGTTACCGACGAGTCGTGAGTTCCGGCGCGGGCTCGGATGCGACCGGGGCCGGCGGCGTCCATGCTGCGGGCTCCGGCGACCGTGCGGTCGCCGCTGCCGTCGAGCGGGCCAAGGCGACCGCCGCGCGCAATATCCCTGCCTTCGACGATTTGCCGGTTCCCGCAGATACCGCAAACCTGCGCGAAGGTGCCGACCTGAACAATGCACTGCTGGCGCTGCTGCCACTGGTCGGCGTGTGGCGCGGCGAAGGCGAGGGCCGCGGACCCGACGGCGACTACCGGTTCGGCCAGCAGATCGTTGTGTCACACGACGGCGGCGACTATCTGAATTGGGAATCCCGGTCCTGGCGGCTCACCGCCACGGGCGACTACCAGGAACCAGGCTTACGAGAAGCGGGATTCTGGCGGTTCGTCGCCGACCCGTACGATCCGAGCGAGTCTCAGGCGATCGAGTTGCTATTGGCGCATTCGGCCGGTTATGTCGAACTGTTCTACGGGCGGCCGCGCACCCAGTCCTCGTGGGAGTTGGTGACCGATGCGCTGGCCCGCAGTCGGTCTGGCGTTCTGGTCGGCGGCGCCAAACGACTCTACGGCATCGTCGAAGGTGGCGACCTGGCCTACGTCGAGGAACGCGTCGATGCCGACGGCGGGCTGGTACCACATCTGTCGGCGCGGTTGTCCCGGTTCGTCGGATAACGGCGAGCGGTATGGCCGGCGCTGACCACAACAGAGGTTGCCGTATCACCGGTCGCTGACAATAGCGGCGTCCACCAATTCGGCAAACACCTCAGCGATCGGGGTGCGGGGTAATCGCCGCCCGTCCAGGGTGTGTACGCGGGCGGCCAGAGTCATGCTCGATACCAACCAAATACCTTGGGAATCGAAGAGATCGGCGACGCGTAGGGCACGGTAGTCGCAGTCGTAGCCTTTCGCGCGGGCCACTTCGAAGAGCGCTTGTTGCGTGGTTCCCCGCAGGATTGGATACCACGGAGGCGGCGTCAGCAAGCAGGGGTTCCCGCCCCCTTGGTCACCGTCGGTGGCGATCACCACCGTCGAGCGAGGGCCTTCCAGGACGTAGCCGTCCGTGCTGACGAAGATGACGTCGCCGGCGCCCTGCCGGGCGGCATGACGCAGGACGGCCATGTTCACCGCATAGGACAGTGTTTTGGCGCTGGCTATCAGCCACGGCATGGCGTCGCCACCGTCAGCCGGCAAACCGCGGTCCAGCGTGATCGCCGACACACCATCGCGGCGGGCCCCGATAACTCGCGCCGGGACCGGACTGACCATGACATAGGCCGTCGGCGCCGAGCCGCCCTCCCGACCGCGACTGTAGATCAAGCGCAGCGCGCCCTCGTCAGCGGTGCTAGCCACCCACCGCTGCGTTGCCACCTCGACCGCGCGGCGCCACCTGGGGAGATCCGGTTCGGGAAGGTCCATCAACCTGGCTGATTGGGTCAGCCGCTGCAGGTGCGCTTCAACCAGACAGGCTCGGCCGTCGCGCACCAGCAGTGTCTCGAAAACGCCATCCCCCCGCACAGCGGCAAGATCATCGGCGTGCAGCAGCGGCATACCCGGCTGCAGGATCTCACCGTCAAGCGTGACCACCACGCCCGTCTGCCTCAACATGTCCCTGCAGCCTAGCTGCACGCTGGTCAACGAGGCCGAGCGCGGCTTTTCGTAGAGTTGTTGTGTGGCCGCAGTCCCTGCCCCAGACCCCGGACCCGACGCGGGTGCGATCTGGCATTACGGCGACCCGCTGGGCGAGCAACGCGCGGGGCAAGCCGATGCCGTGCTGGTGGATCGCTCGCACCGCGCCGTGCTCACCCTCGACGGTGGCGATCGGCAAACCTGGCTGCACAGCATCTCCACACAACACGTCAGCGACCTGCCTGAGGGCGCCAGCACCCAAAATCTCAGCCTGGACGGACAAGGCCGAGTTGAGGATCACTGGATACAGACCGAGCTGGGTGGCACGACCTATCTCGATACCGAGCCGTGGCGGGGTGAACCGCTGCTGGCCTATTTGCGCAAGATGGTTTTTTGGTCGATGGTCACTCCTCGTGCCGCTGATATGGCGGTGTTGTCGCTATTGGGGCCGCGGCTGGCTGAGGAACGAGTGCTCGACGCGCTGGGTCTAGATGTCTTGCCCGCTGAGTGGCTGGCCGTGCCGCTTGCCGGCGGCGGGATTGTCCGCCGGATGCCCGACGGCCTAGCGGGCCAAATCGAACTGGACGTGGTGGTGAAGCGCGGCGATCGTGCCGACTGGCAGCGTCGCCTGACTCAGGCGGGTGTGCGCCCGGCCGGCATCTGGGCCTATGAAGCCCATCGAGTGGCTCACCGGGTGCCGGCTAGGCGCCCGCGGCTGGGCGTTGACACCGATGAACGCACCATCCCTCACGAAGTGGGTTGGATCGGTGGCCCCGGCGCCGGAGCCGTCCACCTGAACAAGGGCTGTTACCGAGGGCAAGAGACCGTCGCACGGGTGCACAACCTGGGTAGACCACCCCGGATGCTGGTGTTGTTGCATCTGGACGAGTCAGTGCAGCGGCCGTCGACGGGCGATGCGGTGCTGGCCGGCGGTCGCACGGTGGGACGACTGGGAACGGTGGTCGAGCACGTAGAGCTAGGGCCGGTGGCACTGGCCCTGCTCAAACGGGGTCTGCCGGGCGACACCGCCCTGGTAACCGGTCCGGAAGCCGAGGTTGCCGCGGTGATCGACGTCGACTCGCTGCCGCCCGCCGACGATGTGGGCGCCGGACGGCGGGCCGTCGAGCGGCTGCGCGGCGGTATTCGGTGATTACCCGTGCCCTCCGTAACGGCGGGCAGGCCGCCCCGCGCCCGACCGGGCGGCACGGTAAACTGTCGGCAGGACAATAAACGACACCAGAGATCGGAGCCGCCTACTCGTTAGGCCGCTCCGTTATTTCGCGAGGGGGTTCCCCCATGGGCCGCGGCCGGGCTAAGGCAAAGCAGACCAAGGTTGCTCGAGAATTGAAATACAGCTCCCCGCAGACCGACTTCCAGCGGCTTCAGCGTGAGCTGTCAGGTACCGGTACCGACCGACTGGACGGCGACGGCCCGTCGGACGACGACTCGTGGAACGATGAGGACGACTGGCGGCGCTAGCACCACGGAGCTGCCCCCCGCACGGTGCCGATTCGGTTCCCATCGGCGTGGCGTTGACCTCATTAGACCCGGTTAGGTCTGGTTCTTAGAATCTCGGGTGCTGCCCAACCAGTTTTGCCCGCGGGCCTTGTTTTCCGCCTTTGCAGACGGTTCCCAATACCCAGCAGTCCAGGTGCCGCGCGGTCAGGACGGCCAGGGCGCGCGTCGTGTCTTCGGGGGCAACGACGGCGATCATGCCGACACCCATGTTGAACGTCTTCTCCATCTCTGTGCGCCTGACCCGGCCGCGCTGGGCAATCATGGTGAATACCGGCGCGGGTGTCCAGGTGCCGCGGTCGACCTCGGCGATGAGGCCATGCGGGATGACCCGTTGCAGGTTGCCGGCGAGCCCGCCGCCGGTGACGTGGCAAAACGTCCGGACACGGGTTTCGGCGGCCAAGGCCAAACAGTCTTTGGCGTAGATGCGAGTCGGCTCCAATAACTCTTCGCCCAAGGTGCGACCGAACTCCTCCACATGACCGGCCAGATTCATCCGGTCGATCTCCAGCAACACCTTGCGGACCAGCGAGTACCCATTGGAATGCAGACCCGACGAGCCCATCGCGATGATGACGTCGCCGGGTTTGACCCGGTCGGGACCCAGCACATTGTCCGCCTCGACGACGCCGACGCCGGTGGCAGAGATATCGTAGTGATCGGGCTCGATCAGGCCCGGATGTTCTGCGGTCTCGCCGCCAAGCAGCGCACAGCCGGCACGCATGCACCCATCGGCGATACCGGCGACGATCGCGCTGAGTCGCTCCGGCACGATCCGACCGACGGCGATGTAATCCAACAGGAACAGCGGCTCGGCGCCGCAAACCACCAAGTCATCGACCACCATCGCCACCAGGTCCAGGCCCACCGTGTCGTGCTTATCCATCGCCTGAGCGATCGCGAGTTTGGTGCCGACGCCGTCGCTGGAGGCCGCCAGCACCGGTTCGCGGTAGTCACCGCGGAGAGTGAACAGTCCGGCGAATCCCCCCAGCCCGCCGCGCACTTCGGGTCTGGTGGCCTTCGAAGCGAGCGGCTTGAACAGGTCGATGGCGCGGTCACCGGCTTCGATGTCGACCCCGGCCGACGCGTAGGTGATACCCCGACTACCCGGGTCTTTTCCGGGGCCTTTTGCGAGATCCGTCATCGCGATAAAGGCTACCGCGCGTGCGTTTTGTCAGCGCCCAACGGGGACTTCGTCGTCGGCGGCGAGTTCGCCCAGCGCGGCTCCGCGGGCCGCATTGGCGAGCATGTGCTCGATGACATTTTTGCCTAGCGCGGTCTCGCGGGGCAGCTCTATTGGATACTTGCCGTCGAAGCAAGCGGTGCACAGCCGCGACGTGGGCTGCTCGGACGCCGCGACCATGCCCCGCAGCGAGATGTATCCCAGCGTGTCGGCCCCGATGGCATGCCGTACCGCCTCCAGCATCTCGTCCTCGTTTTCCACGGCGTTGGCGATCAACTCGGCCGGCGAGGGGAAGTCGATACCGTAGAAGCACGGCCACTTCACCGGTGGCGAGGCGATGCGCACATGCAATTCGACCGCACCGGCCTCGCGCAGCATGCGTACCAGCGCACGCTGGGTGTTGCCCCGCACGATCGAGTCGTCGACGACGATGAGCCGCTTGCCGCGGATCACCTCTTTGAGCGGGTTGAGCTTCAGCCGGATGCCGAGCTGACGGATGGTCTGTGACGGCTGGATGAAGGTGCGCCCGACATAGGCGTTCTTCATCAGACCCTGCCCATATGGAACGCCGGACTCCTGCGCGTAGCCGACCGCGGCGGGTGTGCCGGATTCCGGCACACCAATCACCAAGTCGGCCTCGACCGGGCATTCCCGAGCCAGTCGGCGACCGATCTCCACCCGCGCGGCGTGTACCGACCGGCCGGCGATCGTACTGTCCGGCCGCGCCAGGTAGACGTATTCGAATACGCAGCCCTTGGGCGTGGGGTTGGCAAAGCGGGTGGACCGCACCCCGTCGGCGTCGATAGCCAGCAATTCGCCCGGTTCGATATCACGGACGAACGAGGCGCCGACGATGTCGAGTGCGGCCGTTTCGGAGGCCACCACCCAGCCACGGTCCAAACGCCCGAGCGATAGCGGGCGCACCCCGTACGGGTCGCGGCACGCATAAAGCGTGTTTTCGTCCATGAACGTCAGACAGAACGCTCCCCGCACTGTGGGCAGCAGGTCCAGCGCCGCCTGTTCGAGGGTGGAATCGGCAGCACCGTGGGCCAGCAGCGCCCCCAGAATGTCGGAGTCCGTCGTCGCCGGGGCTGGGCAGCGGGTGGCGATCAACCCCGCGTCGCGGGCGCGGGCGGCAAGGGCAGCGGCATTGACCAGATTTCCGTTGTGGCCCAACGCAACACCGGTGCCAGCGGCGGTGTTGCGGAACACGGGCTGGGCGTTCTCCCACGTCGTGTCCCCGGTGGTGGAGTAACGACAGTGCCCGATGGCGACATGGCCCTGCATGGCCGCCAACGTCTGCTCGTCGAACACCTGGCTGACCAGGCCGAGGTCTTTGAAGACCAGCACCTGGGAGCCGTCGGCGACGGCGATCCCGGCGGCTTCCTGGCCGCGATGCTGCAACGCGTACAGGCCGTAGTAGGTGAGTTTGGCGACGTCTTCACCCGGGGCCCAGACCCCGAAGACACCGCACTCTTCCCGGGGCGAGTTCAGGTCTTGCTCGGGTTGCTGGCCGGTCACGGTTTGGCGGCTCCCTGCGGCGCGGTCGGTGACGTAATCCGAGTCTACGGCCACGACGTCTGCACCGCCGAATTCGGCTTACGTGTCGGGCACCCCGGCGCCACCCTCACACACCATAGCCGCAGCTCAGCACGCCGGAATCAGCCGAGATCCACCAGTGGCAACCAGGCCTCGATCTCACCGGCCCGCGAGCCGGAGAGCTGCAGCGCGCCACTGCCCCGGGCCTGCGCCACCCCCGACAGCCCGGTAGCCACCAGGAGCCAGGTCCGTGGGTCGGTCTGCACGACGTTGGGGGGTGTGCCGCGAGTGTGCCGGGGCCCAGAAATGCACTGCACCGCAGCAAACGGTGGGATCCGGACTTCGACGCTGGCGCCAGGGGCCAGCGCAGCGAGCGTGCGCGCCGTAAGCCGAACCGCCGCCGCCAACACGTCGGTGTCGGGTGCTGGCAACGTTTCGTCGCGCAACCAGTCCGCGAGGGCCAACACGACCTGCCGAGTCTTCGCCGGATCGACTCGATCACGAGCGCTCATACCTTAGGGTCTCAAGAATCGGTGGATCCATCCAGATGGCGGCCAAGCGCCGCTGCTGAGACTGGGATCGGGTTGTATGCGAGCCCAGTTCCGAACTGAACTTGACATGGCGCGGCCGCAACAACCAGGTTTCCGGCCGATGTTCTTAGATCGCTAGATCTGGTGTCTTGCAAGAGTTATCGCCTTGACCGCACAATTCTGTATGGACCCCGCGCCAGCGCGGTCAACCTGCGCCGACCCGCGATCTGTGAGATTCTTTCGGTGACCTAATCATTTCTCCCTGAGTTCCCAAGGCGGTGACCCGATGCCCAAAATCTCTTCGCGCGACGGCGGTCGGCCCGCTCAGCGCACCGTGAATCCCATCATCGTTACCCGGCGCGGCAAGATCGCCCGCCTGGAATCCGGCCTGACCCCCCAGGAGGCCCAGATCGAAGATCTGGTCTTTCTGCGAAAGGTGTTAAACAGGGCTGATATTCCCTATCTACTGATCCGAAACCACAAGAACCGGCCGGTGCTTGCCATCAACATCGAACTACGTGCCGGCCTCGAGCGCGCTCTTGCGGCCGCATGTGCAACCGAACCGATGTACGCCAAAACTATTGATGAGCCTGGCCTTTCTCCTGTTTTGGTCGCCACCGACGGGCTGTCGCAGCTGGTTGACCCGCGTGTCGTGCGGTTGTATCGACGCCGGATCGCGCCGGGCGGATTTCGCTACGGCCCGGCGTTCGGTGTGGAACTGCAATTCTGGGTATACGAGGAGACGGTGATCCGCTGCCCTGTCGAAAACTCGCTTAGCCGCAAAGTGCTGCCCCGAAACGAAATAACGCCGACAAATGTCAAACTCTACGGGTACAAATGGCCGACCCTTGACGGGATGTTTGCCCCGCACGCCAGCGACGTCGTGTTCGACATAGACATGGTGTTCTCCTGGGTGGACGGTAGTGACCCCGAGTTCCGGGCGCGCCGCATGGCTCAAATGTCGCAGTACGTGGTGGGCGAGGGCGACGACGCCGAAGCGCGGATCCGCCAAATCGACGAGTTGAAATACGCGCTGCGGTCGGTGAACATGTTTGCTCCGTGGATACGTCGCATCTTCATCGCGACGGATTCAACCCCGCCGCCATGGTTGGCCGAACATCCTAAAATCACCATCGTTCGCGCCGAGGACCACTTTTCCGACCGTTCCGCGTTGCCGACCTATAACTCGCATGCGGTGGAGAGCCAGCTGCACCACATCCCGGGGCTCAGCGAGCACTTCTTGTACTCCAACGACGACATGTTCTTCGGCCGGCCGCTCAAGGCCAGTATGTTCTTCTCTCCCGGTGGAGTCACCAGGTTCATCGAAGCCAAGACCCGGATCGGGCTCGGCGCCAACAACCCAGCGCGTAGTGGCTTTGAAAACGCGGCCCGGGTAAACCGGCAGCTGCTCTTCGACCGGTTCGGGCAGGTGATTACCCGTCATCTCGAGCACACCGCGGTACCGTTGCGCAAGAGTGTGCTGATCGAGATGGAGCGGGAATTCCCGGAGGAATTCGCCCGCACCGCGGCCAGCCCGTTCCGCTCCGACACCGACATCTCGGTGACCAACTCGTTCTACCACTATTACGCGCTGATGACCGGACGCGCCGTCCCGCAGGAAAAGGCTAAAGTCCTCTATGTCGACACCACCAGCTATGCGGGTCTTCGGCTACTTCCTAAGTTGCGGAAGCACCGCGGATACGATTTCTTCTGCCTCAACGACGGTAGCTTTCCTGAAGTCCCCGCAGCGCAGCGCGCAGAACGAGTCGTCAGTTTCCTGGAGCGCTATTTCCCGATACCGGCTCCCTGGGAGAAGATCGCCGCGGACGTCAGTCGACGGGACTTCGCGGTGCCGAGGACGTCAGCACCATCGGAGGGTGCTTGAATAGCGAATCGCGACGCGACGGTTCGATGAAAATGCCGCTCTCGGCGATTTTGCGTCGCGCCTGCCCGGGTGAGACAAAGGTGCCGACCGTTTCTCCGCCGCCCAGCGGAATCACCGAATGCACGACGGTGTCCGGATAGACGTGCACCAGGTTGCAACCTTGGGCGCCGTCTCTGCCACGCGTTCCTCCAGCAGCGACGGTCAGGTCCTGGGTGTAGCAAGTCGCCGAGGCAACCGACACTGGGATCCCGACGAAGGTGGCATTCGTCGAGTAGTGCAGGTGCCCGGCCAAAATGGCGCGAACGTCAGTGCCCCGCAGCACTCGCCCAAGCGCAGCCTGGTCGCGCAGCTCCACCGTGACGGCCATATCCAAAACACTCGGAATCGGCGGATGATGCAACGCCAAAATGGTGCCGTCCGGCGCTGGCGTGGCCAACTCTTCAGCAAGCCAACCCAATTGGGACGCGCGGATTTCGCCGTGATGATGTCCGGGTACCGAGGTATCCAACACGATGATGCGCAGACCGTCGATCATGCACACCCGGTCTAGCGGCGCCATCGATGGCGCTTCGTCCAGCAAGAATTTGCGTAGTTCGGCCCGGTCGTCGTGGTTACCCATCACCCAGACGAGCTCGGCGCCCAACTGCGCCGCGAACGGCTCGACCAGGCCTCGGAGCTTGCGGTATGCCGCCGGTTCGCCCTTATCGGCCAAATCGCCGGTGAAGACGATCGCATCGGGACGAAGGCCGGATTGGTTCAACTGTTCGAGCAGTTCGCCCAGCCGGTCGTCGGCGTCCACCGCCCCGTAGAGCCGACGATCCCCCCCGATGAGATGAGTGTCGCTGATATGTAAGAGAACGTAATCCGGCCGCGGATGCTCCGCGGCCCTAAGTCTATGCACCTGAGGTGCCAACCCTCTCCATTGATTGGTTAGACAGTGACCAATCAGTATAGCGGCGCCGCCGACCAGGTCCGCGCTGTTGTGAGCCGTTCCACGATCACCAGGGGCCCGACCCCGCGATCACAGTCGAGTCGAGATACCAGAACGCCGCTGGACCAGCACCGCGGCGACCGCACCGGCCTCGTTGATGGCCAAGTGCGTCAGCAGCGGTGCTGCCAGACTGCCGGACCGGTCGGCCAGCCAACCGAACATCCAGCCGGCGATACCGGTGGCCAACACCGTGAGCACCAGCGGCTCGCCCGTCGCGCGCGCGTCGGCGATGTGAGACAAACCAAAGGCGCCGGCCTGCAGTATCCGTCCACCCGACCGACCGAAGGCCCGGGCACCGATAGTGGCCAGCGCCCCGCGAAACGCGGCCTCCTCGGCCCACACCGTGCCGCCAGGTATGTGCCATACCAGCCAGACCGGCACCGACGCCGGCAACTCACGAGCCGACATCGACAACCGCACCATCGGCACCGGCGTCGTTGCCGCGATCGCGGTCGCCGCCGCCGCCCCCGCGGCCCAGCCCAGCCGCAGCCCGGCCCACAGCCGCGGCGGCCAAAGGCCCATCGTCGCACGAGTAACCAGCACCAACACGCTCCCCAGCCCCGCCTGCAACGGAATCCGCCACGGCGCCGGCAGCCGCGGGCTGACCAGACTCCAGCCGACCAGGCCGGCGGCCAAAGACAGGGCGCGAAGCCGACTCATCCGAAGTATCGCGGCAACACCGCCTCGGATGTCGCACGCAGTTCGGCCAACGACACCGCGAACAAGCCCTGCACCTCAACCGCGTCCGAACCTTGATCGACGACGCCGATGCGGACCGCGGGAAGTCCCCGCGCCTCACACATCCCGCGAAACCGGCTCTCCTCGGTGCGTGGCACCGCGACCAGCACCCGACCCGCCGACTCGGAGAACAGCAGCACAAACGGGTCAGCCCCTTCGGGAAGCACTATGCGGCAACCGGTTTCACCCGCTAACGCCGATTCCACGATGGCTTGGGCCAGCCCACCCTCGGACAGATCGTGCGCCGCGGACACTAGCCCGTCCCGCGACGCCGAGCTCAGCACCGCGGCCAGCAGCTTCTCCCGCGCCAGATCGACTACCGGCGGCAATCCACCCAGGTGGTCTGCGGTCACCTGCGCCCACACGGAACCGTCGAACTCGTCGCGGGTGTCGCCCAACAGCATCAACGTTTCCCCGGGCTCGGCGCCCAGGCCGGTAGGGATGCGCCGACGCACATCGTCGATGACGCCGAGCACCCCGACCACCGGCGTGGGCAGGATTGCCGCCGAACCGGTTTGGTTGTAGAAACTCACGTTGCCACCGGTCACCGGAATCCCGAGGTCCGCACAGCCATCGGCCAGACCGCGGACCGCCTGCGTGAACTGCCACATCACGCCGGGGTCCTCGGGGGAACCGAAGTTCAGGCAGTTGGTCACCGCGACCGGGGTGGCGCCGGTGACGGCGACGTTGCGGTACGCCTCGGCCAACGCGAGTTGCGCGCCAGCGTAGGGATCCAGCAGCGTGTAGCGTCCCGACGCGTCGGTCGATACCGCGATGCCCCGGCCGGTCGACTCGTCGATGCGCAGCATGCCGCCGTCGGCGTGCTCGGCGAGCACCGTGTTGCCGCGCACATAGCGGTCGTACTGCTCGGTGATGAACGCGCGGCTGCACAGGTGCGGGCTGCCAAGTAACGCAAGCAAAGTCGCGCGCAGCTCGTCGCCGGTGACCGGCCGTGACAGCTTGGCCGAGCGGTCGGCGTTCAGCGCGTCCTGCGTATCGGGGCGGGCGACCGGGCGCTGATATACCGGACCTTCGTGAGCTACGGTGCGCGGCGGCACGTCGACCACCGTCTCGCCGTGCCAGGTGATCTGCAGCCGGTCGCCGTCGGTGACCTCGCCGATCACCGTCGCCAGCACCTCCCACTTGCGGCACACCGCCAGGAATGCGTCGACGTTCTTCGGGGAGACCACCGCGCACATCCGCTCCTGCGATTCGCTGCAGAGCACCTCGGCGGGCGTCATCTCCTTGGCCCGCAGCGGGACGCTGTCCAGCTGGATCGTCATTCCGCCATCACCGGCGGATGCTAACTCCGATGTGGCACAAGATAATCCGGCTCCGCCCAGGTCTTGGATGCCGATCACCAGGCCGCCCGCGTAGAGCTCGAGACAGCATTCGATGAGCACCTTCTCCATGAACGGGTCGCCGACCTGCACCGAGGGCAGCTTCTTGCGGGATCCCTCGGCATCGAAGGTGTCCGACGCCAGCACCGACACCCCGCCGATACCGTCGAGCCCGGTGCGCGCGCCAAACAGGATGATCTTGTTGCCGGCGCCGGAGGCGAACGCCAAATGCAGGTCCTCCTGCCGTAATACGCCGACACACAACGCGTTCACTAAGGGGTTGCCGGCGTAGCACGGGTCGAAGACGGTCTCTCCGCCAATGTTGGGCAGGCCCAGGGAGTTGCCGTATCCGCCGATGCCGCGGACCACGCCGTCGAGCACGCGGCGGGTATCGGGGGCGTCGGCGGCGCCGAACCGAAGCTGGTCCATCACGGCGACCGGTCGGGCGCCCATGGCCATGATGTCGCGGACGATGCCGCCCACCCCGGTGGCCGCGCCCTGGTAGGGCTCGACGTAGGACGGGTGGTTGTGTGACTCCACCTTGAAGGTGACCGCCCAGCCGTCGCCGATGTCGACGACGCCGGCGTTCTCGCCGATGCCGGCCAGCATGGCCGCGCGCATCTCGTCGGAGGTGGTCTCACCGAAGTAGCGCAGGTGCACCTTGGAGGACTTGTACGAACAGTGTTCGCTCCACATCACCGAGTACATGGCCAGCTCGGTGTCGGTGGGCCGGCGGCCCAGGATCTGGCGAATCCGCCGGTACTCGTCGTCTTTGAGGCCCAGCTCACCATACGGTTGTGGTTGGTCGGGTGTGGTCGCGGCGTGTTCGACGGTGTCCAGCACCGACGTTTTGCGCGGGGTCCGGGCGAGCGGAGACATCACGGAGGCAGTCTAGCTAGGCCCCATCGCGCTGCGGCCGCGTTGACACGGACAAGCCGACGGATAGGTATGCCCGCGGCAAGAACCCCGGTGGCATCAGCCGTCGGGCTGACATCGGGGCGGGCGCTCAGGATGGTGGTGCGCAAAATGGAACCATGTCTCGTCACTGGCCGTTGTTCGACCTGCGCATCACCACGCCGCGGCTCCAGTTGCAACTGCCCACCGAGGAGTTGTGCGACCAGCTGATCGACACCATCCTGGAGGGAGTCCACGACCCCGACCGAATGCCGTTTTCGGTTCCGTGGACGCGAGCATCGCGCGAGGACCTGCCGTTCAACACGCTGTCGCACCTATGGCAGCAACTGGCCGGGTTCAAGCGGGATGACTGGTCGCTGCCGCTGGCCGTCCTCGTCGACGGTAGGGCCGTAGGCGTACAGGCCCTGAGCTCCAAGGATTTCCCAATCACCCGTCAGGTGGATTCTGGATCATGGCTCGGGTTGCGTTACCAAGGTCACGGCTACGGCACCGAGATGCGGGCGGCTGTACTGTATTTCGCGTTTGCCGAGCTGGAGGCGCAGGTCGCGACGTCGAGGTCGTTCGTGGATAACCCGGCCTCGATCGCGGTATCCCGCCGTAACGGATACCGCGACAACGGCCTAGATCGCGTGGCACGCGAAGGGGCTATGGCAGAGGCGCTGTTATTCCGGCTGACCCGCGACGATTGGCAGCGCCATCGCACTGTTGAGGTTCGGGTGGACGGGTTCGACCGCTGCCGGCCGCTTTTCGGCCCCTTGGAACCGCCTCGTTATTGACCCGCCACGCAAAAAGCGTTGCCTTCGGGGTCAGCCAGCACCACCCAGCGAAAGCTCTCGCCGACCTGATGCCGCCCGACCTCACTGGCTCCGGCGGCGACCAGGCGCAACACCTCGGCATCCAGGTCCTTGGTCGTGAAGTCGAGGTGCACGCGGTTTTTCCCAGGGGCGGGATCGGGCACCTTCTGGAATCCCAACCGCGGTCCATCGGTCCGGGCGACCACGACGAATTCGCCGGGCAGCAGTTCACGCGTCGTGCCATCGAACTGCTCGGCCCACCAGCCGGCAAGCTTCGCAGGGTCGCTGCAGTCGAAAGTGACCATCTCTACCTTGAGTGCCATACCGCCCGACCCTATGCCTCGGATAGCTCGGCGGAAAGAAACGCTTGCAGTGCCGCCGAATAGGCGGCTACGTCGTGAGCGCCCATCAACTCTCGCGCGGAGTGCATCGCCAGCTGGGCGGCGCCGACGTCGACCGTGGGGATTCCGGTGCGCGCCGCGGCCAACGGCCCGATCGTCGACCCGCACGGCAGATCGGCGCGATGTTCGTAACGCTGCATAGGCACTCCCGCGCGCTGGCAGGCCAGTGCGAACGCCGCCGCGGTGCGTCCGTCGGTGGCGTAGCGCAGATTTGGGTGCACCTTGAGCACCGGACCCGCGTTGACTTCGATCGGGTGGCTCGGCTCGTGACGGTCCGGGTAGTTGGGGTGCGTCGCATGCGCCATGTCGGCCGAGGCGAGCATCGAGGTGGTCAGTCGGCGCAGGAAGTCCTCCCGGGTGCCGCCCGCCGCGAGCACGATGCGTTCGAGCACGCTGGATAGCAGATCGGACTGTGCGCCGTGGCCCGAGGCCGATCCCACCTCCTCGTGGTCGAAAATCGCCAGCACGGGCACGAATCCGCTCGACGCCGAGTCCACGTCCACGGCCAGCAGTGCCTCCATCCCGGCATAGCAACTGGCCTGGTTGTCCAGCCGCGGCGCGCTGAGCAGGCTGGCAGTGCCGTTGACCGAAGCGCCGATCAGCGCCGACGGGGTCAAGTCATGGGTCATCAGGTCCGCGGCCAGCACGTCGGCCGCCGCCACCCCGGCGCGCTGAGCGACGTACCCCACAAAGGACTCCACCCGCTCTCCCACGCCCCATACAGCGTTGATGTGTCGTTGCGGATCGAGCGTGAGCGACTTGCGGTCCTCGGCCAGGTGAATCGCCAGCTGCGGCACCCGCAGGATCGGGTCGTCGATCAGGACCAGCCGGTGGCTGACCCCGGTACCGTCACGCACCGATAGCCGCCCGCTGATGCCCAGATCGCGATCCAGCCAGGAGTGCAGCCAAACTCCCCCATACGGTTGCAGCGCCACCACGTGCCAGCCGGCGACGAGCCTGTCCGGATGCTGCTTGACCCGCAGATTGGGGCTGTCGGTGTGCGCGCCGACGATCCGGAATGGGACCTGCGTGTGCCCGCTCTGCTCGGCGTTCCACGCCACCAGCGAGCCAGCCCGGACGGTGAAGTACCGGCCCGGTTTGTCCGGCCAGCGATCCGCTTCGCGCAGCTCGCGGTATCCGGCGCCGAGCAGCCGTCCCGCCACCGTCGCGCAGACGTGAAACGGCGACGGGGACGCGTCGATGAATTCGCACAGGCCGTGTGCCGTGGCCGCCATGTAGCCATGTCTAGCATCACCGGTATTGCAGGGACGTTAGGGTCGTGGCTGTGCCTGCTGTCTCTCCGCAGCCGATTCTGGCGCCGTTGACTCCGGCCGCGATCTTCCTGGTCGCCACCATCGGCGCCGACGGCGAGGCGACGGTGCACGACGCACTGTCGAAGATCTCCGGCCTGGTGCGTGCGATCGGCTTCCGTGACCCGACCAAACACTTGTCCGTGGTCGTCTCGATCGGGTCCGACGCCTGGGACCGCTTGTTCGCCGGACCTCGACCCACCGAGCTGCATCCGTTCGTCGAGCTGACCGGACCACGGCATACCGCCCCGGCAACTCCCGGCGATCTGTTGTTCCACATCCGGGCCGAGACCATGGACGTGTGCTTCGAGTTGGCTGGCCGCATTCTCAAGTCGATGGGCGATGCGGTGACCGTTGTCGACGAAGTGCACGGCTTCCGGTTTTTCGACAACCGTGATCTGCTGGGCTTTGTCGATGGCACCGAAAACCCAAGTGGCCCAATCGCCATCAAGGCCACCACGATCGGTGACGAGGATCGAAATTTCGCCGGCTCGTGTTATGTGCACGTGCAGAAGTATGTGCACGATATGGCCTCGTGGGAATCCCTCTCGGTCACCGAGCAGGAGCGTGTGATCGGCCGGACCAAGCTCGACGACATCGAACTCGACGACAACGCGAAGCCAGCCAATTCACACGTAGCGCTCAACGTCATCACCGACGACGACGGCACCGAGCGCAAGATCGTGCGACACAACATGCCGTTCGGCGAAGTCGGCAAGGGCGAGTACGGCACTTACTTCATCGGATATTCGCGCACGCCAACGGTGACCGAGCAGATGCTGCGCAACATGTTTCTCGGCGATCCGGCAGGCAACACCGATCGAGTGCTTGACTTTTCCACCGCGGTGACCGGCGGACTGTTCTTCTCACCCACCATCGACTTTCTCGACCATCCACCGCCCCTACCGCAGGCGGCGACGCCAACTCTGGCAGCCGGGTCGCTATCGATCGGCAGCTTGAAAGGAAGCCCCCGATGAACAATCTCTACCGCGATTTGGCACCGGTCACCGAAGCCGCTTGGGCGGAAATCGAATTGGAGGCGGCGCGGACGTTCAAGCGACACATCGCCGGGCGCCGGGTGGTCGATGTCAGTGATCCCGGGGGGCCCGTCACCGCGGCGGTCAGCACCGGCCGGCTGATCGATGTTAAGGCACCAACCAACGGCGTGATCGCCCACCTGCGGGCCAGCAAACCCCTTGTCCGGCTACGGGTTCCGTTTACCCTGTCGCGCAACGAGATCGACGACGTGGAACGTGGCTCTAAGGACTCCGATTGGGAACCGGTAAAGGAGGCGGCCAAGAAGCTGGCCTTCGTCGAGGACCGCACAATATTCGAAGGCTACAGCGCCGCATCAATCGAAGGGATCCGCAGCGCGAGTTCGAACCCGGCGCTGACGTTGCCCGAGGATCCCCGTGAAATCCCTGATGTCATCTCCCAGGCATTGTCCGAACTGCGGTTGGCCGGTGTGGACGGACCGTATTCGGTGTTGCTCTCTGCTGACGTCTACACCAAGGTTAGCGAGACTTCCGATCACGGCTATCCCATCCGTGAGCATCTGAACCGGCTGGTGGACGGGGACATCATTTGGGCCCCGGCCATCGACGGCGCGTTCGTGCTGACCACTCGAGGCGGCGACTTCGACCTACAGCTGGGCACCGACGTTGCAATCGGGTACGCCAGCCACGACACGGACACCGTGCGCCTCTACCTGCAGGAGACGCTGACGTTCCTTTGCTACACCGCCGAGGCGTCGGTCGCGCTCAGCCACTAAGGCACGAGCGCGAGCAATAGCTCCTATGGCAAGCGGCCGCGGGTTGGGTGTGTTCGGAGCTGGGC
>OBKH01000110.1_pt1 | contig 17212 bp, 13 predicted proteins | sample 1496241 | NCBI WGS metagenome assembly OBKH01 (sample SAMN03273953, study PRJEB22546) | soil metagenome | isolation source: rice field elevated CO2 plus elevated temperature | place: India: CRRI Experimental farm Cuttack,Odisha-753006 | collected 2013-12-17 | reverse complement strand
GGTTGCGGGCGCGCGATTATGGCGCGCAGGCCTGCTCACGGGACTGCGCCAGAAACGCGGGCGAACAGGCCTGGGTTCGAAGCCCCGACCAGGGTAACGGGCCCAGAGTATTGAAAGCTTTTTTTCAATAGAACGGCGAATAGCCCGCCGATACCCCGTCTCGCGCCGGGCGTCTGGGCCAAATTTTGGGGGCGCTTGCCGAACGCGCGCTTTGCAGAGCGTTTGGCCCGGGCGCATGGGGGCGTGCTGCCATCGGTGGGCCCGGAAACCGACCGGTCCTCATCGCTGAAGGCAGTTGCCAGCCTTGGTCGGTCTCCTGACACCGCTTTGCAACACATTGCGGCCTATCGTGAGCAGGGTAAGCCGGTGGTGGTCGACGAACGCAACATTTTCGTGGCGCGCCAGACGGACAGTTGCTTGTTGGTGCGTGGGAAAAATCAGGCCGCCCTGGGTCTAAAGCTTCTCTTGGAGCAGCCGATATCCTGTGTTGATTAATGCATAAAGTGATGTCGTTGGAGGGAAGCTGAAGCCTTTGCAGAAAGATCTGGCGTAACTTTACTTTCAGCTAAAAATCCCCTTTCCATTTTATGCAAAGGTGAGACCTATGTAATGTCGGTGCGTGTCAAAAGTGACATGATTTGTCTCTAGTTAGGTAGAAAGTACAGCGGTGGATGTTTTTGAAAAGTAAGTTCGCTCTCCAGATTTTTCCTACGAAGGGTGGTAATTTTTCCTACGGCAACAGCTGAGATGCAAAATTATCTATGCTAGAGTGCCGCCCACGGCTGCACGGAATGCTAGGGCAGCTGATAAACGAGGCAACGACTGTCCGTTTGTGTGTCAGCTTCTTTTTTAATGAAACCTGGAGTAAACAATGGCTGCTTCCACCTATTTTGCACAAGTACAACAACTGTACATCGCCTACTTCGGTCGTCCTGCTGACCCAACCGGGCAGGAATACTGGGCTAAAAACATCGATGCAGCCAACGGCAGCATCGCTGCCGTAATCGCTGGTTTCTCGGCTTCGGCTGAGTCCAATGCGCTGTTCGGCAACAAGTCGAGCATCGACAAAGTGACCGCGATCTACCAGAACGCGTTCGGCCGTGCTCCAGAGCCAGCTGGCCTGGCTTACTGGGTTGCTCAACTGGACTCCGGTAAAGTTTCGCAAGCTCAAGCTTCGTGGACCATCCAGCAATCCGCTGGCCCAGGCGACGCTGCTGCCGTTCAGAACAAGCTGACCGCTGCCCAAGCGTTCACTGCTCAGATCGACACCACTGCTGAAATCGCGGGCTACCAAGGTGCCGGTGCTGCTGACGTTGCTCGCGCTTTCCTGGCGACCGTTAACCAGAACAACGCTTCGGCAACTGCTGCTGTTGCTGCTGCTCCTTCGGCCGTGGCCAACGCTGTAGCTGCTGGTGGTAATGGTTCTTCGTTCGCGCTGACTGCTGGCGTTGACAACCTGACCGGCACATCCAGCAACGATACCTTCACTGCTGACAATACTGGCGCGACCAAAACTCTGGGCGCTGCTGACAGCATCAACGGCGGCGCTGGCGTTGACACCCTGAAGGTCTTCCTGGCAGCTGCTGATACCGGCTTCGCTAACCCAACACTGACCAACGTTGAAAATGTGTTGATCAACGGCGGCGCTGTTGCTGCTTACACAGCAGCTGCTGGCACAACTGGTCTGACCATTGAAGCTCCAGTTGCTCTGGGCGCTACCTACACTGTTGCTGGCCAGGCTGTAACGCTGAAAGGCTCTGCTCTGGTTGGTACCACGACTATCACTTCGGCAGCTGATACCGCTGCGAACGTGACTCTGAACAGCTGGACTGGGGTTGGTGGTACTGTTGCTCTGACCGGTGCTGCCGTTGCTACCGCTACCCTGACGACTACTGGTGCTGACAGTTCCATTGCTCTGAACGGTACCGCAGCGTTGAAAACACTCAACCTGACTGGCGACAAGAGCCTGACCGTTGCTGTGAACAACACCGCTTCGGCTGCGTTGACCTCGGTTAACGCTTCCACCGCCACTGGCGCTGTAAAAGTTGACGTCTCCGCTGCCGTAACTGCTGCTGCCTTTGCTTTCACTGGCGGTGCTGGCAACGACACCCTGACTCTGGCTGCTACCGAACTGGCTACTCTGACTGCCGGTTCGCAGCTGGATGGCGGCGCTGGTACTGACACTCTGATTATCAAAGATACCGCCCTGACCGCTGCTGACTACACCAAGCTGAACGCTGTTAAAGGCTTCGAAGTTCTGGGTCTGGCGACTGGTGCTACTACCGTTGATGCTTCCCAGCTGAGCACTATCAAGTCCTTCGCTATCGGCGTGACTGGCGACATCATCAGCAACCTGGGTGCCGGTACTTCGGTTAACGTTACTGCTTCCGTTGCTGCTGCCAACCTGGGCGCTGCTCTGGGCAACACCGCAACTGAAGTTGTTCTGGGTACAGCTGGCGTTGCTGGCGTAACTGTTGGTGCGCTGACTACTACTGGTCTGACTGCTCTGGGTCTGACTTCGAACGGTACTTCGGTTAACACCATCACCGCTCTGAGCAACAGCGACAACTCCACCATCACCATCAAGGGCGCTACTGACCTGACTATCGGTTCGGTTGCTGGCACCACTACTGGTTCCAAGGTTGACGCTTCTGCTTTCACCGGCAAACTGACCGTTACTGGTTCGGCTGTTAGCGACATCATCATCGGCGGTGCTGGTGCTGACGTTATCAACGGCGGTTCGGGTGCTGACACTCTGACTGGCGGCGCTGGCGCTGACACCTTCAGCTTCACACCTGTTAACGCTTCCGGTGCAGTCTTCGGCCAGGCAGACGTTATCACTGACTTCGTAGTCGGTACTGACAAGCTGCAGTTCGCTGGTGTTGCTGATGTGGTTTCGGGTCAACAAGCTGCTGTACAAACTGCTGTTACCGCTCTGGCTGCTGGTGCAACCACCACTCAGATCGCTGCTGCAATGGCTCTGGCCAACACTACTGACCTGGGTGTTTCGTTCGCAACGTACGGTGGCAACACCTACGCGCTGTATGAAGCTTCCGGCGCAGGTACTGGTGTTGCAGCTAATGACGTGTTCATCCAGCTGACTGGTGTGACCACTGCTCCAACCTTCGCCAACTCCGTAGTTGCCTAAGGCAGAGTCAGGGGGCCGATTTATCGGCTCCCTTGTTCTGAAGTGGTAAAGAAAACCCCGCCTCCTGTAAAGGAGCGGGGTTTTCTGCTTTTAACGCTGGGAGTTAAGACTTGACGCTGCCCAGATTACAGGCCTGAAAAACTAAAGGTGCTGTCGCCCATTTTTGGTTGTTGGGTAGCGGTGGCTTCGCGGACTTTGTGCATCAGCAGGTTTGACAGGGTGGTCATGTTGTTCATGGAAAACAGTTGGGCGTAAATCACCGGAAATGCAGCGGCTTTACGCAGCGCCAGGAACGCTTCATCAGAGAGGGTGCTCAGCGCCGCTTCATCGATCCTGTAGAGTCCAGTGAATGGTTGCTCCGTAACACCATCATTCACGGTCAGCGCCCACGGTACGATAAGTTGCTGTTCAGCCAACGCTGCGCAGATATCCTGCGTCAGGGAGCGAGTCGTGTGGTAATGACTCAACAGTTTTAAAATCTCGCCAACGACGTCGGTAATTTCGCCGTCTTCGTTAAACAGCGCTTCACCTATCTCGCCATCAGTAAAATTTGATTCTTCGATGCACAACACTTGCTGGTCCTTATTGTTGGGCGTTTCCAGCAACATAAAGGGGCGAGTGCGGTAGGTCAGTGGCGCATAATTGGCCAGCCATCGGCCTTGGCCGGATACCAACAGGTTCTCTTCCGGCCGAAGTCCCATAACTGCAACCAGTACAAAGCCCTCTTCATGCCTGACAAAAGCCACAGGCAGGGCATGTATGGCGTCGACCAGCTCATTGGCAAATATTGGTGTGACGTTTTCAGTCTTGGCAAACGCCAATGATGGGTGGCGTAACCAACGTTTGTCTTTATGTAGCTCACTGCTGATCGGCACATAAGAAGACATCTAAATACTCCTGTTCAAAAAAACGTCGCCCAAAGCGACTAAAGCCTACCCGCGGCCCAAACAGCCATGGGTGGTGATGTTATGTTTGACGCCATGCAGGCCGGTATTTTGACCCGGTACGGGGCGTTGGTCGAGATGAGGAGTCGGAAATGGCCAATCAAAAAATACCGGGGCGCCACAGCTTTTGACAATCACCGATTTTGGTGCAGGCGACTTGCTGAAGTTTACTTCCCACTGATCGTTGCAAAGCCTGGCGACAGTACGCTGCGGTGGCGGGGTCCAGCTATTTGTTGACATTGACTCGCAACATTGCGCCGGCGATCCGAGCATTTATGTACGTAGTCGTCGTATTGGCGATCAGCAGCCAAGACTTGGAGCGGCAAGCATGAGTCTGCGTCTTTGCGAAACCGACTCAGTGTAGTGGTCTAAAACCGGAAGCAGGCAGGTCAGAGCGAGCGAATACGGGTCCGGTGGGAGGGCCGTACTTTGCCGCAGGCATTTCGCCAAGGGGTATTACAACTAGCTGACTGTCCCGTAAACATCCAGCGTCTCTTCTGCACACCGTTTCCACGAGAAATCCCTGGAACGCAGCAACCCAGCCTCGGCCACATTCTGACGCTGCTGCTCATTACTCAGCAGCTCATTCAATTTCTCGGCCAGTTGTTCGTCATTGCCACGTTCGACCAATTCCGCACAGCCTTGGGCAAATTCGGACATTGACGTATCGGCAGTGCAGATGGTTGCCACGCCGCATTGCATGGCCTCCAGCACCGGCAGGCCAAATCCTTCGTACTGCGACGGATAGGCGAACACTGCGGCTCCCGCGTACAGGGCGGGCAGGTCGTGGCTGGAGACAAACGACAACTGGCGCAGGCCGTGACTGGTTTCCAGGGCTTTGATGCGGTCGTTCAGCAGATGGTTGTGCCAGCCAGGCGCGCCGGCCAGCACCAGCGGAAACTCCTCGCGCAGGGCTTGCGGCAAGCGACACCAGGCTTCGATCAGTGTGTCGACGCCCTTGCGCGGCTCCAACGTACCGACGAACAGTACATAACGACCATGTTGCAGGTTATAGCGCTCCAGCGTCGGGCGGGTCTTTTCGGTGGTCTGCGGGTGATAGTGATCAGACGCGCCCAGATAGACTGTCCGCACCCGATCGGCGCTGACCCCGAAATCGCTGATCAGCTCATCCCGGATGATGTTCGAGTCGGTGATCAGGTAATCGGCGCGCTTGAGGGTTTTAGGCAGTTGTGCGCTGAGCCATTCCACGCGTTTTTTCGGGTGGAAATGCGGGTAATGAATGAACGAAAGGTCGTGAATGGTCGCCACGCTTGTGCCTGAGTGGGGCTTGAGCATGAAATTGGGCTCGTGATAAATATGCTGCTTGAACTCGCCGGCGCGCAGGCGCAACCGGGTATTGCGCACTGCTTCGCGTAAACGGTAGGTGAATGTCCAGCTGCGCAGCAAGGCGCGAAGTTGTGATTCGGTTGCCGGTCCATCGCTGCGCACATATTGATTGCTGGCGACGACGCAATTGGCCAGGGCTTGCTCGGCCGAGCTGAAGTTTGCACCGATAAAGCAGTCGATGGTTTCAATATCCTGTTCTTGCAGCTGCTTGATCAGGTTGAACGTGTAATTGCCAATGCCGGTGAGCGGAGGGACGAGGGATTCGATGTTGAACAATAGTTTCATGAAGTCGGGCTTGCCTGTCAGCGCCCGTCGGCGCGTATCGCTGAGGTTAGGTCTGCATGCCCGGATCGGCACTGCGCCAAAAGTGCGTCAGTCTAACAGTTGGATGGATATCGATAGCGCCCAAGGCTAAAAATATCGATTGATCAATTTGGTCGGATGTAAATTTTCTGGGGTTTTTACTCGTTGCGGCGACGTCTTTTAATGTGCCGCGGAGGCGTGGGGCGGGTCCCATTGGATACTTTTTATGCCCCGAATTCATGGCTCACCACCAATCTCTGCAGGAGCCGGCTTGCTGGCGATAATGGTATAATATTCGACGTGAATGTTGAATGTCCGACCGCCATCGCCAGCAAGCTGGCTCTACAAGGGCGGGGTGTTCTTGTTTTTGTGTCTCCCGGAATTCCGTGAAGAGCCTTTTTGGAGCCCCGAATTTATGACTCACCACAAATCCCTTCAGTAGCCGGCTTGCTGGCGATAACGGTGTAACCGTCGACGTGAATGTTGAATGTCCGACTGCCATCATCAGCAAGCCGGCTCCTGCAGTAACAGGGTGTTCTTGTTTCTGTGTTTCCCGGGACTTCGTTAAGAGCCTTTCTTTCGGTAGGCGCGCTTTTCAGTCCGTTCCAGAAAGCAATGGAAAGGCTCGAATTCGAGGAGTGGGATCTGGCTGGGTGGGGGGCTGGAGGCATGGGTTCGCCTGCTCGGTAAAGTTCCTCCAGGGCGAGAAATTTAGGTATCATCACGAGTTAGAACGGTCGCAACGGCGCTGGCCGTGCATCTTATCTTGATGAGCAAATCTACCAAGGCTCAAAATGGAGTTTAGAGGATCCGCATGAAAGCTATTGTTACCGGCATCACTGGTCAAGACGGCGCCTACCTGGCGGAACTGCTACTGGAGAAGGGGTACACCGTATACGGTACCTACCGTCGTACCAGTTCTGTCAATTTCTGGCGTATCGAGGAACTGGGCATTCAGTCCAACCCTAATCTGCATTTGGTCGAGTATGACCTGACAGACCTGTCGGCCAGCATCCGTCTGCTGCAAACTACTGAAGCCACCGAGGTCTACAACCTGGCGGCGCAGAGCTTCGTCGGTGTTTCCTTCGAACAACCGATCACCACCGCGGAAATCACCGGACTGGGCGCGGTAAACCTGCTCGAAGCGATTCGTATCGTCAACCCGAAGGTTCGTTTCTACCAGGCATCCACCTCCGAAATGTTCGGCAAGGTTCAGGCTATCCCGCAGATCGAAAGCACCCCGTTCTATCCACGAAGCCCTTACGGTGTGGCGAAGCTTTACGCCCACTGGATGACCATCAACTATCGCGAGTCGTACGGCATTTTCGCGACCAGCGGCATTCTGTTCAATCACGAGTCTCCGCTGCGTGGCCGTGAGTTTGTGACGCGCAAAATCACTGATTCCGTCGCCAAGATCAAGCTGGGCCTGTTGGACAAGATGGAACTGGGCAATCTCGACGCCAAACGCGACTGGGGTTTCGCCAAGGAATATGTAGAAGGCATGTGGCGCATGCTGCAAGCCGATGAGCCGGATACTTTCGTATTGGCAACCAACCGCACTGAAACCGTTCGCGATTTCGTCTCCATGGCATTCAAGGCCGTTGGTGTCACTATTGCCTGGGCGGGTGCAGCGGAAGACGAGCAGGGTACCGATGCTGCTACCGGTAAGGTACTGGTCACGATCAATCCTAAATTCTACCGCCCGACTGAAGTTGAGTTGCTGATCGGCAACCCGGCCAAAGCGAAGGAAGTCCTGGGTTGGGAGCCGAAAACCTCGCTGGAAGAGCTGTGCCGCATGATGGTCGAAGCCGACCTGCGTCGAAATGAACAAGGATTCTCGTTCTAATGACCATTGCCGGCAAACGTGCGCTGATTACTGGGATTCAGGGTTTCACCGGCCGTTACATGGCGGATGAACTTCGGGCACATGGCTATGAGGTTGTCGGATTGGGTAGTCAACCTTCCGATGAGCGCAATTATCACCAGGTCGACCTGGCTGATAGCCATGGTTTGCGTACGTTGATGGCAAGGATTCGCCCGGATGTGGTGGTTCATCTCGCGGCATTGGCGTTTGTCGGTCATGGCGCAGCGGATGCGTTCTATCAGGTCAACCTGATTGGGACCCGCAATCTGCTGGAGGCAATCGAAGCCAGTGGCAAGTCGCTGGATTGCGTATTGATCGCCAGTAGCGCCAATGTCTATGGCAATGCTTCGGGCGGGCTGCTGTCGGAGTCCACTGTCCCGGCACCGGCAAACGATTATGCGGTCAGCAAGTTGGCTATGGAGTACATGGCCAACTTGTGGCAAGAACGGTTACCGATCGTCATCACGCGCCCATTCAACTACACGGGAGTTGGCCAGGCTGAAAACTTCCTGTTGCCCAAAATCGTGTCCCACTTTCGTCGCAAGGCGCAAAGGATCGAACTGGGTAACCTCGATGTCTGGCGTGACTTCAGCGATGTTCGTGCGCTGGTGAGCGCTTATCGAGGGTTGATTGAGGCAAAGCCGCTGGGACAGATCATTAACGTCAGTTCCGGTCAGGTCCATTCGCTTCATGAAGTGGTCGAAATGTGCAAAGGGTTTACCGGGCACGGCATTGAAGTTGTGGTGAATCCGGCCTTTGTGCGGGCCAATGAGGTGAAAACCCTGTGCGGGGACAACGCTAGGTTGAAAGCTCTGGTGCCTGGTTGGACAACGCCTGCGCTGAGTGAAACCCTGAGTTGGATGCTGACGGCTGAATAAATGAAGTTAATTCTTTCTGTTGAGCCAGTCCGCTTCCCGCTGACTGGCATTGGTCGCTACACCTACGAATTGGCGCTGCGACTGCAGCAGAATCCGGACATCACCGACCTGCGATTTTTTGCCGGTCGGCGGTTTTTGCCTGCCTTGCCTACGGCCGCTGACGCGTCGGGCAACGGTTACGGCTTGAAACGGGCCGTGCAAAAGAACGCCCTGGCGGTTGAAGCTTACCGGCTGCTTATGCCGTTACTCAAAAAAATCGCATTGAAAGGCTATGGTGATTTTCTTTACCACAGCCCCAATTATTATCTGCCGCCTTTTGCCGGCCGCAGTGTTGCCACCTTTCACGACCTCTCGCCCTTTACCTGGTCTCATTGTCATGCGCCACAACTTGTGCGCTACTTGCAGAAAGAACTTAAAACCACTTTGGTGAGAGCGGATGCGCTGATAACGGATTCCGAGTACACCCGTAAAGAGTTGGCCGAGTACTTCGCCTGGCCAATTGATCGAATCCATACGGTACCGTTGGCCAGTTCAGCCGAGTTTTACCCGCGTAGCGCGGACGAACTCAGGGCAACGCTTTCGCGTCATGGTTTGGAAGTCGGCGGTTACAGCCTTTTTGTCGGAACCATAGAGCCTCGCAAAAATATTGAGACTTTGCTGGATGCCTATTCCCGGCTGCCAATTGAAATACGCAAGCGCTGGCCATTGGTGTTGACTGGCTATCATGGCTGGAGGAACGAGAGCATTCACCAGCGACTGGACAGTGCAAGGCGCGAAGGATGGGCCTATTACCTGGGATTCGTGCCCAGTGAAGATCTTCCCCTGCTGTTTGCCGGCGCTCGTCTATTTACTTTTCCATCGCTCTACGAAGGGTTTGGCTTGCCGGTACTTGAGGCAATGAGTTCAGGTGTGCCGGTGGTGTGCTCCAACAACTCTTCGCTTCCGGAGGTTGCGGGTGCGGCGGCCTTGATGTGCGAAGCCAAGGACACCGAGACGCTGACTGAACTCATTCAGCATGGTCTGGAAGATGAGGCGTGGCGCGCCAGCGCCGTTGAACAGGGATTGATGCATGCGGCCAGGTTTTCGTGGGAACGCTGTGCAAGGGAAACGCTCGAGGTATATCAGAAGGTGGTCAAAGGACAATGATCAAGGTTTTGCACTTCTTCAAGACGTACTACCCGGAAACCATGGGCGGTATCGAGCAGGTTATTTTTCAGATTGCCGAGGGTGGAATCGGGCACGGGTTTGAATCTGAAGTGCTTTATCTCAGTGAACGGGGTGCGGCGCGCAATGAGAAGGTGGGACACCACCTGACTCATCGCTCCAGACTCGATCTGCATGTCGCCTCCACGGGGTTCTCGCTCTCGGCGTTCAAGGATTTTGCCGAGTTGGCGGAGACGGTGGACGTTATTCACTACCACTTTCCCTGGCCCTACATGGATCTGGTGCACTTCTTCAGCCGAATCAAAAAGCCCACTGTCGTCAGTTATCACTCGGATATCGTTAAGCAAAAGACCCTTCTCAAGCTTTATCAGCCTTTGATGAACAGCTTCCTGTCCAGTGTTGACTGCATCGTCGCCTCTTCGCCCAATTACGCTGAAAGCAGCCCGGTATTGACCCGATTCAAACACAAGGTGCGTGTTGTGCCTTACGGGCTGGATCGCGAAACCTATCCGAAACCTTCGGCCGAGAAGCTTGAGTTTTGGCGTTCTCGTCTGGGCGAACGTTTTTTTCTGTTTGTTGGCGCTTTGCGTTATTACAAGGGCCTGGACTACCTGCTTGAGGCGACCAGATCGACTCAGCTCCCCGTTGTCATTCTCGGGGGCGGGCACCTTGAGGCCGAACTCAAGATGCAGGCCAGTCACTTGGGTCTGTCCAATGTGCATTTCCTGGGTGGCTTGCCTGACGATGACAAGGCTGCGCTCCTGACGCTGTGCTACGCGTTCGTTTTTCCTTCGCACCTGCGATCCGAATCGTTCGGTATTTCGTTGCTTGAAGGGGCGATGTACGGCAAGCCGATGATCTCTTGCGAGATAGGCTCCGGCACCACCTATATCAACATCGCAGGGGAGACCGGTTTGGTCGTTCCCCCCCGCGATGCTGTGGCGCTGGCCGCGGCAATGAACCAGCTCTGGAATCAACCGCAAATGGCGGTGTCCATGGGAGAGGCTGCGCAACGGCGTTTCGAAGCGGTGTTTTCCTCTGATTCGATGGCAAAGTCCTATGCCGAGATTTACCGCTCTCTGCTTTGAACGGTCGCGGCACTGTGCCCGGTATTGATGTTCTTTCCTGTTTCAAGGGCCTCTCATGCGATCTAAAACATTTCTGGTGACAGGCGGAAGCGGATTTCTGGGGCAGGCGTTGATCAATCAACTAGTGCGGTTACCGGGATGCACTGTCGTTGCCCCAATGCGCAATCTGTCTGCCAGGTTGGCTGCGGGGGCGCGTTCGTTTGCGCTGAATAACCTCGATGGGGCAAATGATTGGCAGGTCACCCTGACTGATGTCGATGTGGTGATTCATGCGGCTGCCCGTGTCCACGTCATGAATGAAGTGGCTGTCGACCCGTTGGCCGCGTTTCGCGAAGTCAATGTTGAGGCGACATTGAACCTCGCCCGCCAGGCTGCGGAGTATGGAGTGAAGCGTTTTATCTTCATCAGTTCCATCAAGGTGAATGGAGAAGGTACCGAGGCTGGTGCCGTATACCGTGCCGATGATACGCCTGCTCCAATTGGTCCCTACGCAATCTCCAAGCTTGAGGCAGAGCAAGGGTTGATGTCGCTTGCCGCAAACACGGGAATGGAGGTGGTCGTTATCCGGCCGGTGCTGGTTTATGGCCCAGGCGTAAAGGCCAACTTTCTCAGCATGATGCGTTGGCTGTATCGTGGTGTACCGTTGCCATTTGGTGCAGTCAACAACCTGCGAAGTCTGGTCGCAATTGATAACCTGGTTGATTTGATCGTGACATGTTCCGATCATCCGGCGGCAGCAAATCAAGTGTTCTTGGCCAGTGATGGTGAAGACGTTTCGACGACGCTGTTGTTGCGCAAGTTGGCAAATGCCCTGGGCAAGCCCGCCAGATTGTTGCCCATACCTACCCGGATCATGAGTGGCGTGGCAGCGATGATCGGCAAGCGAGCAATGGCGGACCGTATCTTCGGGTCCCTGCAGGTCGACATCAGCAAAAACCGAAAACTACTGGGCTGGGAACCTCCGGTCACTCTCGACAAAGCCTTGGGCCTGACGGCGCAACATTTTCTGGACTCCCATAAATGAGTTATGGCTGGTTTATCCCTGTCATTGTCGCCGTGTCTTTTTCCCTGACTTGGGCTTTGCGTTGTTATGCCCTTTCACGGAGCCTGATGGATATTCCCAATGCGCGAAGCTCCCACACGATCCCTACGCCTCGCGGCGGAGGAGTAGCCATCGTCCTAGCGTTTACGTTGGCCCTGTTCATGCTCTTGTTTGCGGGGTTAATGGAGATTCCGGTGTTTTTGGCCATAGCCGGCGCAGGCGCGATGGTAGCTGTTATCGGATTCATGGATGACCACGGACACATCGCCGCCCGGTGGCGTTTGTTAGGGCATTTTGGGGCGTCTCTTTGGCTATTGTTCTGGCTTGGTGGATTGCCTGTCGTTGAACTCGCGGGAGCGACCTTTGACCTCGGGTGGTTTGGCCATACATTGGCAGTGCTTTATCTGGTATGGCTGCTCAACCTTTACAACTTCATGGACGGTATCGACGGAATTGCCAGTGTCGAGGCGATTTGCGTTTGTCTTGGAGCTGCTCTGCTGTATTGGGTGGGTGGAACGCTGGACTTGGTCTGGGCTCCTTTGTTGCTGTCCTTTGCCGTAGCTGGTTTCCTCTTTTGGAACTTCCCGCCTGCCAAGATTTTCATGGGGGATGCCGGAAGCGGGTTTCTGGGCATTGTCCTTGGGGGGCTGTCACTTCAAGCCGCGTGGGTTTCACCAGACTTGCTGTGGGGATGGTTGATCCTGCTTGGCGTATTTATTGTCGATGCTACGTTCACACTGTTTCGCCGTTTACTCAGAGGTGACAAGGTCTATGAGGCCCACCGCAGTCACGCCTATCAGTTCGCCTCCCGTCAGTTCGGTAACCATTTGCCGGTTACTGCGGCGGTCGGAGTGATCAATTTGCTTTGGTTGTTGCCTATCGCGTTAGGCGTCACGCAATTGGGCATGAACTCAAGTCTGGGTTTGGTTCTGGCCTATGCTCCTTTAGTTGCGCTGGCCATCAAATTCCATGCAGGCGAGCTTGAAGCTTCGCCGCTGAAAAACCGGTAACACTTCTGTCATTTAGATTTGAAAGTGGGTCGTCGGGGTCTATAAGGTTCCACTACGCTGATACGACGGTTGAAGGGAGAAGGCTGAGGTGGTTGAGGATTTCATGGCTAAGATCAGAGCTCGCCTTTTAGGGCTTCCCAGGCGTCGCAAGCGACTGATTCAGGTGACCACAGACATTATTTTGGTCTGGGCGGCTCTATGGTTGGCATTTATTGTACGTTTGGGTGTCGACGATATGTACAACCCGTTCAGGGTCCATTTCTGGCTGTTCGTTTGCGCGCCTATTGTTGCCATTCCTCTATTCATTCGTTTCGGGATGTACCGCGCTGTTATGCGCTATTTCGGCAATGATGCACTGATTGCCATTATCAAAGCCGTCAGCCTTTCTTCGCTCATTCTGGCGCTCATTGTCTATTGGTACAGTAATCACGAAGCCGTAGTACCGCGCTCTATCGTCTTCAATTACTGGTGGCTCAGCCTTGTTATCATTGGAGGCCTGCGGCTGTGCATGCGCCAGTACTTCATGGGAGACTGGTTCAATGGCGCTGCCCATGTACCCTTTTCCAATCGTGATGACGGCCTCACCAAGGTTGCAATCTACGGTGCAGGCGTGGCCGGGAATCAGTTGGTGGCGGCCCTTCGTATGGGGCGAGTGATGCGTCCGGTGGCATTCATCGATGATGACCCCAGCATCGCTGATCGTTCGATTGCCGGCCTCCAAGTCTACAAACCCAAACACATCCAACAAATGATCGATGAAACCGGCGCGCAGGAAATCCTCCTGGCCCTGCCATCATCGACCCGTGCACGCCGCAGGGAAATCCTCACGCTGTTGGAGCGTTTTCCTCTGCACATCCGCAGTGTTCCAAACTTCACCGACCTGGCCAGCGGCCGGGTTAAGGTCGAAGACATACAGGAAGTGGATATCGCGGACTTGTTGGGACGCGATTCGGTGCCGGCGCAACCGGACTTGCTCGAACGCTGCATCAAAGGCAAGACCGTGATGGTGACGGGCGCCGGTGGGTCGATCGGTGCGGAGCTCTGTCGCCAGATCTTTGCACTCGGGCCGACCACGCTTATTTTGTTCGATCACAGTGAGTTCAATCTCTACAGCATTTTGTCGGAGCTCGAGACTCGCGGTTGTCGGGAGTCTGTCGGCGTTCGATTGTTGCCGATCCTCGGCTCCATCCGCCACCAACACAAACTCCTGGATGTCATGAAGACCTGGAGCGTGGACACGGTCTACCACGCAGCGGCTTACAAGCATGTGCCCATGGTTGAGCACAATATCGCTGAAGGTGTGCTGAACAATGTCATTGGCACGCTTAACACTGCTCAGGCAGCTTTGCAGTCGGGTGTTTCGAACTTTGTGTTGATCTCCACCGATAAGGCGGTTCGTCCCACGAACGTGATGGGCAGCACCAAGCGTCTTGCCGAATTGACGCTGCAGGCCTTGAGTCGCGAGATCGCGCCTGTGCTGTTCGGTGACAAAGCCAATGTGTCCCGAGTCAACAAGACCCGCTTCACGATGGTCCGTTTCGGCAACGTGCTGGGTTCGTCCGGTTCGGTCATTCCGCTGTTTCACCGTCAGATAAAGTCAGGCGGACCGTTGACGGTCACTCACCCGAAAATCACCCGCTATTTCATGACCATTCCCGAAGCTGCACAACTGGTGATCCAGGCGGGTTCCATGGGGCAGGGTGGTGATGTGTTCGTGCTCGATATGGGCGAACCGGTGAAGATCGTCGAACTGGCGGAAAAAATGATTCATCTCTCCGGTTTGAGCGTGCGTTCTGAAAAGAACCTTCAGGGCGACATCTCTATCGAGTTTACGGGCTTGCGTCCCGGTGAGAAGCTGTATGAAGAGCTGCTTATTGGTGACAACGTATCGGCAACGCCGCATCCGATGATCATGAGCGCCAGCGAGGATCATTTGCCATGGGACGTACTCAAGGGGCGTTTGACCGAGTTGCTGGATGCCGTAGAGCTGGATGATTACTCCCGTGTGCGCCAACTCTTGCGTGAAACTGTCAGCGGTTATAGTCCCGACGGTGAAATAGTTGACTGGATCTACCAAGAGCGGCGCCTCGAACCCTAATTGTTTTACATGCGGTAATGGACACATTTTTGACAGGCTCCAGACATCACCTAAGTTTGGGAGACAGCTTCGGAAAGCTGTTTTCTCAATTGATGTCATGGAGCGTCTTTTATGCGTACTGGCTACTTCAACTCCCTGGTTTTTGCCCTTCTGACCACTGCCTCTATCGCTGCTACTGCGGCTCCCGCTGCGAAACCGGAGAGCAACAATGCCCCCATGGTGATGGAGGTTTCTCCAACTGCACAATCGGGCAGAATCAATCTAAATGCTGCCGATGCTTCCACATTGCAAAAGGAACTCTCCGGAATTGGCGAGGCGAAGGCTCAGGCGATCGTTGCGTACCGTGATATCAATGGGCCGTTTGCTTCGGTGGACGAGTTGCTCGAAGTGAAAGGAATCGGCAAGGCAATTCTGGATCGTAATCGCGATAAGCTGGAAGTGAACTAAGCTAAACACTCAACGCCAAGGGGGCCGGTCATTGACCGGCCTTTTTGCGCTCTGGCGTTCGCAAAGCTTCGCCTTCCGTCCGCCGCCTAAAAATTACGACTATCATATGGCGTTTAAATTATGCATATAATAAATAGCTTTCCCGTCGAGGCGCGTTGAGGTTAATGCGCTGACCTTTTCTCAAGCATTTCCAGGAGCACAGTCATGACTTCCACCCAATCCCAAGGTACGGCCCTCGTCACCGGTGCTTCCTCCGGTATCGGGGCGATTTACGCACAGCGTCTGGCGGTGCGTGGTTTTGATTTGTTGTTGGTTGCTCGCGATCTGCAGCGGCTGGAAGAAGCAGCGACCCAGTTGCGCGTCGAGCATGGGGTTCAGGTCGAAGTGTTGAAGGCAGATCTGACGCAAAAGGAGGATGTGCTGAAACTCGAGCAGCGTCTGCGCAGCGATTCGAGTATCAATCTGTTGCTGAATAACGCCGGTGTTGCGGCGGACGGTTTGCTGGCCAATGCCGATACCGATCAGTTGGAGCGATTGATCCAGCTGAATGTCACTACCGTCACGCGCTTGGCATCGGCAGCGGCCGCCAGTTTTGCCAAGGCGGGTCGGGGCACGATCATTAATATTGCCTCGGTCGTGGCTTTGTTTCCCGAGCGTTTCAACGCGACCTACAGTGCCAGCAAGGCCTACGTGTTGAGCCTGACCCAGTCATTGAATGCCGAACTCGACGGCACCGGGGTTAAGGTCCAGGCTGTGTTGCCGGGCGTCACACGCACCGAGATCTGGGAGCGTTCCGGTATCGATGCGAGCCAGATTCCCGCTGATATGGTCATGGAAGCAGGAGAGATGGTCGATGCTGCGCTGTCGGGCCTGGATCAAGGTGAGTTGATCACCATCCCTTCCTTGCCGAATCTCTCTGAGTGGGAGTCGTATGTAGCGGCGCGTCATGCGATGGCGCCGAATCTGTCCAGAAGCCAGGCCGTCGCGCGTTATAAATGAAGCGCCACTAATCGGCATGAGGTATTTGCGTAATGAGTAATCGTCGAGTGGTTGTAACGGGCATGGGCCTGGTGTCCCCGCTGGGTAGCGGGGTCGAAGCTGTCTGGTCGCGTCTGTTGGCGGGACGCTCCGGATTGCGGAAATTGCCCGATGAGGTGGTTGCCGATTTGCCTGCCAAGGTCGGCGCTGCGGTGCCCACGCTGGCGGAGGATGCCGAGGCCGGTTTTGATCCGGATCGGGCAACCGCGCCCAAAGAGCAGAAAAAAATGGATCGCTTCATTTTGTTCGCCATGGAAGCGGCGCGGCAGGCGATTGAACAGGCCGGTTGGCAAGCGCAAACCGCTACTGCCCAGGAGCGCACGGCAACCATCATCGGTTCCGGCATCGGTGGTTTCGGTGCGATAGCTGATGCGGTGCGCACCACTGACACTCGTGGCCCGCGACGTTTGTCACCGTTCACTATCCCGTCGTTTCTGGTCAATCTGGCAGCGGGACATGTATCAATTCAACACGGTTTCAAAGGGCCGTTGGGGGCGCCCGTGACGGCCTGTGCTGCCGGGGTTCAAGCGATCGGCGATGCGGCGCGCCTGATTCGTTGTGGTGAGGTCGACATCGCTGTGTGTGGTGGAGCAGAGGCGGCGATCGATCGGGTCAGTCTCGCCGGTTTTGCAGCTGCTCGGGCCTTGTCCAGCGGTTACAACGACACCCCGGAGCGTGCCTCACGGCCGTTCGACAGTGGGCGCGATGGTTTTGTCATGGGCGAGGGCGCCGGCCTGCTGGTGATCGAGTCTCTGGAACACGCCTTGGCGCGGGGCGCTCAACCCTTGGCGGAGTTGGTCGGTTACGGCACCAGTGCAGACGCCTATCACCTGACTGCGGG
>OBKH01000109.1_pt1 | contig 17410 bp, 17 predicted proteins | sample 1496241 | NCBI WGS metagenome assembly OBKH01 (sample SAMN03273953, study PRJEB22546) | soil metagenome | isolation source: rice field elevated CO2 plus elevated temperature | place: India: CRRI Experimental farm Cuttack,Odisha-753006 | collected 2013-12-17 | reverse complement strand
CCGCCATCGCCGCCGCCAAAGCCATCATTCACTCCAACGGCTTGAACAAAGCCATTCAGATCCGTCAGCAGAGCAACCCTAAACAGATGCTGCTGGGCCTGCTAGAAAGCGCCGAGCGTTTTGACCTGACTATGTGCAACCCGCCTTTCCATGCGTCTCTGGAGGAAGCGACCCGAGGCAGCACGCGTAAATGGCGCGCGCTGGGCAAGGCCGATCCGAAGCGCAAACTGCCGGTGCTGAATTTTGGCGGTCAGGCGGCAGAGTTGTGGTGTGAGGGTGGCGAGGCAAGGTTTGTCACGCAATTGATCAGCGAAAGCGCGCAGGTGGGGCAACAGGTGTTGTGGTTCAGCACATTGGTGTCGAAAGCCTCGAACCTGCCTGCGATCCAGATAGCCCTGAAAAAAGCTGGCGTACTGGAAAGCCAGGTGGTGGAAATGTCCCAGGGGCAAAAACAGAGCCGTTTCGTCGCCTGGACGTTCCAGACCAAGGCGCAGCGACAGGCCTGGCGTCAGGCGCGCTGGGTCAAGGCTTCAACGGAGTAACCGAACATCGTTGCGACTGGCCTTGGAGCAAGTCGTTGTCGAGGACAAAAAAACCGTGCCCGAACGACTCCGGCGCACGGTCTTTTTAACAAGCCTTACTTGCTTACAGCATCAGCGCTTCGCTGGCCTGACGATCTCTTTGAATGTACAGCCGCGCACTTCTTTGTTATCGCAGTAATACCGTGAATTCCACTCTTCCCACGATCCGCCGGTATCAATACTCGCGACGGTCCCTTCCCTTTTGAACTTCATGTCCACCGCGCCGTCTTTCTGCAGCCTGTAACCACAGCGCTGGACCTCACCGATGACGGTCCCCTCCTCGACATCCTTGTGAGGCATGAATATCGCCAATTCGAATTCGCCCACCGGCCCCTGGCCGCCTTGAGACACACCGTACCATTCGCCATCGCCGCTGGCCGTGGGCGCTTTGTAAATACCCGGGGCCAATTCCCTGATGTCTGAAGGGCTTGGGCAGTATTCCGTGACCTCTGCCCAGGCATGACCAGACAACAGAATCGAAATGCACATCACCAACTGTTTAAGTTTCATAGAACGTCCCTGTAACTAACAACCAGAATTTAGTTTTTAGCTTTTACGCAAAGCCAAGCGCGAAACCCGATCGATACTACCGATCTACGGCACACACTCAACTATCAGTTCCGTAGGAAAGTTCACTTCATAGACCAAGAAAACTGACTTATTTAACTCACACTGAAAAAACTGAAGCGACGCTTAACCAACAAGTCCATAAATTCATTACCAGAAACATTAAATGTCCGGGAATAAAACGTACTTCAGTGAAATAAACAAAGTGTTACATAGATCTACCTTGCGCAGACCATCCTGGCGGGCACAAAAAAACCGTGCCCGGATTGCTCCGGCGCACGGTTCTTTTAACAAGTCTTACTTGTTGACAGCGTCGGTCAGGCCTTTGGCCACAACCAGCTTGATCACTTTCTTGGCAGCGATTTCGATGGCAGCGCCAGTCGAAGGGTTACGGCCAGTACGGGCAGGACGCTCAGTCACTTTCAGCTTGCCGATACCTGGCAGAGTGATTTCGCCGCCGTTTTCCAGCTGATCGGCAACGATTTGGCCCAGTTGGTCCAGAGCGTTACGCGCGGTGGTTTTTGGCGCGTCGATAGCTTCGGCGATGTCGGCGATCAGTTGGTCTTTAGTAAGAGCCATTTAGTGTTCCTTCCCTATCAAATTCATATGGATTGCAGAGTGCAGTGTCAGCCATCGAGCCCGATCTTCTGGATCTGGCACCCTCGGCCAAATAACCACGGGATCGGGGTTATAGATACCGAAATCAGGGTTTGGTTCGACCTGACAAATGCTGAATGCACGCTTAACGCAGTGACGTCGCGTAAGACGGGGCAAAACTAGCACAGAGACGGGGAAATATCCGCCTCCAGCTACCCATTTGGTCAGCTTTATTGCTCTAAAACGGGAAAAAATCGCATATGTGCCGCCAGCCACCCTGGAATTGACCTTCGCACCGCGCCAAAACCAGTGGTTGCGGTACACTGAGCGCTTTTTCGGGGGAGCACGCCCTCCTCTCTTCAATCAGCCGAGAAACCCATGCCGATCCGTCATTGCATCGTCCACCTGATCGACAAAAAACCCGACGGCACACCTGCAGTTCTCCACGCTCGCGAATCGGAACTGGCCGAGTCCGCAGCCATCGAGAACATGCTCGCCGACCTCAATGAAAGCTATAACGCCAAACAGGGCAAAGCCTGGGGGCTGTTTCATCCGGAGTCCGGGGCCTTTCCTTTCAGCGGCTGGCTGAAGGAATACCTCGATGGCGGCAGGGACTTCACGGCGTTCAGCCGCGTGGCGGTGGAACACCTGCAAAAACTGATGGAGGAATCCAACCTCTCGGTCGGCGGCCACGTCTTGTTCGCGCACTACCAGCAAGGCATGACCGACTATCTGGCCATTGCCCTGCTGCACCACAGCGAAGGCGTCGCAGTGACCGATCAACTGGACGTGACCCCGTCCCGTCACCTGGACCTGGGCCAATTGCATCTGGCGGCGCGGATCAACGTGTCCGAGTGGCAGAACAACAAGCAGTCCAAGCAGTACATTTCGTTCATCAAAGGCAAGAACGGCAAAAAGGTTTCGGAGTATTTCCGCGACTTCATCGGCTGCCAGGAAGGCGTCGACGGGCCGGGCGAAACCCGCACGCTGCTCAAGGCGTTCAGTGACTTCGTCGAAAGCGAAGACCTGCCAGAAGACTCCGCGCGCGAAAAAACCAAGACCCTGGTGGATTACGCCAGCAGCCAGGCCAAACTGGGCGAGCCCATGGGCCTGGAAGAGTTGTCGGAGCTGATCGACGAAGAACGCCCTAAAGCTTTCTACGACCACATTCGCAACAAGGATTACGGCCTGTCGCCGGAAATCCCGGCCGATAAACGCACCCTGAACCAGTTCCGCCGCTTCACCGGTCGCGCCGAAGGCCTGTCGATCAGTTTCGAGGCGCACTTGCTGGGCTCGAAGATCGAGTATGACGAAGAGGCCGGTACGCTGATCATCAAGGGCCTGCCCACCTCGCTCACCGACCAGCTCAAGCGACGCAACTGATGCTGGGCAGGGTGTTGAAGAAATGCCTGCTGATCCTGCTGGTGGTCGTGGTCTACCAGAACTGGGGCAAGATCGAGCGCCTGATGGATCCGACCCGGTTGGTGTCCGAGCAGATGCAGCTCAAAGCCAATGTCGTGATCTACAGCACTGACTGGTGCGGCTACTGCAAACAGACCCGGCGCTTTCTCGATCAAAGGAACATTCCGTACAAGGAATTCGATATCGAAAAGGATGCTGTGGCGCGCAAGGACTATGAAGCGCTGGGCGGCGGCGGGATTCCGATCATCAATGTGAACGGAACGCTGATTCGCAAATATGACCCGGATGCCATTCTGGCCGCATTGAAGTAACCCTGCAGGAGCGAGCAAGCGCGCTCCTGCAGGGACTGTCAGGCCGCTTCGATCCGGAAACCGAACCGCGGAAAGTGCACATGCACCAGACCGCCACGCTCGTCTTCGCGACGAAGAATCAATTCCTCTCGGCCGGCAAACAACAATTCACCCGCCACCGGATCGACGCCATAGTCGGTTGCTGCGATCACCACCGGCTGGCCCGCCTTGAAACCATTCGGTTCATCGAACTGCTCGTCCGGCAATGCCGCCGGCGTGGAAGCCCGCGCCACTTGCAACGCCTCTTCGGCGGTCATCTCGTTCGAGGCGCCATGGCCGAACCCCAACACACGGGCATGCCATGCGGTCACCGCCGGATAGTTATCCACAAGCGCAGACGTCACGGGCGTCGCCTTGAGAAACCATAACGAATGCGCCAGGGCGAAGTCGGCAATCGACGGTTCGCCGAACAGGTAATCCCCCTCCTCGCGCTGCAGCTGTTGTTCCAGCCGCGACATGATCGTCGGCCATTGATGCCTGGCCTGCTCCGCCGACAGGCGCGTGGCGCTGCCGCCGCTGAACAACCCGGCGCGGTCGGCGATAAAGGCCTTGATCGCTTCTGGCGACAAATTGCCGAAGCGCACCGCGATCGATTCTGGCTGGAACACCAGGCTGACCGCATGCTGGAACACCACCGAATCGGCCCAGCTGGCGAAGCTGGCGGTGATCATTTCCTGGCCTTCCGGGAAGAACGCCGGCAGGGCTTTTTCCTGCTCCAGACGACGGGCGATCAACGAAGTGTCGCAATAAATATCCGCGCCGACTTGCAGCACCGGGGTCTTGCGATAGCCACCGGTCAACGCGGTCAGGTCGGGTTTGGGCATCACCGGTGAGATCTTCACCGAGCGCCAGGACAATCCCTTGAAGCCCAGCAGCAAACGCGCCTTTTCGGCAAATGGGGACGTCGGGTAATGATGCAGGATCAACTCGGACATGCTCGGCTCCGCCGCACGAATAGGAATTCGCAGCTTAGCGCGCAATCGGTTAGCGGCCTACAGATCTGCCTGATGGGAACTGATCAGTCAGAGTGATAAGCCGGCGTTCGCGCTGGCCACCAGGCATTCCTTGGCGCTTTTCTTGAGCTTCTTGATCAGGCGCTCCTGCCGCAGCGCTTCGCTTTTATCACGACAGACTTCGGTGTAGACCAGTGCCATGGCAGGGCTGGAAAGAAAGAAGCGTGCTCCTTTGCCGCTTTGATGCTTGGCAAATCGGCGCACGGGATCGTCGCTGATCCCGCAGTAGAGCGAACCATTGGCCGCGCGCACGAGATAGACGAACCAGGGTTTGCTCACCGCAGTGGCGGCGTCGACAGGGCTTTCGCTGGGGGCGTTCACTTAACGATCAGTGCTTGAAGGGGACAAGCCGCGATCTTATCAGCGGCTGGCCTGGAATGCCTTCAAACCCTTCAAGGCCTGAGCACGAACAGCGTTGCTCACCAACGGCGTCCAACCGAGCAGCAGGCCTTTGAAACCCAGCGCCTGACGCGACCACTTCCACAGATCGAAGCTGTCGTGATGCTCGCAAATCTTGCCGTCACGGAAAACGAAACGCGCCTGGATGTCATTGACCACTATGTTGCCGGTCTGACTGAACAGATAGGTCGCCACCCAATGGGCAGCGCCCGTGCGCTCATCGGCGCGGACGTTATCGAAACTCAGGGAGAAATCCTTGGCCCGGGTCGTCAGCATGCGCCACATATCGCTGGCATCGCGGCCGTGAAGCTCACCAAACGCCGGATCGCTGAACACCACGTCATCGGTATAGCAGGCCGCCATGGCCTCGGCATCCAGGCGCTGGAAGGCCTGGTAGAACCGGGTGATCAATGCGCTGTGGATATCACTCATGGGCAGGCTCCCTGTTGTTGCGAAATATGATCGAAAGATGGCCTGCACAATAATCTGCAAATGTGCCGAACACTATGGGCATTCGCCACGAGAATACCGGGACAGCTCGTACGCTGAGCGCCTAGGTCGACATTCCGCTGTCGCGGGCGTAGGAAAAAAGCTCGACATCCGTGGAAATACCCAAGCGGTGCATGGCCATGTTTTTTTGTTTACTGATGGTCGACACACTGCGCTGGAAGTGATTGGCGATTTCGCTGACGGTCATGCCACTGGCCAGCATCCGCACCACCTCGTGCTCTTTGGCCGACAACGGCAACTCGCTCATCTGACTGCCCGTGTCAGCCAGCAGTATTCGCAACGACTCGCTGATGTAGCGTCGCCCCCCACCCACCGCGTTGATCCCCAGGGGCAGTTCGGTCTCCGCGGCGGATTTGGCAACGATGGCCCGTACCCCCTGAGCCAGCGCCGCCCTCGCCGTGGCGACGCTGGTAAACATCGTCAGCACAATGACCGGCAATGCCGGATGGTCGCGCCGAATCGTACTCAACATTTTCAAACCATCGGCCTGCCGCCCTCCCGGCATGGAGAAGTCGGTGATCAACAGATCGCACGGTGTGCTCGAAAGAATGCGCATCAGGCTATCGGTACCCTCAGCCTCTGCAACGACTACGCATCGCCTGGTGGCATTGATCAACATCCGCAACCCGATGCGGACGACGCAGTGGTCGTCAGCAATTACGACTCGCATTGTGGGAGGTCTCCTGCTTGTGATTAAAGGGCGCGGAAATTAACGCCGTTTTCTCCCTCCCACAATGCCTCGCCAAAAGCCGAAAACTGGCTTAGTCAACGTTTCAAGGGCCAGTGTTTTTTGCCCTACGAACATTCAGATTATTCACACATCGCACAACGCAAAAACCTACAGCGGTGAGCTACCAGCGATCGGTGCATCGTCATCGCCCAATAAAATTTCTCATACACAGAGCCATCGCTTTTCGTATTTGTTGCATTCAAATCGCTGACCACACCCGCCTAAATTGCACCTCAATCGCTGCCCCCCATTTGCCGGTAAAACCAAGAGCTATCACATGAACAAGACATTAAGCGCACTCTGTACTGCATTACTCCTGACGGCAGCTTCGCCGGCCTTTGCCGCCAGCACCGACTTGACCGTCACTGGCGTCATCACCCCAAGCGCGTGCACACCAAACCTGTCCGGAGGTGGCATTGTTGATCATGGCAAAATTTCCGCGAAAGACCTCCGACCGGACAACCCCACTATGTTGCCCAGGCAAACGCTGCAAATGACCGTGAACTGCGATGCACCGGTTCAGTTCTACTTTTCTCCAATCGATCATCGGGCCGGTACCGCCTGGAACACGAGCAGCAACTTTGGGCTGGGCTTGACCAATGCAGGCGAGAAGCTGGGCTCGTTCTTCGTTGATGCGTTGAATGTGAAAGCGGACGGAGCCGACGCACAAGCTATTGTGTCGCAGGACGGCGGAAAAACCTGGGTCAAGGATCACTGGAAGGTCTACAACCTTTGGGCTGTCGGTGCCATGGGTGACACCAGTACGCCGCTCCCGGTGAAAGACCTGACCCTGGATCTTCAGGTAACCACTGTAATTGCGAGGGGCAGTGATCTGACCCTGACTGACGAAGTGCTGATCGACGGCTCAGCGACCTTGCAACTCAAATACCTGTAACGTCGAATCGTCCGGGCAACGGTTGATTTACACCGTTGCCCGTTCCTCCTGACGACCCCATTGTTACGTCCCTGCTCTTTTGACTATGTGCCTGCACGCCAACGCCCGTTGCGGCCAAAGGTACGGCGCTGCTCGCAACACTTATCTACACACAGGACAGTAGCTTTCGTACTTGTTGCATTCAAGAAACTGATACCAGCCGCTTAAATGGCACCTCAATCGGTGAGCCCCCCCATTTCCGAAATGCCCTGATGCCCCTTGCACCCATGGCCCCGTCGTCATCTGCAAGCTGACATCCGAGCGGTGCCATCGGCCTTTTCTCGAACCTATCGACGAGACACGTCATGACGATGTTTTTTACCTTCGCGCGCCCCTTGATTCACTGCGGTATCGGCGCGCTCGTTCTGTTGCTGGCCACCCAGGCGCAAGCCGATGGCATGGTCCCGAACACCTCGGTGGTGATCGTCAACGAGGCCGATGGCGAGGCTTCGGTTTCCGTGACCAATACCGACGCCAGCCTGGCATTGCTGCACGTCACCATTGAAGACATCGAGCAGGACAAGGAATCCCTGGTGTTCGTGACCCCACCGCTGTCCCGCGTCGAGGCGTCGAAAACCCAATTGGTGCGCTTCATCCTGCAATCGGAAAAGCCCTTGGTCACTCAACGCTTGAAGCGCGTGATCTTTGAAGGCATCCCCCAGGGCAGGCCTGCCGCTGACGCCGGGCATGCCCGCGTCGGGGTGACCGTGCGCCAGAACCTGCCATTGATTCTGCACCCCAAGGGCCTGGCGCCCAATCGCACGCCGTGGACCGACCTGCAATGGACGCTACGGGACGGCCAACTGACCGTGCGCAACGAAACGCCTTATGTGGTGCGCCTGGCGCAAGAGCTGCAATTGTTGCCATCCAGGAGCGGTGCTTTGTTACCGCGAACCTATGTGCTGCCCGGCGAGAGCATCAGTGTTCCAGCAATGGCCACGACCGCGACGCAGGTGCGCTTCTTGCCCGCCACCGTCTACGGTTTTGCGGTGCCGCACTACGACGCACCCGTCGAATCCTGAAACGCATCCCCCAGCGCCCCAAAGAAACGTGGGCGCTGACGAGAGACAGAGCCTGAACCACAGCGTATCGACCAGCACGCTGGCATAAGACAAGTGACCCCCATGAACACTGTATCAACCTACTGTGATGGCGAAGCCATGCCCGCCATTCGGGTGGCCAAGGCTCACGTTCAGCGACCCCGCCCCTGGGCCAAGGTCGTGCTGGGGTTGGCCAATGCGCTGGTGCTGACCGACGTCATGGCCGACTCGTCGCTGCTGACTTCGTTCGACAAGAGAACGCTACAACAACGCGGCATCGACCCGGCACTCGCGACGCTGCTGCTACAAGCGCCTCGCTTCACCGCGGGCCGACATCCGGTCACGCTCACGGTCAACGGTCAGCGCCGCGGGCGTGTGGATGTCGCGTTCAGCCGCCAGGATGACGTGTGCTTTGACCAGGCCCTGCTCGACACGGCAAACCTCAGGGTTCCTGCCCGTACGCAGGACGATCAGCCTTGTCATGACTTCCTCGGCGCCTGGCCACAAACCGTGATCGACCCGGACCCGGCCAGCCTGGGCCTGTCGTTGATCGTGCCCACTGACTCGATCCGCCCGACAACCCGGGACTTTACCGGCTACCAGACCGGTGGCTTCGCCGGTCTGCTCAATTACGACGTCAGCAGCCTGCACAGCCACTTCGGTGATCAGTCGAGCCGTTACATGTCGGCCAATACCGAACTGGGCTTCAACGCCGGCGACTGGATCGTGCGCAGTCGCCAGGTACAGACCCGGCAGGATGACGTGTCGCGCACCAGCCATTTGGCAGCCTATGCCCAGAGCACCTTCGCCAGTCAGCAAGCAGTGCTGCAGGCCGGACAGATCAGTCTCTATAACCCGGTGCTCGCCGGTACGCAGATCACCGGTGTGCAAGTCATGACCGAGCAGGCACTGCGGGTCGAAGGCCAGAACGCGGCGATCGAAGGCATTGCGCACAGCCAGGCGCAGATCGAAGTCAGGCAGAACGGTTCGCTGATTCATTCGACGGTGGTGCCCGCCGGTCCGTTTTCATTGAATGACGTGCGTCGGCTCAACCATCGCTCCGACGTGGAAGTCACGGTCAAAGAAGCGGACGGCAGTGAGCGCAGCTTTACCGTGCCGGCCGCCATGCTCGGCATCGGCCTGCCCGCGCCCGGCTTCTCGCTGGCAGCCGGCCAGGTACGCAGTACAAGTGATACGCAGGATGACAATCCATGGGTGATCAGCGGTGGCTGGAGCGGTGCGCTGGATCCTCAATTGCAGTTCAGCGCGGGCATGACAACCACGGCTGAATATCGGGCGACAGGTTTCAGTCTCGGCCTGTTGCCCTCGACCGCGACACAGATTCAAGCCAGCCTTTTGCGGACAGACGTCGGTGGACGCGCGCCCTCCCGCGGATTGCAGGGCGACCTGAGCGCATCCCATCGATTCGATGACCAATGGTCGATCAATGCCGGCAGCACCTACCGCACCTTCGGTTACCGCGAACTGGAGGATGCCGTCTTCAGCCTCTCGTCAGACAACGGAAAATCCCGTTACCGCGATCGGCAAAGCGTCGCGCTGGCCTGGTCACACCCGACCCTTGGCGCCTTCGGCGGCGGCATGAGTCGCTCGTCTTCATTCGATGGTCAAAGCAGCCGTCGTGCCCTGGCGTCATGGGGCACCAGCATCGGCGGGGTATCCGTTTCGGCAAATGCTGAATGGCAACTCAGCGGCGCGGGCGGCAGCGGTGACAGCGTCTACCTGAATCTCAGCATTCCCCTGGGCGAAAGTCGCCGGGCGCGAACCTGGGTGCGCAGTGCCGCTGGCGAGTACCGCAGTGGTGTCGGCCTGAACGATCGGATTAACGACCGATTTGGCTATCGGATCGGCATCGAACACGACACCCGCGACAAACAGGTGCAGTCCATTGTCGGCGCCTCGCTGCTGCCGCGATACAGCCAACTGGACCTGAGTTACACCCGTTCCGATGCCGAGCGTTCGAGCTATCAGGCCGGCGCCCGTGGCGGTGCCGTATTGCATGGCGGTGGCTTGACGCTGTCGCCTTATCCGGTGCGCGACACCTTCGCCCTGCTGTCGGTCGGTGAGATGGACGCCATCAGGGTCAGCACCCCCAGCGGTCCGGTCTGGACCGACAGTCAAGGTCAGGCGGTGGTCCCGCAGGTCGCTGCCTATGGCCGCAGTGCGGTGGAAATCGATACCCGTTCGCTACCGCGCAACATCGATATCAACAACGGCATGGCCGTGATTTCGGCCGGTCGTGGTGCGGTCGACCGCGTCGAGTTCGGGGTCACGATGACCCGCCGCGCCTTGCTCAAGGTCACCACGAGCCATGGCGCACCAGTGCCCCGAGGCGCGACGGTGAGTACCGAGGACGGCGAGTTCGTGACGCTGGTCCAGGACGGCGGCCAAGTGTTTTTACCCAATGTGCTCGACTTACGCCCGCTGTGGATAACCGCACCGGGGCTTGAGCGCTGCCGACTCGATTTCGAACTGCCGGTCAAAGCCGACGCCGAGGCGTACTACGAAACCGCCGCGGCCCTGTGCCGAGCCCTCTGAGGATCATTTGATGAGCCTGTCCCGTTACTTGCTGCCAGTCCTCGCCCCCCTGACGCTGAGTGCCTTCTCATCCCACGCCTGGGCGCTGCCGGATGACTGTCAGCTCAGCCTCAGCCAGCCCGTGCTCGACTACGGTTTGATGAACCGTGCGATACGCATCGATACAACACCGGTACTCACCTTGGGTGAACGACGCCTGAGCCTGAACCTGAGTTGTGCGCAGCCCACCGACATGAACCTGTTCTACCGCGCCATCGCGGCGTCCGCCGAGCGCTATCACTTCGCGGAGCACGGCAGTTATGAAATGCGTGTACGCGATGGCGTACTCGATGGGCAATCGGTCGATTTGGGACTGATTTCCACTGTCGGCCAGTCACCGGTGGACACTGCATCGACCCTGACCTGGCGCCCGGAACACGGCATCGCGCCAGTACGCGCCGGTACAGCGGCCCAGGGTCGGAGTTTCTCCGCACAGATTGAGGTGACTGCCTGGGCTCAGGAACAAGCGATGCGGGTGCGTGAGGCCGTCAACTGGGAAACCACGGGCGTATTCGACGCAGTCGCGGCAGGCCGCTCCCGGGAAGCCATTCTGCGCGCCCGCTTCGCGCCGGGGGCTTGCGAACCGGTGCTGTCCAACGCCGGCCTGGTCGACTTTGGCAGGTTGTCCAAGAGCGATCTGAATAGCGACCAGGACACTCGACTGCCCCCCAAGACCCTGACGCTGCGGGTCGGCTGTGATGCTCCGACCCACTTTGCCCTGGTCATGCACGACAACCGCGCAGGCTCGGCGACGGTCAACAGCGAAATCTACTACGGCCTGGCCTTCGATAACCGTGGCAACAAGATCGGCCTGTATTCACTGAACGTCGATCCGGCCGACGCCAGCGCCGACAGCTTCGCTCGCCTGTACCGAACCGACTCGACCACCACAGGCGCAGCCTGGAGCACGGCCAGTTCACGCCCGATACCCATCGGCCAGAAAAGCTACCTGGGCTTTACCGACATCGCTGGCAGCACTGCAGGCCCGGTTGCAATTGAGAACCTGACAACCGGCGTCACCGTCGAGGCCGTCATTGCGCCCGCCTCAAGCCTGGACCTGAGCACCGCCGTCCAGCTCGACGGCTCGGGAACGCTCGAAATTATTTACCTGTAACACCCAACCCACCTTGTTGACCCCGGGGCGCAATGGAGCGCCTTGGGCGAATCAAGGAATCAACCAGCGAAAAGGAAAAAAATGAAACAGTATTTCATCGCCCTGTCGACTGCCGCTCTGGTCAGCGTTGCACCTTATGCCCTCGCGTCGTCAACCGACCTGACGGTCACCGGTGTCATCACCCCGGCTGCCTGCTCACCGACCCTGTCCAACGGCGGTGTCGTGGATAACGGCAAGATCTCGGCGAAGGATCTCGATCAAGTGCGCGAGACGTTGGTCGGCACCCATCCACTGCAATTGTCGGTGTCATGTGATGGACCGACTCAGTTTGCATTGAAACCCGTCGATCACCAGGCCGGTACGGCCGCTTTGACAAGCTGGTTCGGCCTGGGCTTGACCAGCGCGGGCGAGAAACTGGGCTGGGTTCGAGTCAACGTCAAAAACGCCGTGGCAGACGGCGTGGCGGCACAGGCCATCGATTCCGACGACGTGGGTAAAACCTGGAAGGCAACCTGGGTAACAAGCCCCGGATACCTCCTGTCAGTCGGTTCCACCACTGACGTAAGCATCCCGCTGTTCGTGAAAGACCTGACCATGGATTTCGAGGTCAACACCAACATCGCCCGCGCCGACAGCCTGACCCTGACCGACGAAGTGGTCATGGACGGTGCCGTGACCTTTGAAATGACTTACCTCTAACCCCCTCGACGCTGAACCACTCCCAGCGTCCGGGCAAGTGGTTCAGCTCACACCGCCATCCTCGGCGCCTTTGGCAAAGGGAATGGCAAATAACCACTGAGGAGCAGCATCAGCCATTATGAAGAAGTATCTCGCAGCACTTTCCGCCAGCGCACTGATCAGCGTAGCGCCCGCCGCCCTCGCGGCTTCGAGTGCCGACCTGACGGTCACTGGCCTCATCACACCACAGGCTTGCACACCGAGCCTGTCCAATGGCGGCGTCATCGATAACGGCAAGATCTCCGCGAAAGATCTCAACCCGGACACCAACACCCTGGTGGGAACCCATCCGTTGCAATTAAGCGTGATCTGCAGCGCTCCCATCGCGGTAGCCCTGTATGGCATCGACAACAAGGCCAGCTCATCTTTGGCCGACAACTACTTCGGCCTGGGATTTACCGACACGGGTGAAAAGATTGGAATCTTCGGGGCCAGAATCATAAGCGCCACGGCAGACGGCTCAACCATAACGCCCATACGCTCAACTGATATCTCCGCGCCCCGTCCATGGTGGGAACCCGCGCACCTTATGGGCAAAGGTGAGTACACATCGGTAGGTACCGGTGTACCGGGCGGCAGACACATCCCGAGCCCCGTGCAAAACCTCACGATGGATCTGGACGTCGATACTTACATCGCTCCAGCCAACAGCCTGACCTTGACCGACGAAGTCAAAATAGACGGTTCCGCGACATTTGAATTGACCTACCTGTAAGCCCCTCACACTGAATCACTCCCGGCGTCAAAGGGCGTGATTCAGTGCCCGATTCAGACTTTTTCGCTTTCCACCTGCACATACAGCGCACGACCGGCCCCCAGGCCGGCAACGATCGCGCCCAGGCCGATGACCCCGAAGATCCAGCCCACGGCAGACCAGCCGCCGGTCCAGTCATGCACGATGCCCACTGCGAACGGCCCCATGGAGGCCAGGGTATAGCCGAATCCCTGGGCCATGCTCGACAGGTTCGCCGCCACATGGGAGTCCCGCGAGCGCAGCACAATCAAGGTCAATGCCAGGCTGAACGTGGCGCCCTGCCCCAGCCCCAACACGATCGCCCAGCCCCACAAACCTTCAATCGGCGCGTACAGGCAACCGAACAAGCCGCCGAGGGTCAAGGCCATGACGATCACAATGGCCATGCGCTGATCCTTGCCGCGCGTGGCCAGCCACGGTGCGGCCAGCGAGCTGACCAGCTGCACGATCACCGAACCCGACAGCACCAGACCGGCCTGGGTCGGTGTCAGGCCACGGCCGATCAGGATCGACGGCAACCAGCCGAACACGATGTAGGCCAGGGACGATTGCAGGCCCATGTACAAGGTCACTTGCCAGGCCAACGGGTCACGCAGCAGTCCGCGAACGCGATAGGCGACGTTGTGTGCACCGTGTTTCTGGCCGACTTGCGGCAACCAGAACACGGCGGCAACCAGTGCCGGGATCACCCAGAAACCCAGGCCCAGGGCCCAGCTCTTGTCGAAATGCTCGCTCAGCGGCACCGTGGAACCTGCGGCCATGGCTGCGCCCAGACACAGGGCCATGGTGTAGACACCGGTCATGGTCCCGGCCTGTTTGGCGAAGTCACGCTTGACGATGCCCGGCAGCAGCACGCCGATCACACCGATGCTGGCACCGGCCAGCACGCTGCCGGCAAAGAGGCCGATCTCGCCAAAGGAGCTGCGCAGAATGATCCCCCCGGCCAGGGTCAGGAGGATGCCCAGCACCACCCGCTCGGCGCCAAAACGTCGCGCCAGCAGCGGAGCCAGCGGCGCGAACAGACCCAGGCACAGGACCGGCAAGGTGGTCAGCAAACCGGCCTGGGCCGCCGACAACCCGAGACTTTTCGACACGTCGCTGAGCATCGGCGCCATGCTCGACAGCGCCGGGCGCAGGTTCAACGCGACCAGAATCAGGCCCAGCAGCAACAGCCATGGCCGGCGCAATACCGGGTGAGTCTGCTGGACTTGCTCATCATCGGCTTCGGCATCGATCAGCAGCTCTTCCAGCTCCGCCATGCGTTTGGGTTGAGCGGTGTTGCCTGGATCGCTGGTCATGGTGTTCTCGGTTTCAAGGTTCATTGATCAACTGCCTCGACAGGGCTTTGGCTCGCTCCGGATCGCGTTGCTCGACCGCATCGAGCAACGCGATGTGCAGGTCGAACACTTCCTGTCGGCGCGGGACGATGTTCAGGGTCTGCCGCAACTGCGCGCCGACCACGCTGGAGAAGTAGCGATACAACTCGCTGAGGGTCGGGTTGTGCGCGGCGTCGACCAGACGGCGGTGGAACACCAGATCGCAGGCGATGTAGGTATCGAGATCGCCGTGATAGTGACGGCCGCTCACCCCCAGCGCCTCGCGTAACGCCAACAGGTCTTCATCGGTGCGACGCAAGGCCGCCAGGCCGATGGCCTCGACTTCGAGGATGTGCCGGGTTTCCCGGGCCTGCTCAAGGGAGCAACGGGACAAAGCCTTGAGCGTGTCCAGTGGATCGGCCACCGCCCGCAAATAACTGCCGTCGCCCTGGCGGATCTCGATCAGCCCGGAAAACGCCAGCACACGCATGGCTTCACGTACGGTGTTGCGACTGATACCCAGCTCGGCGGACAGCTCGGGCTCGGTGGGCAAGCGCTGGCCCACCACCCAGGTACCCTGGTTGATACGCAGGCGCAACTGATCCAGGGCCTGATCGACCAGGGATCGTTTAACTAATGGAGAGATTTCAGACATTGGATTCGCCCTGTCATCCAATCATAGGATGAATTTACCGACATGTTAGTCAGCCTCGCCCAATCGGGCAAGCCACTACCTATCGCGTCCCACCCTGAGGCCTGAAGCCACTTTAAGGCAGTCGATTCCTAGTGACTGATAGTGATTTCCCACCAATGCCACACGAAAGAGCTGACATCCAAAAATGAGACAGACCATCAGACTTTCGGACTTTGAACGCGGGCACTTTCGCTCGAATGTCTAAAGGGAATGGGATCAGCCTATGGAAGAAGTCATTTTTGGCAAAAAGCACAGCCGCCGTTTTTTACTGGAAAAGAATCGGCAACTGCTCGTTGTACGCAGTCAGGCCGGGAGGAAGCTTGATGAGACGTTACGCTGCGAAAAAGCTCGACAGGCATTGGCCAACAGTGAGTTGGTACTTCACATCGAGGACGCCGACGTTCAGCTATTCAAACTGCCGGACAATTCAGATATCCCCCAATGCAAGGCGCTACTACGCGAGTTACCAGACGTGCGCTTCGCTGGCAGCGCCCTGGTCGATCCTCATACCCAAGAACCTGTTTTCTACACCGAAAACATCTTCCTGAAATTCGTCGATCGGCTCGCTCCGACAGAGTGCCTGGTTATCCTCGATGAGTTGGGTCTGACCATCAAACAGCAGGTTCCCTACGCCACCAATGCCTTCTTCGTACATCACGCGCATTGTCGCGGCACTGAAGTCTGCTCATTCACACTTCAATTGCTCGAACGTCAGGATGTCGACTACTGCCACCCGGAAATACTGCGCCCGGGGCAACGCCGAGCGATCCATGACAACCAATGGCACCTGAAGAAAACCACCGTCACCTATCAAGCGCAGGTCGATGCCAGCGCCAATGTCGAGGCAGCCCATGTCTTGGCCCAGGGTGAAGGCATAGTGATAGCGATCATCGACGATGCCTTTGATATCGATCACCCTGAGTTCGCCGGTACCGGAAAAATCATCGGAGCAAAAAACTTTGACCGCCTGAACGCCCGTCAAGGCCCTCGGCCGAAAAACCCTCTTGAGCGCCACGGTACTGCAGCCGCCGGTGTTGCATGCGCTAATGGTGAAGCCGGCGCCAGCGGCGTGGCCCCTCGAGCCAGTCTCATGCCGTTGAAACTGACCAAGCCACTAGGCGCCAGGGCCGAAGCAGACGCGTTTTTCTGGGCCGCGGACCAAGGGGCCGATATCATTTCCTGCAGCTGGGGGCCGCCGGAAGGACATTGGGCTGACCCTACCGACGCGAGGCACTCTCAGCCGTTTCCGCTGGCCGCGAGCACCCGCCTGGCCATAGAGTACGCCGCGACCAAAGGCCGCCAAGGTAAAGGCTGCGTCATCTTTTTTGGTGCCGGCAACGGCAACGAGAGCGTGGACAACGATGGCTATGCCAGCCATCCCATGGTGATTGCTGTAGGTGCCTGCAATGATCAAAATCGTCGCAGTGCCTACAGTGACTACGGTAAAGCACTGTGGTGCTGTTTTCCCAGCGGGGACCAGCCACACCCGGATCCAAAGTTCAAACCCGCCACCTCAATCCCCCAGACCCGAGGCATTCGAACCACGGATCTGAGCGGCAGGTTTGCCGACCCGATCAATGCTGCCTATACCGAATTGTTCAGCGGCACTTCCAGCGCCTGTCCTGGAGCCGCGGGCGTCGCAGCTCTGGTACTGGGGGTCAACCCGGCACTGGACCGCGAGCAGGTTAGACACCTCCTCGCCGATTGCTGCGACAAAATCAGCCACGCCGACGACGGCCCCCTAGGTCAATACGATCAAAACGGCCACAGTCATTACTACGGTCATGGTCGCCTCAATGCCCTCCGAGCAGTGCAATTGGCACTGGAACGCGGCAAAACCGCAGACTGACCCGCACCCATAAAAAAGCCCCACCGATCAATCGGCGGGGCTCTTTGCGACAGTCACTGACCAATCAATGCAGGATCTGGCTCAGGAACAGCTTGGTGCGGTCGTTCTGTGGGTTGTCGAAGAAGTCGTTCGGCGCAGCCTGTTCGACGATTTCGCCCTTGTCCATGAAGATCACGCGGTTGGCCACGGTGCGGGCGAAGCCCATTT
>OBKH01000108.1_pt1 | contig 17687 bp, 15 predicted proteins | sample 1496241 | NCBI WGS metagenome assembly OBKH01 (sample SAMN03273953, study PRJEB22546) | soil metagenome | isolation source: rice field elevated CO2 plus elevated temperature | place: India: CRRI Experimental farm Cuttack,Odisha-753006 | collected 2013-12-17 | reverse complement strand
GGGCGGTTGTGGGTGTACATGGGCGATGGCATCAATGATGCCCCGGAGCTGCAAGTCGGCGGCATCGGGAGTTCCGTGGACAACTCGGCAGACGTAGCCGAACGGGCCGGTGACTTTGTGGGGCTGGTGGACGACCTGAATGTCCTGCGCGAAGGCATGGAAGAGGGGCGGCATGACTTTGCCAATACCCTCAAGTGCATATCGATTGTCGCCAGTGCCAACTTCGGCGACATGATCGGCATGGCCCTTGCTTCCCTGGCGCTACCCTTCCTGCCGCTGCTGGCCAAGCAGATATTGCTCAATAACTTCCTGTCCGACATCCCTTCGATGGGGATTGCCAGCGACAACGTTGACCGGGAATGGGAAAGCACGCCTCACCGATGGAACATCAAGCAGATACGTAATTTCATGGTGGTGTTCGGGCTGGTGAGCTCACTGTTCGACATCCTGACGTTCGTGGCCCTGTACCTGCTGGCGGAGATGGTTCCTGCAGTATTCCGCAGCGGGTGGTTCGTTGAGTCGCTGCTGACTCAACTGCTGACGATCTTCATCGTGCGCACCTACAAACCGTTTTACCAAAGCCGCCCGGCTAAACTGCTGATCGTCAGTGCACTGGGCATCGGCCTGCTGGCCATAGGTCTGCCGTACAGCCCGGTAGCCCCCTGGTTCGGCCTGGTGCCTTTGCCATTCCATATCCTGTTGCTGATGCTGGCAATCAGTCTGGTGTACATGGTGTCGGCCGAGTTTGTGAAACGGGCTTTTTATCGGCGTCAACACTAGTGGTTTCATCAGGCACTTGAGTAACTTGCAGCGCGTTGATGGGGGCGGGCGTCTCGGGCCCTTGAAAAAACCGGCACAGACAGGGAAGGGGGTCATGTAATTCGAACATAGACGCCATATAAAGCAACTATTCGGCCTCAGGGAGGCGATATGACCCATCCACAAGATAAAACCGAATCCGATGCGGATTTAGGTCAGATTGTCATAGGGCTGGGGCCCTGCACTTATCTGTTGCTGCTCTTAGTGGGATTGATCCTCCTGTTTCCCTTTCTTGAAGAGGGCATATTTGACCGCATCTTGCTCGCCATTCTGTTTTCAACCGTGCTGCTCGTGGGCGCTTTCGCCACCAGGCAGACTCGGCGGGGAGCCATTCTCAAACTGTGTCTGGCGTTGCTGGGGGTCGGCCTTCTATGGGGGGCATTGTGGGCTGGGAGTGTCGCCGTTCTTAAACTTGCCGGGATGGCTTATACAGCGTCTCTTGCCATCTCGTTCAGCGGAGTGCTTCGCTATGTTCTCAAGCGCGGGCCCATTACGGCGGACAAACTGCATGGCGCGCTTGCAGGTTACATCCTGCTGGCGTTCGTCTGGTCATTCGTATATGCCTTGGTCGAGATGTCCAGCGCCGGTTCATTCGGCCCTGGCCACCTTGACTTCGTCCAGCCCGGAAACTTCTTCAAGCTGATCTATTTTAGTCTTACGACCCTCACAACAACCGGTTACGGTGATTTTATCCCGTTAACCAATCACGCTCGTTCACTTGTGATGGTTGAAGAGTTTTCAGGGGTCTTTTACGTGGGTGTGGTGATAGCGCGGCTTGCCGGTCTTTATCCATCGAATCAGATTATGTGACGCTCGATTTTCCTGAACCACTTGCGGGTATTGGTCAATAATCAGACTCCGTCGAATATTCCACCGATGCCTGAATGGAATACAGCGCAAGCCCCGGTTTCAAAGCCCTCCGCCGAAGCGATATTGCCAGACGATGCCAATGGCATCGTATTCGCTGCCCGTACGAGTATGTCCGCCATTGCTCGCATTGAGCTTCACCGAATGGTTGCGGTTCAACGGTAGCGTGAGGGTGCATCCGTAGCGCGTATTTTCCTGGAAGTCATGGTTGCCGACGCCATCGATTGAAGTACTCCCCCCCTCAAAGTAGGTCGAATCCAGCGAGACCCAGACACCGTTCTCAAAGGCATAGATAAGATGCGCCTGCACCTGGTATATCGGGTTCTGGGAAAGTGTGCGGTTGCCCAGGTACTCGTTGTTGTCGGTGTAATACGTTGCCGCGCCGGACAATTCCAGGGTCACGGGTCCCAGACGCTTGGAAATCCCGAGTTCGGGCTTGAACGACCAGCGGTTGTTGCCGAGATTCACCAGCTTGTTCGCGTCGTACTGGCCGAGTGGCGCCGTGATCGCCAGGCTGGTGCCGATAATCACATCCTGTTTATAGCTGGGGAATTCAGCCAGGGACATCGCCGGGGCGCCATACCAGTTGACCGAGAAGCGAAATCTTGGGTCGATCAAACCCGTCACATTTCGCTCCTTGGGCTCACCGGCAAACAGGGCAGACCCAGTCAATCTTGCCTCAGGCACGACGATATCGAACTTCCCGGAGCGGCCCCAGATGTCCAGGGATCTGGCAAAGGCAAACACGACAGTCTTGATATCGAGCTTGGCATCCTGGAGCGGGACCGAGGGGTTGGCCGTTACGTTGCCATGGAGATCGCTAAAGCCCATGAGCAGGAAGTTGATACCGACCGGCGTATTGGCGTAGGACCTGGGCTCGAGGTCCTCTGCGCCGGCAATGGAGGTGACGAGGATGAGCGAGGCGGTCGCGAAACGAATCGGCCGAACGACGCAGAGTTGGTGTTTCATCCACATTCGCTCGCTGCCTGTCAGGCCCCGGAAGTTCTACTCATTGTAGTAGCGCATCCGTATTCGTCTGGCATTCATAGCGACCACGTACCGACGGCGGTTCCAGCAGACTGCCCAGGCATCTTTTGCGCACGACGCAACAGGACGTTGCGCCATGTCCATATTCTCCCGGCGAGGCGTGCCGCCTATTTTGTGGCCTGACCAACATCCAGCGGGTGACCTTCATTGGAACGTCACCGTTGTCGAACTTCAGGAGTCCACAGCATGAGTGTTTCAACAAGCGGTACGGCAGCGACGGTGGCAATAGCTTCAATGACGAGAGGGATGGTGCTTCTCTTTGCGTTTTGTTGTGGCGCCATCGTGGCCAACATCTATTACGCACAGCCGATTATCAGCCTGATCGCCCCGGACATCGGCATGTCCAATGGCAGCGCCAGTTTTATCGTATCGCTGACTCAAATCGGTTACGCACTCGGATTGTTCTTCCTGGTCCCGTTGGCGGACCTCATGGAAAATCGCCGGCTGATGATCGCAACGATCGTGGTTACGATCTTCAGCCTGATCGCAGCCGGCCTGGCCAGGCAGCCGAGTGTGTTCCTTGTCGTCTCGGCACTCATCGGTTTCAGCTCGGTCTCAGTGCAAATGCTGATTCCATTGGCCGGGCATCTGGCGCCTGAAGAATCTCGCGGCCGAGTGGTGGGCGGGATCATGGGCGGCTTGCTGTTGGGGATCCTGCTGGCGCGGCCGCTGTCGAGCCTGGTTGCCGATCATTTTGGCTGGCGGGCCGTGTTTATCGGCGCGGCTGCGTTGATGCTCGTCATTTCCGTGGTGATCGGCATGACCATGCCCAAATGGCAACCAGCCCATCGCGCGTCGTATGGCCAGTTGCTGAAATCCCTTGGCCAACTGTTTTGCCGCGAACCCGTATTGCGTCAGCGAGCGCTCTATCAAGGGTTGATGTTTGCCGCGTTCAGTTTGTTCTGGACCGCTGTCCCGATGGTATTGAGCCGTGAGTTCGGCCTCTCGCAAAGTCAGATCGCGATTTTCTCCCTGGTCGGCGCCATCGGTGCAATCGCCGCACCTATCAGTGGTCGACTCGCGGATGCCGGGCACACTCGACGCGCCTCACAGTTGGCCATGATATTGGCCGCAGTGAGTTTCCTCCCGGCCTTCATCAACCCTTTTTACGGTGTGATGGGTTTGGCGGTTACCGGTATCGCGCTGGACTTTGCCGTGCAGATGAACATGGTGCTTGGGCAACGCGCCTTTGGCAAGGGCAATGACAAATACCTACTAACAGCCGAACAGGCACTTCAGCTTTGTCGCGGTCTGAGCGACTGTGCGTATTCACTGGAGAGCAGGTCTTGGAGAATCTGGGACAAGATGATCGAGTGGCGCCCTAGGGCCAATGCCCACGTGGTAGGTCAAACTCCCGAGGAGAGAGCGCTATTTAACCATCTCATAAGCTATAAGCCTCGTCGAAAGTCTAAGCGCAACGCTAGATAACCCAGCCGGGCTATAACCCCGGTGGTGCTCACCTCAAGCAGCATAAAAATCTCTAGTCGGGCGGCAGAGCAGGTTGCCCCAAAATGCGAGCAACCTGCTATTCAGCATCGATCGATTATTTCTTTCTGGGCTTTCCAGCGTCATCACGCTTATCACGAACCTGGCCGTCTTGATTTCGCGAGCGAGGCTGGACACCACCGCCTGGCTTCGGAACAGTTACATTCGGATTCAAGGGTCGTCTGTCAGTCATGCTGTCGTCCTTGTATGAAACCTGAGCATTGTTGAATTCGCTCAACCACGAACGCACATGCCCCTAGGCGATCTCAGCGTTGATGGCGCCGAAATCCAGCGTAGCAGAGAGTTTCCTTTTGAGACGTTGCCAAGACAGCCAGTGGCGAAAGGTCAGGGGAGGTGATGCCTACGGTTTTCTCACAAAATGCTTAAGCGCATGACGACTCGCGATTACGCGCTCGCGTATCTCCTGGGGATCTATAGACATGCCGCCCTCAGGCGTGACCTGTAGAGTCTTCAACCCGTTGACTGACTCGATAAACGCCCGTTCACGCGACTGCTCAGATTGAGACCTCTTGTCCCGCCAAAACCACGCCATGCACTGCCCAAGCCTATTCATGTCTTTCTCTGAGTGCCCAGATTTATGGAAAGCATAATCGATGATGGGCAGAGAAATGTCCTAGGCTTTTTAGTCGCCCGTGATTATTTGGTCTTGCCGTGGCGAAGTATCCACCAAGCTACAAGCACTGTGCTAATGGCGAAAAAAATGATCCAAGACTGCCAAGAACTGCTCACCTGCAGGGCAATGGAAAGAACTACTGCGATGAGAATGTTGACCCTCCCGAATTCAATATTCCCTTTGCCCTCTCCGATAGGAGGCCAAACACTGCATAAGTGACCTATCCCGACCGCAGTGAGTATCAGCACCAACGCAAACCCGGGAGCACCCTTATTCGCTTGAATGGCAATCGCAAACCAAACGATGCAAATGACCAGGAAAAGATCAAAACAAAGACCAAGGGAGGTTGCGCCACCCTTTTTGGTTCGGTACCACTCCGCTGAAAGGTAAAACGCCAGGGCAAGCAGCGTCGCAAGTCTTGGAAAGGTGTTCCCTCCGCAGCCAGGATCGATCGCGACCGAAAAGAATGACCAAGCGACGTTTCCTGCCATCGCTGGCCACGCAATCTCTTTGAGAAAATCCCTTAGAAAATTCTCTTCACCTTTGGGAGTAACCTGGCGGGGAATGTTCATGTTGCTCGTATCCCTTTCTGCGTTGCAGGGAGTCTAGTTCAGAATGTTTTCCGCAATGATTAGGTGATTGCTCACAATGAGGGCGTCGTCTTGGATTGGCTGACCTACCGACCTTGCACTGGTCGTTTGTCGTTCATTCGGGCCTAACAGGCCCGGCTAAGACTCAGACTTTTTCTGAGATTCCGGGGCATTGCCTCACTTTTAAGGGTTCAATCCTCACGTTTCCTGTTCAGATTCTTAGGTTCTAGCTCCCCTCAAAAAATATTTTACTTTTTCGCTAAAGGTTTTGATCAGAACGTCCGTTGTTATTTTTAACAATAAGATGATGGTGAAACTTGTGAGCAAAACCGAGATGAAACAAACACCGTTTTTTGCAGAGCGCAAATTTGTATGTTGGCGAGGCCGCGAGGATGACGAGATGTATTCGTGTCAGGTTGCCAGGCAGGAGGGTGATTACGTCAGCCTAAACCTAGACATCATGCCTTTTAGATTTGCTGACGCAGTGGCTGAAGATATTGCGCACTGTCTTTACGATGCTGTGCTCATAACCGTGGGAAATCTCGCAGGGTTTGTACCAACGCCAGCCGGTCGAGACAGTATTCTTGAAAGGAGATATCGGAAAAGAATTTCTGGAGAATGGAGTTACTACGCCGACGGCAAGTTTAACTGTCACGAGACTGAAGATGAAGCCTACGTCGTTGAACTTGCGACAGAAGAGAATGAAAAAACTGAAAAGGTCAGCGTTTACACAATTGAAGAAGGAGGTGTAGAGCTTGTTTTTGATTTCATGGGCTACTCGTTCAGCATGCGTGACGCGGTCTGGCTTGCCAATGCGCTGATGGAGGCGATGGGGCGTGAGCCACTGGATCATTTAGAGACAATGAGCGGGTTGTAGGCCTCACTGAACTCAGAGTGGTGCCATAGGCCTCTCTGCTCAAATCTGTGGAGCTTGCTAACAGGCGACATTAGGGACTGACGTGCGAATTGCGATGCTTGAGGTGTCATCAGGTACTGGTGAGCAGCTCCTCAAGCTTGCGATGCTCCTCTGGGCTCAGAAGAGCTACTGGATCAAGTGCTTTGATATCGGTTGAGGTGAATTCGTACTTTCGGTCGTCAGGACTGCAGCAGCTATCGCAGTAGTCCAACTCACCGCAATCGTTGAAAAAACTGATCAGCCAGCCATCCACTTCGACGGACATTAGGCCACAGAAGATTTCGTTCCAGGTTTGCTCAGTGATTCGGCGCATTGAGCGTGAACCTGCAGAAACATCACGGAGTACCTGGCAAACCTCTTGCGCGGTGAGCATTCTTGCATCCATGGTGAGATAACCCAGAGACTGTGACGATTGAACAGTGCGGCTTGTGGCCTACTCGCTGCGATTCTTGCTGCCGATGCTGATGCGTAACGATGTGGATCGTTGAAGGCTAAGATTTATGGCCTTGTCACTGATGCAGGTTAGTCACGGGTCGTACCAGTAGAAGCCAAGCACTTTTTAAGCTGCTCGATACACATGACCTCAGATCTCCGGTGAACTACTGCGTGACAGTTCGGGCAAAGCGGAATCAAATCGGTCACCGGGTTCAGTTGGTATTCCGCGCCGATCTGACTTAGCGGGATAATATGGTGTACATGGACGAGCCCCTGTGCAACCTCTCCGTAGACAGCTCCGAAATCGAAACTGCAGGCAGCACATACAGCACCATGATGACGAATACATGCCTCACGGGCTTGTGGGTTGCGCTCGTAAGCATTGACCTTAATTTCCCTTACGGCACCTTCCGAAAAGAACTCAGGCTCTATCACTTCTTCGGGAATCATTGCTGCCGGCGGCTCATCGCACGCATACCAATCTCCATCTTCATAAGATAGCCATTTCCGTTCGATAGAGCGCTCGAAGCGCTTGATCTTCGCGGGGCCGCGTCCATCCTCATCCTGGAGTTCGTCCGAATGCATGATCTTGAAAGTGTGGAGTTCATATCCCTCTTCGGCGACCAACCTAATGTGCTCCATGCTCTGGGAATAGCCGCTGTTTCGCCGCCCGTTTTCGATTTCCCAATCATCGCTGAGGATAAGCGCTCGACCAGCGTTGGTATTGATGTCCCAAGCGCCGAAGATGATTTTACGTTCTTGCTCGTTAATAAAAGACCAGCTCCACGTCCAGTTTCTACACGTCGCCCCCAGTGACTCAATGAAAGCTTTTCTGGTGGAGAAGGGCGTTGTAGTCATGTGCAAATCCTGTGCGGTAACGGAAGGAAGGAGGTGATAAAAAATCTTGAATCGACTTCCCGGTTAAGGCGGTGTCCCCAACAGAGAGAATCGTGATGCAGTCGACAAATTAACCACTTCGCTTATAGCATCAGCTCGCAGCGCCATCAAAGCGCCATCCGACAACAATTCGTCAAAGGAATGTCGACCGTGATCACCAAAATTCGAATCCGTGGTTACCGTATTTACAAGGATTTCTTACTGAAGCCTAACCCTGGCGTGAACATCCTGGTCGGAGACAACGATGCCGGGAAATCTACCTTAATGGAGGCCATCTCGCTGGCGCTCAACGGGCGGATCGGTGGGCGGGGGATCCTGGAGGAGCTCAACCCTCACTGGTTCAACACCGAGATGGTGTCTGAATTTCTTGCCCTTAGGAATGCAGGGAAGAAGCCAAAACTTCCGGAAATCCTAATCGAGCTTTACCTGCAAAACACATTGGAACTCCAGGTGTTGCTCGGCGCCGTTAATGCGGATGTTCCCACAAACGCTTGCCCTGGAATTGTTCTATCCATTGCCCCCAGTGAGGAATACCAGGACGAGCTGGATGAATGGCTGAAAACCCCATCTGCGCTGCTCCCCGTCGAGTATTACACCTACGAATGGCGCTCCTTCGCTGATAGAGAACTCACACGGCGACCACGGGCACTCTCTGTGGCCACCATCGATTCTCGCACAGTCAAATCTGCCGCCGGCGTTGACTACCATCTCCGCCAGATTCTGAGCGACCACTTGGAAACATCCGAGAAAGCACAGATATCGCTGGACTACCGCGGTATCAAAGCATCCATGACTGATGGTGCGCTGGCGCCGGTGAACAAGCGACTCTCCGGTCTGGGCGCCGCGCTACAGTCAGAGCCTATGGCACTGGCAATGGATCAGACATCTCGTACCTCTTGGGAAAGCGTGGTTACACCACATGTCGACGGGCTCCCGTTTGCGATGGCAGGCCAGGGCCAACAGGCTGCTATCAAGATCTCTCTAGCAATGAAGCGTCATTCCACAAAGGCGAATATCGTGATGATCGAGGAGCCTGAAAACCATCTATCTCACACAAGCCTGACGACCCTACTCAATCGCATCGAAGAACTGGCGACGGAAGAACAGCAGCTATTCATTTCGACTCACAGCACCTACGTGTTGAACCGGCTCGGCCTCGACGCATTGCTGCTCCTCCATCGCAACAGTGCCTCCAAGATCACTGAACTTGATCCAGATACGGTGAGCTACTTTCAGAAACTGCCTGGCTACGACACACTCCGCTTGGTACTAGCGAAAAAAGTCGTTTTGGTTGAGGGGCCATCAGACGAAATCATCTTCGAACGCGTCTACAAAGATTGCTTCGGCGCACGCCCGATGGCCCATGGGATAGATGTAATCAGTATGCGTGGTCTGGCACTAGCGCGATGCCTTGAGCTTTGCGCGGCCATCGACAAGCCCGTAGCTGTGATGCGTGACAACGACGGCATTGAACCAATAGAGCTACGTGCGCCGGTTCTAAAGTGGCTGGACGTGACGCGCAGAGAGCTGTTCATCGGCACCGTGGCTGGCGGAACCACGCTCGAACCCCAGCTTATTACAGCGAACGGCGAACCTCAGTTGCGCAAGATGCTCGGCATCACTGCGGCAGCAACTCTATTGACCTGGATGGCGCGCGAGAAAACGGAAGGGGCAATTCGACTAGCTGAGTCGGATGAGGTGCTCAGCCCACCGGCCTATATGAAGGCCGCGGCGGAGTTCATACGCAATGCCTAACCTTCTTACCTTAGCTGTCGCTGGTGGTAGAAAAACTCAAGGACTGGTCGATCACTGCAAAGGACTACCAACCGATCGGCGTGTGCTCATTGTCACGTTCACCCAGACAAATCAGCAGGAGCTGATCCATCGTCTCGGCGCCCAAGCGGGTGATTGCCTTAACCTCGAGGTTCTGGGTTGGTACACATTCTTGCTTCGTCATTTTGCAAAGCCGTTCCTGCCATTCAAATTCCCGGGTGAGCGGGTAGGGGGCTTCAACTTCGAAGGTCGCCCCAGCATGTACGCGAACGGCAAGCAGAGATTTATGGATGGCAACAACCAGATCTACGCATGCGAGCTCGGACGCCTCGCGCGGGAGCTTATGGCGGCCACCCCAGCGTTGATACGCAGACTTGAATGTCTCTACGACGAAATACTGATCGACGAGGTACAAGATCTCAGTGGCTACGATTGGGAAATCGTCCATGAATTACTTGAGTCGAGGATCGACGTCCGCATGGTTGGTGACGTGCGCCAAGCGGTGCTCTCGACAAACCCGAGGGGACAGAAAAACAAACAGTATGGGTACGCAGGTGCGCTTGAGTGGTTCCTTGTACGCGAAAAGGGAGGGCTGCTGAGCATTAACTATGCGACTACAACTTACCGCTGTCGAACTGAAATCGCGACGTTCTCTGACACCATTTTTGATGCGTCATGGGGCTTTCCAGGAACAACGTCAGAGAACCACGCGGTATCTGAACATGATGGCGTGTACTTGGTGCATTCAAAGCATGTCGAGCAATACGTCGAGCGGTTCCGGCCTCAGTGTCTTCGCAGCACCATAGCTTCGGGTAAGGAGCTCCCGTTTGACTTTATGAATTTCAAGGTTTCGAAAGGCGCCACATTCGAGCGTGTGCTGATCATGCCTACCGCGCCCATCAAGGCCTTTATCCAGAAGCAGATCTACCTGGAATCAACGCCGGCAGCCGCCTTTTATGTCGCAGCTACGCGGGCAAAGCAAAGCCTGGCGATCATCATCGACAAACCTGGTAACTCCAAACTGCCGGTGTGGGTGCCGTAATTGAAAGGAGCAGGGCGCTAATGAGGGTAATGATCTCAGGGCAGAGCGAAAGGACATTGCTGTGCGTAGCGTTAATTTCGCAAGAAATTTCAGAGCCTGAAGCCTCGCGCAGGGGACTCGTATCGAGCGCCGACTTCGTTGAGAGCGCCAAGCTATGACCGCCACGCAGGAACAGGCAAGCGGCGCGCGCAGGCGTGAGGATGGAAATCCGCAGTGTCAAGACGGACGCCTTGCGGGCGGCTTGATTCACGACAGCCGAGCTCGGAGAGCCACCCCCACAGGATGTGCTTTCAGGATTTTGGTATGAGGGGGCAGGAGCTTCTGGAAGCTTGCAATATCGCACAACAAGTCATCTAACAATTTGCTGCACGTAAGCCTAATAAGAGGAGTGTTGCCTAAACCACGTATCCCAGCAGTCGCTGAGGAGGAGCAATGCCAAGTCAAGATAGCGTTCAACATCAAGTCGCGTGGCTGATGCAGAGATTCAGCCCACGGACAAAATAGTATAGTTAGCTCAACTAAATGACTATTTAGTTGAGCTAGAAAGACTTACTAGAAACGACCCGCAAAGAGTAGGGCAGGCCTGCTAGATCCTAACCACGCCACGCAAAGAAACGTTGGTAGGCACTTTTGGCGCTTGATTGTTGTCTCTGAAAATTAGTCGCGATTTTTCAAACCCAGTTTTTTAAGCGAGTACGAGCGCTTATCTTCATAACTGCTGTAGTAGATGTCCTGAGTTGTCGACAAATTGTTGTGACGTAGATCCATCTGTAAGTCCTTGGCGTCTCGCCAGGGGGCATCAAGTGTCGCAGCCGTATGCCTTAACCAGTGAGTGGAGGCCAATAGCAGAGCCTCGATTTCGCCCGACTGACGACCTTCGCTCACCATCTCATCAACGGCTCGGTCGAACAGTTCCTGGATGATCGAATGAACCATTCGAGTGGATAACCCTGGACGACCATTCAAGGTCGCAATCAGAGGGGTTTGTTCATTAGGTAGTGGCAGTTCGGACAGCCCCATGAACCGCCGGTAGCGCTTTAGGTACCGATCAATATATTCCGGCCTAACCGCTACCTTGGCGGCTTTGTCACCCTTACCAATGAGGTGGAACCACCAGTTGCCTTCATGATCTGCTTTGAATGAGCCCATTGTGGGCTGCCAATTCACTCGACCACAGACATCTGAAACGCGTAGGTACATTGAGAACAACGTCGCGGCGATGAACAGGGTGCGTTCATAGCGCTCAGGAGCCGTTGCTGCCATTTTTTCAGCGGTGGTAAGTACGAAGTCCCATTGAAGAGGCGTAAGGGCGCGTCCGGTTTGCTCCATTGAGCGCGACGCTTTGAACCGCGACTTCTGTTTGATCGCTCTGAAGGGATTCGCCGACGTCAGACCCTCATCGAGACCATATTCGTACAAGCTGCTGCAAACCGAGAAAACCTGGGAAATACTCCCTCGGGATGGCTGATACGGAGCGCCGGTACCCAGGCCGTCAAGATCAGCGGCATCAGGCGTGCGACTCGCTGACTTCACCGAGAATGGACGCCAGCGTGGATTTGGGCACAACCCTAAATCTTTGTCTGACGCCTTGATCAGAAATCTGCTGCGTGTCACGGGGCCAAGCCAGCCCGTGGGTGGATTCATGCAGAATTCCAAGAAAGCTTCGGCGTCTGCGCGACGCAGCTCCATGAGGGGCTTCTTTCTGATCAACAATGCCCAAAGCAGCAGGCGCTCGGCATGGGTGCGATACGAAACGAATGTAGCCTCGACGTTGGAGTATGAACGCAGAAAACCACTGACGGCGTCGAAACCGCCTATGGGTTTTAGCAGAGCATCAAAGTTCGCCAGATAGTTCATCACCATCGGTAGGCTCGGGTCGGGCTCATCGCTAGTGTGATTGATGAATTCTTTATAGGTGTTAAACAGCGGATGTGGGTTCGGCATCTCGCCATCCTTCTTTGAATGCTGGATTGCACACTTCCGATTCTGGGAGTTATCGGAAGTAGGGGGCGTATTCTTCCGTTTGTTCGAGGCGAGCGTGCCCGTCTGCCTGGATGAATCGCTCATCGCATAGCCCTAACCATTTGATTGATGGCATGTAGGTTATACATGGCAAACATGTCTTGGCAAGTTTTCTCTTACAAAGCTTGACTGATGATCAGGCAACTAAAGACCAATTAGTTATATATTGACAGTTTTGACCGAGTCCAGACTGAGAAGCGCCGACTTCACGGCCGAAGGCCCCAGACTGTGAGGGTTCGGTGATCAAACTACCCAGCTATTGAGAGGTGCCAATAGCGCTTTAGATAGGGGGCTTTGTGACAACCCTAATCCAAGGGCCACTTTTAAAAGATTCAGCCATTTTTAAAAGTGTTTTAGCTGCACTACCCTAGTATGCGGGCTGTACGGCAGCAACCGCCATAATTAGTGGGTCTGACCAGTTTTAAAGGTTTCAATCATTTTTAAAAGTTGTTTCAAATGAGGGGGCTTCTTGAACAACCAGTAGTCAGCCCATGAAAAATACTCTTGAAATTCAGAACTGTTAGTGATTTTATAATGAAGCTTCTTCGAAGCTTCAGTCCGATATAAACCTTTCGATACGCTTCTTTTGCCTATATAGCGCTATATCTTCGCAATTGAATCTCTCTGAGCTGAAATATCGGTCGCTCACTCCAATGTTTATCCACGCAACGCACGCCAGTGTTGCACGCCCTCAACCAAGCTTAGCCTTCATGGCGCAGGCGAGGTTTAGACTACCTAGGTGTAGCTTCCGGGTTGCTGCCCTGATATTCGATCTTTCTGGATCTTCGCGTACCGGTCGATGAGACTGGAATATTCTGATGCGAACGATCGAACCTACGCGGTAAAGCACATATTGCGAGCGATTTTAGGTTTCAGAAAATCGCAATCCCTCGTTTTCATTGGACTACAGAGGGGGTCATTTTTAAAGGTTTCAGCCAGTTTTAAAAGAGGTCGTGCATTCGGGCTCTTTATTGCTCTGGGGCAACCTGCTCGAAATAGGCGCTTACCAGGGCGCGTGGAAGCATTTCTACGCGGCATACGGAGTCCTGAACTAACGAGAAAGTAGTCATACCATGTGTTAGGGCCTATTTCGCCGGATTAAAAAGCACTGAAATGGCGTTCTCCGAGAGTAAGGAATGTTCGCAGAGGCGCGGCCTACAAGGCTTTCGAAACAAAAATGGGGGGCGCCACTTAAGGCGCCATCTTTAAAGGAGGGCCACACTAGAGAGTGCGGAAGTAATTTGTTGAAGTGGGGACGAAACCATCGCTTCAAAGATTTACTTCCGAAAATTTCAAAGAATTACTTCCGAGCGCTCTGGGTCAGGCTCGAAATCTGGCCACAGAGCCCCCAAGCTCCGCATAGAACGGTACGCATAATGTATATTATGTTAAATTAAGTATTGCTCGATAAATGATAGGCGTGTTTTGTTCTGATTCTCTCCCTCAGTGCCCAATTGCTCATCAACAGCGTCGTCATGCTGCTTGGGTGTTGTCCTGCGTTCCGTACTGTATTGGATTGCCAGTTTCATTGAGCAAAACTTCGCCCGCGCCCCTAAGTAACGCAGGACCAGCAACCACATCGTGTGCAGGCACGTGCAGCTAGATACACCGCACGCGCCATCGCCAACGGCTCCTTTTGCAGCCCGTATGCAACGAGGACATGGCGAAAAAACTACTTGGAGCGCAGAGCTCATGAATTATTTCTTCTTTATTCACGGCAGCCGAACTGAGCATCACGCGGCTATCACTTGACCAAATCAAGTCCGGAAGTTTGAGTACTAGGTATTTGCCATCGCGTAGCAAGTTAGACAGTCCTTCACTCCAAGCGATGCAGCACTGCTGACGTAAAAGCGGTTCAATTTCGACATCGACTACTGCCTGACTCCCCTGCCCCTCGCCCCGTTTGCTCGTTGCCATTTTGTTACGAGAAGTTGCCCTGTCATGCAAAGCAGCGGGGTTATCAGGGCCACTGACGTTTGAGGGCACGTGAAATTGATCATGCAATAGCGGTTCATACCTTCTAGGTATCACACACCACTCAAATGATATTAGACCCCGGTGAGTTTCGAACTTAGCCTGTGATCCGTAAGGCTATGCGTACGCATAAAAATAAAAATGCCTTTTAATGGAGCAATTATGAGTACTCATTGTTCGATTCCCAAGCTTCTCGACGGCACTCGAATCAGCGCATTTCAATGGAAAGTGTTTGGCCTCTGCTTTTTCGTAGCCATACTCGACGGCTTTGATACTCAAGCCATTGCATTCACAGGTCCATCAATCATTCAGTTTTTCGGACTGGGCGCAGGTGCATTGGCACCGATTCTCACCGCCGGTATTGTCGGCATGGTGCTCGGGGCAATGACATTGGGACTGTTGGGCGACAAATTTGGTCGACGACCGACAATTATCGGATCGGTCACCTTATTTGGTGTGGCCTCCTTAGCCACTGCATTTGCGCACACTACCGAACAAATTCTGGTTTTACGGTTTATCGCGGGACTTGGAATGGGCGGCGCAACGCCCGTGGTTCTGTCGCTTGCGGCCGAGTACGGCAGCGCCAAACATCGCGGCACAATCATGACCACTGTTTTGCTTGGATTGCCTGCAGGCGCCATTCTGGGAGGGTTGTTGGCGGCAAAAATGCTGCCCTCGATCGGCTGGCAAGGCATTTTTGCGGTTGGCGGTGTAGTGCCGCTGGCGCTGGTGGGGGTATTAGTGTTCGCGTTGCCTGAGTCGCTGTATTTTTTAGCGAGGAATCAATCAACGATCAGCCGTCAAAAGATTGCGCGAATTATTGCCCGCATCACCAAAACCCAAACAACACCCGATGCCACTTATAGCGTTCCTGAGACGGAAGTCAAAACCAGGGTGGCTTCGTTGTTCAATGGCGGCCTGGCTCGTAATACCCTGGGGATATGGACGGTGTACCTGTTTAACTGGGTTGCCTGGTTTATGTTTCTATCCTGGCTGCCCACTGTTCTTAAAGCGACCGGATTACCCGCAGAACAGGCGCCTATGGGGACTGTCGCGGTCAATGCAGTGTTTGTTGCGTGTGCCATACCACTGTCTATCATCTTGCCGAAGATCAACACGCGGCTTTTGCTGCTTATCCTGTTCCTGTTCGGGATCGCGCTTTGCTGGGGACTGGCTAACAGTGGCACAAATTGGACGCTGGTGTTCATCCTGGCCGGCTGCGCCGGTGTAGGTATCGGAGGTCAGCAAATAGTATTGAACTACATGGTTGCCCAAGCCTACCCCACTGCACTGCGTGCAACGGCAACAGGCTGGGCTATTGCACTGGGGCGGGTCGGGGCCATTATCGGATCGGCAAGCGGTGGCTGGTTTCTTGAACACGGTGGGCCCGCTGGTTACTACTCAGCGCTGATCATTCCGCTGATCATTGCCTCAGCCGGGCTGATCATTATTCGCCCTCAAATCGATGCGGTGGAAGGTCATCCGCTCGCCACTCATTGACGCTCAGCGGTTACACGGGAAGGTTTCGAGGAGGACGTTCATTAAGGTTCGTCTTCCTCTAACCCCGGTACAACCCAACCCAATGCCAAGGATGGGTTCGCTAACCTCGCACATGCACAGCTGAATGCTCCAAGGTACCTGTCACGGTGTTACGGTTTCGTTCGCTAATCGCACGACATCACATGTCGGGACACCCTCCTTGCCCCATTGTTTGGCACGCTATGCACATCTTAACCGTCACGATGATCCAGCGTTTTTTTCCATCGGATCATTCTGTTCAGCCAACATAAAAACGGGAGTACGTCTTGATCAACAAAACATTTGAGTCCGTCGCTGCTGCACTAGACGGCATTGCCGATGGTTCGGTCATCATGGTGGGTGGTTTCGGCACTGCCGGGATGCCGTCAGAGTTGGTAGATGGTGTCATTGCTTCCGGCGCTCGCGAGCTGACCATCATCAGCAACAATGCCGGCAACGGTGAGATCGGTTTGGCTGCACTGCTCAAGGCCGGGCGCGTTGCCAAGGTCATCTGTTCGTTTCCACGCCAATCCGATTCCTATGTATTCGACGAACTCTACCTGGCAGGAAAGGTCCAGCTTGAAGTCGTGCCACAAGGCAATCTGGCCGAACGTATCCGCGCGGCAGGCTCTGGAATCGGTGCGTTTTATTCGCCCACCGGGTATGGCACGTTGCTGGCCGAAGGCAAGGAAACCCGAGTGATCGACGGTCGCAACTATGTGCTGGAAATGCCGTTGCGCGCCGATGTCGCACTGATCAAGGCCGAAAAGGGCGATCGCTGGGGCAACCTCACCTATCGCAAAGCCGCGCGTAATTTTGGACCGATCATGGCGATGGCGGCGACAACGACAATCGCCCAGGTCAATCAGATCGTCGAGTTGGGAGAGCTGGACCCCGAACACATCATTACCCCGGGGATCTTCGTTCAGCGCGTGGTCAAAGTGCCGCGTGCCCCTCTCACGAAAGCCAACGTCAACTGAGGCCCGCCATGACTGTTATGAAAAAACTATCGCGTAGCGAAATGGCCCAACGCGTGGCCGACGATATTCTCGAAGGCTCTTACGTGAACCTGGGCATTGGCGTGCCCACGCTGGTGGCCAACTACCTGGGTGACAAGGAAGTGTTCCTGCACAGTGAAAACGGTGTACTGGGCATGGGCCCGAGTCCTGCGCCGGGTGAGGAAGACGATGACCTGATCAACGCGGGCAAACAGCACGTGACGCTGCTGCCCGGTGGCGCCTATTTTCACCACGCCGATTCGTTCTCGATGATGCGCGGCGGGCACATCGATATTGCCGTGCTTGGCGCCTTCCAGGTCTCGGTCAACGGCGACCTTGCCAACTGGCACACCGGCGCCGAAGGCTCCATTCCGGCAGTGGGTGGCGCGATGGACCTCGCGACAGGCGCGCGTCAGGTGTTCGTCATGATGGATCACCTGACCAAGACGGGCGAAAGCAAATTGGTGCCGCAATGCACCTACCCACTGACCGGTATCGGCTGCGTGACTCGGATTTATACCGACCTGGCTATTCTGGACGTCACCGCGGAAGGCTTGAAGGTCCTGGAGATCGTCGCTGATATCAGCTTTGATGACCTGCAAACGCTCAGTGGTGTGCCATTGATTCGATAACGGATCGAGTCGTTTGGACCGTTACAAGCGGGCCAGCC
>OBKH01000107.1_pt1 | contig 17734 bp, 16 predicted proteins | sample 1496241 | NCBI WGS metagenome assembly OBKH01 (sample SAMN03273953, study PRJEB22546) | soil metagenome | isolation source: rice field elevated CO2 plus elevated temperature | place: India: CRRI Experimental farm Cuttack,Odisha-753006 | collected 2013-12-17 | reverse complement strand
AGATGGTTGCGTCTTTCGAACAGCACACCTCGCTGCAATTCGCCGACGGCAATGCCATTGCCGACATTCACGGCGACACGCCAGGCGCAGGCACCGGCGGGCGCTCGGTGATCGCTGCCCCCTATGACGCACGCAAAGTCGGCAAGCTGCTCAAGCGTCTGCGCAAAACCATGCGTGAAACGTCGTTCATGGGTATGCCAATCATGGCGGGCGCGGACCTTACGGCATTCCTCAACCTGACCCGCTCGCTGCCCGCCGCCTGGCACGTCACCCGACGCTTCACCCGCCACCTGCTCGACCTCGCCGTGCATGGCCGCGCGATGCAACTGGTCAACGGTGTGGCGCTGGTCGCACGCCTGGCAAAATCCGCCGAGGACCTCGGCGTATTGCTGTGGGAGTCGGCGCCCGTCACCGAGTTGCTGCGCGAGAACAATCAGGTCCATGGCGCGGTGGTCAGCACTACCAAAGGTTCGGTGCGCATCCACGCGCGCAAGGCCGTGGTACTCGCGGCGGGCGGCTTTGCCAATGACATCGAACGGCGCAAGGCATTGTTTCCACGCACGCCAACCGGGCGTGAACACCTGGCCCTGCCACCGCTGGCGGTGTCCGGCGACGGGCTGCGACTGGGCGAAAGCGTCGGCGCTCGAGTGAATACCGATATGGCGTCACCGGTCGCCTGGGCACCGGTCTCGCAGGTGCCGCACAGCGATGGCAGCGTTGGCCATTTCCCGCACATTATTGAACGCGGCAAGCCGGGGATCATCGGCGTGCTGAGCAATGGCCAGCGCTTCGTCAACGAAGCCAACGGCTACTACGACTACGTCAAGGCCATGGTCGCCGCTGCCCCGCCAGGCGAAGAGGTCGCTTCGTGGCTGATTTGCAGCCATGGTTTCCAGCGGCGCTACGGGCTGGGCATCTCTCGGCCGTTTCCGGTGCCGTTGTCATCCTTTATCCGCAGCGGCTATCTGAAAACCGGTAACACTCTTGAAGCATTGGCGTCGGCCTGCGGCATCGATCCGGACGGTCTACGCCGCACCGTGGAAGACTACAACCGCCATGCGCGCAACGGTGAAGACCCGCAGTTCGGTCGCGGTTCGACCCCCTATAACCGCAAGCAGGGCGATGCGCGGCAACAACCCAACCCCTGCGTCGCGCCGATCGAACAAGGCCCGTTCTACGCGGTGAAGGTCCAGCCCGGTTGCTTCGGCACCTTCGCCGGGCTCAAGGTCAACGCACACGCCCAGGTCCTCGACGACACAGGTCAGGCCATCGCCGGTCTGTATGCGGCGGGCGGCGACATGGCCAGCATCATGGGCGGGCACTACCCCGCCGGCGGCATCAATCTGGGCCCGGCGCTGACCTTCGGCTACATCGCCGCGCGGCATATCGCGGGTATCACCGCTTATGAAAAGGAGATCGACCATGCAGCACATCGTTAACGCCCAAGGCTTGAACATGCCAAAACTGGGCCTCGGCACCTGGCCGATGCTGGGCGAAGAATGCACCCGCGCCGTGGAACAGGCCCTGGCACTGGGTTATCGGCACATCGATACCGCGGCGGGCTACAACAACGAAGACGCTGTCGGTCAAGCACTGGCGAACAGTCCGACACCCCGCGAGCAGATCCATGTCACCACCAAGGTCTGGTGGGACCAACTGCAGCCCGACGCCATGCGCCACTCCATGGACCGCAGCCTCAAGGCCCTGCGCAGCGATTACGTCGACCTGTTCATGATCCATTGGCCGAGCACCGACTGGGACTTGCCGAGCACGATCGAGACCCTGGTGTCGTTCAAGGAACAAGGCCTGGCGCGCAATATCGGCGTGGCGAATTTTCCGCTGCCGCTGTTGCGCACAGTCGTCGAGGAACTGGGCGCTCCGCTGTCCGCCATTCAGGTCGAGTATCACGTACTGCTCGGCCAAAACGCCCTGCTGAACTACGCCCGTCAACACGATCTGGCCCTCACGGCCTACACGCCCCTGGCTCGCAACAAGGTCTCGGACATCCCGCAGATCCGGCAGATCGCCGCCAAACACGGCGTGCTGCCAACCCAGGTCGCACTCAAATGGCTGCTGGATCAAGCGAACGTGGCCGCCATTCCCAAGGCCAGTAGCGAGGCCAATCAACGGGCCAACCTGGCGGCGCTGGAGGTGCAACTGGATGACACGGACCGCGCCTTGATCGCCAGCCTTTCCAAACGCGAGCGCCAGGTCAGCCCGCCCTTTGCCCCGGTATGGGACGCGTTCGACGAATAACCCCGCCGATCCGAGCGCTTTACGCAGCGCTCGATGCTCCCCCGATAAAAAAACCGTCGCCCTGCGGAATTCGTCGGGGTGTCCGTGTTCAATACAAGCCTGAAATGTGCTCGGCAATCCGTCAGGGGTTGCCGGGCCTAGGGGCGCGTGCGACAAAAACCCGGACGACTGGACTGGCGCCGCTCCCACTTGGCAGCAACACTCACCGCACGGGGTCATTACCCGGAACAGAAGAGGATTCCCACATGCTATGGAAAAAAGGCCGACGCAGTGACAACGTGGTCGATGCCCGTGGCGATGATGTCGGCGGTGGCGGGATGCGCTTTGGCGGTGGCAAGGGCCTGAGCCTGACGGCGATCCTTCTGATCGTCGGCATCGGCTGGATCACCGGCCAGGACCCACTGCAGATCCTCGGCCAACTGACCGGGCAGATGGGCCAGCAAACGGCACCGGCGACCACTCAGACGCGCAAGGCGCCACCAGCCAGTGATGAAGGCGCCGAATTCGTCCGTTCGATTCTGGGTGATACCGAGGACACCTGGCAGCAGATATTCCAGCAGGCCGGCAAGCAATACAAAGACCCGACCCTGGTGTTGTTCAGCAATCGCGTGAACTCGGCCTGCGGCCTGGCGACGTCGGCGACCGGTCCGTTTTATTGCCCGGCGGACCAGAAGGTCTATCTGGACATGGCGTTTTTCCAGGAAATGGCCCAACGTTTTTCCGCGGCGGGGGACTTCGCCCAGGCCTACGTGATCGCTCACGAAGTCGGACACCACGTGCAGACCTTACTTGGTGTTTCCGCGAAAATTCAGGCCGCGCGCCAGCAAGGCCGGCAAATGGAAGGCGATGGTGGCTTGCTGGTGCGTCAAGAACTGCAAGCCGATTGCCTGGCCGGCGTCTGGGCCAACCATGCACAACGACGGCTGAACTGGCTGGAACCGGGCGATGTCGAAGAAGCGCTCAACGCTGCCAATGCCATCGGCGATGATCGTTTGCAGCAACAGGGTCAAGGCCGTGTGGTGCCCGACTCGTTTACCCATGGTACGTCGGCGCAACGGGTGCGCTGGTTCAAAACCGGATTCGCCCAGGGCCAGGTTGGCCAGTGCGATACCTTTGCGGCGAAAAATCTGTAAATGAAGACGTGGCTGTTGGCGTTGTTGATCACCTGCACAAGTACTTGGGCTGCCGAGCATGCCGTCAAGGAGGTCAGCCCCGGACGCCTGTTGTTGAAATCAGGCGAGATCGCGGTGGGCATCAGCCCTGGCCCGGCCAAAATCGAACGAGTGTTGATCATCGTCCATGGTCGCTTGCGCAACGCACAGACCTACCTGCACAGCGGCGAACACGCGGCGGAACTGGCCGGGCAAAGTGCGACAACACTGATCATCGCCCCACAATTCCTCAATGAAACCGACGTCGCGATGCATCCCGTTGCCGAGACGGTTCTGCGCTGGCAGGGCAATGAGTGGATGGCGGGTGGCGAATCCACTGCGCCGTTCCGTCTCAGCGCCTTTGCGGCGCTGGACGAAATCATCGCCCGCCTGGGTGATCGCGAGCAGTTTCCCGATGTGAAGCAAATCGTCATCGCCGGCCACTCCGGTGGCGCTCAAGTGGTTCAGCGATACGCCATGCTCGGACACGATCAGCCAGCCCTCGACGCCGCCGGGGTGCAGGTGCGCTATGTCATCGCCAATCCATCTTCCTATGCGTACTTCGACGAACGCCGGCCAGTGGCTTTCAGCCATGCCCGCTGCCCGGACTTCAATCGCTGGAAGTACGGGCTGACGGATCTACCCGCCTACGCCGAAGGGAAAACGCCTGCGCAACTGCAGGCAACCTACGTCAAGCGCAACATCGTTTATCTGCTGGGGCAACAGGACATCGACCCCAACCACCCGGCGCTGGACAAGGGCTGTGAAGCCCAGGCGCAAGGCCCCTATCGATTGGCCCGCGGGCGCAATTACTTTGAGTATCTGAAGCGGCTGCAACCGAAAGGGCTCAATCAGCAACTGATCGAAGTGCCCGGCGTCGGGCATGACGGGGATGGGATGTTTACTTCGCCGGAGGGGCAAAAGGCGTTGTTCGGGCTGTAGGTTTCGCGCTGGCCGAGAGCATCTGCCGCAACTCGATGCAATCGGCCGCATGCCAATCGGTCAATTCCGGCCACGGATTATCCGGCAGGTTCACCAGCACCGTCCGTGCCCCCGCCGCCCGCCCGCAATCCAGATCAAAGCGGTAATCACCGACCATCACCATTTCGCTCGCCGGTACGTTCCAGGCTTGCGCCAATTTCAGCAAACCACCGGGGTGCGGTTTTGGCGGCGCTTCATCTCGACCGAGCACGTCCTCCACCGCGAAGCAGTCAGCCAGGCCAATGGCCTCCAGCGTGACATGCGCCAATTCACGGGCATTGCGCGTGAGAATGCCCAGGCGATACCCGCGCCCGGCCAGGTCACGCACCAGCTCTACGGCACCCGGTGCCGGTTTCGACCCGAGCGCCAGGTCGCGCTCGTGCTCGAGCAGCCACGCATGCTTGGCAGCGGCTTCGTCGGCCGGTAGCGCGGCGAGGTGGGTCAGGATGTCGTCTTCGGCCGGGATCGCCAGCGCCACGCGAATCGCCGCGAAATCATGCACGGCCACCGTCAGGGTGCCGTCCATGTCGAACACCCAGTGACGCACATCGGCCAGGCTCATGACCAATCCTTGCGATGACGGATCAGGCCTTCCTGCGTGACCGAGGCCACCAGTTTCCCGGCGCGGTTGAACACGCTGCCACGGGAGAAACCACGGGAGTTGCCGGCCCAGGGACTGTCCATCGCGTACAACAACCAGTCATCGGCACGCAGATCAGCGTGGAACCACAGCGCATGATCGAGGCTGGCGACCTGCATGTCCTTGTGCCAGACCGATTTGCCATGGGGCTGCATCGAGGTGGTCAGCAGACCGAAATCCGAGGCATAGGCCAACAAGTACTTGTGCAACGCCGGGGAGTCGGCCAAGGCACCGTCGGCACGAAACCAGACGTACTTGATCGGGTCGGATGGCAGCGGGTTGTAGGGATCCTTTTCGGTGATCGGCCGGAACTCGATCGGCTTGGGGCACAGCAGTTTTTCGCGCATTTTCTCGGGGATCAGGTGCGCGCGCTGCTGGGTCAGCTCCAGCTCCGATGGCAGGTTTTCCGGACCGACCACTTGCGGCATTTCGCTTTGGTGCTGGAAACCTTCTTCGTCGTACTGGAACGAGGCGCTGCAGGTGAAGATCGGATGGCCCTTCTGGATCGCGGTCACCCGGCGTGTGCTGAAACTGCCACCGTCGCGCACCCGATCAACCTGATACACCACCGGCAACCCGGCGTCGCCCGGACGCAGGAAGTAGCCGTGCATCGAATGCACATGGCGCGCCTCATCGACGGTCTGACTGGCCGCCGACAGGGACTGGCCGAGTACCTGGCCACCGAACAACTGCCGAAAACCCAGGTCCTGGCTACGGCCACGGAACAGGTTTTCCTCAATCGGCTCCAGGGTCAGCAGGTCGACCAGATCATCCAACACTTGGCTCATTCAGACTCTCCTCACACAAAGCAATGCCGCGCAGTCTTGGCTGCGGCGGTCGATTCAGTTTCTGGCCAGGGCCGATGGGGGCCATTGTAAACATCCGCGGCGGCTTATCCATGCAAGGTTTGCAGCCATTGTTCACGGCTGATGCGATACAGCACGTGATGGCGCAAGGGATGATCGACGGCAAGGTTGGGGTGTTCAAAGTCATCAGCGCCATCATGGTGCATGCCGATGGCCTGCATGACTTTCTGTGATGGCAGGTTGCTGTCGGCCGTGAAGGAGACGATTTCGTTCAGCGCCAAACGGTCAAACCCGCAGCGCAGAGCGGTCCACGCCGCCTCACTGGCATAACCCAGTCCCCAATGCTCGCGCGCCAGGCGCCAGGCGATTTCGATGGCGGGGGTGAACGGCGCGTCGAAACCCACCACCCCGAGCCCGGTAAATCCGATGAACTGCCCAGTGTCCTTGCGCTCCAGCGCCCACGGACCGAAACCATGCTCAGCGAAATGACCACGGATTCGCCCGATCAATGAAGCACTTTCCAGTCGGCTCAAGGGTGCCGGGAAATAACGCATGACCTGTGGATCGGCACACATTGCCGCAAACTCCGGCAAATCCTCATCCTGCCACTGCCGCAACAGCAGCCGCGCGCTCTCGAGTTCCAGTATCGGCTCCATCGTGCTCCCCCCATTTTCATGCCGCGAGTCTACAACGCTGGTAGGATCCTTCACTCATTCCTGTACGAAAGCATCATGCCGCTGCCGCTGATTTATCACGAAGACTACAGTCCCGAATTCCCGGCGGATCACCGCTTCCCCATGGACAAGTTCCGCTTGCTGCGCGATCACCTGGTGGACAGCGGCCTGACTCGCGACGCCGACCTGCTGCGTCCGCAACTCTGCCCGCCGGAGATTCTCGCCCTCGCCCATGACCCTTCGTACATCGAACGCTACATGGGCGGCGAGTTGTCCCGCGAGGATCAACGTCGCCTCGGCCTGCCCTGGAGCGAAGCCCTGGCCCGGCGCACGGTGCGGGCGGTCGGCGGCTCGTTGCTGGCGGCCGAGCAGGCGCTCGAGCATGGCCTGGCCTGTCACCTGGCCGGCGGCACTCACCACGCTCACTATGACCACCCGGCCGGCTTCTGCATTTTCAATGACCTGGCGGTGATCAGCCATTTCATGCTGGAAAGTGGCCGGGTCAACCGGGTACTGATCTTCGATTGCGATGTGCACCAGGGTGACGGCACTGCACGCATCCTGCACGACACTCCGGAGGCCATTACCGTTTCCCTGCATTGCGAGAAGAATTTTCCTGCACGCAAGGCCGACAGCGACTGGGACATTCCATTGCCCAATGGCATGGGCGATGCCGATTACCTGAAAGTGGTGGATGACGCGCTCAACTACCTGTTGCCGCTCTATCAACCGGATCTCGTGCTGTATGACGCCGGCGTCGATGTGCACAAGGACGATGCCCTCGGCTATCTGAAACTGACGGACGAAGGCCTCGCCGCCCGCGATGAAGCCGTGATGCGTCATTGCCTGGGCCGCGACATCCCGGTGGTCGGGGTGATTGGCGGCGGCTACAGCAAGGACCGCAAAGCCCTGGCCCGCCGCCACGGCATTCTCCACCACAGCGCGCAGCGGGTCTGGCAGTCATCAGGTTGTCACTGAGTTGTGGACGCTTTACCCACAATGCCTGTGGAGCTGCCTGTGGATAACCTGAGTGAAAGCGACCGCAGCCCATGCGGGGTGTGGGCTACAGACTAATGATCATTTTTTAACCACCCTTTCAAACCCCATACAGTCCCCGTGGGAGCGGGCTTGCCCGCGATGAGGCCGGCACCTTCACCCTCTTCGGTGACTGACACTCCGCCATCGCGGGCAAGCCCGCTCCCACAGGGATTTTGGCTGCTAGAATGCCTACCTTCATTCCGCCAGACCGCAGCGCAGCCCATGACCCGACCCTCGACACCCTCCACCTCTCACGTCGCCATCATCGGTGGCGGTCCCGCCGGCCTGATGGCGGCTGAAGTGTTGAGTCAGGCCGGGATCAAGGTCGATCTGTACGACGGCATGCCTTCGGTCGGGCGCAAATTCCTCCTGGCCGGCGTCGGTGGCATGAACATCACCCACTCCGAAGCCTACCCGGCGTTCCTTTCGCGCTATGCCGAACGGGCACCGCAGATCGCCCCGCTGCTGCGCGGTTTCGGCGCCGAAGCCCTGTGCCAGTGGATTCAGGACCTGGGCATCGACACCTTCGTCGGCAGCTCGGGCCGGGTCTTTCCGACCGACATGAAAGCCGCGCCGCTGCTCCGTGCCTGGCTCAAGCGTCTACGTGACGGCGGCGTCGTTATCCACACCCGCCATCGCTGGCTGGGCTGGAATGAAAACGGCGGTTTGCGCATCGACAGCCCCGAAGGCGAAAAAACCGTTCAGGCCGACGCCACCCTGCTGGCGCTCGGTGGCGGCAGTTGGGCGCGCCTGGGTTCGGACGGCGCCTGGATGCGGCCACTGGAGCAACGCGGTGTAGGACTGGCACCGCTGCAACCGAGTAATTGTGGCTTCGAGGTGCAGGCCTGGAGCGAATTGATGGTCAGCAAATTCGCCGGCAGCCCGCTGAAAAACATCGCCATCGGCCTCAACGACGACGTGCCGCGCCTCGGCGAATGCGTAATGACCGCCACCGGCATCGAAGGCAGCCTGATCTATGCCCTGTCGGCACCGATCCGCGAAGCGATCAACCGGCACGGCTCGGCGACTATTCATATCGACCTTCTGCCCGGCCGGCCTGTGGATAAAGTGCTGTCGGCATTGAGCAAGCCGCGCGGCTCACGCTCGATGGCCAAACACCTGCACAGTCAGTTGGGCATCGATGGGGTGAAAGCCGCGCTGCTGCGCGAACTGACCTCTGCCGAAACCTTCACGGACATGGCTTTGCTGGCCCAGGCCATCAAGGCATTGCCACTGACACTGGTGAAAACCCGGCCATTGGACGAAGCCATCAGCAGTGCGGGCGGTGTGTTGTTCGAAGCGATGGATGAACGCTTGATGCTCAAGCAGTTGCCTGGGGTGTTCTGCGCGGGGGAAATGCTGGACTGGGAGGCGCCGACGGGCGGCTATCTGCTGACCGCGTGTTTCGCCAGTGGGCGGGCGGCGGGGTTGGGGATGATTGAGTGGTTGCAGCGCTAGGGCTGAAGACCGAATAGCCCCCATCGCCAGCAGGCTGGTTCCCACAGGAAACACCTGTGGGAGCCAGCCTGCTGGCGATGGCGGCTTAGCAGACGCCGCCGTTAATCAAGGCTTACGCTTGCGCGGCCCGGTATTGAACACCGGCACCTTGCGCACAGGCTTGACCGAAGGTTCTGCTGGTGCGACTTCCCCGCTATCCACCCACTTGCCAAGGTTGCGCTTGCCGCCACCACCCGAAGCTTTCGGCTTCTTAGGCTTTTTCGGCTTCTTGATCACCTGGCCACTGGCATCGGTGTCCGGCACCCGGTGCTCAGGCTCGAAGTCCGGTTCGTTCTGACGCTTCAAGGTCTGGCGGGTGAGCATCTCGATGGCCGAGAGCAGGTTCACCTCATCGGCACACACCAGGGAAATCGCCTCGCCGGTCGAGCCCGCGCGGCCGGTACGGCCGATGCGGTGGATGTAGTCCTCGGCGACGATCGGCAAGTCGAAATTGACCACCAGCGGCAAGTCTTCGATATCCAGACCACGGGCCGCAACGTCGGTGGCGACCAGGATCTGCACTTCGCTCGCCTTGAAACGGTCCAGCGCACGCTGGCGGGTCGCCTGGGGTTTGTCGCCGTGAATGCCGTCGGCGTTGATGCCCAGGCCCTGCAGCTTCTCGACCAACGCATCCACACCATTACGGGTCTTGGCGAACACCAGCACTTGCTTCCACTTGCCCTTGCGCATCAAGTGCACGAACAGCTCTGGCTTGCGCTTCTTGTCCACCGTCACCACCCATTGCTTGACGGTGTTGGCGGCCACGTTGCGCGGGCTGACTTCGATGGTCTGCGGGTCGTTGAGCATTTGCCCGGCCAGCAGGCGGATGTCGTCGGAGAAAGTCGCGGAGAACAGCAGCGTCTGACGTTTCTTCGGCAATGCGCGGTAAATGTTCGCCAGTTCTTCGGAAAAGCCCAGGTCGAGCATCCGGTCGGCTTCGTCCAGCACCAGGGTTTGCAGCTGGTTGAACTTCAGCGCGTTCTGGCGGAACAGGTCGAGCAAACGGCCCGGGGTCGCCACCAGCAGATCGACACCGCTGCGCAGCTTCATCATTTGCGGGTTGATGCTGACGCCGCCGTACACCGCGTAGGTGCGCAGTGGCAGGTTCTCGGCGTACTGGCGCACGGCTTCGTGAACTTGCTCGGCCAGTTCGCGGGTGGGCACCAGGATCAGCGCGCGCACCGAGTTGGCGGTGACTTTCGGCCCTTCCATGGCCAGCAATTGCAGGAGCGGCAGCGCGAAACCGGCGGTCTTGCCGGTGCCGGTCTGGGCGGCGGCCATCAGGTCGCGACCGGCCAGCACCGCCGGTATGGCTTGCGCCTGAACCGGCGTCGGAGTCTGGTAGCCAAGCTTCTCAAGGGAGCGCAGCAAGGGTTCGATCAGGCCAAGGGAGGCGAAAGTCATGGGAGTACCGTAGGAAAATTCAGCGCGGGTTGTGCAAAACAAGTGTGCAAAACAAATGTGCAATGGCGCGCAGTTTACCCTGATTCTCCCGGGATTCTGTCGGCACTGCCTTCACCACCGGCTGCGGTGGCGAACGGCGCCACTGCGGCAGACCGATCAACACCACGGCACTGATGATCACCAGCATCGCCAGCCCTTCTTCGATACCGATGGTCTCGCCGACAAACACGATCCCCAGCAACACCGCCACCGCCGGGTTGACGTAGGCATAACTGGTGGCCGCCGCCGGGCGCACGTGTTTCAACAGATACATGTAGGCGTTGAAGGCGATGATCGAACCGAACACGGTCAGGTACGCCAGCGCGGCCCAGCCTTCGATCGGCGGCATCTGTTCCAGGTGCTCGCCGCTCACGGCACTGCCGATCAGCAACACCACCCCGCCCACCAGCATTTCCACGGCACTGGCCATGGCGCCCTGAGGCAATGGCAAGTGTTTGCTCCACACCGAACCGAAGGCCCAGGTCGCCGCTGCAAAGATCAACAACGCGGCGCCCAAGGGGCTCGATTGCAAGTTGGAACCCAGGTTGAGCATGGCGATACCGATCAGCCCGAGGACAATCCCGGCCCATTCGAGACAGGTATTGCCCGCGCCCCACAAGTAGCCACAGAGCAAGGTGAACAACGGCACCGTCGCCACCGCCAAGGCGGCGACACCTGAAGCCACCCCCGTGTGCTCGGCGAGGCTGACCCCGCCGTTGCCGCAAGCCAGCAGTAACACCCCGATAATGCCGGCGGCTTTCCATTGCGCCCAGGTCGGTGCCGGTGCCCCGCGCCAACGCAGGAAGGCATACATCAAGCTCCCGGCAATGACGAAGCGAATCCCGGCCAGCAGCAGCGGCGGCCAATACGCCACGCCGATGCGGATTACCAGGTAAGTCGAGCCCCAAATCACATACAAGGCGAAGAAGGCGGCGATCAGCGGTAAGGGAAAACGACGTAGGCCAGGCATGGGGGGCAGCTCACAGGCAAGACAAGTGAGCCGCTATTTTAGAAAGGCTGACAGCAGAAAATAAGTTACAAAACCTTTTTAAAGCGCCGGTACACTTTTCAAAACACGGAGTTCAGCGCTATATACCGTTGTTTCGAAAGTCAGCCCTTTTCAGGAGTCGCCCCGTGGATAAATACGACCGCATGCTGCTCAGCGCCCTGCTGGAAAACGGTCGCGCGTCCTACGCCGACCTGGCGCGCAAGGTCAACCTGTCCGCCCCCGCCGTGGCCGAACGCGTGGCCAAGCTCGAAGCCAGTGGTGTCATCACCGGTTACCAGGCGAAAGTCGACATGGCCAAGCTGGGCCTGCCCATCCAGTGCGTGATCGAACTGCGCCTGAACCAACACGGTAACCAGAAAGCCTACGACGACCTGATCAAAATCCCACAGTTGACTGAATGCCACCGGGTGACGGGCGATCCCTGCGTGATCATGCAGGCGGCGGTGGGTTCGATGCCGGAGCTGGAAGAGTTGATCAACCGGATCGCCACGTTCGGCTTCAGCAAGACGTCAATTGTGTTGTCGAGCGCGATAGAGAAGCGCGTGCCGCTGGGGCACATCGAGGGCAATGGAAAGTGAACAACCTGTAGGAGCGAGCCTGCTCCTACAGGGAATCTGCGGTGTAGTCAGAAGCCGCGATAGCGCTTCAGATGTTCGCCCACTTTTGCCGCCGGCACTTTCTGCAACTTGCACAGCAGGTCGTGGGACAACTCGCGCAAGCCGTGTTTCTGGCGCAGCTCTTGGGCCAGGTGCGCCGTGAGGTTGGCGGCCATTTCCGCGTCGGCCATGGCCCGGTGGGCCTTGCCGGTGTGGGGCAGGTTGGCGAAGGTGGTGAGGGTGCCGAGTTTGTGGTTGGGCGCGGCCGGCATCAGGCGGCGGGCCAACAGTAGCGAACAGGCGAAGTTCTGCAGACGGGTGCGTTTGATGCGCCCGAGCTCGAAGTCCCAGAATTTCTGGTCGAACGCGGCGTTGTGCGCCAGCAACGGCGTGGTGCCCACGAATTCGTTGACCTCGTTCATCACCTGCTCGGCCGATGGCGCGGTGCGCAGCATGGCGTTGCTGATGCCGGTGAGTTGTTCGATGAAGGCCGGGACTCGCACTCCGGCATTCATCAGGCTCTGGTAACGCTCGACGATGCGCCCCTGTTCAAGGATCACCACGGCAATTTCCGTGGCCCGGCAGTTGCTGCTCGGGGAGATCCCGGTGGTTTCAAAGTCGATGACTGCTATGCGTTCCAAACCTGTTTCAACTCCGTAAAAATCAATTCTTGAGCAGCAGCGCACCTTCGATCGGCACGTAGCGACTGGCCGCGCGGATCAGCGAGTTGGCGGTCAGGCCCGGCACGCCGTAGGCCACCGCCTGCACGCCGTGCTTGCTGATGATGCGCTCAAGCAGCATGTCGAAATCGCCGTCGCCGGAGGCCAGCACCACTTCGTCGACATGGTCGGCGGCGTCCATGATGTCGAGGGTGATGCCCACGTCCCAGTCGCCCTTGGCCGAACCGTCGCTGCGCTGGATGAAAGGCTTGAGCTTCACGGTGAACCCGAGATTGCGCAGGATCTGCTGGAACTGCTGCTGTTTGCTGTCGCCGCGATCGATGGCGTAGGCGTAGGCCTCGACAATCTGCCCCTGCTTGCTGATTTCAGCCCACAGCGCGGCGTAATTGAAGTGGCAACCGTAAGCCTGACGCACGGTGTAGTAGAGGTTCTGGACATCGGCGAACACTGCGATTTTTTTCACCGCACATCCCCTTGGGCGCAGGCAGGATCAGGCACCAGGCCCGAAAAGTCGCCCAGTATGCCAGCCTGAAGGCGTATTCCGCGAATAATCGGCCCGAGGCATCCGGACGCCTCGGACGAATGGCACCTGTGGAATGGGCAACGTTGAGGAGTGACACCTTTGGAATGACACCTGTGGCGAGCGAGCTCGCCACAGGTCAGGTGCAACAGAAGGGTCAGACGAAAGAGTCGTCGTCGCCGCCGAAGAACGATGAGCTGTCATCGTTGTAGTCGGCGTCAGTAAAGCCGCCCTGGTCGTTACTATAAGAATCGTTACCCGCCATACGCTGGTCATCGCCCCAGCCATTGTTGCTCTGGTCGCTGACCTGGGCCGGCTCTTCCTTGATGACTTCGACGATTTCCTGCGGTTGCTGATTGTTATGGAACAGGCTGCTGATGCCTTGCGCCAGCATTACGCCACCCGCGACGCCCGCGGCGGTTTTCAGCGCGCCACCGAGGAAACTGCTGCCGGCCGCTGCCGGAGCCTGCTGCTGCGGCGCATAACCCTGCTGCGCAAAGCCCTGCTGCGGAGCACCGTAGTTTTGCTGCGGCGGTTGGCCACCGAACGACGACCGCCCTGGCTCGCGCCAGCCGCCACCACTCGATACCGGTGCGCTTTGGCTGAGCGCCGGCTGCGGGTCGCGGGCGCTGCCACCAAAGATGCTCGACAGGAAGCCGCCACTGCTTGGGGCCGGCGCCGCTGTCTGCGCCTTGGCCTGCTGCAGTTCGGCCTGCAATTGCTGGATTTGTGCCGTCAGTTGCTTGTTCTGCTCGTCGAGGCTCTTGATCGCCGCCTCTTGCACCAGAATCGCCTGGGTCATGAAATAACCCGCTGCGGGCTGGCGAGTCAGGTGTTCCTTGATCCGCGCCTCGGCCTGGGCGTCGCGCGGGGCTGAGTTCGTTTCGGCCTGTTGCAGCCGGGAAAACAGTCCATCGATCAGGGTTTGTTCTTCGCTGTTCATGGCGACCTCTTAGATTGCCGGGAAAATCGTTGCCTGTATCCACCGAGGATAAGGTGCCTGACCTTAATGGAGGCTGAAACAAGTTGTTTCAATGACCTTTACCGAACGTTTACGTTTGTGCCCTTGTGCACATCATCGGTTAAAGTGGACCACTGATTGCAACCTGCGATACCGACTGATGAATCCGTTCGACGTACTGCGTGACTCCCTGTACTTCTTCAAACGCAATCTGGGCCAGATTGTGCAACTGTGCCTGCCGCTGGTGATCATCGAGGCCCTGCTGCAACAAGTGGTCGACCATTCGACCGAGCCCGACAGTTTTCCAGGCATCAGCGTGATCGTCGGTTTGCTGATCTATCCGCTGTACACCGCCGCGCTGATTCTGTTTCTCGATGCCCGCAGCCGTGGGGAATCGCCCCGTAACCGCGATTTGCTGACAAGGTCCGCCTACCTGTGGCCGCGCTTTGCCTTGCTGACGGCCCTCAATACCGTGCTGATACTGCTCGGCCTGTCGCTGTATTTCCTGCCGGGCATCTGGCTGATGGTGACCCTGGCTTTCGGCGAATACCTGCTGGTGCTGCGTGGCCTGGCCCCGCTGGCGGCGATGAAGGAAAGCCTGCGCCTGACCCGCGGGCACTTCATGCGCATCCTGGTGTGCATTCTGTGCGTGATGGGGCCGTTGTGGGTGCTCAAGGGCGCGACGCTGGCGGTGTATCCCGACCCGCAGAACCCGGTGATCTCGCTGTTGATCGACAGTGCCCACAGCTTCCTGCAGCTGTTCACCAGCGTGGTGCTGTTCCGCCTGTTCATGCTGATCGGCGATACGCCGGAAAAAATCGATGGACCACGCTGACCGTGGGCGATGGCTTGTCAGTCGGGTATGCTCGGGGTCTATCCTCGTAACACAATAATAAGATAATAAGCCGAGCCATGACCCGACCATTGCGCTACACCCTGCTGGGATTGTTGATTGTGATCGCCTTGGCAGGCGCGATGGTCTACAGCCTGACCTGGCGTCCTGACGCCAGGGAGGTGCTGCCGGTCAGTTGCAGTACTCAGCCCCCCACCGTCGCACCTGGCCAGGCGCTGAAGGTGATGACCTGGAACGTCCAGTACCTGGCGGGCAAGCGCTACGTGTTCTGGAACGACCTGGCGGCCGGCACCGATGAAGCCCCCACCGCCGACGACATGGCCTTCAGCCTCGATGAGGTGGCGCGGGTGATTCGTGACGAGCAACCGGACATCGTGCTGTTGCAGGAACTCGATGACGGCGCCAAGGCCAGCGGCTACCAGAATCAGCTCAAGCTCTTGCAGGAGCGGGTCGCCGACCTCTATCCATGCAGTGCCCACGCGTTCGACTGGAAAGCCGACTTCATCCCTGATCCGCACATTTTCGGCAGCGTTGGCCGGCAACTGGCGACCTTGAGCCGCTACGAGATCGAACACGCCGAGCGCCTGCAATTGCCCGTGTCGGAGGTCAACCTGATCAGCCGTCAGTTCAAGCCGAAAAACGCCTTGTTGCTGACCTACCTGCCGTTGAGCGACGGCGGCCAGATGGCGGTCCTCAACACCCATCTGGACCGTGCGACCCAACCCGACGAAACCCTGCAAGCGCAAGTCTCGGCCGTGGCCAAGGTCCTCGACAAATTCGAAAGCCGTGGCACGCCGTGGCTGATCGGCGGCGACTTCAACCTCCTGCCGCTGGGTCAATACCAGCGCCTGCCCAGCGAGCAACGCACGCCCTATTCCTCCGACAGCGCCTTGCATGTGCTGTGGGACAAATACCCGATGATCCCCACCAACAACGAAGCCAGTGGCATCGACCGCGCGCGCTGGCTGACGCACTACCCAAACGATACGAACGTGAGCGGCCCGGACCGGACTGTCGACTTCCTGTTTTACAGCCCGCGCATCAAACGGGTCGAAGCGAGGGTGCGACAGGACGATACATTACGCATCTCCGATCACTTGCCGGTGATCGCCCGGTTCCTGCTGCCGGCGGCGCCATAGCGCCAGACTCCAGGCCAACACCGCCCCTGTGGGAGCCAGCTCGCTCCCACAAAGAACGTGCATCAATGCACCTCTTCCAGGTCGTCATGCAGCAAGCCGAAAATCTTGCGTTTCATGTCAATGAACGAGTGTTCCATGACCATGTCCAGCGTGCGTGGGCGCTCGATCGGCACGTCGAGAATCTGCTTGATTCGCCCGGGACGTGCGCCCATCACATAGACCCGGTCACCGAGCAGAATCGCTTCGTCGATGTCATGGGTGACGAACAACACGGTTTTCTTGCTGTGGCCCCAGACCCGCAACAGCAGCTGCTGCATTTGCAGGCGCGTCTGGCTGTCGAGGGCACCGAAGGGCTCGTCCATCAGCAGAATCTGCGGGTCGTTGGCCAGCGCGCGAGCGATCGCCACACGCTGCATCATGCCGCCGGACAACTGCTTGGCGTAGTTGTCGGCGAAGTTGCTCAGGCCGACTTCGTTGACGTAGTAGTCAACAATGTCCTTGCGTTGCGCCGCCGGCATGCCACGCCGCTTGAGTCCGAACTCGACGTTCTGGCGCACGGTCAGCCACGGGAACAGCGTGTAGCTCTGGAACACCATGCCGCGATCCGCACCGGGCCCCTGCACTTGCTGGCCCCCCACATAAATCTCGCCCGAAGTGGGCTCGTTGAGGCCGGCGGTGAGGTACAGCAGGCTCGACTTGCCGCACCCCGAAGGGCCGACCAGCACAGCAAATTGCTGATCCGGCACGTCGAAAGACACCTCTTCCAGCGCGGTAAACGTGCCGCCATCGGGTTTCTTGTAACGCAGGCTGACCTTGTCCACTTGCAGTCGTGGCGCGGCCTGCACCGCAGTGGCCTGGGGGGTGGCGAATCGATGATTGGCAGCGGTTACTGAGCCCATGCGGTGATCCTCAGACGTAAGAAGCGGAACAGTTGATCGGTCGCGAGGCCCAGCAGGCCGATGATCGCGATGGCCAGGAAAATCACATCCACCTGAAAGCCGCGCATGGCTTTGAGGCTCAGGTAACCCAGGCCACTGGAGGCCGCGACCAGTTCGGCGACGACCAGGTAAGTCCAGGCCCAGCCCATGGTCACGCGCAGGGTGTCGAGCACGCCCGGCAAGGACGCCGGGGCAATCACGTGCAGCACGGCGTCACGACGGTTCGAGCCCAGGGTGTAGGAGGCGTTGATCAGGTCCTTGGAGATGCCCTTGGACACATCCGCGATCATCACCAGTTGCTGGAAGAACACGCCGAAGATAATCACCGACACCCGCTGCTCCAGACCGATGCCGATCCACAGAATGAACAGCGGCACGAAGGACGTGACCGGCAGATAGCGGATGAAGTTGACCATCGGCTCGAGAAACGCCTGGACGATGCGGAAGCTGCCCATCAGCAACCCCCGCGGCACGGCGACCAGGGACGAGACAATAAAACCGACCATCACCACTTCGACGCTGGCCCAGACATGCTGGCCGAGCGTGCCGTCA
>OBKH01000106.1_pt1 | contig 17822 bp, 16 predicted proteins | sample 1496241 | NCBI WGS metagenome assembly OBKH01 (sample SAMN03273953, study PRJEB22546) | soil metagenome | isolation source: rice field elevated CO2 plus elevated temperature | place: India: CRRI Experimental farm Cuttack,Odisha-753006 | collected 2013-12-17 | reverse complement strand
GCTGCTGTCAACACCTCTTTTTCAACTTCCTTTCGACTTCGATGACCTGAAGCAACCTGCTGCCGGAAACTGCGTAACTCATTGTTTATCAAGGAGTTTTCCGTTTCGACTGCGCCGGAACTGGGGCGAATTATAGGCTTCCAGAATCTGTCGTCAACCACTAATTACGCTTTTTTGGCAGAAGAGGCCTTTTTCATCATCAAGCGCGGGATTCGCCGGGTTACAGACGGTAACCGCAACACTAATAGCAACGCCCCCACAGCGGCATATATAGCCCACTCCCTCAGATCGGCGCGCACAATCCAGAGCATATGCAGCAATCCAAGCACCAAAACCACATAAGCCAGGCGATGCAATTTCTTCCAGCGCCCACCCAGAAGTCGCTGACTGTATCGATTGGAAGTCATTGCCAATACCAACAAACACAGAAACCCCAGCACACCGACAATAATGTACGGGCGTTTGCGTAACTCGACACCCAGCTGCGCCCCATCAAATCCGAGGATAAACGCCAGATAAGCGCTCAGGTGCAGAACTACATAAGCAAAACACCACAAACCCAATTGCCGCCTGACCGCAATCCACCCCGCCCAAACGGTGAACTTTTGCAGAGGCGTCATGCTTAATGTGATGAGCAGAAGAACAAGGGTCCCCAAGCCCAAACGGTCGACCAATACTTTCCCCGGGTCCGGGCCAAGCACATCCGTCCAGGCTTGATACAACCAGAACAGGGGCCACACCAACGCGACAATAAAGACACCGACACGCCAAAGCGGATACCGCATCAGTAGTTCTTCCGCAAATCGAGCCCGCTATATAGAGACGCCACTTCATCAGCGTAGCCATTGAACATTTGCGTATCACGTACGTTGGGCTTGAGAAGGCCACTCGGCAAGCGACGCTCACGAGCCTGTGTCCAGCGTGAATGGTCAACCGCAGGATTCACATTGGCATAGAAGCCATATTCGTCCGGGGCAATACTCTGCCAGGTCGTTTTGGGCTGCTCATCGACCAGACTGATCCGTACAATGGACTTGATGCTTTTGAAGCCGTACTTCCATGGCACTACCAGACGCAACGGCGCCCCGTTCTGATTCGGCAACTCACGCCCGTACATCCCAACCGCCAGAATCGCCAACGGGTTCATCGCCTCATCCATGCGCAACCCTTCTACATAGGGCCAGTCGATCAAGGCGAATCCGGATCGCTGCCCCGGCATGTTCTTGGGATCCTGCAGCGTTTCAAAACGAATGAATTTGGCTTTTGACGTTGGCTCTACTTGCTTGAGTAACGCCGAGACGGGAAAACCGATCCATGGAATGACCATCGACCAGGCCTCCACACAGCGAAGGCGGTAGATCCGCTCTTCCAACTGATAAGGCCTCATGAAGTCTTCGAGTGCATAGCGTCCCGGCTTACCCACTTCGCCATCCACCACCACAGTCCAGGGCTCAGTCTTTAACGCGCCGGCATTGGCTGCAGGATCACCTTTGTCGGTGCCAAACTCATAGAAGTTGTTGTAATGGGTAGCATCCTTGAAAGGCGTGATCGCCTCATCCTTCACGGTGACTGCATCCCAACGGGCGGAAGGAAGTTTTTCGCTGAACCAGGAAGGCGCCTTGCCAGGTTCAACATCCGCATAACGCCCCGCCTCATTGGCGCTAGCCCAGCGAGGCAGTCCGCTCAGCGCCAAGCCGCCAACGGCAGCGCCCAATACATGACGTCGAGAGAGATAACAGGATTCAGGCGTGACGTCCGACTCATGACAGTCAGACGCCTTGGGGATTTTGATCAGCATGGCTACTCCGCAGCATTGGAGAACAGATGCACCAACAGACTGCGGAGTATGAGGGAAATTACATCAATCGACGCTTTTGCGCCGACGAAGATGTAACAAGTACTGCACCGGACCGGAAGCCGCGTACGCGAGGAAAACCAGCAGCAGGATGCGCGGAGGATCGCTGAACACTACGGCGAAGACCAGCACCACGGCCAGGATTGCCACGAAAGGCACACGCCCCTTGAGGTCCAGCTCCTTGAAGCTGTTGTACTTGATGTTGCTGACCATCAGCATACCCGCAGCCGCGACCATTAACGCCACCAGGAAGGACATCTTGGATCCCTGGATACCGTAGTCACTGAACGCCCAGACAATCCCTGCCACGACGCCAGCAGCAGCCGGACTGGCCAGACCAATGAAGTAGCGCTTATCGGCGGTGCCGACCTGGGTGTTGAAACGCGCCAGACGCAATGCCGCGCCCGCCACATAGATGAAGGCCACCATCCAGCCGACCTTGCCCATGTCGCCCAAGGCCCAACCAAATGCCAGCAAGGCAGGCGCAACACCGAAGGCAACCATGTCCGACAGCGAGTCGTATTCGGCACCGAAGGCACTCTGGGTATTGGTTATGCGCGCGACACGGCCATCGAGACCGTCGAGCACCATGGCGACGAAAATCGCGATGGCTGCGAAAGCAAAATACTTGCTCGCGCCAATCGAATCACCCGCACTCAGGGCGCTCTGTGCGCTCATGGAGTTAATGATGGAGTAAAACCCTGCGAACAGATTCGCAGTGGTGAACAGATTCGGCAGAAGATAGATACCACGATGCCGGACTTTGCGGCCTTCAGCGTCATGCCCTTCTTCAACATGCTCATCGATGGGCAGCAGGCTTTCGGCGTCAGAAGCCTGGTTTGGCTCTTCGGGACGTTCGCTCATGGACAATACCTTGCAACGGGGTGGAGAGTTTCGACAGATGTCTGCGGCAACGGTTCGCACCGCAAACGATGCAGCTTTATACCAGAACCGGCCCGCCAAACGAAAAAACGCGGCCTGGGCCGCGTTTTTCGTACAAGGACGTGACTTAGTTTTTGGCTTTGTCGACGATCTTGTTGGCACCGATCCACGGCATCATGGAGCGCAGTTGCTCGCCGATGATTTCGATACCGTGAGCGGCGTTGTTGCGACGCTTGGCGGTCATCGAAGGATAGCCGGTAGCACCTTCGCTGATGAACATCTTGGCGTATTCGCCGTCCTGAATACGTTTCAGGGCGTTGCGCATGGCCTGACGGGATTCGGCGTTGATCACTTCCGGGCCGGTTACGTACTCGCCGTATTCGGCGTTGTTGGAGATCGAGTAGTTCATGTTGGCGATACCGCCTTCGTACATGAGGTCAACGATCAGCTTCAGTTCGTGCAGGCATTCGAAGTAGGCCATCTCTGGCGCATAGCCAGCTTCAACCAGCGTTTCGAAACCAGCTTTAACCAGTTCAACGGTACCACCGCACAGAACGGCTTGTTCGCCGAACAGGTCGGTTTCAGTCTCGTCCTTGAAGGTGGTTTCGATGATGCCGGTACGACCACCGCCAACACCGGCAGCGTAGGACAGAGCAACGTTCTTGGCGTTGCCAGACGCGTCCTGGTAGATCGCGATCAGGTCAGGAATACCGCCACCCTTCACGAACTCGGAACGTACGGTGTGGCCTGGAGCTTTCGGCGCGATCATGATCACGTCGAGGTCAGCGCGCGGCACTACCTGGTTGTAGTGGATCGCGAAGCCGTGGGAGAAGGCCAGGGTGGCGCCTTTCTTGATGTTCGGCTCGATTTCGTTCTTGTACAGCGAGGACTGGAACTCGTCCGGGGTCAGGATCATGACCAGGTCGGCCGCTGCAACAGCGGAAGCAACGTCGGTCACTTTCAGGCCGTGAGCTTCGGCTTTGGCAACGGTGGCCGAACCTTTACGCAGACCAACGGTAACGTCAACGCCGGAGTCTTTCAGGTTGCACGCTTGGGCGTGGCCCTGGGAACCGTAACCGATGATGGCAACTTTCTTGCCCTGGATGATCGACAGGTCGCAGTCTTTATCGTAGAAAACTTTCATGAATTTCCCCTATATATCCAGGCCGTTCAGGCCATTCGCTAATTTGGTTTAGATGCTGAGTACTTTGTCGCCGCGCGCAATCCCGGTGACGCCACTGCGTACAGTTTCCAGGATCGAGGCGGTGCCGATGGACTGAATGAAGCTGTCGAGCTTGTCGCTGGTACCGGTCAATTGAACGGTATACACGCTGGCGCTGACATCGACGATCTGCCCACGGTAAATATCGGTGGTGCGCTTGATCTCGGCGCGTTGGGCGCCGGTGGCTTTGACCTTGACCAGCATCAGTTCGCGCTCGATGTGAGCACTCTCCGACAGGTCGACCAGTTTTACCACTTCGATCAGCTTGTTCAGGTTTTTGGTGATCTGCTCGATGATCTCATCATGGCCGACAGTGGTCAGCGTCAGACGCGACAGGGTCGGGTCTTCGGTAGGCGCCACAGTCAGGCTTTCGATGTTGTAGTTGCGCTGCGAGAACAGGCCGACTACGCGAGACAAAGCGCCGGGTTCGTTTTCCAGAAGCAAGGAAATAATGTGCCGCATGATTAAGTACGCTCCGTCTTGCTCAGCCACATATCGCGCATGGAGCCGTCTTTGATCTGCATCGGGTAGACGTGCTCGTTGGCGTCGACCTTGATGTCAAGGAACACCAGGCGATCCTTCATCGCGAACGCTTCCTCCATCATCGGCTTCAAATCCTTCAAGTCGGTGATGCGCATGCCAACGTGACCATAGGCTTCAGCCAACTTGACGAAGTCCGGCAACGATTCCATGTAGGAATGCGAGTGACGCGCACCGTAGCTCATGTCCTGCCATTGGCGGACCATGCCGAGCACGCCGTTGTTGAGCAGAATGATCTTCAGTGGCAGGCCATGTTGCAGACAGGTCGACAACTCCTGAATGTTCATCTGAATGCTGCCCTCGCCGGTCACACAGGCGACTTCAGCATCCGGGAAGTTCAGTTTCACGCCCATCGCAGCCGGCAAACCGAAGCCCATCGTGCCCAGGCCGCCGGAATTGATCCAGCGATTCGGCTTGTTGAAACGGTAGTACTGGGCCGCGTACATCTGATGCTGACCCACGTCGGAGGACACATAGGCATCGCCATGGGTCACTTCGCTCAGCGTCTCGATCACAGTCTGAGGCTTGATAATGCTGCCATCACCCTTGTTGTAAGGGAACATGTCGCGATCACCACGCCACTCCTCAATCTGCTTCCACCAGGTGGCTACAGCTTCCTTGTTCGGGGCCTCGCCGATTTCCTTGAAGGTGGCGACCATTTCGGTCAGTACGCTTTCCACCGGACCTACGATAGGAACGTCGGCCTTGATGGTCTTGGAGATCGAAGCCGGGTCGATGTCGACATGAATGATCTTGGCGTTCGGGCAAAACTTCGACGCACCGTTGATAACGCGATCGTCGAAGCGCGCGCCGACTGCGAGGATCACATCGGCATGGTGCATCGTCAGGTTGGCGGTGTAGCTGCCATGCATACCGAGCATGCCGACGAACTGGCGGTCGTTACCCGGATAGGCGCCAAGGCCCATCAAGGTGTTGGTGACCGGCGCGTTCAGCAGTTGCGCCAACTCGGTCAACGGTGCGGAACCGTTGCCCATGATGACGCCGCCACCGGCATAGATGATTGGCCGCTTGGCCGCCAACAGCATTTCCACGGCTTTGCGGATCTGGCCCGAATGGCCACGCACTGCTGGGCTGTAGGAACGCAGCTTGGCTTTTTTCGGGAAGACGTATTCGAACTTCTCGGCCGGATTGGTCATGTCTTTCGGGATATCGACCACTACCGGGCCCGGACGACCGGATTGCGCCAGGTAGAAAGCCTTCTTCATGACTTCCGGGATTTCCGATGGATGCTTGATCATGAAGCTGTGCTTCACGATCGGCCGGGAGATACCGATCATGTCGGTTTCCTGGAATGCATCCGTGCCGACCATGGTGCTCGGCACCTGGGCGGTCAGAATCACCATCGGGATCGAGTCCATGTACGCAGTGGCGATACCGGTAATGACGTTGGTCGCACCCGGTCCGGATGTCACCAGTACGACACCGGCCTTGCCAGTAGCGCGCGCATAACCGTCAGCCATGTGAGTGGCAGCCTGCTCATGACGGACAAGAATGTGCTGAACGGATGGTTCTTTGAACAGTGCATCGTAGATATGCAGTGCGGCACCACCCGGGTACCCATAGATATACTTGACGCCCTCGTCACGCAAAAAGCGGACGATCATTTCACCGCCAGATAAAAGCTCCACGTTGTTCACCTCTAAAACGCCAGAATACCGCCCACATATAAGGGGACGGGTCTTAATAGGTTTACTTCCCAGCAGAGCATGAGCGACGGTGGTCGCCGACTACGTCAGCACTGACTGAGCAAGTATTGGGATCGTCCCAAGTGTTGCGGGCTTTTCCCACCCAGCGCGAGGTAACGCGTTGCGGGTGTAACAGGTCGGCGCGGATGTGCGCCTCATGATCTGCTGAGTGGGTCTGCTTCTGGCAGTCCCTCTACAGCGGACTTTGGATTCTTCTGTTTCGTCCCCTGCAAGTCAAGTCGTCTATGTGCTTTATTGAACTAAGCACATGAGAAAGCAAGAAAAAACCGTGAAACTGCATGAGTGTTAGCTTCAATTGCGCAACCCGAGACAAGGAATTGGACAATCCGCGACGGAGAGAGGAAGTACAGGGAGCGATGCAGCGACTGGATGACGTTAAACGGCAGGAGCCGCACCAGCGAAACGCAGATACGAATAGCGAACAACCGCCAGTAGGCATGCAGGAACCGGGCATGCGCTCATCGCGAACAAGCCCGGTTGCTACAAGGGATCGAACTCAGCGAGAAGCTGTGATCAGCACATCGAACTCTTTGAGCAACATTTGCAACTGCCGATCTTTTCCCTGGACATTACGGCCAGCGAAGACCATTTCGGCCATCTCCTGAATCCCCGATGCACTGGGCAAAGGCAGATCCTGCTCCAGAATCATTTTCATGCGCGGCAAGAAGATCCATTGCAACCACTGCTCGAAATCCAGTGTATCGACCGAAAATGGCTCGACACTGGAAAGCGCCTCTGCGCTTGGCATGACGTCGTCCCACCAGCCCTGAATCCGCAGTTCACGTTCGATCAACAGCAACTGATCGGCAATTTTGTTAAAGCGCTCGTCCATCACGACGTTACCTTGGCCTTCTGACGGGCCAGCGCTGCGCCGGCAGAGTCACCCTGCTTCTCACGCGCCTGAGCGATCAGTTCCCAAAGGTTTGCCTGCAGTGCCGGGCGACCGTTGGCGAAAGTCAGGCCACGACGAGCGAATTGCTCGGCCTGCGGCGCATCACCTTGAGCCATGCGCACTTGCGCCAGGCGATAAAGCACTTGTGGCTCACGGGGTGCGACACGCTGGGCGCGCTCGAGGCTCGACGAAGCACCATTGAGATCACCGCTGGACTGTTGTTGCTGCGCAGTCGTCAACAGAGCCAGAACCGGACCGTCCAGTTGCTCGTCGGCGGACAGACCACCGGAGCTGGCCGAAGGAATCCCGCTCGGCGCCGATGGCATGCTGTAGCTGCCTTGATTGATCGGCGCGGACTGAACCGGTGCGGTATCGATCGGGCCCGGTGTAATCGGGCCTGGCGTAATCGGCGTGGTGCTGATCGGCGTTGAAGTCGTTGCACCGCCACCTGGCACCATCACGACAACACCGGTATCACCTTGCGGAATTTCCTGTGGGCGGGTTTGCGCCGGGCGTTTCACCGTCGTCTGCCGGAAACCGCCATTGTTCGAGATTCGCTCGCTGTTGGAGACGGCGGTACCGGAGTCTTCTACCGGAATCGAGCCACGTTGTACGGTGGAGCAACCGCTGAGCAAAGCCACGGCGGCAACCGCTGGAATCAACCACTTGTTCACTTGATACCCTCTTTGCTTAATTCATCCAGCCCTTGACCCAATCCATCACCGTTTCGCCGGTAGCGGGGCTATCGCCACCGCAAGCGGCGCCGGGAGGCGGTTCGCTGCCGCGAATATACGGCATCTGTACGGCGCCTGGGCAGTTGGCATCAGAGCCTTGTCCCGTGCGCGAATCGACCCAGGCCTGAACGATATTGTCCGGCTGCGGCATGTCCAGCGGCAGCGGATCGGCCTTGCGCATGAAGCTGGTCCAGACCTGCAAGGCACCGGTAGCGCCGGTAAACGGCGTTTTGCCATTGTCATCGCGCCCCAGCCACACCACAGCGAGCAAGTCCTGGCTGAACCCGGCAAACCAACTGTCCCGCGAATCGTTACTGGTGCCGGTCTTGCCTGCAAGGGTCAAGGTTTTCGGCAACACGTTGTAGACCGAGCTGCCGGTGCCTTCACGCATGACACGCTGCATGGCGCTCTGGATCAGGTAAATGGAAGCCGGATCGAAACGCTGCTGAATCTGGAACGGGTAACGCTTGAGCGGTTCGCCTTCGGCAGTCAGAACGCTGCGAATCCCGCGCATCGGCGTGTTGAAACCACCGTTGGCCAGGGTCTGATACATGGTCGCCACTTCGATCGGCGTCATGCCTCCCGCGCCCAGTAGCATGGACGGGAATGCCGGAAACTCGCGACTGACACCCAAGCGCCCCAGCGTCTTCAGAACATTGGGCACACCCACCGCCAGCCCGAGACGTGCGGTCGACAGGTTGTAGGAATGCGCCAGGCCTTGATAAAGGAAAACCGTGCCATGAGACCGTCGATCGTAGTTCTGTGGCTTCCAGACCTGACCGTCCGCCCCCTTGACCGAAAAGGATTCGTCCGACAGCCAACTGGTCAACGTGTACTGACTCGGCTTCTCCAGCGCTGTCAGATAAACCGCCGGCTTGATCAACGAGCCGATCGGCCGCACAGCATCCAGAGCACGGTTGAACCCGGCGAAACTGGCCTGACGACTGCCAATCATGGCCTGGACTTCGCCGGTTTCCGGATTGGTGACGACCATTGCCGCTTCGACATCATCAGCCCCCTTGCGCCCTGACAGGCGCTTGAAGGTGTCATTGACCGAGGCTTCGGCTTTCATCTGCAGGATCGGATCGAAACTGGTGAAGATGCGCAGACCTTCTTCCGTCAAGTCTTCGTCGCGATAGTCTTCACGCAGCTGACGCTTGACCAGGTCGAGGAAGCCGGGGAACGAGCTGTCCGCAAGGCTGCCGCGCTTGGTCACGCCCAACGGCATCTTCTTCGCGGCTTCAACCTGCTCGGCCGTGGCAACGCCCTGCTCCTGCAGAACATCGAGCACCAGGTTGCGACGCTCAAGCGCACGTTCCGGGTAGCGGCGCGGGTTGTAGGACGACGGCCCCTTGACCATGCCCACCAGCAACGCCACCTGGTGCAGTTTGAGCTCGGACAATGGCTGGCTGAAGAAGAACTGGCTGGCCAGACCGAAACCATGCACCGCACGCTGGCCGTCCTGACCGATGAACACCTCGTTCAGATAAGCCTCGAGGATTTCTCGCTTGTCGTAATGCAGCTCCAGCAGCAAAGCCATCATGGCTTCGGTGAGTTTTCGACTCAGGCTGCGTTCATTGGTCAGGTAGAAGTTTTTGACCAATTGTTGCGTCAGGGTACTGCCGCCCTGGCGCATCCGGCCTGACGAGCCGTTGACCCAAATTGCACGGGCAATCGACTTCGGCGACACACCAAAGTGGTGATAGAAGTCACGGTCCTCAACGGCCACCAGGGTGTCGAGCAAGTACGGCGGCACCTGATCGATCTTGATCAGAATCCGGTCTTCGAGGTTTTTCGGGTACAAGCCACCAATCAGCAACGGCTCAAGGCGCACTACCGACAGCTTCGCACCGCTGGTCGCCGACAATTCAGCGACGTAGTCGCCGGAAAAACGCACACGTACCGGTTGCGCCTGCTCCATGCCTTCATAGAACTGGAAGCCACGGGTATTCAGATCAACGGTGTTGCCATTGACCGAGGCCGCACCGGGGCCATTGGCCACGCTTTCACGGCGATAACCCAAGGCGTCGAGTTCGGTGAGAAAGTCATCCCGGCTCAGCTTTTGTCCGACGAACAGCTCAAGCGGACGCGCGTATACCTTGGCCGGAATGGTCCAGCGCTTGCCGGAAAACTTCTCCTGCACAATGGCATCGAGGTAAACCGCGAACCCGGCCAGCACCACCAGGCCGACCAGACTGAGTTTAAGGGCCCAGCCCAGCCAGGGGCGCAGGCCTCTGGAAGGTGGTTTTTTAGGGGTACGGGGAGATCGGGTACGAGTCATGGCGGCGGATTATACGCACTTTATTCATACTCAACAGGAGCCCTCCGAGATTGCGTTAGGCTGGCCAGCCGCCATAATGTCGGCCTGTATTTTTCCAGACTCTGAAGGATCGCCAGTGAGCCAGTCCCTGATCGCCGCCCTGCAAAACCCGGCCCTCTATCCGCATCCTGTAGAGGGGTTCCAGCTTATCGAGACCCACATTTCCTGGGTTCTGCTTACCGGCCCTTATGCCTATAAGGTGAAGAAGCCGGTGAACTTCGGCTTCCTCGATTTCACCAGCCTTGAGGCCCGCAAGCATTTCTGTGGTGAAGAACTGCGCCTCAACCAGCGCCTGACTCAGGATCTTTACCTCGAAGTGTTGCCGATTACCGGCAGCGCCGAGGCCCCGCAACTGGGCGGCGATGGTCCGGTCGTCGAATACGTCCTGAAGATGCGCCAGTTCCCGCAGAGCCAGTTGCTCAGCACCCTGCAAGCCAATGGCGAACTGACGCCAGCGCACATCGATGCAATGGCTGAGCAAATCGCCCGCTTCCACCTCAGCGCGCCGAAAGTCCCTGCCGAACACGACGCAGGCACACCGGACAGCGTCATGGCGCCAGTACGACAAAACTTCGAACAAATTCGCCCATTCCTCAGCGACAAGGCCGACCTCCAGCAGTTGGAAGCTTTGCAAGCCTGGGCTGAAACCAGCTTCGAACGCCTCAAGCCGCTGTTTGCCCAGCGCAAGGCTGAAGGGTTCATCCGTGAATGCCACGGCGACATCCACTTGGGCAACGCTACGGTGATCGACGGCAAGGTCGTGATCTTTGACTGCATCGAATTCAACGAGCCGTTCCGCTTCACGGACGTGTATGCCGACACCGGTTTCCTGGCGATGGACCTCGAGGACCGTGGCCTGAAAAGCCTGGCACGGCGCTTCATCAGCCAATACCTGGAGCTGACAGGCGATTACCAGGGCCTGGAACTGCTGAACTTCTATAAAGCCTACCGTGCACTGGTTCGCGCCAAGGTCGCCCTGTTCAGCATGCCGGCCGACGCCACGGCGGTACAGCGCGCCACCACCCTGCGCCAGTACCGTAACTACGCCAACCTGGCGGAAAGCTACAGCACCATTCCTTCGCGCTTCATGGCCATCACCCACGGCGTTTCCGCTGTCGGCAAAAGTCACGTGGCCATGCGCCTGGTGGAAGCACTGGGGGCGATTCGCTTGCGTTCAGACGTCGAACGCAAACGTCTGTTCGGCGAGCAGACCGTTCAGAATGACGTGCAGGCCGGTATTTATAGCGCTGATGCCAGCGCAGCGACCTACAACCGCCTGCACGAAATTGCCCGCGTGATCCTGCACGCGGGCTTCCCGGTAGTGATCGATGCCACTTACCTCAAGCGTGCACAACGCGAAAGCGCGGCGAAGGTCGCCGAGGCCACTGGCACTCCGTTTCTGATCCTCGACTGCAACGCTCCGCAGGCAGTGATCGAAAGTTGGCTGGCCCTGCGCCAGGCGGATAAAAAGGACCCGTCTGACGCTACGCTGGCCGTGATCGAAGCCCAGCAAGCCAGTCGCGAAGCACTGACGCCGGCAGAAATTCTCTGCAGCAAACGCGTCCAGACCAATGAAAGCGGAACCCTGGACACCGTGGTGGAGCAGATTCGTCAACGCTTGCCGGGCCTGTAGGGAAGTATTTGAGCCGTGAAGTCATCGCCGGCTTCACGGCTGTCAAATACTGGCACTATACTGGCGTCATAAAACCAACAGGTGATATGACATGAGCCACCCCAAACTTCTCGACACCCCGCTTTATGCCTTACTGCACAAAGATGACATCACGGGCTTCAACAAAGAGCGCCCCAAGGATGGACCTATCGACATGGTAGGCGGTGATTTCCGAGGGTTGGACCTGCGTGAGTTGAACGCCGACGGCGTCGACTTTACCGATGCATATTTCCGCTCCGCCGACTTGCGCGGCATCGACTTTCGCAACGCTTCGCTTGAAGGCGCAAGCCTGGCCCACGCGCAGATTTCCGGGACTTACTTTCCGGCAGAACTGAGTGCTGACGAGATTTTGATGTCTATGAATTTCGGCACACGCTTGCGTTATCGCACTCGCTGATCGCCCGTATAAATTGACAAGTCCAGCGCCCCCGCTTCGCGCTGGACTGTGGGTTTATTGACCGAAAATCCTGCCTGTTCCGCCTCTTTTCCCGACGAACTCACTCAAATTCCTGCCTTGCAGCTATCTGCCGCTTAGAAGCGTTTGCGTCGAAAACGACCAAACAATAACGCTTTTCCTGCTGATGGCTACACTCCTCAGAAGCTTGCCCACGCACCATTCGGCCATCGCAAGGAGGCTTGATGAATGATGAATTGCAACACCTGAAGAATCTTGGCAAGACATCGGCGCAGTGGCTGCATGCCGTGGGCATCCACAGCGCCTCGGACTTGCGTCGCCTGGGGGCGGTGGACGCTTATCGGGCCGTGCGTACGCGGGGGTTTCGGGCGTCGAAGGTGTTGTTATATGCAATCGAAGGCGCCCTGATGGACGTACATTGGAACGACATTCCCGCAGAACGCAAGGAAGCCCTGAACAAACAGCTGGAAGCAATCTCGTCACGCCACAAAAACTGAACGAGCCCGCTCGCCATGTACCTACTCGGGGAACAACCGGCCTACGCCGACGCACTGATCAATCGACTGCAAAACATTCCTGCTCGACTACTGGAAGGCTTGGCTCCTTGCGGCCCTTCCCTGGAATTTTCCGCTGTCGAAGACCTTGGCGCCGCATTGCCCGGCGATCAGCTGTTCATGCTGGAGAACGGGCTGCTGCATGGGTGCATCAACCATCGCGCCCTGTTCTATCTGCACGAGGGGGATCTCATCGGCCTGCGCCAGGATATGGAATTGCCGCGCTGTCGTTTGCGCAGTGATAACCCGCTGGTGCTGACGCCCTACTTGCGATCCGCGGTGTTCCAGCACATCTATGCCGATCCCCGGCGCTCGGAATTGTTCTTGCAATACATGGCAGGGCAGACCGCTTTGCTGTCCGACGCAGTCGCACGCTTGAAACAGCCGGAGTTTCGCAGCACTCATGGCTTCCAGCGTGTCGCCAGTGGCGAAGCATTGATCCGGCAAGGCGACGAGGCTGACCACGTCCTTGTGATCATTGAGGGGCATGCCGAAGCGTTTGTCGACGGACTGAAAGTCGGCGAAGTGCCCAAGGAAGAAATTTTCGGTGCCATGGCGGTATTCACCGGTGAGAGGCGCAACGCCAGCGTTGTCACCAGTGAGCCGAGCACCATCATGCGCATTCCCAAGGATCAGTTCATGAGCCTGGCCCAGAGCAATCCAAAAATCGCCAGCAGCCTGATCAGCAGCATGGCGCGACGAATCGACCTGCTTAACAAGCAGGTCGCACAGTTGAGCGCACTGAAAACGCCACATTAAGGCTGAACGTTTACCGGGATTTACAGTAGGCAATCGAAAGGATTCAAACAAATGAGAAATGACGGGTTGACTTGATAATGATAATCGATATTATTAACACAACTGGTCGCGAGACTGGTCGATATTCTGAAAAGCCCTTGGTTCGGACTCTCGGATTATCTCCTCATCAGGCTTATCACGGTTATTTGACCCGGCTCATGCCGGGTCTTTTTTTGCCTGGGAGAAAGCAGCAGCCACCCGGTATCCTAGGCATCAGGACACGGCATCCGGTACACACCAGCGTCGCTTGATCAGTTGCTCGCACTTTTGAACGTCGATTCCGGCCTATTTGCCCACGAACGACGAAACCCGAGGATGGACATGAAATTTCTTTGTGCCGGCGCCGACCTGGCCGACGCCTGCAGTCGCGGATTCGAAATCGACGGCCAGAAGCTCTTTGCCGTGCGCCGCAGCGGTCAGGTCTACGTCTATATCAATCGCTGCCCGCACCGCGGCGTCGGGCTGGAATGGACCCCGGACCAGTTTCTCGACCCCAGCAACAGCTTGATCCAGTGTGCCACTCATGGCGCCCTGTTTCTGATCGAGGACGGCGAATGCGTGGCCGGCCCGTGCGCCGGACAATCCCTGACCCGCGTGGATTGCCGCGAGGACGCACAAGGCCTCTGGATCAGCCTTTAATCACCGAGCAACACCTCCAGGCGCCGATCGACCCTCATTTCCTCGTGAGTCAATCGCACACCGTACGCCAGCACCTCGACCCCGCACGCCACGGCCTCACGTAGCGCCGCGGCGTAGGCAGAGTCGATTTCTTCAGCCGGACGTACAGCGTCGATACCGGTCAAGTTCACGCAGTACAACTGCACAGCCCGAACTCCGTCTCGGGCCAAATGCGCCAATTCACGCAAATGCTTGGCCCCTCGCTGCGTCACTGCATCCGGAAACGCGGCTACCGATGACCCCTCGAAACCCAGCGTGACACTTTTGACTTCCACAAAGGCCGGCCCACCCGGGTAATCAAGACGAAAGTCGATCCGGCTGTTTTCCTGGCCATAGGCGACCTCGCGCTTAAGGCTAGTGAAGCCGTCCAGTTCAGCGATGACTCCGCCGCGAAGCGCCTCCTCCACCAGTCCGTTGGCCCGCGCGGTATTCACGCAAAACAGCCGTCCGTGTGGGGTTTCGCCCACCTCCCATGTTCCCGGCAACTTGCGTTTGGGATCATTGGAGCGGCTGAACCAGACCTGCCCGCCTTCGACCTGACAATTGAGCATCGAACCCGTGTTCGGACAATGAATGGTCAACAACTCGCCGCTAACGGTCTCGATATCGGCGAGAAAGCGCTTGTAACGACGAATCAGTCGACCTTCTTCGAGTGGCGGATGGAAACGCATCAGCCTTGCCAGCTCCGCAAACCGCGAGCAATCCGTTGGACCGCCTCGTGCAAACGCTCAAGATTTTGTGTGTAGGCGAATCGCACATGATGCCCGGCTTGGTAACGACCGAAATCCAGCCCCGGAGTAAACGCAACATGTTCGGTTTCGAGGAAGTGGCGACAGAACGCGAAGGCATCACCGCCGAACTTGCTGATATCGGCATACAAATAGAACGCCCCTTCCGGCTCAACGGCAATCCCGAAGCCGAGCTCCCGCAGGGCGGGGAGCAGGAAATCCCGACGACGACCAAACTCGGCGCGGCGTTCTTCCAGAATCTCAATGGTTGCAGGCTCGAAGCATGCCAGCGCAGCGTGCTGCGCCATGCTCGGAGCACTGATGTAAAGGTTCTGGGCGAGTTTTTCCAGCTCACCGACGGCAGCATCCGGCGCGACCAGCCAGCCGAGACGCCAACCGGTCATGCCGAAATATTTCGAAAAACTATTAAGGACAAAGGCACTGTCATCGACTTCCAGCACACTGGCCGCATCGGTGCCATAGGTCAGGCCGTGATAGATCTCGTCCACCACCAGATGACCGTGACGCTCCTTGATCGAGGTCGACAGCGCGGCCAACTCGTCGCGGGTCAAAATAGTCCCGGTCGGGTTGGCCGGTGACGCTACCAGCGCGCCGACACTGTCATGATCCCAATGCCGCTCGACCAGACCCGGGGTCAGTTGATAACGCACCTCAGGGCCGACTGGAACAAGCTGCGCGGCGCCTTCCACCAAGCGCAGGAAATGCCGGTTGCACGGGTAACCCGGGTCCGCCAGCAGCCAATGCTTGCCCGGGTCGACCAGCAACGCACTGGCCAGCAACAACGCACCAGAGCCGCCGGGCGTGATGAGGATCCGCCGCGGGTCGATGTTCAGGCCATAACGCTGCTGATAAAAGCCCGAAATGGCCTCACGCAATTCGGGAATGCCGCGTGCGGCGGTGTAACGGGTCTTCCCCGCTGTCAGCGCTGCCTGGCCAGCGCGAATGATCGGCTCGGCGGTGGTGAAGTCCGGCTCACCGATTTCCAGGTGAATCACATCATGACCGGCCGCTTGCAATTCATTGGCACGCGCCAGCAACGCCATGACATGGAAAGGTTCGATCGCACGACTGCGGGCACTGTAGGACTGAGCCATTGGCCTTCCTTCAACGGGGAAAAGAACCGATTCTACCCAAGCACAGGAACGAGCGAGAACCTAAAGCGGTCACACGCCATACAACCAGGCCAAAAACAACTCATACGAGCCCCCAGGGTTTGACTAAAATCATTACTTGAGCAGCGCTCCAGAACCACCAGACCGCGCTTTGCCGGCCTTTGCAAGCCCCACGGGCCGCAGGCTCGACATCCGGGAGTAGCGCGGTCTGATTTGATCTGGTAAGTTCGCCCGCTTGCAGCCGCAGGGCCGGCAGGTGTCGGTGATGGAGCAATCCTGCGCAGATGGATTACAAGAGTAGAGGCGGTCTATTTCATGTCCACCCAAGCAAAGCAACAAGCGAATCAGGCGATCAGCGGCTTCGAGCCCTATGTTCAGAAAGCTGGCGAAGAGTACATGGGCGAGCCCATGCGCAAGCACTTCACCAAGGTTCTGAATCAGTGGAAAAAAGAGCTGATGGAAGGTGTCGACAAGACTGTGGACCACATGAAGGACGAAGCAGCCAACTTCCCTGACCCGGCAGACCGTGCCAGCCAGGAAGAAGAGTTCGCTCTCGAACTTCGAGCCCGCGATCGTGAGCGCAAGTTGATCAAGAAAATCGACAAGACGCTTCAGTTGATCGAAGACGAAGAATACGGCTGGTGCGAAAAATGTGGCGTCGAAATTGGCGTCAAGCGACTGGAAGCCCGCCCTACCGCCGACATGTGTGTCGACTGCAAGACCCTGGCGGAAATCAAGGAAAAGCAAGTCGGCAAGTAATTGCGACTTGAACGAAAAACGGAGCGTGCGAACGCTCCGTTTTTGTTTCTGTACAGGAGCGAGCTTGCTCGCAATAGACGACAACGATAATGCGCGCCGCTTGACGACTCGCTGTGTGCAGACGTTTTTTCGCGAGCAAGCTCGCTCCTGCAGCTTGATATGCACCTCTCCCGACCAAATAACATCGCCCATATGACCGTCATCACCTCCCCCACCTACATCGGGCGCTTTGCCCCCACGCCCAGTGGCCACTTGCATTTCGGTTCGCTGGTCGCGGCGCTGGCCTCGTATCTCGATGCGCGCTCGGTCGGCGGCCGCTGGCTGATGCGCATGGAAGATCTCGACCCTCCCCGTGAAGAGCCAGGGGCTCAGGCAGCGATTCTCAAGGCGCTGGAGAGTTACGGGTTCGAGTGGGATGGCGAGATGGTCCGCCAGAGCGACCGCCACGATGCCTACGCCGAAGTACTCAATCGCCTGTTCAGTCAGGGCCTGGCCTACGCTTGCACCTGCTCGCGCAAACAATTGGAGCCCTACCACGGCATCTATCCGGGGCTGTGCCGCAATGCCGGGCACGGCACCGAAGATGCGGCGATTCGGATTCGCGTACCTGAACTGGACTACCACTTCATTGACCGGGTGCAGGGAGAATTCCACCAGCACCTGGGCCGGGACGTCGGTGACTTCGTGATTCGCCGGCGCGACGGGTTATACGCTTATCAACTGGCCGTGGTGCTGGACGATGCCTGGCAAGGCATTACCGATATCGTGCGTGGCGCCGACCTGCTCGACTCCACCCCGCGCCAGCTCTATCTGCAGGAGTTGCTCGGCCTGCGGCAACCGCGTTACCTGCACATCCCGCTGATCACCCAGCCCGATGGCAACAAACTGGGCAAATCCTATCGCTCGCCACCGC
>OBKH01000105.1_pt1 | contig 17831 bp, 19 predicted proteins | sample 1496241 | NCBI WGS metagenome assembly OBKH01 (sample SAMN03273953, study PRJEB22546) | soil metagenome | isolation source: rice field elevated CO2 plus elevated temperature | place: India: CRRI Experimental farm Cuttack,Odisha-753006 | collected 2013-12-17 | reverse complement strand
CAGCAACGCCGGTCTGCTCAAGCAGTACTTGCTGCAAGGCCCGGCGGCCAAGGCGCAGTTCCTGAGTCTGTACAGCGCCACCGCCAACCTGGAACAAGCCGCCGAGAACGCTGACCGTTTGCTCTCCGAGCTACCCGTGATTGACGTGCTGGTGCTGGGCATGGGCGACGACGGTCACACCGCATCCCTGTTCCCCAATAGCCCGAACCTTGCCGACGCCTTGAAAGCCGATGGCACGCGTCGTTGTTACCCGATGCTGGCGCCGACCGTGCCGCATCAGCGCCTGACCATGAGTCGCGCGCTGCTGGCTTCGGCCAAACATAAAGTGCTGTCGATTTCCGGTCAGTCCAAGCTGACCACCCTGAACACCGCATTGGCCGGCGATGATGTCGCCGAATTGCCGATTCGCGCATTTTTGCAACCCACGTTAGAGATTTACTGGTGCCCATGAGCCAAGGAACAGCCGCTATGAAAAACCCATCCCCGACCGTTTCCATGGCGGACAAAGTTGCCCTGATCGACGACCTCTGTGCCAGGGCGCGGATTCTGCCGGTCATCACCATCGCTCGTGAGCAGGACGTTCTGCCGCTGGCCGATGCGCTCGCCGCTGGCGGCCTGACCGCGCTGGAAGTGACCCTGCGTTCGCAGTTCGGCCTCAAGGCCATTCAGATCCTGCGTGAGCAGCGTCCGGAACTGGTGACCGGTGCCGGCACCGTGCTCGACCGCCACATGCTGGCGGCCGCGGAAGCTGCCGGTTCGCAGTTCATCGTGACGCCGGGCATTACCCGTGACCTGCTGGAAGCCAGCGTCGCCAGCCCGATCCCGCTGTTGCCGGGTATCAGCAATGCGTCGGGCATCATGGAGGGCTACGGTCTGGGCTATCGCCGCTTCAAGCTGTTCCCGGCTGAAGTCAGCGGCGGCGTCGCGGCCATCAAGGCCTTGGGCGGCCCGTTCGGCGAAGTGAAATTCTGCCCGACCGGCGGTGTCGGCCCGGCCAACATCAAAAGCTACATGGCGCTGAAAAACGTCATGTGCGTGGGCGGTAGCTGGATGCTTGATCCTGAATGGATCAAGAACGGCGACTGGGCCCGCATTCAGGAGTGCACCGCCGAAGCTCTGGCGCTGCTGGACTGATCCGCTTCACCTGACACCTCGTTGTGTGTTCTACGGCTTTACGGTGCGCTTGGTCGGTGCACCGTTTTTTTTGCCCGCAAGAAAACAGGTGGGAACGAGCTCGTTCGCTCCCACAGGGACATCATGCGATACATAGTTACCGCGTGACGTGTTTTGGCCAGTGCTAGCCTGCGTTCTTCTTATGGAAGAGAGAACGTCATGGACGACAACACCTCAGCAACACCCGTTTACCTGCTTTCACCGGAACAGATAGCCGGTCCCTATTTCCGCAACCCGAAACTGATCAGGCGCAATATCAGCGAAGGCGCCGACGGCATCCCGTTGGTGTTGCGGCTGGCCATAGTCGACGCCATGACCGGCCAGCCCGTTCCCGATGCGCTGGTGGATATCTGGCACTGCAATGCGCGCGGGGCATACTCCGGTTGGAGCAAGGTCAATCCGGATGTGGAAGTCGATGCCGGAGACATCGGCTCGGTCCCGCGAACCGACGACGATACTTACCTGCGCGGCGGGCAATTCACCGACAAGAAAGGCATCGCCCGGTTCACCACGATCTGTCCGGGGTTTTATGCCGGGCGTGCCTTGCATATCCACGTCGCCGTTCGCATCACCAGCGGTAACAACTATCTGCAGGAGCGGCACGTCGCCTGGGTCGGTCAGTTGTACTTCCCCGAGGTCGCCGCGCGCTCGGTGCTCAATGCCCGGGAGTACAGCGGTCGCGCCATCCCTGCATTGAGTAACGATCAAGACTTTTACTACCAGAGCATGGGCGGCGAAGCCTCGACCCTGACCGTTCACACCCTCGGTCGAGACTCGAATGAAGACGGCTTTTTCGGGCAGGTGACCATCGGCATCGACACCTTTGCAGTGTCATCCCAGATCAAGCCCGAGGACTTCGACAAGTACACGGTGTGAGTCAACTCAGTTCGGTCAGCGCCGTGATCAGTTGTGCCATGTCGGCAGCGGTGGTGGTCAGTCCCGGCGTAATGCGAATGCAGGGACCGCAGGCCGCACCGCTGCGCACCACGGTGAACAGGTTGTAGTCGTTGAGCAGCCGCTCGACCATCGACTGCTGATCGTTGTGTGCGGTGAAACGCATCGAGGTGATACCGCAACAGAGTCTTGGGTCATCCGGTGTCAGCACTTCAATGCCCGGCAGCTCACGCGCCGCTCGAACCCACAGGTTGCGCAGGTAATTGAGCCGTGCACCCTTGGCGGCGGCGCCGCCCATGGCCCAATGCTCCTCCAGCACCAGCGGCAAGGTCAGCAACGCCGGGATGTTCGGGGTGCTGTAGGGCGTACGGGCGCGAATGTCGGTTATCGGGAAATGCATCTCGCCCATGTCCGGGTCGATGTCGCCCAGGCGTTCAGGGGCAATGTAGAGGAAGCCCAGGGTCAGTGGCGCACCGATCCATTTGTGCAGGTTATAGGCCGCGAAGGCGATGCCCAGCTCCTTGAGATCGAACGCCAACTGGCCCAATGCATGGGCGCCGTCGAGGACTACGTCGACCCCGTGTTCCCTGGCTGCGGCGGCAATCGCCTTGACCGGCATCACCAGACCGGTGCGATGGGTGACATGGGTCAGGGCCATCAGCTTGAGCCGTGGATAACGCACGAAAGCTTCGCGATAGGTGGTCAGCAAACTGTCGAAACTGGCGGGATGCCGATGTTCGATCTCGATCACTTCGACGCCACGGTGACGGGCCAGCCAGCGCATGGCGCCCTTGACCGTGTCGTATTCCAGATCACATACCAGCACCTGGTCGCCCGGCTGCAAGCGGTTGTAGTTGCGGATCAGTGACTGCAAGCCGTCCGAGGCGTTTCGTGTAAGCGCCACCGCGTCGGCGGGCACATCAATCAGTCCGGCCACCCGCGCACGGATCTTCAGGCCGTCACTCGCCTCGAAGCGCTGGCGTACATAGACCGAGTTACTGCGGTTGATCAGTTCGATGTTGCGCTGATACTCCTCGACCACCGTGCGCGACATGCGTCCGAAGTAACCGTTTTCCAGGTTGATCGGGCCGGGCTGGACATCGTAGCGGTCGGCAAACGTCCGCCAGAAGGATTCATCACGGGCGCGGCGGGTGTTATCGGGCATGGGCAACTCGATGAGTGGACATTTCAGTGACGTGGCGCGGGTTTGCCGTGTTTGGCACGCAAGGGTTCGAGCAATTCAGACAAACCGTTGTGATCGATTTCCTGCATCAGGGCCAACAGACCGCCCAGTTCGCCGTGGGGAAATCCTTCCCGGGCAAACCAGTTCAGGTAGGGGCCGGGCAGGTCGGCAATGATTCGACCCTTGTATTTGCCGAAGGGCATCTGGCGAGTTATCAGCAGTTCGAGCTTTTCAGGGTTCATCAATCAATCGTCTGGATTCAATCAGTCTGGAAAATACAGGCATTCTGCATGCAGGCCAAATGACAGATCATGCAAAAGAAACGGATACAGATTTAACCGATATTCATAACTACTTGAAATACAAGGAGTAATTGGTCGGTAGAAAGCTGGCATGCGAGGTGCAACACCTCTTGCAACTTTCATCCACCCGCAAGGAATTGAAAAATGACTGACATGAATAAAGAAGCGATTTCTGTACTCAACGACCTGATTGAAACCAGCAAGGACGGTCAGGAAGGGTTCAAGACTTGCGCTGAAGACATCAAACACCCTGAACTTAAAACCCTGTTCGTGCAACGTTCTGCAGAGTGCGCCACGGCGGCTTCCGAACTGCAAAGTGCGGTTCGTTCCATGGGCGGCGATCCGGAAACCTCCACCAGTGTCAGTGGTGACTTGCACCGTCGCTGGGTTGACGTGAAGTCGATGTTCACCGGCAAGGACGAAGAAGCGGTGCTCAATGAAGCCGAGCGTGGCGAAGACCATGCGCTGAAGGCCTACCGAGACGCCATGGAAAAAATCAACAAGCATAATCTGGTGGGCATTCGCGACCTCGTTGAGCGTCAGTACCACGGTGTGCAGCGCAATCACGATCAAGTGAAAGCCTTGCGTAACCAAGCGCGCGCACGTTCATAAGCGTACGTTTGCTGTCAAAAACGCCAGCCAGTCTGGCGTTTTTTTGTGCCTGTGAATTAGCGCTGGACGGGACATCGATAGCTAGCTAATAATTTGTTTCTCAAGTTTTCACTGAAGCCGTCTATCGTTAAATCGTCCTTCCAAGAGTCCCTTTCGTGCCCATCACTTTCCAGGCTTTATTGGCGCCTGACCGCCGCGCCGTGCAGTTCGCGATCAAGACCCTGATCGGCGGAGGCCTGGCGCTGTGGCTGGCCTTGCGCTGGGGACTGGAGCAACCGGCCTGGGCGCTGATGACGGCGTTTATCGTGGCGCAGCCATTGTCCGGCATGGTGCTGCAAAAGGGACTGGCGCGGCTGTTGGGCACATTGATCGGGACGATCATGTCGGTGGTGTTCATGGGCGCTTTCGCCCAGACGCCGTGGTTGTTTCTGTTGGCCCTGGCGCTGTGGCTCGGACTGTGTACGGCGAGTTCGACCCTGCTGCGCAGCGCCTGGTCTTATTCATTTGTGCTGGCCGGGTACACGGTGGCGATCATTGCTTTGCCGGCCATTGCCCATCCGCTGACAGTGTTCGATCAGGCGGTGGCGCGATGCACGGAAATTTGCCTGGGGATTGTCTGTGCCACGGCCAGCAGTGCCTTGCTCTGGCCGATGCGGGTCGAGCTGCAACTGGCCGATCAGGCCCGTGCGGCCTGGCGCAGCGGTATGAACGCCGCGCGGGCGACCCTGGCCGGCGATGGCCAGGCGCGCAAGGATTTGCTGGAAATCCTCGGCAGAATCGTCGCGGTAGACGCCCAGCGCGAACACGCCTGGTTCGAAGGCCGTCGTGGCCGGCAACGTGCGCGGGCCATCAGCGGTCTGAGCCAGAAGTTGTTGATGTTGCTGCGCATCGCCCGTTCGGTTCGTCGTCAGTGGAAGCAGTTGGAGCCCCAGGAGTCGGCGCAATTGGTGCCCTGGATGAACGAAGTCCAGGAGGCGCTGAACAGTGGCGACCCCGCGACGTTGCAAGCCTTGCGCCCACGCTTGCTGGAGGCGTCCCATGCGCGGCATATCAGCTCCGCGCAAAGTTACTGCCTGGTGCGGTTGACCTTGTTGATGGACACCGCGCTGGCGGCTGGTACCGCGTTGCAAGCGGTGGAGCAGGCGGGGGAGTCCCTCGACCCGCCAAGATCCCTGACCCCACACCGTGACCTGTCCCTGGCGCTGGTGTTCGGTGCCCGCAGCGCGCTGGCCTTTCTGGTGGTTTCGTGTTTCTGGCTCGCGACGGCATGGCCCGCCGCGGCCGGGGCGCTATTGCTGACGTGTGTGGTGTGCAGCCTGTTCGCCAGCCGCGAGAACGGCGCGCAGATCGGCATGAGTTTCATGCGCGGGATTTTTCTGGCGCTTCCGGCGGCGTTTATCGTCGGACAGATTCTGCTGCCGCAATGGAGCAGTTTCGCGATGCTATGTCTGGGCTTGGGCGTGCCATTGTTTTTCGGAGCGCTGGGCATGGCCAAACCGCAGATTGGCGCCACGGCGACTTCGTTCTGTCTGCACTTCATTGTGCTGGTGGCGCCGTTGAATCAGATGAAGTTCGACGTCGCCGTGTTTTTCAACAGTGCACAAGCCATGGTGATAGGCGTCGGTGCGGCGGTGCTGGCGTTTCATTTACTGATCCTGCGCAACCCGACCTGGCATGCCCGACGCCTGTTGGCCGCGACCCTTGGCGACCTGGTACGCCTGACCCGGCGCAATCTTGCCGGCGCCGAGAGCTGGTTCGGCGGACGCATGGCCGACCGTTTGCTGCAATTGGCGCGGCATTATCCGGAGCTGCCTGAGCCAGCACGCAGTCGCTGGGACGATGGCTTGCTCGGCCTGGATATCGGCGATGAATTGTTGCACCTGCGCTTGAGCCTGGCAGTGGCGCAGGTGCCGCTTACCGCACCGCAACGGCACTACCTGGAGCACCTGGAAAAAGTCCTGCAACAAGGTCCGGCTGGCAGTCGCGCCGAAGCGTTGGCCGAGCCGAGCCAAGCGTTGCTGCAGTCCTTGTACGTCTTGCCCCCCGATGACGCGGTGAAGCTGGCTCAGGGCGCGGTGCTGCAATTGCAAAACAGCTGGCGTACGTGGTGCCGCCAGCAGGAGGACGTCGATGGGCTTGCGTGAGTGGTCGGTGGGCGGGGTACTGCTCAGCCCGTTTCTGATTTATGTGGTACTGGCGTTGTTGGTCACCGGCGCCTTGCGCCTGTTGTTGCGGCTGACCCCGGTGAGCCGCTGGATCTGGCATGAAGCATTGTTTGATTGCGCCTTGTACGTCTGTGTATTGACCGTGATCACCTTCGTCCTCGGTCCCTTATAAGGAGTTGAATATGCGTACCTCCGTACGTGTCGCGGTAACCCTGTGTCTGGTGGCGGTGGCGATTTTTGCCGGGTTCCATTTATGGCAGTACTACATGCTCACGCCCTGGACTCGCGACGCGCGAATTCGTGCCGATGTGGTGGTGATTTCCCCGGACGTGTCGGGTTGGGTGCGTGAACTCAAGGCGTATGACAACCAGCAGGTGAAGGCCGGCGACCTGTTGTTGAGTATCGACCGTGACCGTTTCGAAGCCGCGCTGGAAAAGGCCCAGGCGGTGGTGCAGACCCGTCCGCAGCAACTTAATCTGCGCGAGCGCGAAGCCAGCCGTCGCGCCAGCCTCGGGCCGCAAGCGATCAGCGCCGAACTGCGTGAAAACGCGCAAATCAACGCGGGCATTGCCCGTGGCGAACTGCGTGAAGCCCAGGCCGAAGCCAAGATGGCACAAATCAATCTGGACCGCAGCCAGGTCCACGCGCCGCGCAATGGCCATATCACCAACCTGCGCCTGGCCGAAGGCAATTATGTGAATGCCGGGCAATCGGTCATGGCGTTGATCGACGATTCGACCTTCTATGTGCAGGCGTATTTCGAAGAAACCAAACTGCCGCGGATTCGCGTCGGCGATCCGGTGAAGGTCTGGTTGATGAGCGCCGGGGAGGCGTTGCAGGGACATGTGGAGAGCATCAGCCGCGGGATTACCGATCGCAATACAACGCCTGATGGTCAATTGCTGGCGGAAGTGGAGCCGACCTTCAACTGGGTCAGGCTGGCGCAGCGGATTCCGGTGCGGATCAAACTGGACCATGTGCCCGAAGGGCTGAATCTGAGTGCGGGCATGACGGCGAGCGTGCAGGTGCAGGAGGGTGCGCGCTAAATTGTGCCCGTGGCGAGGGAGCAAGCGCCATCGCCACGGGGCAGGGGATCAACCGATGCTGATGGCCGGCAACTCGGTCAGGGTTACACTCTGCTGTTTGCGCGGCGCCAGAATTTCCGCTTCGCCATCCACCACCAGTTCATCACGCTGGTTGAACACGCGGGTGGCAATGCGCACCCGAAACTTCGGCAGCTTTTCGAGAATCTCCAGACGCACGGTCAGGGTGTCGCCAATTTTCACCGGCTTCTGAAAGCTCATCTGTTGACCGATATAAATCGTGCCCGGCCCGGGCAACTCGCAAGCCACTGCCGCACTGATCAGCGCGCCGCTGAACATGCCGTGGGCGATACGTTCCTTGAACATGGTGCTGGCGGCGTATTCGGCGTCCAGGTGTACCGGATTGTGGTCGCCCGACATCGCGGCGAACAACTGGATGTCGCGCTCTTCGACGGTCTTGCTGAAGCTGGCGGTCTGGCCGACTTCAAGGGCTTCGTAAGGGGTGTTGGTAACCTGGGTCATCTGTCTCAATTCCTGTGACGAATAAAAAAATTCACAAAAAACTATTCGGCTCGGTGTGGACGACGATGGCTCAAGACCTGGGCGATCCAGGCCAGCACATCGGCGGTCACTTCATCGCGGTTGCTTTCATTGAACAGTTCATGCCGAGCCTGCGGGTAAATAGTCAGTTGCAGGCTCTGGCTGCCGGCCTTGCGCAAGGCATTGGCCAGATCTGTCAGACGTTTGCCTTCGCTCACCGGATCACATTCGCCGCCAATCACCAGCAACGGCAGGCCCGGATCGATCTGAGCGAGATTGGACGCTTTGCTGATTTGCTGCAACCCGCCGAGCAAATCGATCCACAGCTGATTGGTGCAACGGAAGCCGCAGAGCGGATCGTTGGCGTACAAGTCGACCTCCTTCGGATCGCGGCTGAGCCAGTCGAACCGGGTACGCGCCGGTTTGAACTTCTTGTTGAACGAGCCGAATGACAACCATTCGATCAGGGCGCTGCGGCCCTTGGGGCCTTGGCGCAGGCGTTCGAACCGGGCGATTTGCCGCGCCGCGCGATAAAGCGCAACGGGCTGGAAATTCGATCCACTGAGAATTGCCCCATGCAGGCTGGCACTGTGATGCAGCAAATAAGCCTGGGCAATGTAGCTGCCCATGCTGTGACCGAGCAGCACAATCGGCATGTCGGGATGCTGCTGGCCGATGTGCTGGTTGAGGCACGCCAGATCACCCACCACTTTGCTCCAGCCATCGCTATCGGCGAAATGACCGAGGGTCCCGTGTTCGGCAGTTTTGCCGTGTCCGCGCAAATCCGGCGCATACACGCCATAACCCTGTTCGCAGAGTTTTTCCGCCAGACGCGCATACCGCCCACTGTGTTCCGCCATGCCATGAGCCAGCAAAATCAATGCCTTGGGAATGCCTGCCGGTAGCCACTGGTTGACGAAGAGACGGCTGTGATCGCTGGTGGTCAGCCAGAAAGTGTCGTGGATCATGGCGTTTCCTTTGCTGGGGCATGGTACGTGCGGCTTGCAACCCAAGTGTATAGCGCATCCTGCGTCGGGCGTCTGATCTGCTCACGCCATGGGACGAAGATTCACACGATCTATGACGATCGTGCGCGTATTTGCCTGATTCGACATAGCTGCTAGTGTCCGTGAAGCTCCGCTTTTCGCTTTCTGCTTTTAAGAAATGACAGAGACAGAAAAGTGGCCCGGATAGGTTCAGGTAAAGAGGACAAGAACAATGCAACCTGATTTCTGGAATGACAAACGCCCGGCCGGCGTGCCCCTGGACATTGATGCGGGCGCCTATAAGTCGGTGATCGAGGTGTTCGAACGTTCCTGCAAGAAGTTTGCTGATCGCCCGGCGTTCAGCAACATGGGTGTCACCCTGACCTACGCTGAGCTGGAACGCTACAGCGCCGCCTTCGCCGGTTACCTGCAAGCCCACACCGACCTGGTGCCGGGGGATCGCATCGCGGTGCAGATGCCCAACGTCCTGCATTACCCGATCGCCGTGTTCGGTGCCTTGCGCGCCGGGTTGATCGTGGTCAACACCAACCCGCTGTACACCGCGCGGGAGATGCGTCATCAGTTCAAGGACTCCGGTGCCCGGGCGCTGGTGTACCTGAACATGTTTGGTGCCAAAGTCCAGGAAGTAGTGCCTGACACCGACCTGCAGTACCTGATCGAAGCGAAGATGGGCGACCTGATGCCGACCGCCAAGGGTTGGCTGGTCAATACCATGGTGAGCAAGGTCAAGAAAATGGTCCCGGCCTATCACTTGCCCCAGGCGATTTCCTTCAAGAGTGCACTGCGCATGGGCCGGGGCCTGGGGATCAAGCCGTTGAACGCCGGCCTCGATGACATCGCGGTGCTGCAATACACCGGTGGCACCACCGGCCTGGCCAAGGGCGCGATGCTGACCCACGGTAACCTGGTGGCCAATATGCAGCAGGCGCGGGCCTGCCTCAGTCAGACCGCTGTCGATGGCCACCCGCTGCTGCGCGAAGGTCAGGAAGTGATGATCGCGCCGCTGCCGCTTTACCACATCTATGCCTTCACGGCGAACTGCATGTGCATGATGGTGACCGGCAACCACAACGTGCTGATCACCAATCCACGGGACATCGGCGGCTTTATCAAGGAGCTGAAAAACTGGCGGTTCTCGGCATTACTGGGGCTCAACACGCTGTTTGTCGCGCTGATGGATCACCCGGATTTCAAGACCCTGGATTTCTCCAGCCTCAAACTCACCAACTCCGGCGGCACCGCACTGGTCAAGGCCACCGCCGAGCGCTGGGAGCAAATGACCGGGTGTCGGATCACCGAAGGCTACGGCCTGACGGAAACCTCGCCGGTGGCCTGCACCAACCCCTATGGCGACCAGTCGCGCATCGGCACGGTTGGCTTGCCGGTGCCGGGCACCACGCTGAAGGTCATCAACGATGAAGGCGTCGAGCAGCCGTTGGGCGAGCGCGGCGAGCTGTGCATCAAAGGCCCGCAGATCATGAAAGGCTACTGGCAGAAGCCCGAAGCCACCGCCGAAGTGCTGGATGCCGAGGGCTGGTTCAAGTCCGGCGACATTGCCGTGATCGACCCGGACGGGTTTGTGCGTATCGTCGATCGCAAGAAGGACATGATCATCGTTTCGGGTTTCAACGTGTACCCGAACGAGATTGAAGACGTGGTCATGGCCCACCCGAAAGTCGCCAACTGCGCGGTCATCGGGGTGCCGGACGAGCGCTCGGGCGAAGCGGTGAAGTTGTTTGTGGTGGCCCGTGAAACGGGGGTCAGCCTTGAAGAGCTGAAGGCGTACTGCAAGGAAAACTTCACGGCGTACAAAGTGCCCAAGCACATCGTGTTGCGTGAGTCGTTGCCCATGACGCCGGTGGGCAAGATCTTGCGGCGGGAGTTGCGTGATATCGCTTGATCGATGAATGACCCCGCTTTGCGTGGATCCTGTAGGAGCGAGCCCGCTCGCGATGGTCTTGAACGATGACGCGTAAACTCAGATGCCCCGCAACGGCCTCCAGTTTTTCGCCAGCAGGCTCGCTCCTGCATTGATTTAAGCCCCGTTTTTCGGGGCTTTCAGCACTTTATAGAATTTTTGCTCTAAAATGACTGCTTGTCATTCTTGAGTCACAAAAGTGACCGTAGAGGCCGCTTTTGGCTCTAGTCGACCCTTGGCAAAGCTGCTACTCTCGGCGCGCTTTGTGACTTCTCGGCCTTGTAAAAAGCCAGACTCACCAATAAACACACCAATAATAATCGCATCAAATGCGGTGCTGAATTCGCGTTGCTGAGGAGTGGGCTTCCATGAACGAAGACTTTTGGAAGGATAAGTACCCAGCTGGAATTGCTGCCGACATCAATCCAGACGAGTACCCGAATATTCAGGCAGTGTTGAAGCAATCCTGCCAACGCTTCGCCAACAAGCCGGCGTTCAGCAACCTGGGCAAGACAATCACCTACGGTGAACTGTACGAATTGTCCGGTGCCTTTGCGGCTTACCTGCAACAGCATACCGATTTGCAGCCGGGCGATCGAATCGCCGTGCAACTGCCCAACGTGCTGCAATACCCGGTTGCCGTCTTTGGTGCCATCCGCGCGGGCTTGATCGTGGTCAATACCAACCCGCTGTACACCGCGCGGGAAATGGAACACCAGTTCAACGATTCCGGTGCCAAGGCCCTGGTGTGCCTGGCCAACATGGCGCACCTGGCCGAGACCGTCGTGCCGAAAACCGGCGTCAAGCACGTGATCGTCACCGAAGTGGCCGACCTGCTGCCACCGCTCAAGCGCCTGCTGATCAATAGCGTCATCAAATATGTGAAGAAGATGGTCCCGGCGTACCACCTGCCAAAAGCCGTCAAGTTCAATGATGTGTTGAGCAAGGGGCATGGCCAGCCAGTGGCGGAAGCCAGCCCGGCCAGCAGCGACGTGGCGGTGTTGCAATACACCGGCGGTACCACCGGCGTGGCCAAGGGCGCCATGCTGACCCACCGCAACCTGGTGGCGAACATGCTGCAGTGCAAGGCGCTCATGGGCTCCAACCTCAATGAAGGTTGCGAGATCCTGATCACGCCGCTGCCGCTGTACCACATCTATGCCTTCACCTTTCACTGCATGGCGATGATGCTGATCGGCAACCACAACATCCTGATCAGCAACCCGCGCGACTTGCCGGCGATGGTCAAGGAACTGTCGAAGTGGAAGTTCAGCGGTTTCGTCGGCCTCAACACCCTGTTCGTGGCCCTGTGCAATAACGAAGGCTTCCGCAAGCTGGACTTCTCGGCGCTGAAAGTGACCTTGTCCGGCGGTATGGCCCTGCAACTGGCGGCGGCCGAGCGCTGGAAAGCCGTCACCGGTTGCGCCATCTGCGAAGGCTACGGCATGACCGAAACCAGCCCGGTGGCGACAGTCAACCCGATCCAGAACATTCAGATCGGCACCATCGGCATTCCGGTGCCCTCGACCCTGTGCAAAGTCATCGACGATGCCGGTGTTGAACAGCCAATGGGCGAAATCGGCGAACTGTGCGTGAAAGGTCCGCAGGTCATGAAGGGCTACTGGCAGCGTCAGGACGCGACCGATGAAATCCTCGACAGCGAAGGCTGGTTGAAGACCGGGGACATTGCGCTGATCCAGCCGGATGGCTACATGCGCATTGTCGATCGCAAGAAAGACATGATCCTGGTGTCCGGTTTCAACGTTTACCCGAATGAACTCGAAGATGTACTGGCAACCTTGCCGGGCGTGTTGCAATGCGCGGCCATCGGCATTCCGGACGAGAAATCGGGGGAGGCGATCAAGATCTTCATCGTCGCCAAGCCAGGCGTGACGCTGACCAAGGAGCAGGTGATGGAGCACATGCGCGCCAACGTCACCGGCTACAAGGTGCCGCGCTCCGTGGAGTTCCGCGATGCATTGCCGACCACCAACGTTGGCAAGATCCTGCGTCGCGAGTTGCGCGATGAAGAGTTGAAGAAGATCAAGGCGAAGAACGCCGCTTAATCAAGAAGCCCCGCAGACGCGGGGCTTTTTGTTAGTGCTCTTGTGGCGAGGGTTATTGGCGGAACGGCGCGAAATTGACGTTGGTGCCCGCCGGGCGCATGTCCTGCAGGTACGAGTCCTTGTCGGCGCTCAGTTCCAGGCTCAATGCGGCCTTGCGCTTGCCCTGGTTGCGCACCACCAGGCCTTCGAGTTTCTCGCGCAGGAACACCGTCGGCACTTTCAGGTGCAACAGTTCATCGGTTTCCGGGGTGTGCATCAGCAGGTGAATCCACTCGTACTGACCAATGGCCAGACGCGCGACCGGAATATCGAACCACCAGATGTTGCGGTTGCGGTTCAATTCGGTGAAGTGGCAGTTGTTGACGCCAAGCACTGCACCGCCGAGTTCCTGGTTTCTGCGGGCAATGGCCTGCTTTTTATCGAGTTTCATAACATTCCTACGGGATTGGATCTTCAGCGCCATGGCCTGAATACGTTGCGCATTCTCGGGGGTTGACGGGCAAACATAAAGCCCAACCTGCGCTGAACGATGAAATGTCGGGCTGAAAATAAATGAAACTCCGTGCAAACGCCTCCGGTCAACCTTGTGTAACGACCTTTTTCATCGAGATGTTCACAGGAGAAACACCATGAGCAGCACTGGCGATAAAGTAAAAGGCATGGCCAACGAAGCGGCCGGTAACGTCAAGCAGGGCGTGGGCAAAGTCACCGGTAACGACAAAATGCGCGCCGAAGGCGTGATGCAGGAAAAGAAAGGCGAAGCCCAGCAAGCCGTTGGCAAAGCCAAGGATGCATTGAAGAAAGGCATCGACAAGGCATAACCCAGCCTTTAATAAAGGTAAGAAACGGCCATCCGCGGATGGCCGTTTTTGTGTCAGCCTGAACTTGAGGGCTGAAATTGTTTCAAAGTCGCCAGCTAGAGTATTTTGAAGTAGTAAACGGCCCTTGAGTCGCCACGACTTAACCCACCATTTTGTTTGCGGCGAAAGGAGACGCTAATGATTTTCCCGGACATGAAAGGTCTGCCCTTGCACCGTGTGATGGTGCGCACGGTCACCGAGTTCATCGACGACGAGATGTCGACCTATGCCTCGGCGCTGGCCTATCAAATGCTGTTTTCGCTGTTTCCGTTCATTCTGTTCCTGATCGCCCTGATCGGCTTCCTGCACCTGCCGGACTTCTTCTCCTGGCTGCGCCTGCAATCTGAACTGGTACTGCCGCCCCAGGCCCTGGAGCAGGTGAACCCGGTGATCGACCAGCTCCAGCAGTCCAAGGGTGGGCTGCTTTCAGTGGGTATCGTGATCGCCCTGTGGACGGCCTCTGCCGGCGTGCGGCTGATGATGAGTGCGATGAACGCCGCCTACGATGTGGTCGAAGGCCGACCGGCGTGGAAGCGTTTTCCGCTGTCGATCATCTACACCGTCGGCGTCGCCGGCATGCTGTTGATCGCCGCCGCATTGATGGTCCTCGGGCCGCAAGTGATGAGCTGGATCGCGGCGCAAGTCGGCCTCGAATATTTCATTGTCACGCTCTGGACCATCGCCCGCTGGCCGGTGATCGTGATTCTGTTGATGGTGGCCGTGGCGCTGATCTACTACGTGATGCCCGACGTCAAACAGGAGTTCCGCTTCATCACCCCCGGCTCGGTACTGGCCGTGGTGGTGTGGATCATCGCGTCCCTGGGCTTCGGTTTCTACGTCAAGGAGTTCGCCAACTACAACGCCATGTATGGCAGTATCGGCGCGATCATCGTGCTGTTGCTGTATTTCTATATTTCTTCTGCGGTGCTGTTGCTCGGTGCCGAGATGAATGCGGTGATCGAGCACATGTCCAAGGAAGGCAAGGACCCGGGCGAAAAAGTCCCCGGCAAACACAGCCCGGGCATCGAACCCAAACACCATGTGTCGGGACTGGGCCGGGACCACTCGCTCAAACCGACCACTGACGAAGCCTGACCATGATCCGTGAAATTCTGAAAATGGGCGATGAACGCCTGCTGCGCATTGCCCCGCCGGTGCCGGCCGAGATGTTCGACAGCCCGCAACTGTGGCAATTGATCGACGACATGTTCCAGACCATGGAAAGCGTGGGCGGTGTTGGCCTCGCCGCGCCGCAAATCGGCGTCGACCTGCAACTGGTGATCTTCGGCTTCGAGCACAGCGAGCGTTATCCGGAAGCCGAAGCCGTGCCGCAGACGATCCTGATCAATCCCTTGATCACGCCGCTGAGTCCGACGCTGGAAGAAGGTTTCGAAGGCTGCCTGTCGGTGCCCGGTTTGCGCGGCGCCGTGGATCGTTATCAACACATCCGCTATGAAGGCTTCGATCCCAAGGGCGAGCCCGTCGTGCGCATCGCCTCGGGTTTTCATGCGCGTGTGGTGCAGCATGAGTGTGATCACCTGATCGGCCGGTTATACCCGTCGCGCATCAGCGATTTCAGCAAGTTCGGTTTTACCGAGGTGATGTTTCCGGACCTTGATCCGAACGCCGACGATTGAATCCTTAACAAGACCCCTGTGGGCGCGAACGTGCTCCCACAGGTGATCTCGACGCTATCGTCACTCACGCCGACTCACCGGTTACCCTGTGGCCCTGACCAGCGGTTCCAGGCCCATCGCGATCATCGGTTTGCTGCGCGCGTAACGGCTCAGGCGCTCTGTCATGGCATAGGGCATCGGTGGATCGAAGGCAAAGCCGCGATGCTCATAAAAACCGCGCAAGTCCGGGTGGCAGAACAGCCAGACCGGGCTTTCGGCGTCCTTCACCGCGGCAGCGATCAACGCAGCAGCGATGCCTTTCCCGCGACAGGCCGGATCGACAAACAACCCCGTCAGCCAATGCCCGCCGGACACCGGCCGCAAGCACAATGCCCCGACGATTTCGTCACGCCGGGCGACCCACAATTGCGCGTCGCGGACTGCCTTCATCGACGATTGGTGGGCGCGATAAAACTTGTTCATCAATGGCCATAAAGGCTCATCGAGCCGGGTGTACTGAGTGCTGGGCATGGGACCGGACTGTCGGTGTGCAAAGCGGGCGATTATAAAACAACGCGACCCCAAGGATAGGTGTATACCTGATCTCACATCCCGTGTGAGTGGAGTACGCATCATGTCCAAAGGTATGGATTCAAAGAAAGCAGCGAAGAAAAAACCGGCAAAAACCGCCATCGAGAAGCGTGCGGACAAGAAGGCCAAGAAAGTCGATATTTTCGGTCATTGATCCCGTGATCGGGGAGCCCGGTCCAAGGGCTCCCGCTGTTCGTCCAGTGAAGAAAAAATCTGCAAGAAACCCCGGCGTCGTTGCACAGAAGGGAAATGATCCCGATCCGGGCAACGCCATGCCTCATGACTCCGATGCTGCCCACCGATCCCTGTTTGGGATGCCTTCTCAGTCACACCAAGGCTGAACCGATTTTGTCCTCAATGCTGGCCGACTAGTGGCCTTGCTTAGCCATGACGGCTGTCTATGCTCATCTGTAACTAACCATGTCGGTGGCTTCCGGGTGACCGGCGTTCAACCGTGAGAGTGCGCATTGCAAGGCACCCAGGCTTGGCAAAATGGAGCAATCGGGTAAAGGGAGTTTGCTTTTGAGTAGGTTAGGGCTGGCCCGAATCCGGGCGATCAAGAGAAGGATGTCTTGATAAGAGTGTCACTAAAGGGACCCTCCGATTAAACATCATTTATCACCTGACAAGTCCTTCCCGTGGAGGGGCGCGTGTACCTGTTCTGTGGAACGTAGTGGTGGATTTGAAAGATCAGCAACTTTCATTAATCAAAAGACCGCGCTCAAGGTGGTACGAACATGTTCAACCTACATCACAAGGCTGACCTGCAGGAAATCGAACGTTTCAGTTGTGCGCTGAGCGAGGTCAATGCCAAGTTGGCCGCCATCAGCCGTTCGATGGCGATGATTGAATTTACCCCGGACGGCATTGTGCTCGATGCCAACGACAACTTTTGCAGCGCCATGGGTTACAGCGTCGAAGAAGTACGCGGCAAGCACCACCGGATATTTTGCGAAGAGGCGTTTTACCGCAGCGAAGAGTACGCCAAGTTGTGGCGCGACCTGGCCCGTGGCGAGCCCGTCAGTGGCACCTTTTCACGCTTGAACAAGAGCGGCAAGGAGATCTGGCTCGAAGCCAGCTACATGCCGGTCTACGGTCCTGATCGGCAAGTGAGCAGTGTGATTAAAATCGCCAGCGACATTTCGGCGAGGGTTTACAAAGAGCACGAAGACGAGAGCATGCTCGCCGCGATCGGGCGCTCCATGGCGGTGATCGAATTCACCCCCGAAGGCAAGGTGATCACGGCCAACGACAACTTCTTGAAGACCATGCACTACTCGCTCAATGAAATCGTCGGCCAGCATCACAGTTTGTTTTGCCACCGCAGCGAAAGTGAATCGCCCAACTACAGAGCGTTCTGGGCCTCACTCAATCGCGGCGAATATCACTCGCACCGATTCGAACGCAAGGACAAGTTCGGCCATATGGTTTATCTGGAAGCGTCCTACAACCCGCTGTTCGACACCAAGGGCCGGCTGTACAAAGTGGTGAAGTTCGCCAGCAACATCACCGAGCAGGTCACTACCCTGCAAACGGCCGCGGAATCGGCCCACAGCACCTCGGTACAAAACGATGCCTGCGCGCGCAAAGGGTCCGAAGTGGTGCAGCAAACAGTGCAGATCATCCAGGACATTTCCCGCGACTTGAACGAAGCAGCGGTGAGCATCGAGGCCGTCAGCAAACAGTCCGACATCATCGGCACCATTGGTCAGACCATTCGCGGGATTGCCGATCAGACCAACCTCTTGGCCCTCAATGCCGCCATCGACGCCGCCCCTGCCGGCTAGCCTTGCAGTGGCTTCCCGGGAGTGGCCGATGCAGCGCGCAGCCTGGGCGCACGCCCCGGCCAGCCCACGGTGAC